>ERZ795058.302-NODE-302-length-80913-cov-9.709515_pt1 | contig 80913 bp, 71 predicted proteins | sample MGYA00375142_ERZ795058 | MGnify/ENA primary metagenome ERZ795058 (study PRJEB30187, sample SAMN05720210) | activated sludge metagenome | isolation source: anaerobic digester from wastewater treatment plant | place: Japan | collected 2015-04-20 ... | reverse complement strand
CCAAATGGCTCACCATGCGCCGATGGCTTGAAGCCAATCCCGGCGACGAGCTCGCCCAAGAGGTTCGGGCCCAACTGACCTCGGAACCCGAGCGTTACGCCGCTTACACGCGCGAATACCTGGGCTGGGGGGTGTTCGCGCTGATGCCGCGGTGACGACTTGGCGCATCCGGCGGATTGACAATGGCTTTGCCCCACAACAGCTGGTGGCTCGCCGAAAGATTCAAAGCGGACGGCCAATAATAAGAGGGTGCCGGCAACGTTTTACAGCGAACCTGACCCTTGGCGTTAGGCAAAGGACCTTCGATGACACCATCAATCCATGAAATAAGCAGAGGTTTGGCTGATATTAGGAAAATGAGGCGGATATTTCTATTCATCCTCTTTTCCTTTCTCCCGATTCTGGCACTGATCATGGCATACATCGAGCGGTCCAAGAATTGGCTCCCAATCCTTCTTCCATCGTTCTTGTTCATCCTTGGGATGTTTATCCAGAACAGATTACATAAAATGAAATGTCCTAAATGCAATGCCTTCTTTTTCGTTCAGACGGTTTCCAAAGACAATTATACCCCGTCCAGCAGCATTAGTTTTCCCCCGCAGAAGAAGTGTCAAAACTGTGGACTGACTTTGTACCACTAAGAACCGGACGCATGATAACCGGTCCCGGCGGACGGCCTCCGGTCGCCGCTGATGCCTGTCGTTGAGTCGTACTACGACCACCATGCGAGCAGGGGTCGATGCCGAAAACATGAAAGGCGCGTCCGATGCGACGGTTCGCGGACGGCAATAAATGATTTTGCATTCTCGCAAGGAAGTGGTAACTAAATTGCGCTCATTTTGAGTCGGAGGAGGTCGCGATACGGCAGCAATGAAATTATTGCCAAAGAACGCCATCGTGCTTTTGCTCTCGCTACTGGTGGTCCTTGTTCAGGCAGGCCCGCTTGCGGCCTACGAACGGGAAATGCGCTCCCTCGCCGCCACACTGGCCGCGGCCGTCAAGGATCACGGGAAGAAGGTCGTCGCGGTTGTCGATTTCACGGACCTGGAAGGCAACCCGAACGAGTTGGGGCGGTTTGTCGCGGAAGAACTGGCGGGCGACCTGATCAACACCAACATGGGGTTCGATGTCGTTGACCGCAATCACCTCAAGAGCATCCTCGCGGAAAACAAACTGTCGATGTCCGGCATCGTCGATCCGGATTCCGTGAGGAAACTGGGCAAGATTGCCGGGGCCGACGCCCTGATTACGGGCTCGCTCACCCCCTTTGGGGACAGCATCCGAATCTCCTGCAAGGCCATCGACATGTTTACGGCCAAGGTCATCGGGGTGGCCAAGGGGGATATCGCCAAGACGGCGGCGATCGCCGATTTGCTCAACACGGGGGAAAAGGGGGAAAAGACGAAACCCTCGGCCGGACAGGCGGTCTCCGTAAAGCTCGAAGGCCAGTACAGTGCGATGGGGCGAAATCCCAATGGCACGACCTACAGTGGAATTGTCACCATAACGAAAAGAAGCGAAGCCTACCTGTTCGTCTGGAAAATTGGAAGCACCACCTACAGCGGTACCGGTTCACTGGACGGAAATATTCTGACCGTCGAATGGGGAGCACCATACCCGGTCATCTACGCGGTCCAGCCGGACGGCCGTCTCATCGGAACGTGGAACAACGGCACGGCCACGGAGAACCTCATCCCTTTGCAATGAGGGAATGAAGCAAACCCTTACCGTGCGCCCCTTCCCGAAAACCGGATGGGTTCGGGTCGGGCGTGCCCATCCGCCCGGCAAAACGGGCAGGCGCTCCGTTCAGTTCAATCCCGCTGTAACTCTGAGATCAACACGCTCATGGAGAACGTGCTTCGCTGCTTCATGCGTACCGGCGCCTGATAACAGCCTCAGCGGGCGGCATGCCACGGATACCGTGCATCCGGGGCAATATTGTTGAGCGGCAATTACACTGAGCGGATCATGCCCCGCCCGCGGACGGCAATTCCGCTGCGGCGACGGCGGCATCGGTATGTCCGATGACCTCAGACCCGCCGCTCCGGCCGATGGCGGTGCGCAGGGGCGTTGCGGCGCTTTTTGTTCCAAACAGGGAAGGAATCCTTTCAGATGTCCGACATTTTTCTGCCACAAGCCTTTTATCTGGTCGTTCTGGTGGTCATCATCGCCTTTGTGATCGTTATTCTGAAACAAAAAGCGCTGCTGGATCAGACCTACCCGTACTTGGCGAAACAAGAGTTCTTCTCTCCCGCCGAACGATCTTTACTGGGCGTACTCGAACAGGCCACTAATGATCGATATCGCTTCATGGGAAAGGTCCGCCTGGCGGACATCGTGACGGTTCAAAACGGTCTCGGCAGGAGCGCGTGGCAAAAGGCATTCAACGAAATCCAGAGCAGACATGTCGACATCGTTGCCTGTGACCCGGCAACCCTGGGCATTCGATTTGTCATAGAGCTTGGCGAGAGCACCCGCAACCAGGCCAAAAGACAGGGTCGGGACCGCTTTGCCGACGATGCCCTCGGGGCCGCCGGCATCCCCGTCGTTCATGTCAAGGCAAAAGAAAGCTATTCTCCGCAGGAAATACAAAGTATACTTTCACGGGCAGGGGTGCGCGGCGATGACGGCAACTAAGGGCGCCAGAATCGTGAAAAACGAAGGCGGGAAGCGATAAATGAAGGCCATGGTCGATTTCATTTATCGGGTTGTCACGGGGGCGCGGCATATCCGGATCATCTTCATGCCGATCTTTGCTGTCTTCTTCCTTTGCATCTTGTTGCTGACGATCTTTCTCGCATTGAAGCTCGATGATTATTTCAATCTTTCCGGACCGGTCGGATATCCCTTGAACTACTTTCTTTCCCTGCCGCTCGTCGCGATCGGCGCTTTTCTGTGGATCTGGTCCGTCCTGAATTTTGCCAAGGCGAAGGGAACCCCCGTCCCGATCAGCCCACCCCCCAAGCTGGTCGATACCGGTCCCTACGCCTACGCCAGAAACCCGATGCTCTCGGGCGTCTTTCTGATGCTCTTCGGGATCGGGTTTATGGCGGGATCTCCGGCCCTCTTGTGTGTTTTTACCCCGATTTTCATGGTCGGCAGTATCCTCGAATTCAAATTCATCGAAGAACCCGAACTCGAAAAGCGACTCGGCGAATCCTACCGTGAATATAAACGAAAAACACCCATGCTGATCCCGAAAGTGTTTCGATAGCGGGGGAAAACGGAAAAGGCCGGCAATCGAGAACCGTCCGAGGAAAATGATTTCTGACTGAGGAGGTAGAGATGGAACGCGGGACAAAACCTATCGTCATTCTGGAGGCGCTGACGGCGCTGGGGCTGATCCTCTTCTGGATCGGGTTCTTCACGATCGGACTGGCCCCGGAGACGCCCCCGCCGGGGTATTTCGTCTACGAACACTCTTTCCCCTTACCCGACCTGATCCTCGCGGCGGCGCTCCTCGTCGCGGCCCGGCTTCTTTATCAGGGCAAGGCTGCGGGCAGGACCCTGTCGCTCGTCTGCGCCGGCGCCCTCATTTTTCTCGGGGTTCTCGACTTCAGCTTCAACCTCCAGAACGGCCTGTATGCCATCTCGACCCTCGACCTCGTCCTTAACGCCTTCATCAATCTTTGGTGCGTCGTCTTCGGCCTCTGGATCGCCATGCGGCTGCGTTCATCAGGAAACGATTGACGTGACAAAAGGAGAGAAGACATGGAGAAAATCTACACCCGCTGGCCGAAAGGCGTTTTCAAGAACCTGACCTACCCCGAGATTCCCCTCTTTGAGATCCTCCGTTCCGGGGCGCGCCGCTGGCCGACGCGCAACGCGCTGATCTTCGGGGGCATGGAGATCACCTTCCTCGAACTGGACCAGCTGTCCGACCGTTTCGCCGCGGCCTTGACCGACCTGGGGGTCGCGAAGGGCGATCGGGTAGCGATCCATCTGCCGAACTGCCCGCAGTTCGCCATCGCCTATTACGGGCTTCTGAAGTGCGGCGCGGTCTTCGTCCCGTTGAGCCCGCTCTTTTCGGAGCGCGAGCTCAAGATGCAGATGAACGACGCCGGGACGGAGACCTTCATCGGGTTGAACCTGCTCTACGCCGCGCCCCAGAAGGTCCTGCCGGAGACGCCGGTGAAAAGGGTCATCCTGACGGACATGACGGACTGCTACCCGCCGCTCTCCGCCCCCGTCAAACCCCTGCCGCGTTTTCCCATTCCCGAGGGCGTCCTCGATTTTACGGAGCTCATTGCCCGCTATCCGGCGCAGGCGCCGGACGTCGCCATCGAACCGAAGGCGGATCTCGCCCACATCGCCTACACGGGGGGCACAACGGGCACGCCGAAGGGCGTGATGATCACGCATTACAAGGGCATCGTGTCCTGCTGCCAGATGAATCATTGGTTCGTGGGCGGCGACGTGGCCTACGAAAACGGCATGCTCGGCCTCAAGCGGATGGAAGGGGACAGCGACGAGGACCATGCGTTCGCCATCGGGCTGGAAACGTCGCTCGTCGTCGCGCCCTGGTTCCACGTGATGGGCATCTACGGCTATCTGAACCAGCCGTTCATGAAGGGCAGCACGCTCGTGGTCTTTCCCCGCTTCGATCTCGAGGAGTTTATGAAAGCCATTCCCAAATACCGCCCGGCCGTTTTCGGCGGGGCGCCGCAGTTGTTCGTCCCGATGGTGGCCCATCCCCTCTTTGAGGAAACGGACCTGTCCATCGTCAAGCTCGTCGTTTCGGGCGCGGCGCCGATCTCCCTCGCGCTGCTGGAAAAGCTGCGGGCCAAGATCCCCGGCATCATCTGCGAGGCCTACGGCCTGTCGGAGGCCACCAGCGTCGCCACGATCAGTCCGGCGACGCGCGACGGCCTGCGCCTGGGCTCCGCGGGACTGCCCGTTCAGGACACGGAGATCCGGATCGTGGACCCGGATGACGACCGGATCGAACTGCCCTTGGGAAAGACCGGCGAGATCTGCATCAAGGGGCCGCAGATCATGGCGGGCTACTGGAAGCGCCCCGAGGAAACGGCAGAGGTCCTGAAGGACGGCTGGCTCCTGACCGGCGATATCGGGTATATGGATCAAGACGGCTACCTGTTCATCGTGGACCGCAAGAAGGACATGCTCCTGTGCAAGGGCCATAACGTCTACCCCCGGGATCTGGAGGAGGTCCTGAACGCCCATCCGGACGTGATGCAGTCGGCCGTGGTCGGGAAGAAGGACGAACGCTACGGGGAGGCGCCGGTGGCCTTCGTCCAGCTCAAGCCCGGCGCGACGGCGACGGAGGCGGAGCTCCTGGCGTACGCCAATGAAAACATCGCCTTTTACAAGAAGATCCGCAGGCTGGTGATTGCCGACCAGCTTCCCGCCAACATGGCAGGGAAAATCCTCCGGCGGGAGCTGCGCGATCAGGTGCAGGCGACGGATTTCGTCGTGTGAACCGGGCGCTGCGGCCGGTTCAGGAAATCGGTCATGAGTCCCGTTTAGGCGCCGGATTCCGTTCGTGAAAGGAGGGATAGAGCGCGATGACACCGGATCTCATGAATGTTCCAGCCGTTTTCCAGGGGGCGGTTCTCGACGGTTTCACGCTTCTGCTGGCGGGGCACGTCGCCTTCGGCGGAGATAAACTGGTACCGATCGGTCGGCTTCATTACGTCCTGCACTGGCTTTACGGGAAATACGAACCCTGGATCCTGCGCCTGGTGGACTGGTTTCTCCGCAAACGATTCATCACGGAGACGAGACCGGGGCGAGACTTTCTGACGCTTCTGGCAACCGCCTCCCACATCCTGCCGCACGGCATCGTTGTGCCCACGGCGTCGGCCGTCCATCTCGTCCGGTTCATCGAGAGTCTGCGGGGAGAAGAAAATGCACCCAAACTGGCGGTGGGGCCGTGCGTGTGTCAGATGGCGCTGGACCGCTGGCAGGAGCCGTCCTGCAAGGACATCGTCGTGCTTTACGGGGCCGAGATCTACCTGCACCTGGATCTGGGCTACCGCATCATCACCGCCGACGAGGCCGCGGCGATCCTCGAACAGTGCCGGGACGCCGGGCTCGTCCACTCCCTGGACTTTTGCATGCAGTCGGGCCGCTGGCATTTCGTGATCTGCAACTGCGATCGCGAGATCTGCGTCCTGGTGCGGACCTTCCTGCTCACGGGGAAGATGATCTACCCCGGCCCGTTCATCGTCAAACAGGACCGCGAGCGCTGCCTCGGCCCCGACGCGTGCGGTCAGTGCGTGAAGATCTGCCTGTTCGGTGCAAACTCGGTTCGGGATCAGGTCGTCCACGTGGACGGGAGGAAGTGTTACGGATGTGGGCAGTGCGTGCGGGTCTGCCGCGGCAAGACCCGCGAGCTGGTCAGGCGGGCGCGGTATGCGCACGAGAAGGTGGTCCCCGCTCAGGTGCTGCTGGAGGGGGTCATTTCCCCTTCAGGGACGTCAGGTCCTGCCGCTTGAGCCACGCCATCGTCTCGGCGAACCCTTGCGCGTAGGACACCGCCGGTTCCCAGCCGAGTTCACGCCGGGCCTTCGCGATCGAAAATTGCAGCCGCGAACCGAGGTTCTTCACCGAGTAGGTCGTGAGCAACGGGCGCACCTCGATCCCCAGGATGCGCCAGGCCGCCTCCATCAGCCAGGCGGCCGCATAGGCCGCTCCGTAGGGGATGTGCAGCTTGGGCGGCGCCACGTCAAGGGCCGCGGCGATGCCCCGGCAGAATTCCTGGAAGGTCGTCGCCTCGCCGTCATGGACCAGGTAGCCCTGCCCCACGGCCTCATCCCGCTCGGAGATGAGGATCAGTAGATCGACCAGATTGCCGACAAACGTCGGCCAGACGAGCACGTCCCGCCGCCAGAAGAGCATTTCGCCCTTGACGATGGCGTCGGCCGTCAGCGGCACGAACGTCTTGTCCCCGGGACCGTAGACCCAGCAGGGGAATACCATCGTCACCGGCAGGCCGTGCTCCAGGTGATAGCGCCAGGCGATCCGGGTGGCCGCGATCTTCGTATCCGGGTAGGGCTCGCCCCAGGGTTCGAGCGGGAAGCTTTCGTCCATCACGACGTCCTCGCGCAGGCCGAAGATGTCGTTGGTGCTGATCTCGACCAGACGGCGGACGCCGGCCCTCAGGGCCGCGCGGCAGACGTTCTCCATCCCCGTGACGTTGACCCGGTTGAAGAGCGCACGGGGCGCCCAGTCGCTCACGACGGCGGCGCAGTGAAAGACGATTTCATGGCCCTGGCAGAGCGTCTCCATCAGGGCGCCGTCACCGATGTCCCCCGTAACGACGTCGCACGGCCAGGTCGCCACATTGGGAATCCCCGGGTCACCGGGAAGCGCCATGACGGTTACCCGATGCCCCTGGGCGATGCAGCGCCGCGTCAGATGCGTACCGATGAACCCCGTTCCGCCGGTGATCAGAACCCTCGCCATGTCCCCATCCTTTCCGTGCCTTTCAGACTCCCTTTGCCGCGGCCTTTCGGACGTCCCGGTCCATGATCCAGGCAACGAGGGCGGGGAAATGCCGTTTCATGATGTAGATGAATTTTCCTTCCGTGCCGGGGATGATCATGAATCGCCCCTTCCCGATGCCGGCCAGCAGCGCCTGCGCCACGGCCTCGGGCTTCATCACCTTGGCGTTCCCCGCCAGGGCCCAGGTCTCCCTGGGCTTCGTGCGGTTCTCCCCGTGCCACTGGGGCGTGTCGGTGTCCGGGGGGCACAGCACGCAAACCCGGATGCCGTAGCGCTTCAGTTCCATGCGCAGCGTCTCGGAGAGCCCGACGATCCCGAACTTCGACGCCGCGTAGGCGGCATAGCCGAAAACGCCGAGGAACCCCACGATCGAGGAGACGTTGACGATCAGGCCGCCGTGCGCCTTCATGGCGGGAAGCAGGGTCGTGATGGTGTTCCACATCCCGTAGAGATTGGTGTGGAGGATCTCGTCGAACTGTTCGTAGGTAATGTTTTCGAAGTAATCCGTGTAGGTGACGCCGGCGTCGTTGACCAGGACGTGCGGGGCGCCGAATTCCCGGATGGCCTGCGTCATGACCTCCCGGACCCGTGTGGGGTCGGCCACGTCGAGGGGAAAGCCCGCGACCCTTTCATCTCCCCGGCGCCGGGCCCGGCGGATTCGCGCCACGGCCTCCTCGATCCGCCCCGGGTTGCGTGCAAAAATCGCGACGTGGGCGCCCTCACCGGCAAAGGCCTCGGCCGTGGCCAGGCCGATCCCGCTGGAGCCGCCGGTGATGAACACGTTTTGGTCCGCGTACCGTCCCTGCCCCGCTCCCGTCTTCATCGCCCCCCCCCTTTTTCCATCGGTCAAGACAACCGGGATCGTTGCTGCGTTCTCCGGCCGGCGCCATCCGCTGTTGTATTAGAGAACACTATATGGTTTCTACTTGACGGACACCCTATCTCATGTCAAGGGTTTTTTCAACCGGAAATTCAAGGCACGACAGTCGCATGGTGTGATGGCATGACCACCCGATCATTTACGAACGGGCGGTGACGCGATGGTCCAGGGTCCAAAAAAATTCTTTGAATTTTGGACGCGAGCACATATGATATCCCCGTTGACACACAACTGTACGAGGTCCGTTCGTTTAACGGGCTGTCGATTGATTCCCCGTGTAGGCCGCAAATCAAACCCAGGAGTCCCGCCATGCCGCCAAAGTCGCCAAAGATTCCCGCTGCCGTCTATCAATTCAAGATCACGCTCAAAGGGTCCCGTCCCCCCATCTGGCGGCGGGTGTGGGTGCCCGACCATTTCAGCCTGTATAAATTTCATCGGGTGATTCAACTCGCGATGGGATGGGAAGATGGCCACTTGCACCAATTCATTGTGGATGGCAGGTACTACAACATTCCCCACCCGGACGACTGGGAGCCTGGGATCGATGAGCGCCGCGTCAAGTTGGAAAAACTCGCCCCCTCCTTGAACTCCAGGTTCATCTACGAATATGATTTCGGCGACGGTTGGGAGCACGTCATCCTGGTGGAAAAGATCATCCCGCCTGATGCGGGTGAAGTCTATCCGAAATGCATACAGGGGAAAGGCGCTTGTCCGCCGGAAGATGTCGGGGGTATCTGGGGCTATCAAAGATTTCTGCAAGCCATCCGCGACCCCAACCACGAGGAACACCATTCCTATCTGGAGTGGGTGGGAGGGGAATTCGACCCAAAGGCGTTCGACATCGAGGCCATGAACCGGGCCTTGCGGAAAGTCAAGTAGGCTGGCGATTCGATAACCGAGAAGAACACGTGGAAAAGCTTTTTCGATGCGCATGCCCTGATCTACGAGGAGAACGTGTTCACGAAGAACACGCTCCGCTACGAGGGTTTATGAGCAGCGGGTCGCCGGGTTCCGCCCGGCGGCGGCTACCGGGCGGATGAGGGTCGAACGGAATCGTCCGCAAGACGTCGGACTCACCCCAAGACGGAGGAGGGAAAAGACATGAAAGCATTCGGTGCGGAGTTTTTTGGAACCTTCTGGCTCGTACTGGGCGGGTGCGGCAGCGCCGTCCTGGCCGCGACGTTCCCGGACGTGGGCATCGGCCTGCTGGGCGTCGCGCTGGCCTTCGGTTTGACCGTCCTGACCATGGCCTTCGCGATCGGACACATCTCCGGCTGCCACCTCAACCCGGCCGTGTCCATCGGTCTGTGGGCCGGCGGCCGCTTCCCGGCGAAGGGGCTCGTGCCCTACATCATCGCCCAGGTCCTGGGAGGCATCGTCGCCGGAGGCGTCCTCTACCTGATCGCCACCGGCAAGGCGGGGTTCGACGTGGCCGCGGGCTTCGCGTCCAACGGCTACGGGGAGCATTCCCCCGGCGGCTATTCCCTGCTCGCCGCCCTGGTCACCGAGGTCGTGATGACGATGATGTTTCTGATCGTGATCCTCGGCGCGACGGACAAGCGCGCGCCGCAGGGTCTGGCCCCGATCGCGATCGGCCTGTGCCTGACCCTGATCCATCTGATCAGCATCCCGGTCACGAACACCTCCGTGAACCCGGCGCGCAGCACCGGCGTCGCCCTCTACGTCGGCGGGTGGGCGGTAGCGCAGTTGTGGCTGTTCTGGGTGGCCCCCATCGTGGGCGCAATTCTCGGCGCCACCGTCTATCGGTGGATCGGGCGCACGGATCCGTGAAGGATTTGACGCCTTGATGAACGCTCCCGCCAGGGACATCCGCGTGCAATCCGGGGAGGGCCGGCCGGCGGCAATCGTGAAACGCGCCCGGCGATCGGAGAGGTTGAATCCGTGGATGAATTATGCTAAGTGCGCGTCACGGATAGAGCGGACCGCAAGCGCCGCCGTTTCATCAAGGAGGATGCCATGGCTCAGGAAAAGACGTTCATCACAATCAGTACGGGAGATCACGAAGACTTGTTCTTCAAGGGACAGGAACAGGAGAAGATCCGGAAGCTGCGCGAAAAGGCGGCCCGGGAATCGGACCAGAAGTACCGTGAGGAGCACAAGAATCACTGCTTCCGCTGCGGTACGCCGAGCTTGGCGGAAATCAGCCACGGGTCGGTCAAGATCGACGTGTGCATCAATGAAGACTGCGGCGCCGTCCACCTCGATCCCGGGGAACTGGAAGCGATCCTGAGGGATCGGGACAGCATCGAGAAGGTCCGCAAGGCCGTCTTCTCGATCTTCAAATAAGAGCCGGTATCCCCTCTCGCCCGTCTCGCGGGGCGCCGGCGCTCAGGCCGGCGCCCCGATCGATTCTTCTACTCGCTGGCGGCGAGATAGCCGCGCGCCAGGGCCGTATTGACGTGAACAACGCCCTTGTTCATGTCCTTCATCGGGTAATCGTCCGTAATCGCGGGGAGCTGATCCGCCTGCGCCTGGGTCTTCACGACCGATCCGGCGGGAACGTAGCGCTTTTCCGCGACCGTGACCCCCATCAGGATGCAGCCGGGCTCGACCACGCACTGCTTACCAACCACGGACTTGAAAACGAGCGATTTCATCCCGACGAACGTGTCGTCCAGGATCACCGCGGGACCGTGGACCTGCACCTGGTGCGCGAGGGATACCCGCCGCCCGACGTAGACGGCGTATTTCCCGCCGTCCACCTCCCGCAGGTTCTTCTCCACGGGCGCACCGTTCAACTCCGTCTCCAGGGCGTGGATCACGACGCCGTCCTGGACGTTCGACTCGTCCCCCACATGGAGCGGCTGCCCTTCGTCGCCGCGGATCGAGGCAAAGGGGGACACCATGATGCCCTTCCCCAGGATGACATTCCCGATGACGGCGGCCAGGGGGTGGACGTACGTCGCCGGATCGATCTGCGGCGTCAAGGCCGCCGGCGAAAAATCGGTTTTGACATTCTTGTGGATCACGCTGGAACCTCCTCTTTCTTGATATGAGTGTATCCGCCGCATTCGGGCCGCGGGCGCGACCGGGGCTTCCCCGGCGTCGGCGCGTGCGGTCCGCCGCGGCTCAGGACATGCGCTTCGCCTCCTCGCGGCGCACGAAATCCGCCCAGACCGCCGCGATCCCCCGCCGCGTCTCCTCCACGGTTCCCTGGTTGTCGATCACGACGTCGGCCAGCCGGACCTTCTCGTCGATCGACATCTGGGCCGCCAGCCTCGCCCGGGCCTCTTCGGCGGTAAAGCCGTTCCGTTTCATCAGGCGCTCGACCTGCTGGGCGGGGGAGACATAAACGAGCGCGACCAGGTCGAAGAGGGGCGCCATCCCCACCTCGAAGAGCAAGGGAACGTCCGAGAGGATGATGGACCGCGGGTCGTTGTGCATGATCGCGTCCATCCGCTGCCGCCATTCGTCGAAGACCGCCGGATGGACGATCCCGTTCAGCGTCTCAAGTTTGGCCTTGTCCTCGAAGACGATCGCCCCGAGCTTCGGGCGGTCGATCGTCCGGTCCGCGTTGAGAACGCCTTCGCCGAAGGCGGACACGATCCCCCGCCACGCCGGCCGGTCCGGCGCCTCGACCTCATGGGCCAGCGCATCAAAATCGATGAGGTGCGCCCCCCGTGCCACCAGCATCTCCGCCACGGTGGTCTTTCCGCAGGCGATCCCGCCCGTCAATCCGACATTCAGCATTCCGTCCTATCCTGTTGTCATGAGGAGGGTATTCGACCGGTCGTGGCGCGGAACCGGTTCAGGGAGCGGCGTTGCGGAGGTAGATGATCCTCAAGCCCTCCAGGGTCAACATTTCGTCGACGGTGTCGATGGTCTTCGTTTCCGCGGCGACGATCTTGGCAAGCCCGCCCGTGGCCACCACATAGGGCTTGGACTTGGCCTCGGCTTTCATGCGCCCGACGATGCCGTCCACGAGCCCGGCATAGCCGAACATGATCCCCGCCTGCATGCTGCTGACCGTATCCTTGGCGATGATGGCCTTCGGCCTGGAGAGTTCCACGCGGGGAAGCTTCGCGGCGCGCAGGAACAGGGCCTCACTCGAGATCATGATCCCCGGGGCGATGCAGCCCCCCATGTACTCGCCCTTGACCGTGACGTGATCGAAGGTCGTCGCCGTCCCGAAATCGACGATGATCAGTTCCCGTTTGTATTTCTCGAAGGCCGCCACGGCGTTCACGATCCGGTCGGCCCCGACCTCCTTCGGATTGTCGTAATAAATCGGCATCCCCGTCTTGATCCCAGGCCCGACGATGATCGGCTTCAGGTTGAAGTACTTCAGGCACAGCGGTTCCAGGATGTTCAGCATGGGGGGAACGACGCAGGAAATGATGATCGCGCAGATCTCCCGCTGCCCGACCCGGCCGCTCTTGTAGAGGTTGTAGATCAGCATCCCGTATTCATCGACGGTGTGATCCACCTCCGTTCGGATCCGCCAGTCGTGAATCAGTTTGTCCCCGTCGAAGAGCCCCAGGACCGTATTGGTATTTCCGACATCCACCACCAGCAGCATACGCTTATCCTTTCACAACCGAGGCATCGCCCGCCATCACCGCTCGGATGCCCCCCGTCTTCTCCTCGAGCAGCAGGCCCCCCGCGTCGTCGAGCCCGGCCATCCGGCCTTCGTACACGTCCGTCCCCGCCATGACGCGAACGGGCTTTCCCGCCATGTCCGTCCGCTCGAGCCAGCGCGTCCGGAGGGGCGGGAACCCCTCCCGGCAATAGGTCCGGTAGGCGGCCTCCAGGGAGCGGAGGAACACGGCGGCCACCTCGACGCGGGAGAGCGGCCCTCCCGTCTCGTCCCGGAGAGAGGTGGCGATTCCTGCGATTTCCGGCGGGCACTCCTCCCGCAGGAGATTCACGTTGACGCCGATCCCGAGGATCACGAAGTCCAGCCGCCCGGCGGAGGCCTTCATTTCGGCCAGGATCCCGCAGAGCTTTCGCCCCCCGGCGAGGACGTCGTTCGGCCACTTCAGCGTCACACCGGGACACAGGCCCACGAGCGCCGCGGCCGCGGCGACACCGGCCACAATCGACAACTGAGGGGCCTGCTCCGGCGCGATATCCGGTCTTAAGACGAGCGACAGGTAAAGATTCCGTCCCGGCGGCGAAACCCAGACGCGTTGCATCCGCCCCCGCCCTTGAGTCTGGCGGTCCGCCACGACCACGGTTCCTTCCGGCGCGCCCTGCCGGGCCAGGTCGAAGGCCTCTTCATTCGTGGAGCCGAGCTCCGCATAAAAAAGGATGTGCCGGGCGAGACCGACGCCCGCGAGACGCTCCGACAGGCTTGCGGCGCTAAAAGACGGACTCATGTCCCCTGCTGAATGCCGAGCGAAATATCCGCCGCCGCCACGGAGTGGGTCAGGGCGCCGACGGAGATGAAATCGACCCCCGTTTCGGCCACGCTCCGGACATTGGCCAAGGTGACATTGCCCGAGGCCTCGAGCGGGACGCGCCCCCGGACCAGGGCCACCGCTTCCCTCATCGCCGGCAGATCCATGTTGTCCAGCATCACGGCGTCGGCGCCGGCGGCCAGCGCCTCCCCGACCTCGACGGCATTTTTGCATTCAACTTCGATCTTCACGAGATGCGCGACGGTCTGACGGACCTTCGCAACGGCGGCGGCGATCCCGCCCGCTGCCGCGATATGATTGTCCTTGATGAGCACACCGTCGAAAAGGGCAAACCGGTGATTTCGTCCGCCGCCGACCCGTACGGCGTACTTGTCGAGAAGCCTCAAGCCCGGCGCTGTCTTGCGCGTGTCCAGGATTCGGGCCCCGGTTCCATCGATTTCCTCCACGAAGCGCCGCGTAAGCGTGGCGATGCCGCAGAGGCGCTGGAAGAAATTCAGGGCGGTGCGCTCGGCCGTCAGGATGCTGTCCAGACGGCCGTTCAGTTCCGCGAGGCTGTCCCCGGGCCGGGCCCGGTCACCGTCCCGGCGGGACAGGACGACTTCCAGCGAGGCGTCCATCAGGGTGAAGACCTCCCGGAACACCTCCCCGCCCGCCACCACCAGGTCCGACTTGGCGATCGCGCAGGCCCGTCCCCGCTCGTCGCCCTTCAGGATCGCCTCCGTGGTCACGTCTCCGGGGCCGATGTCTTCGGCCAGGGCCTGTCTCAGAATGGGGTCGAGCACCGTTTTCGGCAGCATGGGGACCGTCCGCTCACCCCAGATCGGCAAACCGCTTCAGGGCCGCCTCCAGAGCCTGGTGTTTGTCCGTCAAATCCCGGTGTTTCCGCTCTTCCTTCTGAACGACGGCGGCCGCCGCCCGGGCGAGAAAATCCCGGTTGGCGAGCTTTCTCGCCACCCCTTCGAGATCGCGGTTCACCTTGGCCAGTTCCTTCTGTAGCCGGGCCCGCTCCGCGCCGATATCGACCACGCCTTCCAGAAGGACGAAGATGCGCAGGCCGCCGACGACCCCGGTGGCGGCCCCCTTGGGCTCTTCGAGGGTCCGGTCGATCTCGAGGCTCTGGAGGTTGGCCAGGTTGACGATATGGCCGCGCTCGGCAGCGACGACGGCCGCGCCCTCGGCCTCCGGCGCAAAGATCCGGACGTTCACCTTCTTGGAAGGGGCGATGTTGACCTCCCCCCGGATGTTCCGGATCGCGCTGATCACGTCCATGACGAGCCCCATGCGCGCCTCCGCTTCCGGATCGGCCGGCGTTTCGTCCACTCGCGGGAACTCGCTGACCATGATGGACGTACCGTCCGCCACGAGGGTCTGCCAGATCTCCTCCGTGAGAAACGGCATGAAGGGATGCAGAAGCTTGAGCGAGGTCTGGAGCGTCCGGCGGAGCGTCCGGCGGGCGGCGACGACGGCCGCGTTGTCCTCGCTCCCGTAGAGGACCGGCTTGATCAGTTCGAGGTACCAGTCGCACAACTCGTGCCAGACGAACTGGTACACGGCGGCGGCGGCTTCGTTGAATTTGTATTCGTCGAGCCCCCGGATGACCTCGGCGGTCGTCCTGTTGAGGCGCGAACGGATCCAGCGGTCGGCCAGGGAGAGGTCCTGCGGCGGAACCGTTTCGGTCCCCTTCGGCTCGCTCTTCAGGTTCATGAGCGAAAACTTCGTCGCGTTCCAGATCTTGTTGACGAAATACTTGTAGCCCTCGATCCGCTCCTCCGACATGCGCACGTCGCGCCCCTGGGCCGAGAAGGCCGCCAGGGTGAAGCGGAAGGCGTCCGTTCCGTACTTGTCGATCATCTCCAAGGGATCGATGCTGTTCCCCTTGGACTTGCTCATCTTGTCGCCCTTCTCGTCTCGGACCAGGGCGTGGAGATAGACGTCCCGGAAGGGAACGTCCTTCATGACGTAAAGCCCCATCATCATCATGCGGGCGACCCAGAAGAACAGGATGTCGAACCCGGTGACGAGGAGCGACGTGGGGTAGAAGGTCTTCAGGGCCGCCGTCCCGTCGGGCCATCCCAGGGTGGAGAAGGGCCAGAGGGCGGAGCTGAACCAGGTGTCAAGGACGTCCTCCTCCTGCCGCAGGTCCCGGCCCTCGCAATCGGGACACGTCTCGGGATCCTGGGTGGCGACGATCATCCGGCCGCACCCGCCGCAGGTCCACACGGGGATCCGGTGGCCCCACCAGATCTGCCGGGAGATGCACCAGTCGCGGATGTTGTCCATCCATTCGTAGTAGGTGGACTCCCACATGGACGGAACGATCCGGGTCTCGCCCTTGACGACCGCCGCCGTGGCGGCCCGGGCCAGGGGCTGGATCTTGACGAACCACTGCTTGGAGACCATCGGTTCGATGTCCGTCTTGCAGCGGTAGCATTGGCCGATGTTGTGGACGTAGGGCTCCGTCCCGACGAGATAGCCCTGCTCTTCCAGATCCCGGACGACGTTCCGCCGGCATTCGTAGCGGTCCTGACCTTCGTACGAACCGCCGTTCGCGTTGATCACGCCGCTGCCGTCCATGATCTTGATGATTTCGAGATCGTGCCGCCCCGCCATGGCGAAGTCGTTGGGATCGCAGGCGGGCGTGATCTTGACGGCGCCGGAACCGAAGTCCAGCGTCACGTAGTCATCGGCGATGATGGGTATTTCCTTGTTCACCAGCGGCAGGACGACGCGCTTCCCCACGAGGGCCCGGTACCGGTCGTCTTCCGGATTGACGGCGACCGCCGTATCGCCGAGCATCGTCTCGGGACGGGTCGTGGCGACGACGATTTCGCCGTTCCCGTCGGCAAAGGGATAACGGATGTTCCAGAGAAAGCCGGGCTCCTGCTTGTACTCCACCTCCAGGTCGGAGATGGCCGTGTGGCAGCGCGGGCACCAGTTGACGATGTAGTCTCCCTGGTAGATGAGGCCGTCGTTGTACAGGCGGACGAACACCTCCCGGACGGCGCGGGACAGCCCCTCGTCCATTGTGAAGCGCTCGCGCTCCCAGTCGCAGGAACAGCCCAGGCGCTTCAACTGGTTGATGATCACGCCGCCGTATTTGGCCTTCCACTCCCAAACGCGCTCGACGAACTTCTCCCGTCCCAGATCGTGGCGGGTGAGCCCCTCACGCGCCAGTTCCTGCTCCACGACGTTCTGGGTCGCAATCCCGGCATGATCCATGCCGGGCATCCAGAGGGCGTTGTAGCCCTGCATGCGCTTGAACCGGACGATGATGTCCTGCAAGACATTGTTCAGGGCATGGCCCATGTGGAGCATGCCCGTTACGTTGGGAGGAGGGATGACGATGGCGAACGGCGGCCTCGCGCCGTCATCGACCGCGTGGAAAAAGCCCTTCTCCAGCCAGTAGGCGTACCACTTCGCTTCGGAATCCCGGGGTTCGTAGGTTTTACTTAAAGTTCCACCGCCCATTGATACACTCCATGAAAAAATCCCCCTTCCTCCCCTGCGGAGGCGCTGCGCTCCGCACTGTTCGAGGGGCGATCGAGGGGATCTTTCCGCTATGATGCCACGGGGGACGGCAGGGAGAATCTCTTTCCCCTGCCATCCCCCGCGTCTTGGTCTTGCCTGTTCGGATCTTTCCCGATAGGATTTCTCTCCTGCCTAATAAATCTTCAGGATGTCGCTGAATTTACGGATGATGAGCAGGGAGTCGGCCCCGCCCACCGGACCCAGGGGCCCGAATTCGCCCGATGCCAGATCCTTTGGCTCCATGATGCCGCGCGACGTTACCACCCGCACCGCGTTGTAATAGGGCAGGTCCGTTCTCAAGTCGGGGAAAGACGACGCCGTCTCTCCGATGAACTTGGTCGCCAGGGTGCTGTCGCCGCTCACCTTCATGAGGATATCCTCGATCATCATGGCGTAACTCGCCCGGTCGATCAGGTCGTTCGGGTGAAAGGCGCCATCCGGGAAAACCTCGAGCCCCCGAACGCCCAACTGGATGATCCCCTCGATGTCCGCCTTCAGGGGATGCGTGGCGATGTCGTTGGCCGTTTTCGGGGCTGGACCGGATTCCTTGGCCTTCTCGGGATCCTTGAATGAGGTGTCGAAGGTTTTCAGGGTGCGCTTCTGATACAGGACATCGATCTTCAATTCCTCCATGAACAGGGCCGCCGCATCGGCGCGTGTGATCTGCTCCACGAAGGCAATCTTCTTTCCGGTGATCGTGCCCGGCATGGCCCGCTGGATCTTCTGGACGAGGCGCCACTGATCGTCGGCCTCGCGCACGTAGTCGCCCTTCAGATCCAGGACCTTGGAAAACATGGAGGCGGCCTGGTTGATGTCCAGGGCCGTTTTGTAGGCGATTCCCATAAAATAGTAAGCGGCCGAGGACTTGGGATCGATGAGCACGGCGTCGTCGAATTCTCCCTTGGCCGTATCCAGCCAGTCGGACGGCGGGTCGCACACCACGCCGGTGCGGATGCCCGACCGGAGGCAGTCGGCGGCGCTCAGGGTGTTGATGCGGATGTAGCCGACATGGACGAAGACCTTTTCCTCCTCGGTTTTCGCATATTTCCCGGCTTTCTTCATCATCGCGAAAGCGGCGCTGAAATCCCGCTGATAGGCATTGGCAAGGCCGCTGCCTGCGTAGGCCTTGGAATACTTGGGGTCCAGCTGGATGGCCAAGTTGAAGGATTGCTGGGAATCGACATAGCGTCCCTGATCCAGCAGCTTCATGCCCGTATAAAAGTGATGCTCCGGCGTGTCCAGTTCGCTGGTCGCCACCCTGGCCTTGGGACCGCAGGAAACGAGAAGCAGGGCCGCCGCGACGAGAACCAGGACCGTGGTAAGATTTCGATTCTTGAATAGACGAACCATATCATCCTCCTTATTCTTGAAAAGACCGTTCTCCTGGAACCCGCCCGGGGATTCCTTTTGTCCTTCAACCACCGATTTGGCTGTTTTTATAATCTTCCCCTCCCCTTTAAGTCAAGGAATTTCACGGTTCAGAAACGGCCGCAGACAGGCCTCCACGCCCGCCGTATCGCCGGGAGAAAACCAGCGAATCTCCGGATCGGGGGCAAACCAGGTCTGTTGACGTTTGGCGTAATGCCGCGTATCGCGCTTCAGCCTCCGGACCGCATCGGAAAGATCAGCCTCCCCGCGGAGCCAGCCTCCGATATGGCGATAGCCCAGGGATTGCATCGGCTTGAGCGACGCATCGTAGCCGCGCGCCGCCAGTCCCGCGACTTCGTCCACGAGGCCGGCGGCAATCATGGCGTCGACGCGCGCCTCGATCCGGGCAAAGAGCGGTTCCCGCTCCAGCCGAAGGCCGATCTTGAGGCTGCGGTAGCGCCGTTCGGCAAAGCGATGCTCGGCCTGTTTGCCGACGATGGATTCTCCGGTCAGGGCGAGAACCTCGAGCGCCCTCACGATACGGACCGCATCGTGAGGATGGATCCGCCCCGCCGCCCGGGGATCCAGCCGTCGGAGCTGTTCATAAAGATGTGAAACGCCCTTCTCGTCTCGGACCGCCCTCCATTGCGCCCGCAGGGCCTCGTCCGGGCCGGGGCCGCCGACCAGCCCCCCTAGAAGGGCGCGGATATAGAGCCCCGTCCCGCCCACGACGAACACCGGCTTACCCAGGCGATGCAGACGGTCGATGACCTGCCCGGCCTGTTCAACAAACAGGGCGGCGTTGAAGGGTTCGTCCGGATCGACGACATCGATAAGATGGTGGGGGACGCGCGCACGGGCTTCCCGGCCCGGCTTGGCGGTCCCGATATCCATTCCCCGGTACACCTGCATGGAGTCGGCACTGATGATTTCCCCGCCGTACGCCTGGGCGAGCTCGAGCGCCAGCGACGACTTCCCGACCGCCGTCGGCCCCAGGATCACAATGAGTTTCGGCCTGTCTCCGGACGTCATTTCCTCCTCAGCCGACCCTTCGCCTCAGGTTCTCCTGAACATCCGTTTCAGGTCCCGTTCGTCGATGAGCACATACGCGGGGCGTCCGTGCGGACACGTGGAGGAGAAGGAAATGGCTTCCAGTTCCCGGCAGAGGGCGCCGACCTCCGCCTCCGTCAGCTCCTGATGCGCCTTGACGGCCCCCTTGCAGGCGAGGACCGCGTGGAGCCGGTCCCGCTGTTCCCGGAGCCCGGCCGTCGCGGGCAGTTCGGACAGTTCGGACAGAAGGTCTCTGACCGTCTGCCGGGGATCGAGGTTCGGGACGAGGGCGGGAACGGCCTTGACGGCGATGCTGGTGTCCCCGAACGGCTCGATGGCGAAGCCCAGTTCGTCCCAGAGCGCCTGCAGCGACAGGGCGAGTTGGAACTCGCCGGCGCGCAGCGAGATCACTTCCGGCAGGAGAAGCTGCTGGGTCACGACCTTTCCCGCCGTCCCGCTCGTTCGCAGGCGTTCGAAAAGAACCCGCTCGTGGGCCGCGTGCTGATCCATCAGGAGAATGCCGGCGGGATGCGCAAAGACTAGGTAGGTGGACAGGACCTGTCCCAGGTAGGTCCCCTCGGTAAAGCGGATCGCCGCCTCCGGGAACGGAGCCGCCGTCGTGGGCGGCGTCGGGAACCCCGCGTCGCGGTCCGGACGAACCGCCGGGGCCGCCGGCAGCCCCGCAAAGAGGCGCTTGCTCCTCCCGGAGGAAATCGTGTACCGCTTCATGGCCTCCTCGATGCGGGCCTGATACAGGGGCTCCCGCGCGATGTCGGCCAGAGGCGCGGACGGAACGGCGGTCGATCCCGAAAGGATTGCGACCAGGCTCTCGACGATCAGCGCGTAGATGTCCCGGGGTTGCCGGAACCGGACCTCCGCCTTGGCTGGATGGACGTTGACATCCACCTCTTCGGGAGCCACGTCGAGATAAAGAATGCAGGCCGGGTAGCGCCTGGCTTCGATGAGGCGGCGATAGGCCGTCATGACGGCGTGCTGCAGGAGGGGGTCCCGAACGAAGCGGCCGTTGACGTAGCAGAAGATCTGTTTACCGTCGGAGCGGGTCCAGGCGGGACGCGAGCAAAATCCCGAGAGAGAGGCTGTTTCCCGGAAGCCCGAAAAAGGCAGTAGGTGGCCGGCCGCCTCCTCCCCCAACAGAAGCCCCAGCCGTTCCAGGTCTCCTTCCGTCGCGGGAAGGCTCATCACGCTGCGCCCGTTGGCCTGGACGCGCACCCGGACATGGCGGTGGGGAAGCGCCACCCGGGTGATCGCCTCCAGGCAAGCCGAAAGTTCCGTGGATTCACGCTTGAGGAATTTCTTCCGGACGGGAACGGGGTCGAAGATGTTTTCGACGAGGATGGAGGTGCCGGAAGGACAGCCGCAATCGGTCACCTCGATAATCTGGCCGGCCTCGACGATCAGGCGCGTTCCGTCCGGCCGGTCGCGACGGCGCGTAATCAGGGTGACGCGCGAAACGGCCGCGATGCTGGGCAGTGCCTCGCCCCGAAAACCGAAAGAACGGATTCGATAAATGTCTTCAAAAGAGGCGATCTTGCTGGTGGCAAAACGGGAAAACGCCAGGGGAACGTCGGCGGCCGCCATCCCCCCGCCGTCATCGGTGACGCGAATGGCGCCGCACCCCCCCTGCCGCAACTCGATGCCGACAGTTTCGGCCCCGGCGTCAAGGGCATTCTCGAGGAGTTCCTTGACGATCGACGCGGGACGTTCCACGACCTCGCCGGCGGCGATGCGGTTGGTCAGTTCCTCGGGCAGAACGGTGATTTTCCCCACAGCAGATCATCCTCCCGCCGGGGTGCGCCCCCGAGCGAACCGACAAGAAAAACCGCAGTCCCGGTGGGGACTGCGGTCGAAATCCTGCCTATGAACGCGTCCCGGAAAGGGTCAGTCCAGAACGATCATGACCCGGCATTGTTTCAGGAAACTCAGGTTTTCGGCGGCGCCGCGGATTTTATTCGCATCGGCATTGCTGATCACGATGTCGGAACGGCCCGGTCCTTCGGTCCGCAATCCCTTGAGGCTGACGGGATTGTTGGTGACCCGCGCGTTGCTCTGGGCGGCGTTGAGATCGCGGGCGTAACCGCTCATCCCCTGCTGAATAGCGTATTCGCGATCCACGTTCAGGGAGCCGTACACCTCTTTCCCGCTTTCATCCAGGATCTTGGGCGACATGGCGGGTCTTGCCTGCAGACCGCGCGCATCGATTACGAGTCCGGTGAAAACCTCCGGAGGAGCCGCAGGGGCCGGCGCGGCGGGCTCAGGCGGCGCCGCCGCGGGAGGGGCTAAGGGCGCCGCCGGTTCCGGCGGTACGGACCTCTTCTGCATCAGCCGGGGAATGATCACCTGGGAAAAACCGCCTGCCAGCGGCATCCGGAGCGTTATTTCCACGGTCCCGTCCGAGAGGTAGTCCTGTTTAACGAGGTGGGCGTCCTTAACCACACCCTCCACCTGGGTATTGATCACGTCGCTCTCCACGGCGAAGTCCTTGACCACCGTCATGGAATCCACCCGGACCCCCTTCGTGAGTTCGAGAAGGTTGCGGTAGGCGTCGACCCGGGCCGCCCGGAGCGCCAGTGGACGGGCCTGGGGCTTCCCAATGAACCTTTCCGGCGGGGCGCCGATGCCCACGGCCTCGATGTACCCCTCCGACCAGTTGATCTTGCCCTTGCCGGCCATCTGTTCGATAATCTGCGTCCATTCCGGCATGCTCACCGTATCGGCGGCCAGGCCCACACCGGCATACAGAAACAGGCCCGCCAGCAAAATCCCTATCGTCAGTACCCATTTTGACTTCATGACATCCTCCTTGACGGTTATGGAATCACCCATAGAAACATCCCCTCGGCAAACGCGACCCCCTGTTGCCGCATGTTCGGAACGATAACAGAATCTCCCCCCCCTTTCAACGGGGAAATTGCCCCCCGAGGCTTATCTGCCCCGGAAGGCCCTGTCCTCCGGTTTTTCCAACCAGGGCTTGATGTTGATATTCCTGTCCAGATCGCCCCAGATCAGACTGACGTCCGGGGGCGCCTTTCCCCACCAGTTTTCGCGCGCATCGATATAGATCGAGGAAAAGATCTGCAGGGCGACGGGATTGTCGATAAAATTGTTCCGATGAATCGACGGATTGGACATGCCGACGCTCTTGATCGCGCCTTCGCCGGCGTTCGCGGTGAAGGTGCTGTAGGAAATCCGGGGGGCTGCGTCGTTGCGGCAGAAGATGCCGCCCTGAGACGTCTGGGCAATCAGGCAGTGGGAGATTTCCGGGGCGCCGGTGTAGACATCAAGGGCCGTGGAAGCGAATTTCACCTCGCAGTAGGCCAGGGCGCTGTTCACCTTCGTCTTCTTCGTGAATCGAACGGCATTCGTATAGAATCCCGGCGCGGGCGTTGTCCCCGAGGCCGTGAAGACGATCGGCCGATCCGGGGTTCCCTTGGCCACGATGCCCCCGTCCGCCATGATCAGGGAGGTGTTCTGATCGAAGCGGATCTCCACGCCGGGCTCGACGTAAAGGGTAGCCCCGCCGTCGACGGTGACATCCTTCTGCACCCGGTAGGGGCTGTTCGACACCGTGAGGAAACCGTCGGCCGTGATCGCCCCGTCCAGCGTCTGCGAAAGGATCGGCAGCGCGACCGGCTTCCCGTCGGGATAGGCCGCGCTCAGGACGGTGGCGACATCGACCCGGCCCCGGATCTTTTTCAGCACCTCGAGCCCCTGGGCGGTGCCCCACCAGTTACCGGACGCGTTCACCGCCTCTCCGGTCATTTCCGCCGTCATGTCAAAAGGCCGATTGTCGGTCAGGTTGTTTTCCGAAATGCGGGCGGGGCTCGTCTTCAGGTCGATCCCGACGCCGCGGTTCTGCGCAATGACGTTGCGGGTGATGACGGGCGAGGACGCCTGGACGACAATGCCCTTCCCCTCATTGTCGCGGATGCGGTTTTCCGCCAGGAGCGGCTGGGCGCCGGCCTCGACGACCACCGCCGCCTCTTTCTGCCTGTGGAGGGTATTCTGAACCAGGTTCGGCTTCGAGAAGGCGCCCGAGATCCGGACGGCCGTCCCGTTCTCGACGAATTCCGAGGCCTCGATCCGCGGTGAGGCGGCCATGCAGAGCACCCCGATGCGCGCCTTGCGGATGCGAACGTTCCGGAGGACGTTTTCCTTTTCCTTGACGTTCAGGAAGGTAATCCCCTCCCAGGTTTTCCCCTCCTCGGCATCGAAGGTGATGATATGCTCCCCGTCCCCCTGAGCCAGCAATCTTCCCTCCACCGTGATCCCCCCCCCCCCCGAGCGGATTTCCGTACCCGGCTCTATGGTGAGGCGGGCCTTGTCCCGGACGATGACGGAATTTTCAATCACGTAGGGGCTGGCGCCTGAATACCAGATCGTATCGGCCTCGATGGCGCCCGAAACGGGCGTGGGGCCCGGTGTGACGGGCATACCGACGATCACTTCGCTCCGTTCGCTTTCGTTCCCGGCCTGATCCACCGAGGAAATCTGAAAATAGTACTTCCGATCGTTCGTCAACCCCGCATCCCGGTGCTCGTTCAATTCCGTCCGGGCGATCTCGGTAAAGCCGGTGAGGGGCGTCTCGCTCCGGTACAGCCGGTATCCGACCAGGTCCGGCGCGACGCTCTTCTCCCAGTTCAGCAGGACGAGACCGTTGCGGCCGACGGATTTGTAATTCTTCGGAATGTCCGGCGGGGTCGTATCGAGGGTGACGGATCCGACGGCGTCGACCCACTGGGCCATATTCCGGGCGTCATCCTCCAGATACCCGGTGATAGTGGCCTTCTGGACATTGTCCCCCGGCAGGACCTTGTAGACCCCCAGGTAGCCGCCGGGCTCGATCTCCTGCATGTCGATGCGCCGCCGGTAGTCGCCGATGTCGAAACGCGCCCGCATCTTCGGCGTCCCCTGGATGACGATCCGGACTTCATCCCCGGCCTTCTTGGGGAGGCCCTTCGTATCCTGGGTCAACAGCGTGATCGTGGGCGGTCTCAGGGCCTCGGCCAGGGAGGGCGCCGGAATGGTTTTGACCATGTCGCGGAAAAGGTCGTCGCAGGCCCGGAGCAGCTGGATGTCTCTCATGTTCAAGGACGTCGCTACAATGGTGGCGATGATCCCGATGGGCGTGGTCGAGACGCCGCCCTCGTGGATGCGGACCGTGTGCTTTCCGCTCCAGAGGAAATGCCCCGTCTTCGCGTCGTACATCCGGACTTCCGCACCCACGGCGACATGGGAATACAGGATCGCGAAGAGCTTGTCGAAATCGGAGATCTCGCCCAGGACGATGGCGTCGACCCCCAGGATCTTTCCCAGTTCCTCGTACGGGGTCTTGTAGAGGATGTCCGGATCGGTCAGGCCGGCCTTTGCCAGGAGGGCGTCGACCTTGTAGAGTTCCATGTCCTGGTAGGGAACGGCGCTGAAGTGGTTGTAAAAGCCCTTCCGCACCGCGTCGAACCCCTTCCCGCTTTTGGACAGGTCATAGAAGGGCAGGACGGCGACCGTCCTCGGCATGTGCTCCTGCATGTAGGGGTCGATCTTGAACTTTCCCTTGTACAGGGCGATGATCTCCGGAGTGATGATCGTCGTCTTAGTGGCCACGACGCAGCTTTGCACGGCCAAGGTCGCGAGCACCACTGTCAGACAAAGGGATAACCGCTTGAACGCGTTCATGGCTGGCCTCCCAAAACCTCAAGTTTGCGCCACGGTGAGCAGGGCGTTTGCCCCGCCTTCAATCACGAGCAGCCGCTGCATGGAATCGGATGAACCTCCATGACGGTCCGTCTTTTCCGCGTTCAACGCCGGCCGGCATCCCCCGGATCAGGGGGTCTGCTCTTTCGCGTCGCCGCCCTTGGCCGGCGCACCGCCCGGCGCCAGTTCCACCAGAAACTCGCCCCGGTGCTGCGGAGAGATCCGGATGAATTTATAGGGAATCGCGACCGGCTCCCGCCCCGTGGCCATGGTGCGGTGGGTCAGGATCCAGACGGCGCCCGTCGTGGTGTCGACCAGAAAGGCCTGGTCTTCGTTTCCCGGCACCACCTGGTATTTCCCGATCGTATCGGCCGCTCCGGCTCCACAGACGCCGATGAGCCCCACCAACGCCAAGAACACAAGGATCCTGCCCACTCGATGGAATATCGGTTTCATCGTCTTCATCCCCCGCCTCACCCCGCTTTGATTAACGTCCTACAATCAAAAGTTCCGGGCACGGATCGCTTTCCAGCCCGTCTTTGTCGACCGCCGTCACGACATAGGTTTTCTTTTTCCCCTTGGGCGGCCCCGCTTCGCTGAAGCGTGGTTCTTTGACGGTGGCGATCTTCTCGGTTCCGTACCAACGTTTTTCATAGACGACGTAATGGACGATATCGCTCTCTTCATTGGGCTGCCAGGTGAGTTCCGCCTGGCCGCCGCTGATACGCCCCTTCGCGACCGACGGCACTTTCGGCCGCGGCTTCGTCTGGATGCGGACGATATCGGACAGATCACTCAGCAGCCCGTCCCGGTCTTCCGCCTGGATGCGGTACTGGTAAACCGTACCGTCCTTCAAGTTCTGGTCGATGTAGGCATTCGTTTTCCCGACCGTCGCCACACGGGAGAACTCCCCGCCTCCGGTTCCTTCGAGCCGGTAGACGGCGTACGCCTCGACATCCTCCTCCGGATTGGGATCCCAGGACAGCGGCGCCTGTTTCACCTGAAGATCGGCAGCCTTGAGCCCCAGGGGCTTTGCGGGACGGGCCTTGGTGGTCGCGGAAACCGGATCCGTCAGATCGCTTTCCACATCCACCTTGTTGAACGTCGTCAGGGCGTAATAATACGTGACCTCGTCCGCCAGCTTTTCCGAAGCGGCGGAACCGGTATCCGTAAAGGCGCTGTTCGCTTGTCCTTCGATGCGTTTGATCAGCAGATACTTGCCGATCTTTTCCTTCGACCAGTAGACGTTGTAGCCGACAACGTCCGGCTGCCGACTGGACGTCCAGGCGAGATCCACCCGCTTCGCCAGCCCGCTCCTGGCCTGAAGCCCTTCCGGTTTCGGGGGTTTCCCCTTCGTGACGGCGGAAACGGTCACGGAAGGAGACGTCTCGATTTCGGTGTCTTCAACGGCCGTGACGCGATAGTAATAGCGGACCTGATCGGCGAGTCCCTCCGTATCCGTAAACGCGACTCTCCCGTCCGCCCGGGCGCCGGCGGCATCCAGTTTCCGGATCTTCAAAAAATCGGCCTCCTCACGGAGACTGCGATAGATGAAATACCCCTTGATGAAGGGTGACGGAACGGGATTCCAGCTCAGCCGGATCTCCCGGATGAGATCGCCCTGGGCGATCAGACCGGAGACGGCGGGAATGGTCGTCCCTTTCACGCTTCGGGAATACTCGCTTTCAAGGTTCTTTTCATTGTAGGCGGTCACCCGGTAAAAATACTCCTCCCCGTCGGCCAGTCCCTTGTCGAGGTAAGGAACCTTGAACAACTTGTCGAGAGCGGTCGTGGTGTCGACCCCGATCCCCAGGTCCTTGCCCAGGATATTGGCCACCTCCCTGTAGGGCCCCTGTTCCACCTTCGCGCGGTAGAGTTTGTACCCCTTCATCTTCAGCGGGTCGTCACTGGTCATGGGACTGGGCGACCAGATCATCTGGATGCTCCGCACGTGACCTTCGGCGCTCAGAATCACGGGGGGGTTGGGAGTCAGCGCCGTTTCGGCCGGGATCACGGCTGAAAATTCGCTCTGCTGACCCCGCTGATTGAAGGAACGAATCTTGTAATAGTAGGTCCTGTTCCGCTCCAGGCCCTGGTCGAGATATTCGGGGCGCGTTGTCTGGCCGATCTTGGCGAAGGGACCGGTCTCCGTGGAGCTCCGAAAGAGTTCGTAACCGGCGGCCGGCGCGTCGGGGGGATCCTCCCAGTTCAGGGAAACACGCATGTTCCCCGACCGCTTCTGTACGTTGACGGGTCCCCCCATCGAGGGCTTGTCCTCCAGCGAACGGCTGGCGTTTTCCGCGATGGCCGCCACGATCATGGACGCGAGTTTCCGGACTTCGCCCAGGAGACCGGCGTCGCCCAGGGCCCGGACATGGGTCTGGAAGATCACCCGTTTCTGCTCGATGTGCACCACCTTACAGTGGATGGCGATAATCGTTCCCCGCTTCTGCACGTTGCCCACGACGATGACGTTAAGCCCCAGGCGCGTTCCGATGTGGATGACGTTTTCGAAGAGGTCGTTCTGCTGCAGGTCGTTGAGACTGAGAAAAGCCTCCAACTCCTTCCGGTCCATCAGATTCAGGGAGGCTTCGGACTGCAGGGAGGTGGTCAGCATGTTGGTCACGGTGGTCCCGTAGCCGGAGGCTTCGATATTGACCGTGCCGAAATTGAAAACGGAAACCCGGGTCGCCGTGGGGGGCTGCGCCGCTGCCAGCACGGGGAGGGAAAAAACGATCGTCCACAGCAGTGGGAAGAAGGATACGAACCTTCTGTTCTTCATGGTTTCCCTCCAGGCAGAAAAGCCCGGCTCGACGTCCGGGCCCCCCGCGCTTCGCCTTGGCTATTTATCCTGCACCAGCTTGACGATGAACTCCATGGATTTCTGGGAAATCGGGGTCGAGATGCCCTTCAGCTTCTCGTCGTAGATCGCATCGGTGTACCGTTCGACGGCCTGATCGATGTTGCGCCTTTTTTGCTGCTGCTGCCCATGGTTGAAGTATTCGACCTCCAGGCTCTGGTAATGTTTGAGCACGCTCTGGCCCATCTCCGAGATCTTCTCGTTCGTCAACTCGTCCAGGACCTCCACCTCCGTCGGAATCTCGAGCGGATCGTGGGGGATATTGGCAATCGCAACGCCGTCCTGGTACTTGTCCTCCTTGATCAGTCTTCCGGAAATGGTGTTGGTGAAGATGTTCTCCCCGGTCAGGGTATCCACAAGTTTGTATGAAATCTCGATAATGGCGGTGACCTTGCTCGATCCCTGTTTGTAGGAGATGAACTGGTAATCTCTCTTTTTCACCGTCCGTGGGGGGGCGTGCTTGAGATCGTCCGCGTTGGGCTTGGGGTTCATCATCAGCCAGTCGGAGAACTCCGGATTGCGGACATCCTCTTCATTGACCAGAACCTTGACCTGACCCAGGCTCGGCATATCCGTCGTACGCGCGGAGAAGTGCAGCACGTCGCCCATGATGAAGGTATCGATCCCCCTCATCTTCCCCACGCTCTGGACCGACTTGACATCGACCAGCCCCGTCTGCCCCAGTTGCATCTCCCGCAGGATGGACTGAAGATTTTCCCGCTCGATGATCCTGAGATCCCCGCTCCCGTTCTTGTGCAGGAACGTGATCAGCTTGTTGGCGGCAATCTTGCCCGCGTCCTTGTCGTTGCTCGGGCTGCTGAAGTCAAAGACGGCGATGGATTTCTTGATCCGTTTGTTGATCCGATCCTTGGTATCCAGGACCTTCTGGAACAGTTCCGGATAGGAGGGATTGATGGCCTGCACTTTCTCAAGCCAGACCAGCGCGTTCCCCCAGAGTTCCTTTTGCGCGTATTTGTCGGCCCGATCCATGAGCTGCTTGCAGAAATTCCAGAGAAATTCCTTGAAAACCGGATCGTCCTGCAGCTCCGGGGCGTAGGTCCGGATCCGTTCCACCCGTTTCATGGCCGGGTAATACTTGCCCTGATTCATGAATTTGACGGCTTCGTCGAAGTAGAGCTGCCCCACCTTGGCCTTCATGCCGTCCATCTTCCCAACCAGTTCCTGGTTTTCGGGCTGATATTCCAGCGCCTTTTCGTAGAGCGTGATCGCCCGGTCCCAGTTCTGGACGCCGGCTGCTTTGTCGGCCTCCGTCAGGTAGTATTGGACATTGTCGCGCGACTGCGCCTGCGCGGCCAGTGCGGACAGGTCGTAATAGTTGGGATTGATCTCGACGGCCGCCTTGAAGACCTGGGCCGCCAGCTTCCATTCCTCCTGCTTGCCCAGGGCAATTCCCTGTTGGTAAAGGCTCTTGACGGCTTCCTGCTCGGAGCGGGCGAGCCGGTTACCCGTATCCTCATAGTTCGGGAAGAGTTGGTTGACCTGCTTGAGCTTGGTCAACGCCGCCGGCCAGTCCTCTTTTTGCATGTCCAGCTCGGCCTGTCCGTAGAGGGTCTTCAGTTTGCCCTGAAGCGCCTCCATTTCCCCGCCCACTTCCTGTTTGAACGCAACACCGGTCTTGTTCTGGGGGTCCAAGGCAACGGCGGTATCCGCTTCCTTGAGAACCCGCTCCAAAGCCGGGACCGTCACTTCCGGGGACGCCTCGGCGAGAAGCTGCCGGGCCCGCGCCAGGTGAACCTTGGCCGCCTCTCTTTTTGCATTTTCAAGGGCGTCTTTGTACTCTTGATTGTCGGGCGCTTCACTGACCGCCTTCTGGAAATAGATGATCGCCTCGTCCCAGCGCTGGCTGCCGCTCAGATCCTGGCCGACCTTGAAACTCTCGCTGACGGCGCATCCGGCAAGCAAAAGCAGGACAAACAATCCCGAAAGCATCCGTGTTCTCATCGCCCGTTTCATGATTACCTCCCTGTGGTGCATCTTGACCGTCGTTTGCGTTCCACGAATCCCCGTGGGGCCGGCAGAAAACGTCCCTTTCAGGGGACCAGCTTCGCCACGATCCGGTTCTGGGTGATTTCCGTGATTCTCAGTTTACGCTGGTTGAAGGTCATGGCGGCCAGGTCGTCGGCCACCCCTTGGGTATTGCCCTTGATCTCGAGATCCAGTTCGGCCTGACCATGGGCATAGGCGCGCTGATAGATCTCCCGGAATCCTCTCACGTCGCTCGCGATCTGTTCCTTGAACTGCAATAGATCCTGATAGGCGTTAAACCCGGTCACGATCAGTTTCACGGTAACCGCATTGGTCAACTCTGACGACCAGCGCTCCATGATTTCGTCCGTCATCTTCTTCGCCAGGCTGTCCGCGGCATCCACCGTGATCTGTTTGATGTCGTCGCGCATCCCCGGACACGATCTTGTTTCGCTGTCCGTCGCCAGAACCTCGCCCGTATCGACGTTGATGATCTTGGTCGAGACGATCACCTTGTTCGTCGTCATTTCGATCTCCCCGAATCTCGACGAGCTGGACGACGCTTCGACATCGCCGACGATCAGGACTTCCGCACCGTAACGATGGCCGAAATTGGCCGTCTCCCGCCGATTGAGCGCCAGCCCCTGAAGATTCTCGCGTTCCGTGCCCTTTTTGTAGGTATCGGCGTCGACCAGCTTGAACCCCTGGGACAGGAAATAGCGGGACATCGCGGACTCGGCAACGGCGTCCTTCTGTGCCCGTCCGCTGAAAAGAAGCATCAGGCGGGGTTTTTCCTTGCGGGCCATGATGAGGTTCAGGGCGGCGAGACGGTCCTTCAGTTTTCCCATCCCCACATCGGCTTCGATGGTGACTTCGTACATGTCCCCGTCACGCCGTTCGGAAACGATTTTGCGCGAGTTGATGAATCCCTGCGACTCGGAAAGGATCCGGTCCATCTTGACCTGAAAATTCTCCACCTCCGTGCTGCTGGAAATCATGACCCCGACCACCCGCTCCACGGCATTGCGCTGGGCGTTGTCGACCGCCCTGTCGCGGGCGATGTCCACGCGGTTGTTGTTGACGACGGCCATCCCATCGGCCACGACCCGGTTCTGGGCATAAAGGAGACTTACCCCCCCGAACATCAGTCCCACGAGCGTCACGAAAAGTATGCATCTTCTCATCATGCCAGTTCGCGTCCTTTCCCGCCGCCGGTCCCCGGCGGCCTTGAACGGTCGTTCCGCTCGATAAATCGGCAGGTTAACGAACCTGCACCGCATATACTGAAATCTCTCTAAGGTGTCAAGGCTTTTCGGCGGACGGGCTCCACTGCTCCAGAATTGACACGGAGGACAGGTAGTCCTGAAGCGCAATCTGCCAGAATCGCATCGTCCGGCCCGTCGTCTGGAGGAACTTCCGGTTGCTCATGACGCTGTAAGACGGACGTCTGGCCGGGCGTCCCAACCGGGTTGACGCAAGGGGACGCACCGCGACGTCGGTCAATCCGGCATGGGCGAGAATGGTTTTCGCAAAGTCGAACCAGCTTGCCTGGCCCCGATTCGTGACGTGGAAGACCCCGTGCCGGTCCTCGAAGATCAGCCGTTCGACGGCCGCCGCCAGGTCGACCGTATAGGTGGGAGAGCCGACTTGATCGTCCACGACGTCCAGTGTCGGCCGCCGCCGTGCCGCCGCCAGAATGGTCCGGACGAAATTTTTACCGTGGCGGCCGTACAGCCAGGCGGTTCGGATCAGCAGGAAGTCCGGGGCCAGGTCGATCAGGTAACGCTCCCCGGCCAGCTTGGAGGCGCCGTAGACATTCAGGGGACGGCCGGGATCCTCCTCGACATAGGGCTGCCCCTTGGTCCCGTCGAAAATATAATCCGTACTGAAATGGACGAGCTTCACCCGATACTCGCGGCACGCCATGGCGACATGCCTGACGCCCTCCGCGTTGACGGCAAAACACAGATCGGGATTCGCCTCACAGGCGTCCACATCCGTGTAGGCCGCCGCGTTGATCACGATTTCCGGATCGCATTCCGCAATCGCCGCCCGGCAGGATGCCGGGGACGTGATGTCCACGTCACCGACGTCCTTGCCCGACACGACATGGCCGGACGCGGCCAAACGGAGTACCAGATCGCTCCCCAGCATGCCTTTGTGACCGATGATCAGGATCTTCATACGTGTCCGTACCTGACTTCCTTCAGAAAAAGACCGCGGGCGGGCGCCGTCATACCGGCACGGCAACGATCCCTGGCCTGCAGGATCTCCCCCACGGCCTCGGGGGGATGCTTGCCCAGTCCCACATCGACCAGAACGCCCATGATGGTGCGGACCATGTACCGCAGGAATCCATCGGCCTCGATGCTTGTCTCGATGATGTCCCCGGCCTCGCCGGTCAGCGCGGCGTCGAGAACGGTCCGGATCCGGTCGCGGCTTTCACAGTGGACGGTGCAGAAGGAGGTAAAGTCGTGGGTGCCCAGAAAATGAGGCAGGGCCTGCCGCATTTGCTCGACGGCCAGGGGACGATGAATGAACCACGCCCGCCCGTGCTCGAAAACGTCCCGCACCGACCGGTTGACGATCCGGTAAAAATAGACCTTGCTCGCCGCATCGAAGCGCGCATGGAAGCCTTCCGGCACCTCCCGGAGATCCGTAATTGCGATGTCCTTGGGCAGAACGCTGTTGATGCCTTTTAAAAGATTCGCCTCAGCCAGGCCGGACTCGGTCCGGAAGTGGGCGACCTGCGCCAGGGCATGCACGCCCGCATCCGTCCGGCCGGAGCCGACCACCGTCGCCGGACGGCCCGTGATCCGGCCGACGGCCTCTTCCAGGACCTGCTGGATGGACGAGCCGTTGAGCTGGCGCTGCCAGCCGTGATAGCGGGCGCCGTCGTACGCAATCACGATCTTCAGGGTTCGCATACCATCCATCCCTCCCTCCGGGGCCCGACCTCCGTGCTTTTCATTCAATTCCACCCTGGGTCACGACCGCTTCGCAATGCCCTGGAAGCGCGGAGATACGCCGGGGGTGAATCCGCGGGCGCGCGATTCGAGAAGGCATTCCCTTAAAATAAAGAGGGGAAGTTTCGCTTCCCCTCCCCGTTCAAACGACCGAAATGCAAACGCTCCTTTCAGGATCCGCACCGTTCGAGGGCCTCGATCCCCGGCAGAACCTTTCCTTCCAGAAGCTCCAGGGAGGCCCCGCCGCCCGTGGAGATGTACCCGATCTTGTCGCTTTCCCCCGCCCGGTGGATGGCCACGTCCGTATCGCCGCCACCGACGATTGTCAGGGCGTACGAGTTGCCGACGCTGTGCGCCAAGGCATAGGTCCCCCGGCTGAAGGCATCGATCTCGAAAACCCCCATGGGGCCGTTCCAAATCACGGTCTTGGCATTCCCCAGGGCCTCCGTAAACAGGGTGATCGTCGCCGGGCCGATGTCCAGTCCCATCCAGTGCGCGTTCATCTCCTGCACGGGGACAATCTTCGTCTCCGCCTCCGCCGTCATCGCCTCGGCGATAACACAATCGATGGGTAGGTAGAATTTGACGCCGTGCTCCCGGGCCGTTTGCAGAACATCCTGGGCCGTCGGGATGAGATCATCCTCCACGATGGACTTGCCGACTTCGTAGCCCTGGGCCTTGAGGAATGTGAAGGCCATCCCGCCACCGATGATCATCTTGTCGACCTTCTTGATCAGGTTCACCATGGCCTCGAGCTTCCCCGAGACCTTCGATCCGCCGATGATGGCGACAAACGGACGCGCCGGCTTCTCCAGGGCCCGCCGGAAATAGTTCAGCTCCTTCTTGATCAGGAAGCCCGCGCCGCAGACCGGGACGTGCCGGGTGATGCCGACGTTGGAGGCGTGACTGCGATGGGCGTTGCCGAAGGCGTCGTCGATGTACACATCGGCATAGGCGGCGAGCCGCTTCGCGAAGGCGTCGTCGTTGGCCGTCTCTTCGGGATGAAAGCGAAGGTTCTCCAGGAGGATCAGGCAGCCGGGCTGCAGCTCGCCCACCATCCGGTCCACCTCCGGCCCCAGGCAATCGCCCGCGAGAGGGATCTGTTTCCCCAGCAACCGCGAGAGGCGCCTGGCCACGGGGGCCAGGCTCATTTCGGGCATCAACTTTCCCTTGGGCCGACCCAGATGGGCCATCATGATGATTCGGGCGCCTTCGTCGAGCGCGTAGTTGATCGTCGGCAGGACGGCGCGGATGCGCGTATCGTCCGTAATGTTCTGTGAACTGTCCAGCGGAACGTTGAAATCGAAGCGGAACAAAACCCTTTTCCCCTTGATGTCGATCTCGTCGATGTATTTCATGGATCCTCCTTGCCCAGCGTCTCGAAAAGGGTTATAAGGGCCGTGCCTGTCGAAGCAGCCCGAATCCGCGACTGCCAAGATTTCCTTGGCGTTTTTGTGAGGTTTTTACTGCGGATCGTTAGGTGTGCTGCTATATAACACGGCGGCATTCAGGTCAAGATGAATTGCGCCGCCTTGTGGAAGGCGCGACAAAAAAAGGAAAAAGGATGACAGACGGCATGGAAAAGGAACTCAAGAAAAGCGCGACACGGGAAAAGATCGAGGCCTTCGAGCGGAAGCGGGACGCCCTGAAGGAGATGGGCGGCGCGGGACCGATCGCCAAGCAGCACGAGGCCGGAAAACTGACCGCCCGGGAACGCCTGGCGATGCTCTTCGATCCCGGAACCTTTCAGGAGGTGCAGCTCTTCGTTAAACATCGCTCCTCCCTCTTCGGCTTGGGCGACAAGGAGATTCCCGCCGACGGCGTCGTGACGGGTTTCGGTCATGTCAACGGACGGACGGTTTTCGCCGCGGCACAGGATTTCACCAGCGCCGGCGGGAGCCTCGGCGAAATGCACGCAAAGAAAATCTGGAAGGTCATGGACATGGCCCTGACCGCCCGCAAACCCTTCGTCTCCCTGAACGATTCCGGCGGGGCCCGTATCCAGGAGGGCGTCCCCTCCCTCGAAGGCTACGGCGGCATCTTCTACCGAAACACCCTGGCCTCCGGATACATCCCCCAGATCACCGCGATCATGGGCCCCACCGCCGGCGGGGCCGTCTACTCCCCCGCGCTCACGGACTGGGTCTTCATGGTGAAGGATCGGAGCTACATGTACATTACGGGTCCCGACGTCATCAAGGCGGTCATCGGGGAGGAGGTGACGCACAACGACCTGGGCGGCGCCGTCGCCCACGCCACGAAGAGCGGTGTCTGCCACTTCGCCACGGAGAGCGACGAGGACTGTCTCGCAAAGGTCAAGACCCTGCTGTCCTACCTCCCGGACAGCTGTCACAGCCCGCTGCCCGTCAGACCCTGCACCGACGTCCCCGATCGGGAATGCCCCGAACTGGACACGATCATCCCGGACAAATCGAGCCGGGGCTACGACATGAAAAAGGTCATCACGGCCGTCGCCGACAACGGCGAGGTCTTCGAAACGCACGAGCTGTGGGCGAGGAACATCACCGTCGCCTTCATCCGGATCATGGGCCGGCCCGTCGGCGTCATCGCCAACAACTCGCGCTTCAACGCCGGGGTGCTCGACACGCACGCTTCGGACAAGGCCTCTCGCTTCATCCGGTTCTGCGACGCTTTCAATATCCCGCTTCTGACCTTCGCGGACGTACCCGGCTACATGCCCGGCACCCAGCAGGAGTGGTCGGGCATCATCAGCCACGGCGCCAAACTGCTCCACGCCTACTCCGAGGCCACCGTGCCGAAGATCACGGTCGTCACCCGCAAGGATTACGGCGGGGCCTACATCGGCATGTGCAGCAAGCAGCTCGGGGCCGACTACGTCATGGCCTGGCCCTCGGCGGAGATCGCCGTCATGGGCGCGGAGGGGGCCTGCAACATCGTCTACCGCCGGGAAATCGGCGCCGCGGAGGATCCGGCCGCCCGGCGGGCCGAGCTCGTCGCCGCCTACGAGACGCAGTTCAACAACCCGTACTTCGCCGCGAGCCTGGGCATCATCGAGGAGATCATCGCCCCGCGGGATACGCGCAAGCGGGTCGTGGCGCTGCTTGAGACTCTCGAGAACAAGCAGGAATCCAGGCCTGACAAGAAGCACAACAACATCCCCTTGTAGGTGTCGACCCTTTGAAATCGCCGTCCCTCCGCGCGCCGAACCTTCCCTCCCCCGCCCCTCGCTTCGTTCGAGGGGCGGGGGATAAGGCGGCCGGAAAACGCTCCCTGGCACGCCTGGAGGGATGTGCCCCGATGCATCATCCGTGAAATCTCCGCTTGACTTTCCGACGGTTTCAGAGCAGACGATGAAGCCGTTCCGTTCAGCTTCATGTTGGAAAATTTACAAACCGGCGATCTTGATTTTTCTTCCGATCAGCGCGCGATTGACAAACCGTGGAGGGTGCGGGCCTTCCCCTTCGGATGTGGAAAGCAAGAACTGGCGGGACTTCCCCGTTGTGCCCTTCCATCCGGCAGGCATGGTTTTCAATCCTCGGGCACTGGATTTCGAAGCGGAATGGTCAAGCGATGCCGGATGCAACTAATCCTTGAATGAATGAGAATTTTTTTTTATAATGGCGCATCGGTTTTTTTGTGGATGAGAGGAAGGAACCATCAATCGGACTGAACCAGCAAAGGATCGGTGACGCATGATGAGCAAGTTATTCCTCGATGTCTTAGGCAATAAGGAGCTTGTCGACGGTTACCAGATTGAAGATTCCATCGCTCAAAAATACCATTTAACACCCGGCTCGATCTGTCCGTTTACCGGCTTGCGCGTGGAGATTTTATCTCCCCAGCAAATTCACGCGGCAGAAAAGGCCGCTCGCCGGAGGGTCATCAAACCGAAGCGAACAGGTCCCGTCGAAGAAAAACAGAAGCTCCAATCTCCCCTGGCTCAAAAACAAAAAAAGAAAAACCTTTCCACTGCTGGCACCAAGATTTCAGGCGTTGCCGCTGGCCTGAAAGCGACGAGAAAAAGTATTCATCCCGAAGCGTCTCACGATTCCGCGCGCGGGAGGTCACGGTCCATCCAGACCCCCACGAGGCGGGATCGAACATTTAAAAAGGAGGAAGGACGAATGGCGACAGCAAAGAAGGTTCAGGCAAAACCGGCGAAGGCCGCGGTAAAGGCCCCTGCCAAAGCAAAGGCTGCTGCGAAGGCGCCGGTGAAAGCCGCAGCGAAACCAACCAAAGCCAAGGCAAAAGCAGTCGCAAAGGCTCCGGCCAAAGCCAAAGCATCGGTCAAGGCGAAAGCGGTCGCTAAGGCCCCGGCAAAGGCAAAAGCCAAGGCGCCGGCCAAGGCAAAGGCGGTCGCTAAGGCCCCGGCAAAGGCAAAGGCCAAAGCCAAGGCGCCGGCCAAGGCAAAAGCGGTCGCTAAGAAGCCGGCCAAGGCAAAGAAGTGATTTTAACCTACCTCGGATAGACATCCGCCGGGAACCTGCCCCTGTGTCCGGGTTCCCGGCGGATCGTACCCGACCGGTTGGAGACAGGAAGACGGAACGGAAGGGCTCCGGGTGACCGGTACGGCATCCCCGTGGGCCTGCGGGGGATCACGTCTTTTGAGCGGTCAACACCCCGTCGGTCCCCGATCCAATTGAGGACCCTTCAAAAGGACTCCCGGAGGACGCGGTCCAACCGCTGCACCACCGCTTCCCAGCCCAGCGCGGCCATGATCCGATCCAGTTCCGGCCCTTCCGTCGCCCCTGTCACGGCCGCCCGCAGAGGAAGATAGAGCGCCCGCCCCTTGACCCCGGCCTGTTTTCGCAGCGCCTTGAGCGAGCGCGCAAAGACCTGCTCGTCGGGCGGAAGATCGGCCAGGAGCAGGTCGCGGAACAGCCGGACGACCCGGCGGGCGTTGTCGTCCGTCAGAACCGTGCGGGCCGCGTCGTTCCAGGTGTGTCGCTCGTCGAAAAAAACATTCAGGTGACGGGGGACGTCCGCCAGCGTCGCGCAATTGTCCCGGACGGCCTCCACCAGGGCCATCAGCCATCGTCGATCCAGCCTCCGGACGTTCATCCCTTCCCGCTCGAGGAAGGGCAGGATCCGCGCGGTGAGATCGTCAAGCGGCATCCGTTTCAGATAAAGCGCATTGAGCCAGGCCAGCTTCGCCTCATCGAAGACGGCCCCGCCCCGACCCGTCCGGTCAAGGGAAAAATCGCGAACCAGGGATTCCTGCGTGCAGATTTCCTGTTTCTCCGTGAGCGAGCTTCCGAGAATGGCCAGATAATTCGACAGGGCCTGCGGAAGAATGCCCCGCTCCCGGAAGGTGCGGACGGACACGGCGCCGTGGCGCTTTCCCAGCTTGGCCCGGTCCGGAGCCAGGATGAGGGCGTGATGGGCGAAGACCGGGGGATTGAACTCCAGGGCCCGATATAGCAAACATTGCAGGGCGGTGTTGGAAAGGTGGTCCTCGCCCCGGATGACGTGGGAAATCGCCATCAGGTGATCGTCCACGACGCAGGCGAAGTTGTAAGCGGGAATGCCGTTGGACCGGACGACAATGAAATCCCCCAGGGCCTCGCCCTGGAAAGACATCTCCCCGCGGATCAGATCGGTGAAGTATACGGGACCTTCCGCCACGCGAAACCGGTAAGCGGGGCGGCGCCCCTCCCGTTCATACCGCCGCCGGTCGGCGACCGTCAACTGCCGGCATTTCCCCAGGTAACGGGGCGCCATCCGCCGCGCCAGGAGGGCGGCCCGTTCCGCCTCCAGCTCGGCCTCCGCGCAGTAGCAGGGGTAAACCCACCCGGCCTCGATAAGCCGCGCCAGATGTTCCCGGTACAGATCCAGCCGCTCGCTCTGTCGATAGGGTCCGCAGGCCCCCACACGATCCGGACCCTCGTCCCAGTCGAGCGACAGCCACCGGAGGTCTTCCAGAAGGTTGGCGATGAAGACGTCCTCGGTCCGATCCCGGTCCGTATCCTCGATGCGGAGGATGAAGGCGCCCCCGGTATGGCGGGCAAACAGCCAATTGAAGAGGGCGGTGCGGGCGTTGCCGATGTGGAGGTCTCCGGTCGGCGATGGGGCGAAACGTACGCGCGGCTGGGCGGCTTCGTTCATCGGCCGCACTCCCGCACGGTCGCGACGGCGAAGGCGGCCACCCCTTCCTCCCGGCCGACGAACCCCATGCCCTCGTTCGTCTTGGCCTTGATGTTGATCCGACCGGCGTCCAGGCAGAGCGTTGCCGAAAGATGTTCGATCATGGCCGGGATGTGCACCGCCAACTTGGGTTTCTCCATCAGGATCGTGGCATCGAGATGAACGACCTCGAATCTTTTCTCCTTCACAAGGCTGCAGACCCGCGCCAGGAGGGTCAGGCTGGACACGCCGCGATAGGCCGGGTCCGAATCGGGGAAAAGGCGCCCGATGTCCCCGCCCCCGACGGCCCCCAACAGGGCGTCGATCACGGCGTGGATCAGGGCGTCGCCATCGGAGTGTCCGAGCAGCCCCCGGGGATGGGGAATGTCCACCCCGCCGAGGATCAGTCGTCGATCCGCCACCAGGCGATGGCTGTCATACCCGCAGCCGACACGCTCCGGCATCTCCGTTGCGCCCTCCCCCATCTCTCTTCCCCGTTTCTCCAGGAACCAGCGGGCCCAGTCCAGGTCTTCCGGGGTCGTCATCTTGATGTTCCGCGCCAGTCCGGAAATCATCCGCACCCGCGTTCCCGTCCGCTCGACCAGGGCGGCGTCGTCCGTCCCGTAAAATCCTTCGGCGGCGGCCCGTTCATGGGCCCGCCGAAGGATCTCCAGACGGAAGGCCTGCGGGGTCTGGACGAGGCACAGCCTCTCCCGGGGTAGGGTCTCTTCCACCCACCCCTCGGCATCGGTTGATTTCACGGTGTCCCGCACGGGAATGCCCGTCGCGACGGCTCCCCAACAAACCGCCCCGGCGATGGCCGCCTCGACCAGGGCCGGCGTTGCCAGCGGACGGACGGCGTCATGGATCACCACGATGTCCGTCGTCTCCGCCCGGACCGCGGCAAGCCCTTTTGCGACGGAGTCCTGCCTCTCCCTGCCCCCCGCGATTACCCGGCGGACCTTGCCAAGGCCGTAACGCCCCACGATTTCCGACCGGACATGCGGCACATCCGCCCGGGGTACGACCAGGAGAATCTCCGTCACCGCGGATACGCGGGAAAACGTCTTCAGGACATGGACGATCACCGGCAGGTCGCCCAGCGGAAGGTACTGTTTGGGCCGGGCCGTTCCCATCCGCCTGCCGGCTCCGCCGGCTGCTATGATCGCCGTCACGTTCATAAAAGCCGCGTCGCCGGGGCGCCGAGGGCGCCTCCGGCCATTCGTCGTTTCACGATTTCGCCCCCAGGGCAAACATCTTCTTGTCCTGGGCAAGCCCCTTCATCTCGGAAAAGATCATCCGTCCCGCGGTGGTCTGCAGGACGCTGGTCACCTGGACATCGACGAGTTGCCCCTGGTATCGCTGGGCGTTGTCGACCACGATCATCGTGCCGTCATCGAGATAGGCCACACCCTGCCCGGGCTCCTTCCCCTCGCGGATGATCTTGACCGTCATCGCCTCACCGGGCAGGACGACCGGTTTGACGGCGTTGGCCAATTCGTTCACGTTGAGGATCTTGATCCCCTGCAGCTCCGCCACCTTGTTCAGGTTGAAATCGTTGGTAATGATCTTCCCCTTTTTCTCCCTGGCCAGGGCCACCAGCTTGGCATCGACGCCCTTGATCCTTGGATAATCCTGATCCAGCACTTCGATCGATATGCCCGAGGCGCGCTGCATGCGGTTCAAGATATCGAGTCCCCTCCGGCCGCGGGACCGCTTCAGGGAATCCGAGGAATCGGCAACGTACTGAAGCTCGTCGAGAACAAATCGCGGGACGATAAAATTGCCGTCGATGAACCCCGTATCGCAGATGTCGGCAATGCGTCCGTCTATGATCACGCTCGTATCCAGGATCCGGCAATCGACGGGCTCCTTCGGCGCGTGAAGTCCGAACACGTGCACTTCTTCGATCTTCTTCGACCCCAGCACAAGCCCCAGATAGCCCATGGTTACGGTCAACAGGGCGTAGATCCAGGGAGCGATCTGACGTTTTTCACTAATATTGGTAACAAAACTGAGCCCGTAGGCAAAAAGAAAGGCGATAAGCAGGCCGATGAACATACCGGCGACGCCACCGAAGATCACCCGGATCGAGACCTTGCGGATGGCCTGTTCGATCTGGATGACACTGAGGGCGATGATAATACCGGCAACCAGACCGAGCAGGGATGTGGGAAATCCCCAGTCATAATGGTAAACGATAAAGTAACCGCTGACGGAACAGGCCAGGATCAGCACCAATCGAATAATCATTCTCCCTTCACCTCCTTCCTTTCTCGAATTCGCGCGGGCGGTTGAAACCGCCGCTCATTTCAAAAAACGGACGCCATACCCGGAAAACGGGAGCAAACAACTTCCCCCGTTCTCTCGTGCGTCCGGAAACCTCTCGATGCGGTTGAGTGGGGGCTTACTGAACGGGAAAGATCCTCTTCAGATCCTGTTCGATCTTGGTCTCTTCGGTGTTGCAGGCCACGGAGATCTCCTTGATCAGCAGACTCTTGGCCGTATCCATCATCTTCCGTTCGCCGAACGACAGATTCTTGTCGGACTTGAGGATAAACAGGTCGCGCAGGACCTTGGCAATCTCGAAAACGGACCCGGTCTTGATCTTTTCCAGATACTCCCGGTGCCGTTTGTTCCAGGTTTGCTTGTCGATGGCGGCGTCCTTGTTGCGAAGGATTTCGTAAATCTTGGGGATCTCTTTCTGGGAGATGACCTGCCGCAGACCGACCGATTCGGCGCTGCTCGTGGGAATCATGATTTTCATGCCGTTTCCCATGATCTTCATGATGTAGAAAGGCTGTTTGCTCCCCATGAATTCGCGATGTTCGATGGCCTCGATGACCCCCACGCCCTGCGCCGGGTAGACCGCCAAATCCCCTACCTTAAACATCCGATTACACCTACCTTTTATTTTGAAATTCGTAGGTTATCACACTTTGACTGCCGCGTCAATCGCAAATCACGGCGGGCGCGGTTTCCCCTGTTAAATGTACCGGTTCATGATCCCGTCCAGATGCTGGTCCAAACGCCCGGGGTCGCCCTCGTGATAGGCGCTGACGACGTCCTGCAAGCGCCGGTAGACGCGCGCGTCGGCCAGATCGTCGAGACGCCGGTACACCCCCCGGCGCCGCCCCAGGCGATAGATGCGCCGATCCTCATCGGGCAGGGCGAAGTAGCGATCCACCGTTGCCAGCAGACGCGCCTTGTCCTCCGGGAGTTTCCCCTCCAGTTCCTCCAGAAGATTCAGGATATGATCGCTGACGAGCGTCGTTTCGATGCCGTTGAGCGCTTCGATGAAACAGCGGATTTCCCTCAGGATCTTTTCGTCGCTCAGCGGCTGGAATTCCCCGCGCGTCATCAGGTCGTGCAGATCCGTCCCGGGGACGACGTGGAGGGTCCGCAACCGCGCGAACTCGGGATTGATCCGGTTGATCGCGTCGGCCGTCGCCAGCGCATGCTCCCGGCTCCACCGGCGGCCGCCCAAGCCGGGCATGACGTATTCCGAAAGCGAAATGCCGGCGGCCACGATGCGCTGTCCCCCGGTGACGTGGTCGGCCGCCGTCACCCCCTTGCGGATGAAGGCCAGCAGCGGATCGTACCCGCTCTCCATGCCGATGTGGATGCGCGTCAGACCGGCCTCCCTCAGTTTGACGAAATCCTCGACGGACCTTCGGGCGGCCGTATGGGAGCGGGCGTACGTCGTGATGCGGCCGACGGACGGAAACTGGGCCTTGATGAAGGTCAGCACCTCGGCCAGGTCGTCCGTTTTCATGATCAGGGAGTTGGCGTCCTGCAGAAAGACCGAGGTGGCGCCGAAATACAGCCAGGCGGCCACGCTGCGATAGCCGTCGTCGACGTCGTCCTCCCGGCTGTAGATCCGGTTGACCAAGCGATCCGTGATGCGTCCCCCGTCCCCCTGCCGCCAGGACCACTGGCGGATTTGATCGGCGATCTGACGGATTCGGGTGATTTCCTCCTTGATCTCGGCGACGGTGCGCAGCGAAAAGGCTTTTCCCCGGTAGGTGTGACAGAAGGCACACTTGTTCCAGGGGCAATTCCGGGTCACCCGGATCAGGAGGCTCCTGGCCTCGCTGGGGGGACGGATCGGTCCTTGTTCAAACATCTCGTTCACGGCTGAACCTTCCCGAAAACGGGGCGCACTGGAAAAACCCGGGAGTCAGGGGAGAAAAAACATCGGGTTGCGCGCCTTGTTCCTGTATCGGATTTCAAAGTTCCAATAGGGTTCCCGCTTCTTTTCCGGCTTTCCCGTCAGGGCGATGATCTCGCCCCGCTTGACCTGCTGGTCACGCTGGACCCGGCGGCTCTTCAACTGAATGTAAACCGTCTTGAAGTCATCGGGATGTTTGAGGATCACGGTTTCTCCGTACTCTTTAAGGGTGTCCGAGAAAATCACCGTCCCGCCGGCCGCGGCCAGAACCGGCGTATTCTCCGGGGCATCGATTTCGATTCCGTTGGCATTGAGCCCGTTCGGCTGGATGCCGAACCGTGTTTTGACGGGCCCCCTGACGGGCCAGATAAATCGCTGACGCTCAAAGCGGATATCTTCGGAAGGGGTTGCCGGCGCCGGGCGTGGTCGGGCTGTCGGCGGTCCGGCGTCTCGCGGAGGGGAAGGACGGGCCTGGACGGCCGCACCCCCGGAATCTTTTGCCGGACGCGTCTTCCCGCTGACGTCCGCGGCGGGCGGCGGCTTCGCCGCCCCGGACGACGGTGCGCGCACGTCCGGAACCGGCTGGGTCCGGGGCACCGTTCGCGGGGACGGCGACGCGGGGGGAACCGCCGCGACCGGCTCAGGGACGGACGGCGAGGATTCCCGAATCGCCGGAAGGTCGATGTCATGGATCTGGACCGCCCCGGGGATGAACAACGCGCTGCCCTCCACGATCATGTCCGGATCGGTGATGTTGTTGTACTCGGCCAGGTCCTGGACGGTCACCCGGTAGGTCCGGGCGATGACGGAAAGGGTTTCGCCGCGCTGGACGAGGTGATAGACACCTCGGGACGTCTCCGTTCTGTCGAGATATCCCGTGCAGGCGAGCGTACACGCCAGGAGCGCCAAAAGAACGAATGTCCGTTTCACCCCGACCCTCTTTCCAAAGATCGGTCCCGTCGCCGGAATGTCGGAGGGGTCAGGTCTGCCATCCGTGCTCCCCGATCAGGCTCACGAACCGGCATCCGCCCAGATCTTCCTGCTTGATGTCGCCGGCATCTTCCGATTGCCGGATCACCCGGACGAGGTCCTGCGTGTGGCGGTCCCCGACCGGGATGACCAGGCGTCCGCCCACCGCAAGCTGCTCGACGAGAATTCGGGGAACGCGCGGGGCGCCCGCCGTCACGATGATCGCATCGAACGGGGATTCTTCCCGCCAACCGTACGTCCCGTCGCCGATCCGGATCGCGACGTTGTAATCGTCCAGGGCGTCGAGAATCTTGCGGGCCCGGCTGGCCAGCGGAGCCACCCGCTCGATGGAAAAGACCTGATCCGCCAACGCCGCCAGCACGGCCGTCTGGTAACCCGATCCGGTGCCGATTTCCAGCACCCGCTCGGACCCGCGTAATTCAAGGGCGGCCGTCATCAGGGCGACGATGTAGGGCTGTGAAATGGTCTGGCCCGCATCGATGGGCAGCGGATGGTCGAAATAGGCCTGATCCCTCAGGGCCTCGTCCACGAACAGGTGCCGCGGAATCGCCTCCAGGGCCTTCAGAACCCGTTCGTCCCGAATGCCCCGCGAACGGAGCTGGGTCTCGACCATCCGTTTTCTCTGTTTCGTGTAGATATCCATCATCCGTCCTGCGGCGCGGCCTTCTTCGGAGGAATGCGGTATACCGACTCCACCCAGTGGTGGCGGCGCAAACCGAGGGCCTCCCGGGTTACGATCAGGTAGTAGTAGCGCAGCTTCGCCTCTTCCCGGACCCGATTGTACCGGTGGATTTGCGCATCGATCTCCCGGCGCAACCGCGCCCGTTGCGCCTGACTCTCCCCGCAGCCCGCCGCACTCACGGCCTGGACCGGCGCCAGTTCCTCATAGCGGCCCTCTACCGCCGCGATCTCTTCCCCGATCCGCCGGAGGGCGTTCAGGGATTCCTGGACGCGGGTGCCGGCCCGACCGAGGACCTCCGCCCGCTCTCGCAGGAACTCCTCCTGCAGGATCTCGTCCGGGCTTTTCGGCTTCGACATCTTTTGGCAACTCAACCCGTTAAACGCGTCAGACGTGATACCTTACCACAAAGCGCCCCTTTTATGCAATGTCGAAGGCAGCGGAGGGCCGCCACGCGTCGGGATTTCCCCTTTACAGCCCCGGGATATTCCGCTACAGAGAACACGCGGAGCGGGCGGCGGGAATCGCTGTGGAGCGTCGCCGTTCCACTTCCGGGAACCGAACCGCAAGGAGGAATGAACCCATGTCGAAATGGGCGGGCGATGCGCTCTCACGGGCCGTACGCGAGGGCTACCGGGCCGGGCGCGAAGATGAAACCCTGGAACCTCTCGTTCTGGTCGATGAACGGGGAAACCCTATCGGACGCCTCAAGAGCGGCGACGCCGTCATCTTCTACAACATTCGGGGAGAGCGGGAGATCGAACTGACGCGCAGTCTCACCGAACCCGGTTTTTCGGAATTCCCCGTTCACCCGGACCTCGCGCTTCACTTCGCCACGATGATCCGCTACCGGGAGGACCTCAGGGTGGAGGTCGCCTTTCCGCCGGACGCGGTCGTCGCCGACACCCTGAGCGAAACCATCGCCCGCCATGGCTTGAAACAGATCAAGATCACGGAGGCGGAAAAGGCGGTGCACGTCGGATTCTTCCTGAACGGCAAAAGGGACGAACCCTTCGACGGGGAAACGCGCCGTATCGTCGCAACCCGTAAGGATGTCGCCCTCTTCGACAAGGCCCCGGAAATGTCGATCGCGGCGGTCGCCGACGCGGTCCTGGACGCGATCCGGGATGACACGTATACCTTCATTTTCGCCAATTTCCCGAATGTGGATGTCGTCGGGCACATCGAGAACGAGGCGGCCATCCTGCAGGCCATCGAGGCGGTGGACCGGAATCTGGGCCGGGTTGTCGAGGCCGCGACCCGGGCGGGCCTGACGATGGTCGTCAGCGCCGATCACGGCACCGTGGAAAAATGGCTCTACCCCGACGGGACGATCGACACCGGCCACACGGACAGCCCGGTGCCTTTTCTCCTCCTTGATCCCGACGGCCCGGCGCCCCTGCGTCCGTCGGGCGAACTTACGGACATCGCTCCCACGGTCCTCGAGCGGATGGGTCTTCCCGTGCCCGCGGCCATGACGGGTCGATCGCTGCTGGCGGGCCCTCGCTCAGGGCAGAAGCCGGCTCGCCGGCTTCTGCTCCTCGTTCTCGACGGCTGGGGCCATGCCGCATCCGGCCCGGGCAATCTCATCGCCCGCGCGCAAACGCCGAATATGGACCGGCTCTGGCAAACCGTTCCCCATGCCCTGCTCGCCGCCGCCGGGGAGGCAGTGGGACTCCCGGAGGGAACCGTGGGCAATTCCGAGGCCGGCCACCTCCACATCGGCGCCGGCCGCCGCATCTATGCCGACCGCGTCAAGATCGACCGGGCGATCGCCGACGGATCGTTCTTCTCGAACCCGGCCTTCCTCGGCACCGTCCGGGCGGCCAGGGACGCGGGAACCGCACTTCACCTGATGGGCATCGTCTCCTTTTTCAGCTCCCACGGATCGCTCAGGCATCTTTTCGCCCTGATGGACCTCGCCCGACGGGAGGGAGTCCAAAACGTCTTCATCCACGCCATGCTCGGCCGGCGCGGGGAAAAACCGGAAAGCGGCGCGAATTACATCCGGGAGATTGAAACGAAGTGCCTCGCCGACGGCCTCGGCCGGGTCGCCTCCGTCATCGGCCGGTACTGGTCGATGGACCGCGAGGAGAACTGGAACCGCATCGAGAAGACCTACCGCATGCTCGTCTACGGGGAGGGCACTTCCGTGGCGGAAAGGGGCTAAGCCATGGAAGCGACGATCAACCGATCCGTCCTCGCGCTGATCGAGGGGGACATCACGGAGCAGGAGACCGACGCCATCGTCAACGCCGCGAACGAACGTCTGGCTGGCGGCGCCGGGGTCGACGGCGCCATCCACCGCGCCGGCGGACCCGCCATCATGGCGGAATGCCGGCAGATCGGCGGCTGCCCCACAGGTCAGGCCGTCATCACGACCGGCGGAAACCTCAAGGCGAGGCATGTCATCCACACTGTCGGCCCCGTCTACCGCGGGGGCACGCGGGGCGAAGCGGAGTTGCTCAAGAGCGCCTATCTGGAAAGCCTGAAACTGGCCTCGGAAAAAGGCCTGAAGAGCGTCGCCTTTCCCGCCATCAGCCTGGGGATCTACGGCTATCCCCGAGAAGAAGGGGCGCGGATTGCCCTGAAGACGGCAATCGATTACCTCAAGGCCCACGACGGCATCGCGCGGGTCCACTTCGTGCTCTTCGGCCGGGACATGTATGGCCTCTTCGCGAGGGAACTGCGCCTGCTCCTGTAGTACGCGGCCCCGGCCGCACGGCCGCTTATCGCTCCCGTTTGCGGGTCACGTCGCGCTTGATCGCGTTGACCGCGTCCATCAGGACGGGGAAGACGTTCTCGCGAAAATCGCCGGCCACGACGACAAACATCACGTCGTCCCCGACCTGGAGCGCCCCCTCGCGGACCTCGGCGAGCACCTCGATGATCCCGGGACGCGCCTTCATCTCGGCAAGAATTTCTCCCAGGCGGTCGCGATCCGCCGTCACCTCAAGCCGTGTCACCGGCGCGCCGTTCCGCGAGGTCCCCCGGGCCACGCCGTTGTGGCAGAGAATCATCCCCACCCGGTGGTACTCCGGATGGGCCTTGACTTGTGCGATCAGATCCATCAGGGCCATGCCCCTCACCTCACCGTGCCTTCCTTTCCCCCCGCGCGGAGGGACCGCTTTTCGAATGGCTCTTAACACAAAAGGCCGCCGATCGGAACGGAATTCCCGTTGACATTCCGGCCGGCTTTCCCTATCGTGGCCCCCGGCGCCCTCCCCTGCCGACCACGCCCGGGACCGGCGCCGGGGAGACCTGCCATGAACATGACCGTTTCGATCGTTCAGATGGCCGTGGCCACGGCCGATCCGGAGGCGAACCTGAAGAAGGGCGAGAGCTGGATTGCCGAAGCGGCGCGCCGCGGGAGCGAGCTCGTCTGCTTCCCCGAGCTGTGGACCACCGGCTTCAACTGGGCCGAAAACGAGCGCCTCGCCCCCGCCCACGAACAGGTGATCGCGCGGATCGGCGCCCTGGCCGCCCGGTACGGCCTCTGGATCAACGGCTCGCTCATCGCCCTTAACGAGCGGGGGCAGGTGTCCAACACCTCGGTCCTCTTCGACGACGCCGGCCGCTTGGCCGCTACCTACCGCAAGACCCATCTTTTCACGCTGATCCACGAGGAGGCGCACATGGCGGCGGGAGACGCCCTGTGCACAGCGGAAACCCCCTGGGGGAAGGCCGGGTTGGCCATATGCTACGACATCCGCTTTCCGGAGCTGTTCCGCACCTATGCCCTGAAAGGCACCCGGTTCATCCTGACGCCGGCGGCGTTTCCCGCCCCCCGGCGCCAGCACTGGAAAACCCTGCTGCGCGCCCGGGCCATCGAGAACCAGATGTTCATGATCGGTGTCAATCAGTCGGGGCGGGAGGATTTCGGCCTGGACGGGACCGTCGCCTACGGCGGCGCCTCCGCGATCATCGATCCCTGGGGGGAAACGGTCATTGAGGCCGGAGACCAGGGGGAAGCGTTGCTGACCGCCACGATCGACCTCGACCGCGTCGAGGAGGTCCGCACCCGGATGCAGGTCCTGGGCGATCGAAGGCCCGATCTGTACGAACTGGGATAGATCCGGCCTTGCGGTCTCCGCCGTTCCCGGCCGGCCCGGCGGGACGCGTTCGCCCTCCGGAGATAGTGCTTGACTTTCTCGAGCGTTCCCGATAGAAGGACTTCGAGTTTGGGTTGTTTTCCATCCTCCGGTGGACGTTCAGGAGGTTCCGCCCGTCGGTTCAGGACAGTTTGGAGCGCAAGGCAAACCACCATCATCTCCGGAGCATTGGTGGTTTTTTATTTCCGTCGCGATGGTCATCCGACCTCGAATCATCACGAGGGGGGTGCCCGTCATGCCGGAAGATCACGTCGGCAGGTGGGGGGAAAAATCCGCCGGCTGCATACGTGAGACCGTTGTCAGCGAACTTTTTGGAAGGGAGTCGATATCATGAACAAGAAATTATACGTGGGCAATCTGACCCACAATGTCACCGAGGACGATCTCAAGGCGAACTTTTCCCAGTGCGGGAATATCGTTTCCCTGAACATCATCCGTGACAAGTTCTCCGGGCAATCCAAAGGGTTCGGATTCGTCGAGATGGAGACCGAGGAGGCCGCCCAAGAAGCGATCAAGAAATTCAGCGGCGGTCAGTTGGACGGAAACACGATCGTGGTCAATGAAGCCAAACCCAAGAAGGATACGGGGGGCAGCGGACCCCGTCGCTTCGGCGGCGGTGGGGGCGGCTATCGCGGAGGCGGCCGTCGCTATTGAGACGGTCCCCACCGGGCCGGACGGTCAATAACCGGGGAGCGCTGCCATGCGTCCCCCGGTTTTTTTTACCCGTCGCGAAACCGGCTACCCGTTTAGAAAACAGCCGTTCGCGTAAATCAGGACCTTCTCTCCCGTGGTCAGGTGGGCCGTTACGGTCTTGTCCTCCGTGTTGACGAGGTCCCAGTGCAGGGCGGAATCGTTGAACCCCAGTTCCGCTTTCTTCTCCCGCGTCAGGGTCGACGGATCGCCACGGTAGGTGTCCGAGTAGGAGGCCCCAACCGCGATATGGCAATTGCCGTATTTCCCGCCGTGGTTTTCATCAAAGAGGGTCTCGGCCATGAACCGGTCGATCCGGGAAAAGCGCCGGTCCGTCAGGGAAAACTCGCCAAGCCTTCCGGCGCCCCGGTCGATGGCCAGCTGCTTCTTGACGAAGGCCTCGCCTTCGGCGGCCTCGATCTTCACGACGGATCCCCTGCTGAACGTCAGGTGCACCCCCTCCACATAGTTGCCGCTCCGGAAGGAAGGCTGATTCGCGTAATACGTCCCTTCGGTCCCGCGCCAATCGGGCGACAGGAAGACCTCGAAGCTGGGAATGTTGTGGCCGGAGACGCCCGCCCATTTCCGCCGCGCGCCGGGGGTGACGGTCAAGTCGATGTTCCTGCCCTCGACATGGAAGGCCTTCACCGGCAGGGCGTTCAGCCACTGCTTGATCTCTTGCATGCTCCGGAAGATCCGCTCCCACTCCGCCACGGGCGCCTCCCGGTCCAGGTAGCAGGCCCGGATGAGCTGGGCTTCGTAGGTCTTCAGCGTGGTTCGGGCCTGGCGGGCCAGCTCCGCCGTGGGCAGGATGCAGAGGGTCCAGCCGTACAGCCCCCGCTCCTCCCGCCGGTCCAGGATGTCGCGCAGGGGCTTTCTCGAAACGAGGACCTTTCCGATCCGCGCCGGATCGACGTCCTTGAGGTGAGTCACGGAATCCGGCGCCCGCAGGAAAATCCGACCGTGGACGTTTTCGTAAAGTTCGCGGTCGCCCGGCGCGAGGAAGGTCAACTGTCTCGCACCGGCGTACGCGTAGAAGCCCCGCTCCATCTTCACCGTGAGTCCGACCCGCTGGACCGGATTCATCCCCCGCGCCAGGATTTTAGCATGCAGAATCTCCGCGAGTCTCACGGCGGCGGGGTCGTACTGTACGAGGACAATGTCGTGTTTCCGGAAACGGCCCTTCCGGGCGGTCTTCAGCCCCCAGAGGAGCACCTCCGCATAGCGATCCAGTTGCACATCCGTCAGCATCGTTTCCTCCCCATCCGGCAACCGCCGTTTCCCGGTCCCGTCGTTCCGGTCCGCATCCGGGCGTGCGCTCCCGCTCCACCGGGATCGCGGACCTGTATATACCATCCGTTCCCCAATGAAAAGACGAAATTCGGTGTACGGAATGGCAAATCCCGCCTCTTCCACCCCCACGGGAGGGGGTTTGACAATCGGCCGATCGTCGTTAACTTAACCGCCGGTGGAAGCGGGAGGGAAAGCGGTGAAGAAGATCCTGATCCTGGCGACGATCGCATTCTTGATGCTCCCGGGGTGCGACAAGGGCCCCATTCAATCCACGGAGGTGAACCCCATGGGGAAAGCGGATCCCGTCATCCGGCCGGCCACGTTCGCCGGCGGCTGTTTCTGGTGCGTGCAGTCCGACTTCCGGAAGGCGCCCGGGGTCGTGAAGGTCGTCTCCGGCTATACGGGGGGCGAGGGGGAAACCCCCACTTACGAAACCTACGCGGAATCCGGGCATGTCGAGGCCGTTCAGGTCTGGTACGACCCCGCGCGGACGTCCTACGAGCGCCTGCTTGACGTGTTCTGGCGGCACATCGACCCCACGGACGCCTCGGGGCAGTTCGCGGATCGCGGGCCCCATTACCGGAGCATCATCTTTTATCACGACGCGGAGCAGCGGCGGGCGGCGGAACGGTCCCGGGCGGCCCTGGGGCAATCCGGGCGTTTTTCCCGACCGATTGCCACGGAGATCCTCGCCTTCACCCGCTTCTACGCTGCGGAAGCGTACCACCAGGACTACGACCGGAAAAACCCCCTCCGCTACAGGGCCTATCGCTACGGATCGGGACGGGAACGGTTTCTGGAAGAGACCTGGAAAACGGACGCCGCTTCGGAGACACAGCCGGAGACGCCTGACGTCAAACCCGACGAGGCGACCCTGCGAAAACGATTGACGGCGCTCCAGTACCGGGTCACCCAGGAGGAGGGCACCGAACCGGCCTTTCAGAATGCGTACTGGGACAACAAGCGGGAGGGGATCTACGTGGACGTCGTTTCCGGAGAACCCCTCTTCAGTTCCCGGGACAAGTACGATTCCGGCACGGGCTGGCCCAGCTTCACCCGACCCATCACGCCCGGCCGGCTCGTCGAAAAGGAGGACCGGGGCGCGTTCATGCGGCGCACCGAGGTCAGGAGCCGGCAGGCGGACTCCCACCTCGGCCACGTCTTCCCGGACGGGCCGAAGCCCACCGGTCTGCGTTACTGCATGAACTCGGCCGCGTTGAGATTCATCCCGAAGGAGGACCTGGACAAAGAGGGCTACGGCGCCTTCCGGAAGCTGTTCGAACCTTGAGGCGGACGATCCCCTGCCCGGACGGATCGGGATCGCGATCCTGACGTGTCCGGATTTTCCGGTTGCGCAAAGGTCCCGATCTGTGCCAGTAAAGGCCATGCGCAAGAGAACCCGACCCGGAAAGCTGCAGCGGCTCGGCGACGTCCTCGAAAAGGTTTTGAAGAAGCAGGCCGTCCCCCTGCCCTCTCGGGACCAGGAGCTGATCACGGCCTGGCGACAGGCCGTCGGCCAGCAGGTCGCCGCCCAGACCTTTCCCGACCGCCTGCGTCGCGAGACCCTCTACGTCCGGGTCTCCACCTCGGTCTGGATGCACCAGCTCCAGTTCATGAAGCAGGACATCCTCCCCCGGATCAACGCCATCCTGAAGCAGAGGGAGGTCAAGGCCCTCCACTTCTCGCTCGGCGAGATCCCGCCCATGCCGGCGTCCCCCGGGGATGCGCCGCAGGAAGGGCCGGTCCGGCTCAAGGCCCGGGACCGGAAAATGATCGAGGAAAGCACCGCCCGGCTCCGGGACCCGGAGCTCAGGGAAATCTTTCAGCGGGTGATGATCAAGGAGATCAGCCGGCGTCGTCTGAAAGAGTCGCAAGATCGCTGAAAATCGCCTCGACCGAGGCCGTGTAACGCCCGTCGCCGCCGTAGAGAACGAGCGGAGGCAGAAGCTTCATCTCCTCCCCGCCCGCCTTGATCCCCTCCACCAGGACGAATTCACCTTCGGACGCCGCATGGGAATAGACCGGGAGCAGGCGCTTGGGCTCCAGACGGGCGGCCCGCATCCGCACCATCAGTTCCGACGCGCGGGAGGACGGATAGATCAGGCTGACGGACCCTTTCGCCTTCAGGGCAAATGCCGCCGCCCGCAGAAAGTCCTGGAGGGATCCCAGAATCTCGTGACGGGACCGGGCCCGCTGGGGATCATCGTTGATCCGTCCGGCATCGAGGCGCCGGTACGGAGGGTTGAAGACGACCGCATCGCAGGCGCGCTCCGGAATCGCGCCGGCGGGCTGGCGGACGTCCCCGCACCGGATTTCAATGCGGTCGTCGAGGCCGTTTGCCTGAACGTTGCGCCGGGCCAGATCCGCCAGCTCCGGCTGAATCTCGATCCCGACAACCTGCGCGTACCGCCACCGGAGCGCCAGCAGGAGGGCGATCACGCCGCTGCCGGTGCCCAGATCCAGGACGGAGGCGCGATCCTTCAGGCGGACGAAATGGGCCAGGAGCAGGGCATCGATGGAAAACCGGTAGCCTTTCTCCGGCTGCATAATCCGGAGCCGGCCGTCGAGGAGGATGTCGAGGGTTTCCCCCGCCTTCAACAGGGGTTGAATGTCCGCGGGTGCCGTGACCTTCCGCCCACTGCCCCTCACCCCTTGGCTTCCCACGGATTCCTCCTTATCTGGCGCAAGCCCCGCTCCCTCCGGGCCCGCATCGGCGCCTTTTCGGGATGCGCACACGGAGCGGAATTTTCAAGACGCTTCCCCCTTCACTCCGCGTCATCGAGGCTGTGAACGAAAATCCCCGAGCGGAGCTTGGGCTCGAACCACGTCGACTTCGGGGGCATGGTCCGTCCCGCGTCGGCCACCCCCATCAATTCATCGAGGGTGGGCGGGAAGAGGGAGAACGCGACGGCATACCCCTCACGATCCACGCGCCGTTCCAGCGCCTCCATGCCGCGGATCCCGCCGATGAAGTCGATCCGCCCGTCGGTGCGCGGGTCGTCGATGCCGAGCAGGGGCCTGAGCAGATTCTCCTGAAGGATGGACACGTCCAGGGCGGCCACCGGATCGCCGGCGTCATAGGTTCCCGGGCGGGCGGCAAGGCGGTACCAGCGGCCGTCGAGATACATGCCGAACGCATGGCGCTCCCGCGGGGACTTGTCCTGGAAATCCGGGCTGACCGCAAAGTTTTCCTCGATGGCGGCGAGGAACGCCTGCGGCGTCCGCCCCCGGAGGTCCCGGACGACCCGGTTGTAATCCATGATCCGGACCTGGTCGTGGGGAAAGAGCACCCCCAGCATGGCGTTGTAGCCCTCCCGGCCCCGATGTCCCGGATTGCGCTCCCGGCGCATGCGCGCCACCGCCGCCGCCGCCGCCGCCCGGTGATGGCCGTCGGCGATGTAGAGGGCCTCCACCTGCGCGAACTGACGCTTCAGGGCGTCCACGACCCCGGCGTCGCGGATCACCCACACGGTGTGGGCGATGCCGTCGTCTGCGGTGAAATCGTACTCCGGCTCCCCCTCGGCCGCGCGGGCCAGCAGCGCATCGACGGCCTTCCGGGCGCGATAGACGATGAAGACGGGACCCGTATGGGCGTTGACTTCATCGACGTGCCGGATCCGCTCGGTTTCCTTGTCCGCCCGAGTCAGTTCATGCTTGCGGATGAGGCCCGCCTCGTATTCGTCCACGCGGGCGCCGGCGACGAGACCGTACTGGGGACGGCCGTCCATCACCTGCCGGTAGAGGTAAAGGCAGGGCTCGGCCTCCTGGAAAAGAACGCCGTCGTGAAGCATCGCCTCCAGGCGCTTCCGGGCCGACGCGTAGATCCGGGCGTCGTCGATTCCCTCAAAATCCGGGACGTCGACCTCCGCCTTTTCCACATGCAGAAAGCTCGAGGGATTGGCGCGGGCGAGCCGCCCTGCCTCCTCGGCATTGAGGACGTCGTAGGGGTAAGAGGCGACGTCCTTCACGAAAGGCTTCCGGGGCCGAATGGCCCGGAAGGGAACGATCACGGCCATAATCATGCCCTCCTGACGGCAAAACGTGTCGTGCAGGCGCCCCACGCGAATCCGTCCCGGCAAAGCGCTTGCATTTCCGAGGCGGCGAGTCTATGGTCTTTTTCCAAAATGGTCAAGAAAGGATTCCGAGCAATGGCGATCCGCGTTTTCATCCACGGACTGGAGAGCACGAGCCAGGGCACCAAGGGGGTTTATTTCCGCACCCGCTATCCCGACATGATCGTCGAGGACTTCCTCGGAAACCTGGACGAACGGATGGCGAAGTTGCGGACGCTGCTCGCTGACCGGACGGATCTCGTCCTGGTTGGCTCCAGTTACGGCGGACTGATGGCCGCCCTGTATGCCTGCGAGAACGAGGCGGCCGTCCGTCGGCTCGTCCTGCTGGCGCCGGCCCTCGATCTGGCGGCCTTCGCCCCCTGTCGCCGCTGCCGTCTGGCGATCCCCGTCACGCTGTACCACGGTTCCCGGGACGACGTCGTCCCCCCCGACGCCGTCAAGGCCATCGCCCAAGAGGTCTTCACCCGCCTCGACTACCGCCGGGTGGACGACGACCACCCCTTGCGCGAAACCTTCCCCACGCTGGACTGGGATACGCTGCTTCGCCCTTGATTTATTTGCTTGACAAGCCTCCCCCGATCCCCTAATATGCCGTCCTTATTAGGCAAATTGAAGACCGGCCGCGAGAGGAGACCCTGCGGCGTCATGCCCACCCGGAAGGAAATCCATGTACTCCAAGAAAGTCGTCATCCGCTATACCGCTGACATCGTTGAGGAACCACTCATCTATCAACTCGTCAAACGGTACGACCTCGTTTTCAACATCCTGAAGGCCCGTATCTTTCCCCGCCGGGAAGGCGTCATCGTCCTGGAGCTCACGGGCACCCGGGAAAATTTCGATCTGGGGATCCGTTTCCTGAAGGAAAAGGGGTTGAAGGTCGAACCCCTGTCCAAGAGCGTCAGCCAGAATCCGGAGAAGTGCGTCCACTGCGGCGCCTGCACGGGGTTCTGTCCAACCAGCGCCCTGTACCTCGACCGCACCACCATGAAGGTCCTCTTCGAGCCGGAGAAATGCAACGGGTGCGAGCTGTGCGTGTCCGCCTGTCCCTCCCGGGCGATGGAGGTCAATCTCTTTTAGGGATCATTTACGCTCCAGGGGCGGCGGTTGCCGCGGTGTCCCCTTGAGTTTGTCGAGGGTCTGGGAGAGTTCCTTCCCCTTGCCGTAGATTTCCCGGCCCGTCCGATAGGCGCCCTTCCCCTTTTCCACCGCGTGCTCCGTCTTGGTCTTGGCACCCTGCAGGGTCTGCTTCATCTTCTGGGGCATGGTGGCCGGATCCTGGAAATAGTAGTAGCCGGCCAGACCGAAGAGGACGAGAACCACGAGCAGGGCCAGCTTGACGAGTTTCTTCAGCATGAAATAGAGGATCAGGAGGGCGCCGAAGATCGCCACCAGAATGCCGACCGGGGTCGAAAGGTAGTGGAAAACCTGTTCCATGATCATCCCTCCTGAGTATGGCCGGGGATTTTAACGGAATCCGCAGACAAAATCCAGTACTCCTTTCGATCCGGAAAGGACCGCGGTCGCCGGGTTAAGGCCTTGACAAAAGCGGAGCGGCTCTTTAGAGTTTGAAGCCGACCCGCGGCAGGCGCGGATCCCGACCGGGCAAGGCGGGGCGATTCCGCGGCCTGCCGATTCCGGCCCGGGGTCCCGGCCGGCAGGATGCACCGTCGAATCGGAAGGAATCCATCGCGGAATGAGGATCTCCGTCGTCACCCTCGGGTGCAAGGTCAACCAATGCGAATCGGCCGCGCTGACGGAAGCGTTCGCGGCCCGGGGACACACGTCCGTCGGGCCGGACGAGCCGGTCGACATCTGCGTCGTCAACACCTGCACCGTGACCGGCCGGACCGACTACCAGTCCCGGCAGATCATCCGGAAGGTCATCCGTGAGCATCCGGACGCCACCGTCATCGTCACGGGCTGCTACGCCCAGACCCACCCGGACGCGATCGCGGACATCCCGGGCGTCTCCCTGATCGTCGGGACGGAGGACAAGGAGCGCATCCCCGACCTGGTGGAGGAACCCCTTCCGGAAAGACCCGGCCGGTTCGTGGGCGACCCCGCCGGGATCAGGACCTGCAGCGCCCCCCCGCTTGACCGCTTTGCCGGCCACACCCGGGCCTTTCTCAAGATCCAGGACGGCTGCAATGCCTTCTGCAGCTACTGCATCGTCCCTTACGCGAGGGGCCGGAGCCGGAGCCTGCCGGAGGAGGACGTCCTGGAGCGCCTGTGCCGTCTGAGCCGCAACGGCTATCGGGAGGTCGTCCTGACGGGCATCCACCTCGGGGCCTACGGCCAGGATCTGGCGCCGGCCACCGATCTCGCCCGCCTCCTCCGGCGAGCGGAAGCCGACACACCGGTGGAGCGACTCCGCCTCAGCTCCCTCGAACCGCTGGAGGCCGAGGGCGTTGCCGAGACGATCCGCTCCGGCGGCCGGATCTGCCCCCACCTGCACATCCCGCTCCAGAGCGGCGACGACGGCATTCTGGCCGCAATGAACCGGCACTACGACAGCGCCTTCTTTGCCGGTCTGATCCACCGCCTGGTCGAGGCGATCCCCGATCTCGGCGTCGGCGTCGACGTTCTGGCCGGCTTTCCCGGCGAATCGGAGAACGCCTTCCTCCGGACGGTGGCGCTGCTCGAGGCCCTGCCCGTCGCCTATCTCCACGTCTTCCCCTACTCCCGCCGTCCCGGCACGGCGGCGGTGGATCTGCCCGGCCAGGTCCCCGAAGCGGAGAAGAAGAAACGCTGCGAGACGCTGCGGGCGCTGGGTCAGAGAAAGCGCCAGGCCTTCGCGGAGCGCTTTGTCGGCCGGACCCTGTCCGTTCTGATCGAGGACAAGCGCGACCCGGCCACGGGCCTGGAGCGGGGCTTCTCGGAGAACTACATCCCGGTGCTGGTGGAGGGCGGACCGGGCACCGCGGCCCGGCGCATCGTTCCGGTCCGAACCGAACGGGCGTCCGCGGGCCGGTTGTTCGGAAAGGTGTCGCCATGAAGGAGGAGCGCATCCGGGGCCTCAAACGGTGCGAGGAGACGCTCCAGTACCGTTTCCGCGATCTCTCGCTTCTCGATCACGCCCTGACCCATCGCTCCTACGCCAACGAGAACGCGGCCCTGGAAATCAAGGACAACGAGCGTCTGGAATTCCTGGGGGACGCCGTTCTCGAATTGTGCATCAGCGATCTGCTCATGAGGCGCTTCCCGGATCATGCGGAAGGCGACCTCACGAAGCTCCGGGCGGCCGTCGTCAACGAGCGCCCCCTCGCCGAGTTGGCCCTGCGGCTGGACATCGGCGCCCACCTGCTGTTGGGCCGGGGCGAGGCGGCCAGCGGCGGGAGCGCCAAGCCCTCCCTTCTGGCGAACGCCCTGGAGGCCGTGATCGCCGCCGTCTACCTGGACAGCACCTATCTGGAAACCCTGGCCTTCATCGGCCGCCTGTTTTCCGCCGCCATCGCCGAAGGGACGCGGGCCTTGTTCTATCAGGACTTCAAGAGCGCCCTGCAGGAGATCTGCCAGGAGCGCTACCACGCCATTCCCCGTTACACCGTGGAGGCGGCGGAAGGACCGGATCACGACAAGGTCTTCGAGATCCGCGTGGCCGTGGCCGACGTCCTGACCGCCAGCGGCCGGGGCCGGACCAAGAAAGAGGCGGAACAGGAAGCGGCCCGCAAGGCCCTGCTCGCCCTGGAGGCCGCCTGAAGGGTTGCGCATGGACAGGCCCCTGATCATTCCGATCTTCATCCCCTATCAGGGTTGCCCCCGACGCTGCATCTACTGCAACGAACGCATCACCGCCGGCAGCCCCCAGCCGCCTCCGACCGCCACCGCCTTGAAGAAGCAGATTCTCACCGGCCGCCACCGAACGCGGCGTCACCCGCTCCGGGTCGAAATCGCCTTCTACGGCGGCACCTTCACCGGCCTGGACCGGGAGGCCCAGGCGGCCCTGCTCGCCCCCGCCACCGCCTGTCTCCGGGAAGGCCTCGTGCAGGGCATCCGGATCTCCACCCGCCCCGATGAAATCGATGACGACACCGCCCAGTTCCTGCGGAATGCCGGGGTGTGGACGGTCGAAATCGGGGCCCAGTCCCTGGTCGATGAGGTCCTGGAAAAGAGCCGGAGGGGACACACGGTGGCGGACGTGGTCCGGACCGTCGCGCGCCTCAAGACGAAAGGCTTCGCCACGGGGTTGCACCTGATGATCGGCCTGCCGGGAGAGGACGGGGCTGCGTTCGCCGAGACCGTCCGGCGGGCCGTCGCCCTGCAGCCGGACATGGTTCGATTGCACCCCACGCTGGTCTTCCGGGGGACCGAACTGGCGGACCTCTACCGCGCCGGCGCCTACGCGCCCCTGTCCCTGGAAAACACCCTTGCGGCCTGCCGGAATGCCCTCGGGGCCTTCGAAAACGCCGGCATCCCCGTGATCCGCCTCGGCGTGCAGACGACCCCCGAGATGGAGGCGCCCGGGGCGGTTCTCGCCGGACCGTATCACCCCGCTCTCCGGAGCCGGGTCGAAGAATCCATCGCCGGAGAGATGGCGGCCCGCCTGCTGGCTGGGCTCCCCGTCCGCCACCGGACAATCCTCTTCACCGCCGCCCCGACCCTGGCGGCCCACTTGAAGGGCCGGAAGAAAGCCCAGCTTAGAGCCTTGCAGAAGGACTTCGATCTGGCCGGCGTGGAGGTCGCGGTTGATCCCGCTTCGCCGGGCAATGTCCTGACCCTCACCGTGGGGGACCGGACTGAACGGACCGGCCGCTGGGGTCCGCTCTGACGCGGCCGCTCCCTCCCCCGCCATTTCTCGGTGACAATCGTCCCTGTCCTATGCTAATCTGCGCATGCTCCGGGAAGGATGCAGGACCTTCCCGAGGCGGACCGCACCAAACTCAGGAGGCTGGCAATGCAGGATTTTACGTTTTTTCTTCCCACTCGGGTGGTGTTCGGATGCGGCAAGGTTCGGCAGGTCGGGCAGGAGTGCCGGATGCTCGGAGGCAAGAAGGCGTTCGTCATCACCGGGACGACGGCCACCGCGACGTCGCCCGGTTTCGCCGCCGCGCTCGAGTCGATGCGGGAGGCGGATCTCCCGTTCGAGGTCTATGACCGGATCGAGCACGACCCGACGCTCGAAGCCATCGAGACAGCCCGGCAGACCGCCCTGAAGAGCGGCGCGGACCTGATCGTCGCCTACGGCGGAGGAAGCCCGATGGACGCCGGCAAGGCCATCGCCGTGTTCGCGACGAACAAGGGCGCCGTCGAGGACTACCTGTACGTCAAGAAGGTTTTCAAGCTCCCCGGCCTTCCCTTCCTCGCCATTCCGACGACGGCGGGGTCCGGCTCCGAGGTGACGGCGGCCATGGTGATCCGGGACGACGAGCGGAAACAGAAGACCGGCCTCTCCCACCCCCTCGCCTTCGCCAAGACGGCCGTCATCGACCCGGAAACCCATGTGAGCATGCCGCCCACCGTAACCGCCGCGACGGGCATGGATGCCCTGACCCACGCCATCGAGGCATATACATCAAAAAGCCATCAACCCTTCAGCGACGCCTTCTGCCTCCAGGCCATCCGCCTGATCGGGGAAAACCTCCGCCGGGCCACGGGCAACGGGACGGACCTCGCGGCGCGCTCGGGTATGGCGGCGGCCAGCACGTTGGCGGGGGTCGGCTTCACCTTCGCCGGCCTGGGCTCCGTTCACGGTCTCGCGCACGCCATCGGCGCCCGCTTCGACGTTCCTCACGGCGTGGCTAACGCCCTGATGCTGCCCTATGTCATGGAAGCCAGCATCATCGCGGACATGCCTCGCTTTCGGGACATCGCTGCTGCGCTGGGCGAAAACATCTCGGGCCTAAGCCTGCGCGACGCGGCCTTCGCCGCCGTGGACGCCGTGAACATCCTCAAGGCCGACCTGGATATTCCCCGCTGCCTGACGGACGTCGGCGTCCGTGACCGGGCGCTCAAGGACATCACCGAGGACGCCCTAGCCTATCGCCTCCGCCCGCTCGCTCCCCGCGATTTCTGCCGCGCTGATTTTCAGCGCATCCTGAACCGCGCGATGGGAAAACCCTGAGCGGGGACGCGCGGCGCCATCCGCGGTCGGACTTCCGCCACCCCGGGTATCAAGAGTGACGGTCTTCCCGCGCCGCTTAGGCGAGCGCCTTCAGACGGCGCTCGCCTAAGCGCATGGGCAGGACCACGGCCAGGACGCAGAGCAGGATCACCAGCGCAAAAGAGATCGCCAGCCAGACCCACTGCAGGAGGGCGAGGCCCCGGCCGTTGAGCGACGCCATGAAGACGCTGTAGACCGGTCCGGTCTCCAGGATGACGATGAACCCGATGAACCCGGCACAGAGGATCATGAAGAGCAGCCCTCCGAAACTGGTGACCGCTTGGGCCGGATTCTCCGACTGAAAATCGGGATAGGCGGCGCCCAGTCCCACGCCCATGGCCACGATGCCGGGCACCATCAGCAGAACCGTCGCCGTCGACAGGATCATCATCAGGTCCGTGACCTGCAGCAGGAGGTTGGTCGCGACGATCAGAAATTCCGCCAGGATCGCGAGCGGGAGAAAATACACCCAAAACTTGACCCACAGAAACGACCGGATCGACACGGGCGAGGCCCGGACGATCCAGAAGGCGACGCCCTCCGTGCTCACCGCCGGAAAGATGAAGCGGGCCGACAGGGCCGTCAGGACAAAGGCGGCCAGCCCCATGTTCAGGAAGGAAAACAGGTTCTGGAGATAAAACGTCTTGATGGGGCTCTTGTCCAGCGGCAGAACGGAAAAATTGTAGAGATACACCACGATCAGGGCGATCATCAGGAAGATCTGCGGCCACTGCGTCTGATCCCGGGTGAACGTCTTGATTTCCTTGACGGCGAACGCCCGGGTTGGGCCGGACGGAAAGCCCAGCAGCCAGGCGCCCGCCGCCCCCCGCCCCTGCCGCGACGGGAGCAGCCGTTCGGCCGTGGTCTGCGCCTTCGAGAAACCCTGGAAGTAAGCCGCTCCGGCGATCCACGTCATGAGATACCCCAGCGCCGCCGCGCCGCTCCAGAGCAGCGCCAGGTGGAAGAGCGCTCCCGAACGGTTCCCGGAAAGCACTTCCCGGAGGCTGTCATAGATCCAGGTGGAGGGAAGCCAGGGCGACCCGGGTGTCTCCAGGGACCTGAAATACAGCAGGACGGAGGCGAAGGTGTCCGGATTGGTCAGCTGTTCCGGCCGCATCATCCGGAAGGCGATCAGCAGGATGACGAACAGGACCAGGCTGAGAAAGACGAAGACCGTGCGAATGCGCCCCGCCGGGAGAAACCGGGCGACCAGGACCACCGCGATGGCGCTCAGGGCGGACCCGATGAGACAGAACGGCAGGAGGGCGCCCAGGATCGTGGCATAAAAAAGAATGCCCCCCCGGTAAACGATGCCGTAGGAAAGAAAGATCGGCAGGCTGTAGACGACGACCATCCAGGTGCTGTCGATCGTGCTTTCGATCCAGCGGGCCAGAAAGATCTGCGCCGGCGACACGGGCAGGGCGTGAACCAGGACGAGGTCGCGGCTCAGGTAGAACTTGGACAGGGCGGTGATGATGCTGCTGAAAATGAGCAGGGCGAAGAACGTGATGAGCACCATGGACAGGAGCTTGTACGCCAGGATGTCGCCGAAGCCCTCCACCCCCTGGAAGTATCTGAGGACACGGTAGAAGACGGTGAAGATGCCCGCCCAGAACAGGAAACCGATCCCGCCGAAGAGCAGCCATTTGATGTTCCGGGGTTCCCGGTCCCGCGCGACATTCCCGTTCAGAAAGGACCAGAGCCGGGGTTTCAGCAAGGTCAAGACGCCGTTCATGAAAGGGTCTGCTCCTCCGTCAGCTTGAGAAAAACCTCTTCCAGATCGGCCTGCTGCGCCTGGGCCAGTCGCTTCAGCTCCCGGGTCGTTCCCAGGGCGATCAGCGCGCCCCGATGGATGATGCCGATCCGGTCGCAGAGGTCCTCGGCGACGCTCAGGGTGTGGGTGGACATGAAGACGGCGGTTCCCCGCCGGGCCAGATCCTTGAGGATGTCCTTGACCATCTTGATGGCGGCCGGATCGAGGCCGACCATCGGCTCGTCCACCACGATCACCCTGGGATTGTGGAGCAGGGCCGCCGAGATAACCAGGCGCTGCTTCATGCCGTGGGAATAGGCCTCGATCAGGTCGTGCGACCAGTCGAACAGGCCGAATGTCCGGAGCAGCTCCTCGGCCTTTTGAAGGAAGGTTCCGTCGCCCACCCCGTACAGGTCCGCGGAAAACCGCATAAACTCCATCCCGGTCAGCTTTTCGTAGAGGAAAGGCCGGTCGGGAATGAAGCCGATCCGCCGTTTCGCCTCCTCCGGCCGGGCCGCCATGTCGATCCCGTCGATGACGACGGCACCCGCCGTCGGGGAGAGCGTTCCCCCCATCATGCGAATCGTCGTGGTCTTGCCGGCCCCATTCGGTCCGATGAACCCGAAGATCTCCCCGGGGGCCACGGATAGGTTCAGCCGGTCCACGGCCAGCGTTTTCCCGTAACGTTTGGTCAAGTCGGTCAGTTCGATCATTTCCCCGTATCCACGATCTCCAGGCGGATGTCCCCGATGATTCCCGCCAGATCGATCTGACGGTCGGCCTCCCCTCGGACGAGGCGAATGTGGGTGACATCCGCCGGCATCTGCCCCATCGTCGCGTCGGCCGTCACCCACCCGTCGACGTACAGGACATTCCAGGCGTGGTAATAGAACCGCCCCCTCAGATACACCAGGCCCGCCTCGATTTGCGCCGGGATGCCCGCCGCCCGGGCGAGCGCGGCCAGGAGCACGGCGTGCTCGTTGCAGTCCCCCACGCGATGGGTCAGGGTTTCCAGGGCATTCGGAACGGAGAGCACCGGCCGCTTCTCCACGTTCCGGTACACCCAGTTCACGAGCTTCCGGGCCTTGACCGCATCGCCGTCCCCGGGGGAGACGATCCGGGCCGCCCGGGCGCGAATCTCCGGATGATCCGACTGGATGAAGGGCGTCGCCTGCAGGAACGGACGCATTTCCGCCGGGAGCGCGTCCCGGGTCGTCCGGGCCGCGGGCATCGCCTCCCGCACGACCGTGAGCCGGCCCTGTTCATACCGCTGTCGGCCGCCGTCGAGCAACAGCGATTCGGGCCGGACGTTTGCCAGGCGGACGGTCATGTGCGCCAGGGTCTCCGGCGCGTCGAGGCGCACCCGCGAGGGGATCGACGCGGCGTCGGTCAGATCGGCGCTGGCGGCCAGCGTCAACCCGTCCAGCGCCCGGTCTTTCGTGACCTGTTCGACGGTCATCCCCAGCAGGCCCTGTTCCCTCAGGACCCCGCCGTCTTCCCCCAGCCACGCCGCCTGCCGGGCGCCCATGAAATCCACCTCGACCTTGCGGGCCGCGTGCGGCCGTCCCATGATTTGGATCGTTTCACGCTCCAGGACGGTGATCCGTACCGGGCGCTCGGCCATCAAGGCCGGATCGAAGACGTTCAGGGTCATCTCCTGGCCGGTTGCGAGCGCCTTGCCCCGGAGCGCCTCGTAAAGGCTGTTGGACAGGTGGGGGGGCTCCCGGAGCGCGATCCGGATTTGCTTCTCCGCCGACGGCGGCCCTTGATAAACGATGGCGTCACGCCCCCGGACCTCCCCGCGCACGACGAAGCTGAAGAGACTGGATTGAAGATCGAAGCGGAAGGCGGACAGGGTCCCGTCCGGATTCAGATCCCCCGTCGTTTTCATGCGGATGTCCTGAACGACCCCCATCGTATTGATCCGCAGCAGGCCGGACTCCTCGAAACGATACCCCCGGGGGACGCGCTGCATCCGACGGTGCGAATAGCCGATTTTCCGCCCGTCCTGGTAGACGGCCATCCATCGGTCTTCATCAGCCCGGGAGGGGCCGGCGGAAGACGCGGCCGGTCCGGACCCGGGGAGTAGGGCCCCGGGAAAGACGTCCAAGCGAACGGCGAGCAGCGCCAGAAAAAGCAGGACAAACAGGCCTCCGGCGATCCCATGCCCCTTGATTCTCGCGGACGTCACGACCCCTCCCCCGCCTCCCGCTGGATTTCGAGGGAGTATAGGGGAAGGCGCCGGAGGTGTCAACGGAAACACAGGCGGCAACGGGGAGACCCCTTCCGCTCATCCTTGATACACAACCCTTGACGTTGCCCGCCCCCCTTCCTCCCGCGCCTGGCGAACGATGCTTGACGTTGCCGCGGGCCAGGAAATGCAGCGATCCGGGAAGCGTAGCGGGGCCGGGGAGGAGCCGGCTCAGGCCTCCACGACGTGCTTCTCCAGGACGCGACGAATGGGCGGCGGGATGGGAATGGATTTCCGGGACTGCGGATCGAGGTAAACAAAGGTCGGCCTTCCCCTCGCGCACAATTTCCCGCTCTGGTATATCTGCTGAATCAGGACGAAGCTGGCATTTCCGATCTTCTTGACGCCGGTGACGATCTCGACGTCTTCGCCCAGGAAGATCTCGTTCACGAAGTCGATGTTGACGTTGGCCATGACCAGGAAGGGGTCTCCGGGCTTCCCCCGCAGCTCGGGATTGAACAGCCGGATGATCTCCAAAAATCCCTCCTCCAGCCAGACGGGGATGACGTTGTGTCCGACGTGTCCCGCTCCGTTGATCTCGGATATCCGCGGGCTGAGCAACTTTCTGTACATGTCCGCCTCTCCTCTCGCGATTTCTCGCGCCCGGTTTTCGTGAATCCGCGCTTTCGGAAGCGGCACCTTGTATCATCGCCGGCAGCCCAATTCCAGACATATTTTTCAACGAAGCACCGCCCGGGGTCCCCGCAGAATGCCCCTTGACTCACCCGGGCGACCGGGGTAGATTTTCGGGCACGGGGCGACGGTCCGTCCCCCTCTCCGCCCTGTGGGATCAAAGCGCGGAAGTGAAGCCTGGCGGGGGGTGGCTTTGCCCGCCCCGCTTTCGACGGTGTTCAGTCGGTGACAAAACCCTTTCCGAGGAGGCGATGCGATGAACGGCAAGTCAAGTCTGGAACGGCTGATCAAGACGAAACACTCCCGAAGGCGCTTCCTGGCCTTCACCGGAAAATCGATGGCCCTGCTGGCGGCGTTGCCGGGTCTGGGGCTGCTGAGAGGAACGGCAAACGCCAAACCGACCGCCGGCAAGATCCCCGGCAGGGGGGTGGTGACGGGCACGGGGGGCCATGATACGCTTCTGAGGAACGGCTTCATCGTCGACGGCTCGGGAAAGAGAGGATTCAAGGGCCACCTGCTCATCCGCGACGACAAGATCGAGAGGATCTCCCGGGACGAGATCCGCGCGTCCTGCCCGGTCGTCGACTGCACGGGGCAGGTGATCATGCCGGGAATCATCGACGCCCACTCCCACATGGACTGGTATCTGCCCATCCGGGGGCGTGACGATCTCAAGCTCCCCTTCACGGCCCAGGGCGTCACCACCTTCGTGGCAGGCCATTGCGGATACGGCGTTGCCGGGTTTCGGAAAAACTCGCCCCACATGAACCTGATCGCACCCAGGACCAAGGGGCTCTTCCGCATCGAGTGGGATACCATGGCCCAGTACTTCGATTACATCGAAAAGACCGGCCTGACCCACAACCTCGTCAACCTGGCCGGACACGGCACGACCCGGACCTCGATCCGCGGATTCAGCGCCGCGCCGATGAACAGGGACGAAATGAAGGAGATGCTCGCGCTTCTGGAGCAGTCGCTGGACGAAGGCGCGGTCGGCGTCTCGCTGGGGCTTCAGTATGAGCCGGGCATTTTCGCCCAGACCGCCGAACTCAGGGAGATCGCCAGGCTCGTCAAGAGGAAGGGCAAGATCCTGACCGTCCATCTTCGGGCGTATTCGGCCCTCGCCCCGGGATACCCGATGAGCGTGCCCAAGATCCTGCTCGACTACATCATGCCCTTCGACGGCTATGAACCCCACAATTTGATCGCCATCGACGAGATGCTGAACATCGCTCGCGAAACGGGCGTGCGCCTGCAGATCTCCCATCTCATTTTCGTGGGAACCCGGACCTTCAAGACCTGCGAAGACGCCCTCAAGCGCATCGACCGGGCCATCCGGCGGGGGGTCGATGTCAAATTCGATACCTACGCGTACCACTGCGGACAGTCCGTGATCAATGTCATCTTCCCGGCCTGGTTCCTGGCAAAAGTCCCGCAGGCGTACGACGACCCCAAGATGCTCGCCCGGCTCAGGGACGAATGGCAACAGACCATGCGGTTCCTGGGCTTCGGGGTCAAAGACATTCAGATCACGTACGCGAACCACCCGGAACTCAACCGGTTCAACGGCCTGTTCCTCGCCGACATCTCGAAGAAGCGGGGAATGGACTGGTTTGAAAACACCATGGATTTTGCACGCAAAAGCAAGGGTCTCGCCAACATCCTCAATCACGGCTACAGCAATCTGCCCGTCGTCGAAGCCTTGTTGGCCTCCCCCGCCGCCCTCTTCATGACGGACGCGCTCCCCGCACCCCAGGGCGTGCAGAACCCGGCCATGTTCGGAAACTTCCCCCGGTTCTTCCAGTTGGCGCGCGAGAAACGGCTCATCCCCCTGGAGGAAGCGGTCCGCAAGATGTCGGGCGCGACTGCCGAGCGCTACGGGATCAAGGATCGCGGCTTTTTGAGAAAAGGGCTGGCGGCGGACATCACCGTGATCGACTGGAACAGGATCCGCGACAACAACACGCTTACGGAAACCAGCCAGGCCCCGACGGGCATCGCGGCGGTTTTCATCAACGGCAGGCGGGTGTTGAATCAGGGGAAGGTCGACGGGTCGATCCGGGCGGGCAGGATCCTCCCCGCCTAGGGCGGGTGACACCCCGCCTTCAGGATTTCGGCGAGAACGCGGCGAAGAGCATTCCCAGCATCCTGCCGACGTCGGCAAGAATCTCGACGGTGATCCTGTCGAGAAAATCGAGCTTGTCCCGATGGGTATCCTTGAAAATCACCCGGGCCGCGTCCGCGGAGCACCGGTTGGTCTGCGTTGCCGCGTCCAGAGGGCTGTCGGGATTCATCCGGCTGAACGCCTCGATCAGTTCCGGGCCGAACCGGTCGAAGAAGAAATAGAAAATCGGGTTATGCCTCCGCTCCGCCCGCCGGATGTAGGCCGGCAACCGATCCCGCACATCCCCCGGGGCATCCCGCCCTTCACGCGCACCGCGCAACAGAGCCTCTTTGAAGGGTTCGAACCCCTCCCGGAACCTTCGTTCGGTATAGACCTCGTAACTCTGATGCACGGCGGAAACGATCCTGAAAAGCTCGTGCCTGGCCAGTATCTTCTTCAGCAGAAATGAGCCGGGCAGCGCCTTGACGTGAAAGGGATGCCCCAGGTCCGCCAGGTAGTGCGCGCCCCGGGAAAGATACCGCCATCCCCAATAGTCGTGGTTGTTTTCGAACGCGAGCCTCGCCAGATCCCTGTGAACGCTGAAGGACCGGGGCGCGATGCCGAAGGTCATCCCGAGAAGCCGGAAGCGCATGTGCCGCCAGCCGTGGGAACCACCGGTGATTTTCTGGTTTCGATGCAGGATCAGGTCGTAGTCCGGATACAGATCGGGCTCCGTACTGTAGATCACCAGCACCTTCCACGGCTCGATCATCTTTCCCGCGGGCGGTTCGAGGGCAAAATCGCCGTTTCGCTTCTTGTAATCGAAGGACCACAGCGGATCCAGTTGCCGGTGCGCCCGGTAACTTTCCTTGTAAACGTCGATGTGCCTCGGGCCGATGGGCCAAATCCTGTCCCCGAAACGGGGATTGGGCCGGACGGGGACCGGCGGCAGAGCCATCAGGCCGTCCAGGGCCCTGACGCAGAAGTACGAAAGGTATTCATGGGAGAACCAGGGCGCCCAGGCCGCGGGAAGGCGCGGATCGTCATGCAGGTAATCATCCAACGTCGGGTTTCCTTCAAAAAACGGAGAGCGGCGTGCAACCGCTCCCCGCACGGACAAAAGTAGCGTCCCTCATGCGATGGACACTCAAATGCGGACAAAAGCAACGTCCCTCATGCGATGGGCGCTCAGATCTTGAAGTCGGTTTTCTTGCTCCAGACGCCCAGGGCAACCCCCAGTTCCTCGTGTTCCTTGGCGTACAGTTCCAGTTTGATTCCCTTGACCGCGGCATCAATCGCCTGTCGCAGGGCGCGGGCGCCGGCCCTCGGCCCCTGGGGATGGGCATGGATGCCGCCGCCGGAACCGATCATGATGTCGCGCCCCACGGCGGCCACGATATCGGCCACGTTCGCGGGCGTGATGCCGCCGGATGGCATCGGCATGGTGGGTTTCAGGCGGCCCATCGGATACGTCAGATTGCGCACCGTGTTCATGAAGCGGTCGTGCATGTACATGGCCTTCCCGCCCATGGAGAAGGGCAGTACGATGGCGTCCGCCCCGCACAGGCGGGGAAACTTCCCCAGAATGATCGGCGAGGCGATCCCCTGGTTGGGCGACATGTAGTAGGCGCCGGCCAGATCCATGTGCGCCAGGATCGGCACGTTGATGGCCGGGTCTTCCGCCAGCGCGCGCATGGCTTCAGGACCGACGGCCAGATAGTTCACCATCATGCCGTTGACGCCCGCATCGACGCAGCGCCTCGCCAGATCGAACATTCGCGGCAGGCGGTCGGTGACATTGACGGTGTAGAGGGTATGTTCGCCGGTTTCCTCGTACACCTCCCGCTCGATCTTCATGTAGGTCTTGACCCGCTTGACCGCGTCGTTGTACCGCATGCTGGCGATCAGTTCGTCGTCCTTGATCACATCGCAGCCGCCCAAGGCCGCCTGCCGGAATAGGTCCGCACCGACTTCAAGCGGATAGCCGCTGCACGGCTTGATCATGTTGTTGAGCAGCGGCCGGCCCTTCTTGAGCCCCAACGCCTTCCACCAGCCGTCCGTCCCGAATTTCGGGCCCTGATACTGGTCCAGGGTGGCCTTGGGGAGGCGGAGGTCGAGCAGTTTGAAGTTCGGCACCATGGAGATGTTGCCGATCGTCGCCGTCAGCATCATGGGCAACTGGTCTTCGACATTGGCCGCGGGAAAGGCGATTTGCAGGATGTACTGCCGCTCCGTCACGTCCGCGGGCAGCCCGTACTCGTAATACGGGGCCTCATAAACGCCGATCACCTTGGCGACGTGGCCCGCGCGCACCTCCGGGGTTTCGCCGGGGACCGGGACCCAGGTACCGGTGGTCTGTTCGATCGCCATCACCTGTCCCATGATGGACATGTCCCACCCCTTGTCCGCCTGGATCCAGTAGGTGGCGACGACATGATTTTCCATATCGATGCCTTCGGGCAGGGCGATGGGTTTGTCCGCGTAGGGGCCGATTTGCTTCTTGACGACTTTGGGACCTTGATTCTTTTTCATCATTTTGCGCTCCTTATCGGGATCAATCGTTTCACCTCAATCTCTCACCTCAACCTCTGGGAATCAGCGAAAGCAGGTATTCCCATACCCCCAGCGTTTTCTTCAGCGCCTCGTCATCGTGCTGCATGCAGGTGTACATGCGGGTCCCCGCCAGCGTGCACAACCCGCGCGCCATCGTGACCACCTGATAGTCGTCCGCGACCTGCTTCCGGCTGAAGATCTGGGTGAGCGCGTCCGGCGCGTTCAGGTCCACGGAAAAGAACGCGGTCGTCATGTAATGCAGGATGGCGCCGAAATTGTACACGAAGAATCCCAGATCGGGACGCGTCGCGTACAGGTCGTTGAGCGCCTGGGTGAGGCGGTTGGCGTAGGCCGTCGCCTTGGCCACCGCGCCGGTTTCCTCCATGTACTTCAGAGCGTAATAGCAGGCCGCCATGGAAATGGGGTTGGCCGCCAGCGTCCCGCCGACAAAGATCTTTTCGCCCATGCTGCCGGCGCAGACCTTCATGACGTCCCTGCGGCCGGCCACGGCGCCCGACGACGGATAGCCGTGCGTGATGATCTTGCCCAGCACCGTCAGATCGGGAAGGATGCCGAACAGCTTCTGGGCACCGCCCATGTCCAGACGGAAGCCCGTCACGACCTCGTCGAAGATCATCAGCGCCTCGTACCGGTCGCACAGCTTCCGGATGGTCCGGTTCCAGTCCGGATGAACCGGATGGGCGCCCGATTCGCCACCGATCGGCTCCACCATCACGCCGGCCACCCCGCCCTTGTCCTGGTTGTCCCGGAACGCCGCCTCCAGCGCCTCGAAATCGTTGGGCGCCACATCCACGGTGTGGGCGTAGCACTCCGGCGGAATGCCCTTGGATTCGAAATTGCCGGTGCGGGGGATGTGCACGGAATAGACCACCTGATCGGACCAGCCGTGATAGCTGCCGCCGATCTTGATGATCTTGAGCTTGCCGGTGAAGGCCCGGGCGATGCGCAGCGCCGCCATGTCCGCCTCGGTGCCGGACTGGAGAAATCGGACCATCTCCACGCCGGGCATGTGCCGGATGATCTCTTCCGCCGCGAGGAGCTCGTACTCCGAGGTCAGCCCGGTCGCCGGCCCCTTTTCGCGGATGATCCCGATGATCTTTTCATCGAGCGGTTCGTACCCGTGTCCCAGCATGATGGGCGCGCCGCACATCAGATAATCGATGTATTCGTTGCCGTCCACATCCCAGGCCCGGTAGCCCTTGGCGCGATCCATCGCCAGAGGAAAGGGTTTGTTCTGGCTTAAATTGTGCTCGACGCCGCCGGGGATCAGCCCCTTGGCCTTCTCGAAGATTTCGATGGAGCGTTTGCAGCGCTCGGCGTAGCGCCGGTGCTCCTCGGCCAGTTTGTCCGGCGGGATCGATCGCACCGGCCTTTCCAGAATCGCATCCTTTCGTTTCATGATTTCCGAATATTCCATGAAATCGTCACCTCCCGACGTTTGATTGCGATACCAACGGCGGCACACACACGCCCGCCGCGTTTTTGTTCATCCGTGCACAGGCCTTCCGTTGGGTTTTGTAATAGTGGACGAATTCATTGAACCGTTCGTCGTATAATTTCCGGTTTTCCGGGTTGGGCGTGTATTCGGCCTTGATTTTCAGGGTCCTGGGAATGTCCTCCAGGGTCATGTACTTCAACGCCATCGATGCGAGGAAGGCTGCGCCGCGAGCGTTGGCGTAGATCGGGTCCTTGACCTGGCGGATTTTCCGGTCGAAGACGTCGGCGAAGATCTGCGACCAGATGTCCGAGTTGGCGCCGCCGCCGATGAAATTGAGATAGTCGAAACGCCGGCCCATGAACTTCTCCACCGGCGCGAGCAGCCATCTCGCATTGAACGCGACCCCCTCGAAAACGGCCCGGGCGATGTCCTCCCGCGTGTTCTCCAGGGACAGGTTGAAGAAGGAAGCGCGGATGGTGCAGTCGTCCACCGGGGACCGTTCCCCGTAAAGCCAGGGTGTGAAGAGGATGCGATTGGCGCCGGGCGGGACGCGGGCGACGATCTTGTCCAGCACCTTGTATATATCGGGGACGCTCTCCTCGACGAGCAGTTCGTCCTTGTGGTACAGGATGTTGTCCCTCAGCCACGTCAGGCATTTGCCAGCGCATTCCTGCTCCGTGAGGATGATGTACCGGCCCGGGATCGGGCTGGGGAAGGACCCGAAATTGTGGGCGAGGTCGGTCTTCTTGAACGGGACATGCGCGGAAACCCACGAGGAGGTCCCGATGTAAATATGGCCTTCATAGTCCCGGACCGCGCCGGAACCCACGCCCGCAGAAGGCACGTCGGGCGTCCCGCCGATCACCGGCGTTCCCTCCCGGAGCCCCAACTCCCGGGCGACCTCACTTTTCACCGGCCCGAGGATATCCATGGCCTGGATCAGGTCGGGTAGCTTCTCCCGCTCGATGCCGGCCATCTTCAGCAACCTGTCATTGTAAACGACGTGCGACGGATCGCGGTTATCCGTCACCCAGTGCAGCAGGATGGAGTCGTAGGTGGCGGCGAATCGGCCCGTGAAGCACAGGTTGATGTAGTCTTTCGGTTCCAGAAACTTGTAGGTCCGGCGGTAGATGTCCGGGTGGTTCTGCTTGAGCCACAGGATGTGGCAGATGGGGTCCTTGCCGGACCGGGCGGGCGCGCCGCCGGTCAGCCTCTGCCAGACCAGCAGCCTGAACAGCGGATAGCCCTCGATCTTCGGAAAGCCCTTCAGGATGTCCTTGACGGACTCGGAACCGCGGCAGTCCATCCAGATGATACCGTTCATCAGGTGGCGGCCGTCCCGATCCACGGGAACGGTGCCCGACCATTGCGTGGTGACGCTCACGGCGGCGATGTCCTCGGGCGGCACCCGGTTCTTGCCGATGACCTTCTTCGCGGTGGACCGGATGGCGTCCCACCAGCCCCGCGGGTCCTGCTCGGCGCCGCCGTCGGGAAACAGGATCACGGGCGTGTCCTGGAACTCGCTGTCGACCACGTCGCCATGGACGGAGACCAGAGCGGTCTTGGGGCCGGACGTTCCCAAATCCACGGCCAGAACATACTTGTCAGTGCGTTTCATGATCCTCCCCCATGGCTCGAATCCACACACGAACGGTTCTGCTCACATCCCCCGACGCGGCGAGGCAGCCCTCCCCGCCGTCCGGCGGCTTTGCATGTCTTAATAAGGTTTGACTTTTGAAGTCAATCATTATCTCGCTCAGATCCCTCCGGACTTCACGAGCGTGGACTCCCGGAGCCTCGTCGTCAAGAAAACGTTGAGCGCCATCAGGACGAGAAACACGATCATGGCCAATGTCTTGGAGTCGCTCCCCGCCGCCAGGACATCCATGCCGATGACAAAGACGATGCCCGAAATCTGCCCCGCCAGCAGGAGCAGGCCCTGCGACGTGGCCTCGGGCGCCGGATAGCAGATCTCCGCGCTGTACTGATAGCCGATCGGCCCGCCCGCCATCAGGAAGAAACCGAAGGCGAGGCTCGACGCCAGCAACAGCTCGTAGCTGCCGGCGAAGGCCAGGCCGGCGAGGCCGGGAATGGCGAGGATCATGGTGGCGACGATGAAGATCTTCCGCTTCCGCAGCCGGTCGGAGAAATACGGCAGGATCGCCGCCCCGAGAATGCCGCCCGACATCATCAGCGCCCCCGTGACCCCCGCCTGCGTGATGTCGAAACCGCGCGGCCGGACGATCTGTTCGATCCAGGTCGTCACCGCGTTGAAGATCCCCAGGGCGATAAAGAAGACGAGCAGAAGGTAAATCATGTCCCGCTGCCGGAAGATATGCTTCAATCCCGCCAGGACGGCGATCCGCTCGTCCTGACCCCGCGGACAGGGTGGCGTGGCCGGACGCTCCCGGTTGAAAATCAGAAAGATCACGGCGCCCGCCAATGTCACGACCCCGTAAATCATCAGCAGGGTTTCCATGCCGTATTTCTTGAAGAGCAGCGGGGTTAAGACCATCGCCAGAATGATGCCGACAAACTGCGCCAGCACGCTGATGCCCGCCTGGGTCGCTCGCTCGCGCAGGGGGAACCAGCGGACACCCACCTTGGTGACGGAATTCAGGACGAAGGGCTGGCCGACGGCAATGCCGACCTGGGCGACGGCGACCAGGGCATAGCTCGACCCGCAGACGCCCTTCATGAATCCGAAGACGCCCATCAGGACGGCACCGATGCCGATGCCGATCCGGATCCCCCAGGTGTCGATCGCATAAGAGGCCGGGAGGGAGACAAAGATGTAGACAATCATGAAAATCAGGGAGAGGAGGTCGATCTGTATGGCGGGCACGCCATAAAATGCGACCGCCTCGCTCGTGATGGGCGCAAAGGTGATCCACTGCACCTGCATCAGGGCGTTGAGAAGAACATAAACGAGGAGCACAACCCATCGATAGCGGTAGACCCTGAACGCCGTCTGTTCCATCGGCATATCCCCCCTTTTGATGACATGCATTCAAAAGAACCGGCCCCCCGGCGAGCGGTGGCGCCGTTCAGACGCCGGGCGTCCCGTCGATCGAAATCACCCATTCGCACGAAACCTGTCCACGGTTTCCGACCGGATCGACTTCGGGGGGCGCAAAGATCTTGTGGATGGTCGCATCCCGGTTGACCTGCTTGCAGAAGCTCCCGAGACAGACCATCGTCGCCTCCGCGCACGCGTAGTGATCCATCCCCCACTTTCGGGCCGCCCGCTGCGTCGAACAGCCCATGATCCGCATCAGGCAGCTCGTTTCCGAAAGCCTTTCGATCTCGAAACGCTCAAAAACGCCCCATTGCGAACAGCGAAGAAGCTCGATCATGCTGTCGATGCCATCGCCTTGAACGCCCAACACCCTGGCGAGCCCCCTGGCCTGGTCCGAACACAGCTCTTCCATGATCTGCACATACCCGTTGCCCGTCAGCACCTCGGGATGCGTCGCCCGGATCAGATTCTCGAACTTGAACCAGCCCGCGTTGATGACGATCAGGTGCTTGAGCAGGAGGTCGTGAACCGTCTGTTTGCCGTACTTCTCCACGTCCAACATGCTATCCCTTTTCCCCCTTGTAAAATGGTATGCGAATCCGCTCCGGACCGCCTCTCGGACACGCTTCCGTTTCCGTTTGCGTGCGGATCGTGGTCAATCGCCGGGTGTTCCGCGATGGGACTTCCTCCCGAAGGGGATCCCCAGCTTGCGCATCCGGTTCCTCAAGGTATTCGGCTTGATCCCGAGGCGTTCCGCCGCGCCGCCGGCTCCCTGGACCCTTCCCCCGGTCCTGTCGAGCATCTCCTGAATATGCTGCCGCACCGCGTCATCCAGATGACACGGGGCCTCTTTCGGTCCGCTTGGGAATTCCCTTTCCGCCGGTCTCGCCGACGGCGGATCCATCGGGAACTCATCGAAGGTGAGCGGCCTGTACGTGTGCCCGGTGCGCATTCTGATCAGCGCCCTCTCCACAATATTTTCCAGCTCCCGGACGTTGCCGGGCCAGTCGTAGGCCATGAGTTTCTCCATCGCTCCCGGCGCGAGGACCGGATCGACGGCAAGGTTCAATTCCCGGGATTTCTTCAGGATAAAATGCAGAACCAGGCGCGGGATATCGGATTTCCGTTCCCTGAGCGGCGGAATCCGGATGGGGAACACGTTGAGCCGAAACCAGAGGTCCTCCCTGAAACGATTCGAGCTGATCAGATCTTCCAGTTTCCGGTTGGTGGCGGCAATGACGCGGACGTCCACCTTGATCGGGTTTGTCCCCCCCACCCGCTCGATCTCCCGTTCCTGAAGCACCCGCAAGAGCCTCACCTGCGCCGGGGCAGGGAGATCGCCGACCTCGTCGAGAAAGATCGTGCCCTTATGCGCCCGCTCGAAACGCCCGAGCTTCTGGGAGATGGCGCCGGTAAAGGCGCCTTTCTCGTGACCGAAGAGCTCGCTGTCGATCAGTCCGTCTGGGATCGCGCCGCAGTTGATCTTCACAAGGGGGCCGTCCTTGCGCGGCGAGGCGTAGTGGATCGCATTGGCGATGATCTCCTTGCCCACACCGGTCTCTCCCAGCAGGAGCACCTGACTGGTAAGCGGCGCCACCTGCTCGACCGCCTCCATGACGCTCTTCAGCCCGTTCCCGGCGCCGATGATCTCGCCGGACGCCACCTGCCGCAGTTCCTGGCGAAGGTAGCGGTTGTCGTCGGCCAGCAGTCGCTTGATGTTGACGATCTCGCGATACTGGAGACTGTTGGCCATGGCGATGGAAAAAGGATTGTGAAGCTGAGCGATGAGCCGTGCGTGTTCCTCGGTGTAGCGGTTGCGGCCCTTGCAGAAGAAATCGATCTGCCCCAGCCTTGTTCCCTTGAAATTCACGAAGAGCACCAGACTCGATTTGTCGATAAAGCCAAGGGTCTCCCAAATCTTCATCGGCACGGGGTCTTCTTCCGGGTTGTTGTAGATGACCACGGTGCTCTTGGTGTTCTTGAACGATCGATGTCCTTCTAAAGAGATCGGGATGGAAGGATGCGAAACATCCAGAGGTATGTTCGAAGCCGTGGCCAGCAGGAGCAGGGACCGGTTCTTCTCGTCGTAATAGTGCACCGAGATCCCATCCAGCGGGATAAACTCCTGCAGGAATTCAAGACAGTCCTTCGCCACAACATCGATCTCCAGGCTGCCGCAGATGCGCAGCGTGGCCTCATGAAAGAAGTCGATCAAACCGGCAGACATCGTTGAAACCCCCGTCGTCGGATCCCGCTGCATTCATATTTTGGGAGATAACTACCATATAATTCACTTTATCTACAGCATTTATGCAGTCCAACCGGGCTGAAAATCATATCTATCTGAAAATACACATTATCTGTTCATGGCACGGTTTAAGCTTCCATTTAATAACGAAAGGAGCCTTTTGGAGTGCGTATCAATCAAACCAACCCTGATGCAAAAGCGAAGGAGGATTATTGAATGAAAAAGGAAAATGACACCAAGAGCGGAATGGACAGGCGCGACTTTCTGAAAACGGGAGCCGTAACGATCGGCGCCGGCGCCGTAGCCGCGAGCGGCGTTCTCGGAGCCGTCGTCAAGGAGGCCGATGCCGCCGAGAAGAAGGCGTCCACCCCCTGGAAGAACTGCGACGTCAACCTGAAGAACGTCAACCCGATCAAACCCATCTCCGAACCCCGAAAGTACGACTATCAAACCGACGTCCTGGTCATCGGTTTCGGCGTCGGCGGAACCATGGCGGCCCTCAGCGCGGTTAAGCAGGGTGCAAAAGTTGTCGTCTTCGAGAAGCTGACCCGTGAAAACTGGGATGAGCACTGCGGCGTGCAGGTCCTCGGCGGACTCGGCGGCGAAGAATGGGGGAAGATCACCAAAAGAGGGTGGGACCCGGCGAAAGACGTGGACGCGGCCGCTTACGAGATCTGGGCGGCGCAGGATTACCAGGCCGACTACCGTCTGATCAAGAAGCAGGTCGAGGAATGGCCCACCCCCATCGAGATGCTGCGGTCGATCGGATGCAAGTTCTTTCCCGTGGACCTGGGAGACTCCTTTGTCGGCCGGATGAAGATCAACTACCCGGCCATCCGCTACACCAACGTCGGCAACGACCTTCAGGACTTCACCCCCATGGATCCCTGGATCAACAAGTATCACGCCTGTGAAGTGGCCATCGAGCGCTTCCTGCAAAACAGCGGCAAGGCGGAGTTGATCTACGGGGCCGATAACACCCGCCTGGTCACGAATGCCTCGGGCCGCGTTGTCGGCGCGAAGTCAACCGTCAAAGGTAAGGACGTGTTCGTGAAGGCCACGTCCACCGTCATTGCGACCGGCGGTTACGGCGCCAACTACGACATGGTCAAATACTACGGCTGGATCGACGCCACCTGCGGGTGCCACGTGGGCGCCGAGTCGAACGACGGTCACGGCATCCGAATGGGACAGGGCCTGGGCGCGGACCTGAGCTGCATGCCGTCGGGCGCGGTCGCGGACGGCGGTCCGGACACCCTGGCGGCCGGCCGGCCCTGGACGTTCAGAAACAATTTCTTCTACAAGGACAAGACCGTTTCCGGCTACGCCGAGGCGGGCATTCAGCTTGCGAGGCAGCCGTCCCTGCGGGTGAACGAGGCCGGCCTGAGGTTCATGGACGAAAACGAAACCTGGAAGGCCAAGAACCTCTGCGCCTCCGAGCAGCCGAACAAGAACTACTTCACGATTTACGACGCCGACATCGAAGGCTTCATCAATTACACCAAGAAGTCCCGCTACGGCATGTGCGAGAACATGATCACGCCGGACTTCAGAATCTTCTACGAGGACGATGACATCCGGCCTCTCTGGAAGTGGCAGGACAGCCTGCAGTGGTGCAAGAAGAACCTGAAGAACATCTACGAGGCGAACAGTCTCGAGGAACTGGCCCGAAGGGCGGGCATCAATCCGAAGGCGTTCGTGGCGCAGGTCAAACGCTACAACGAGTACTGCCGTTCCGGCGTGGACAAGGAATTCGACAAGCACAAGTCCTTCCTGTATCCGATCGAGAAGCCGCCGTTCCTCGCGGTCAAGAACAAGCCGTCGTTCCTCTGGTCGACAACGAGCGGCCTGAGGGTCAACCCGCAGTGGCAGGTCATCAAGGCCAACGGCGACGCCATCCCGGGTCTGTACGGCGGCTCCGGCGACGTGGGCGGGTTCTGCAAACCCTATGGCTACGGGAACGACAACGAGTTCCAGCCCGCGGCGAGCGCAGCGATCAGCGGCAGCATCGGAGGACGGAACGCGGCGCTTGAGGCACTCGGCAAGGCCTAACCCAACCGACCGCATCCTGTACCGTGTGCGGGGAAGCATTCAAGTTCCAACGGGCATCCGGAGTCTCGCAGCATTGAAGCTGACTCCGGATGCCCACGGGACACCCTCTGCGGGACGCGGGTTCAGGGCGATGGAGGGAAAGCGATGTTCATGAAAAAAAGGACTTCCGCCTTGTTGTTCGGCGTTTTTGCGCTCCTCGCATTCACGTTGCCGCTCGCGGACTACGGCATCAGCGGCGCGGCCTCGAATCTGCCGGATAAAGCGAAGCAGGGCGCTGCGGCCCCGGCCGTTGCCGGGTCCTTTTCGAAAGATGCGGACTGTGCCCTCTGTCACGCGCCCTACGCCGAATCCATGAAGAACGACAAGATGCTGATGGGCAGGCATGCGGCCGTAACCCCGAAGTGCTCGTCATGCCACAAGGAAGCCGATATGGCGACCGCGCATGCGAAGGTGACCAAGGCGCCGGGGAAGTTCTTCAGGCAGCGGAAGTACCCGAACGAGATGTGCCTGGCGTGTCATGGCTCCTACGACCGCCTGGTCGAAAGAACCAAGGACAGCACCGCATTCAAAACGACTCACAACGAGTTGATCAATCCCCACAAGCCCACGCATGGGCAAGTCGAATGCTATAATTGCCACAAGATGCACAAGGACAAGCCGCCGATCGAGTACTGCTACGGCTGCCATCACCCGAGGCAGCTCAGCAACTGCAAGGACTGCCACGCCCCACAAAAAGATTCGTAGGGTTTAAGACGGACTGGCCGGCTCGGAAGTCGAAAGCTTCCGAATTCATCGCGAAGATGTGCCTGTTTTTGTAAGAAAAAGATGCTCCTTTTCCTTACAAATATTCATGCACGAACATCATGCAAGGTATCGATTCTAAAATACTAAGTCGCATATGCGGTCGCGGGAAGGGTTGTGTCGTTACCCCAGGCGATTTTGTGGAGCTCGGCCGCATATCCCCACAAAAGGGCTGCCGGTGCCAAGGTAACTCCCCAGTCTGGGAAAAGTGTCGCCCCGACGGAACTGATTTTCCGATCGGAACCGAATCGGGCCGACGCAACGTTCTCCGGGCGGGCTGTCAGCCCTTCCCCTGCTTCTTCAGCTCCAGGTCCCGGAGCTCCCGCCGCAGGATCTTGCCCACGGCGCTCTTCGGGAGGGCCTCCAGGAACTCCACGATCTTCGGGACCTTGTAGGCCGCCAGGGTCTGCCGGCAGAAGGCGATCACCTCCTCCGCCGTCAGGGTCTGCCCCGGCCTGGGCACCACGAAGGTCTTCACCGTCTCCCCCCGGTAGGCGTCGGGGATACCGATGGTGCAAACCTCGAGGACCTTCGGGTGGGTCATGAGGAGCTCGTCGATCTCCTTGGGGTAGATGTTGAACCCGCTGGCGAGGATCATGTCCTTCTTCCGGTCCACGATGGTGACGTAGCC
>ERZ795058.300-NODE-300-length-81124-cov-10.051598_pt1 | contig 81124 bp, 69 predicted proteins | sample MGYA00375142_ERZ795058 | MGnify/ENA primary metagenome ERZ795058 (study PRJEB30187, sample SAMN05720210) | activated sludge metagenome | isolation source: anaerobic digester from wastewater treatment plant | place: Japan | collected 2015-04-20 ... | reverse complement strand
GACAATGCACCATATACAGCCCTTATTTCTGTCTTGACAACGGGGAGAGGCTCAAGTATCTCATCAATATTGATTCAACTTTTACCGGGGTCCAAAAGTTGTTTAGCACAGATTGTGCCATTTGCTTTTTGATGTATTTAGTCTTTTATTCAGTTGATATTACGTTAAAACATTAGATATGCAGAAAGAAGGAGCTGAGCAATTAAGTGTCGCACCAGACGCTACAGTGTATCATACAGTGTAGCAAGATGATACATCACTGATACTAAGCCAATTTTGTCCGTCCATTGATTTAGATAATCAACCGCGGATGAAGTAACCACGCCTGAACGGAGTATCTTTATCAGTACGAGTCGGTTATCTCCTGATTGGGGGGTCGATCTGCACTGCATTTTGTAAATTTCGAATTCCCCAGAAAACAGTTGATTTTTTCTTCAGTTATTTGATAGTGATTAACATTCTGGTTAAGTTGTTTGATTGTTTGCTATATTCGCATTTAGCCAGGGCTCCTTCATTTTATACTGGCATTCACCTATCATCATTTACAATTGAGTTAGTGTCCATCCGGTTTTGGCGTGTTGTTTCTGTAAGGTAACAATATGACAAATTTATCAGGCAGCAACTCATCTTTCAAGCAATACATTTTTAAATCATGGCAGCAGTGCACATCCTTGGCAATTGACCCCGAACTCAAAACAGCTCCCAAAGTAACCGAAGAAGATTTTTTATTAATCTGCCAAAAACGAAAGCATCTGTTATTGAATATTGCACGACCCGTTATTAATAAATTTAGCCCGTTTTTTGATTATTCGGAGTATATTGCCGCATTAACAGACGAAAACGGAACTATTTTATATATTTATGGAAAAGACACCTTAACCAAAGTTGCATCTGAATACGGTTTCGTTGTTGGTTCAACATTTTCCGAAGAAGCCGTCGGAACGAATGCAATCGGCACTTGTCTTGCGCTTGGTCAACCGATCTGCATTGTTGGACAAGATCACTTTGTCAAACAGTGGAGAAATTTCGGTTGCGCTGCATCCCCGATTCGAGATCCATTCTCTGGGGAGATTATAGGTTCTTTGAATCTATCCTCTTATGCTGATGCCTTTCATATTTTTTCATTAGGTTTTGTCGAATCATTGGCAATTATGTTAGAGACGACATTGCGCAATATGTCATATCCACATAATTACAAAACACATGACCTTATCATCAAACAGTTTCTTGATACGTCAAAGGAAGCAGGCATTCATGATGGTATAATAGCTATTGATTTGAATGGAAACATACTTGCTTCTAATAAAGTAATACATTCCATGTTTCCAATTGACAGTTATACACAGCCCAGAAATATCGACCAGCTTAGTTCTATAATCCAAGATAAGCTATTTCAATCAAACTCAAGCGCGGTTTCTTTTATTACAAAGAGTGAAAATAATACTAACAATGATAATCATTATCTTGCCAACTTTCTGCCAATTTTCAACAATAATAAAATGCACGAAGGCTGGATAGGTCGTTTTTTAAAAATATCTTCGGGAGACAAGGCACATGGAAAAATAGCCGTTGCTAATAGAAAAGAAGATTACTTGCAGCCAATATACATCTCTTCCAGCATGAGTCAGATCATAAACAATGCCAAGAAAGTAGCCAGTTTTTCATCCACAAAAATCATTCTTGGGGAAAGTGGCGTAGGGAAGGAGATATTAGCGAAGTTCATTCACGCAAACGGTCCGCGAGCGACTCAACCGCTTATTACTCTGAACTGCGCGGCAATACCGAAAGAATTATTGGCCAGTGAACTTTTCGGCTACGAAGCAGGCGCCTTTACAGGAGCAAGACTAAAAGGGAAACCTGGAAAATTTCAGATGGCTAATCATGGCACTATTTATCTTGATGAAATCGGCGACATGCCGCTCGATTTCCAATCATATCTGCTAAGAGTTATTGAAGAAAAAAAAGTGACACGCCTCGGAGGAACAGAATCTATACCCATTGATGTGCAAATTATCGCTTCGACGAATTGTGATCTGAAGAAATTAGTTAAAGAAAATAGATTCAGATTAGATCTATATTATCGACTCAATGTAATAAGCATTTTTATCCCGCCTCTCAGGGAGCGTAAGGAAGATATTATACCTCTTGCCGAGTTTTTCTTGGAAAAGATGCGGGGAAAATTGGGCGGCATGAAAAAGAAACTGTCGCCACAGGTAATCGCGGCTCTCCTTAATTACAATTGGCCGGGAAATATCAGAGAACTAGAGCATGTGATAGAAATGGCCCATGCTGTAGCCAATGGAGATGTGATCGTTATTAGCGATATTCGAGAGGATATTTTGTCCGAAGCATTTTGTTCGAGCGCCAGTATGATATCCCGTCAAAATACGAATGGGGAAGATGAAAAAATTAAAATGACCATTAAAATGTGCGCGGGAAACATGTCTAAGTCAGCACAAATTCTTCGAGTATCCAGATCAACTCTCTACAGGAAAATGCGTAAGTACGATATTCCCTTAAAAACATTGGCTCCTCGCTAAAAAGTATGATCGACATAATCGCACAGACGAATGTGGCAGTGAAATCTTTCTTGAAAAAGAATACACGGGCCGGAAATGATTTCCACGCCTATCTTCATGTGGAGCAAACCCGATGTCAATCCACATTATTCCAATCAACAAGCTCAGCGCGGTAAAGCCAACATGAAGCTCCGGGCAAAATTGCTGGTCCTCTATGCAGTCAGCATGATGCTCCTCATGCTTGTTCTCGGCGGCATCCTGTACTGGAGCCTCTGGGAAGAAAGGCTGAGGACGATCCGGACGGATCTGTCCAACAATTTGAAGCAGGTGGACTTCGTGCTGTCCACCTTCTTCGCCGAGATGGAGGGCGACATCCGTGCGCTGGCCGCAAACGACACCGTGCGCACCAGGGATGACGGCGATTTCACCAACTTTCTGTCCGCGGACGAGAAAACCTTCCAATACCGCATCGGGAAGCGTGAACAGGAAATCATCCACCTCTTGAACAATTACCGCCTGACGCACCCCTACGTCAATTCGGTCTACGTGGGACGCGAAAACGGCAGTTTCGTGCGGTCCCACAAGCGCCAGAAGCCCACGCGCTACGACCCCCGCGACCGCCCCTGGTACAAATTGGCAAAAAGCAACCCCGGCAAGGTCATGCGGACCGACGCCTACCCGTCGCTGACGACATCCGACGTGAACATCGGCATCGTCCAGGCCCTCCTGGACGAACAGGGCAAGGTCTACGGCGTCGTCGGCGCGGACGTCACGCTGATCAATTTGACGCAGTTCATTGCGACCTACAAGGGAAACCTTCTAGGACGGCTCCTTGTCGTGGACCACAACGGGCTCATCCTGACCGACCTGGGCGAGGAGCTGCTTTTCAAAAAGGTGGGGCAATATTCCCCCGAACTCGAAAAAGCCCTTCTTCACGCGGACCGGGGGTTTGCCCCCGTGACGATTCAAAACAAAAAACACTACGTCGTGTTCCGGAACGCCGTGTGGCCCGGCTGGAAGATCGCCTTCGTGATTCCCTCGGCGAACATCGAAAGACAGATCACGCACCGCATCGCTCGGACGCTGGCCGGACTTTTCGTCGCGTTGACCCTGTTGAGCATTTTGACGTTGATCGGGCTCAACCGGTATGTCGCGAGGCCCCTGAACCGGCTCATCGGCGAAACGGACGACATTGCGCGGACGTCCGACCTCGACCGCCGCATCGACATCGATTCCCGGGATGAAATCGGCCGGCTTGCCGGGGCCTATAATCAGATGCTCGCCACGCTCAATCGCGCCGACGTGAGCCTCCGCCAGTCCGGGAAGAAATACCGCGACATCTTCGACAACGCCGTCATGGGCATCTATCAGAGCACCCCTGAGGGCCTCTATCGCAGCGTCAATCCCACACTGGCCCGGATATTCGGTTATACAACGCCGGAAGAGATGATCGCCGATGTCAAGGACATCCGGCGCGAGGTGTATGTGAATCCCGAGGACCGGACGCGGTTCATGCGAACCCTGGAGCAGAAGGACGTCGTCAGGGGGTTCGAGACCGAGTTCAAGCGCAGGGACGGATCGCGGTTCTGGGTCTCCATCAACGGGAAGGCCGTCCGCGACGCGCAGGGGAACGTCGTCCACTACGAGGGGACCATCGAGGACATCACGGCGCAAAAGCTGGCGGAACGGGAATTGGCGACCTACCGGGCGCATCTGGAAAAATTGGTCAAGGAACGCACGGCGGAACTGGAAATCGCCAAGGACAGGGCCGAAGCCGCCGACCGGATCAAATCCGCCTTTCTGGCGACGATGTTGCACGAACTGCGGACGCCGCTGAATTCGATCATAGGTTTTACGGGCATCCTCCTGCAGGGCATCGTGGGGCCCCTGAATGACGAACAGAAGAAGCAGCTCGGCATGGTGCGCGGCAGCGCCCAGCATCTGCTCTCGCTGATCAACGACGTGCTGGACATCTCCAAGATCGAGGCGGGCCAGTTGCGGATGACCGATGAACCTTTCGACCTGCGCGAGGCCCTGGAAAAGACCGTGGCGAGTGCGCGGCCGCTGGCCGAAAAGAAGGGGCTCGCGCTGTCCTGCGCCGTTTCCGACGGCATCGACAGGATCACGGCCGACCGGCGGCGCGTAGAGCAGGTGCTTTTGAATTTGATCAGCAACGCCGTCAAGTTCACGGAACGGGGATCGGTCACGGTGGAATGCCGATCCGACGGCGACCAAGTCCGGATCAGCGTCACGGACACGGGCATCGGCATCCGGCCGGAGGACCGGGAAACGATCTTTCAGGCCTTCCGCCAGGTCGATTCCGGCGTGAATCGCAGGTACGAGGGGACGGGACTGGGGCTGCCCATCAGCAGACGGCTCGTCGAGCTGATGGGGGGGCGGATCGAGATCGAAAGCGAATGGGGCTCGGGAAGCACGTTCAGTTTTTCCCTGCCCAGGGAGAGGAAGGCCCCATGAAAAGAAAGATCCTGGTCATCGAGGACAACGAACAGAATCTCTACCTGGTCCGGTTCATCCTGGAGCGCAGCGATTACGAGGTCTTCGCCGCGATGGACGGCCGCACCGGCATCGAGACGGCCTCGACGCTCAAACCGGATCTGATCCTGCTGGACATCCAGTTGCCCGTCATGGACGGCTTCGCCGTGGCCCAAAGCCTCCGGGAGAATCCGGACCTCGCCGATACGCCCATTGTCGCCGTGACGTCCTATGCCATGCCCGGCGACCGGGAGAAGATCATCGCCGCCGGATGCAGCGGGTATATCGAAAAACCCATCGATCCGGAAACCTTTGTCGCGAGCGTGGAGGGGTACCTGCCCGACCGAAAGGGAGGAGAGCAACGACGATGAAGAAACACATCCTGATCGTCGACGACAGCAGCGCCGATCTGTACATGTTGGAAACCCTGCTGAAGGGTCACGGGTACGACGTGGCCACGGCCGAAAACGGCGAGCAGGCCCTCGAGAAGGCCCGTCTGGACCCGCCTGATCTGGTTGTCTCGGACATCCTGATGCCGGTGATGGACGGCTACAACCTGTGCCGCGAATGGAAGGCGGACGATACGCTTCGTCGCAGGCCCTTTGCCCTTTATACGGCCACCTATATGGATTCCAAGAGCGAGGCGCTCGCGCTGGATCTCGGGGTCGACCGGTTCATCCTTAAGCCCCAGGAACCGGACGTTCTGATCGGCATTATCCGGGAGCTGCTCGGAGAGGGCTACCGGGCCAGGCAGGTGGAGGCCAGGTCCACCGAGGAAGAGATGGAGCTCTGCCAGCAGTACAACGAGGTCCTCTTCAACAAACTCGAGCAGAAGATGCAGGATCTGGAAACGGCCAACCGGAAGCTGAGGCTCTCCGAGGAAAGCTACCGCCGGACCTTCGCGAATGCGTCGGATGTCATTTGCACCGTGGACAAAAACTTGATTGTCTCGAGCATTTCGCCGAGCGTGGAGCGCGTCCTGGGATACACGGAACAGGATTTTGTCGGCCGGCCCGTCACCGAATTCGAACACCGCGTGCTGACACCCGAATCTTTCGCGCGCGCGACTGCCGATGTGGCCACCGTCCTCGGGGGACAAACGATCGACTCGACGGTGTATGAATTCATTGCCGGGGACGGGACCCTCAAATACGGCGAAGTCAGCGGTTCCCCCCTGATGCAGGATGGCAGGATCACCGGGATCGTTTCGGTGGCCCGCGACATCACGGACCGCGTGCTGGCGACAAGGACCCTCCGGGAAAGCGAGGCAAGCTTTCAAGAGCTGTTCAACAACGCACCCGTGGGGTATTTCGAGTACGACACCCAAGGCTGCATCCACCGTGTCAACCGCACCTGCTTGGAGATGCTGGGTTATCAACCGGAGGACGTGGTCGGTCAACCCGCCTGGAAGTTCGTCATGGACGAGAAGGCCCGTCAGCAGATCATGGCCAGGCTTAGCGGCACCCTGGCGCCTTTCAAGGGGGTGGAGCGGTCGTACCGCCGAAAGGACGGCGCCCCCCTGACGGTTCTCGTTCAGGATCGATTGTTTTACGATGAACAGGGTCAAATCAAAGGGATTCGCTGCACCTTCCAGGACATCACCGACATCAAGCAGGCGCAGGAAAATCTGCAAACGGCAAAAGAACAGTTGCTCCAGGCGGAAAAGTTGGCCTCACTCGGCAGACTGTCCGCGGGGGTGGCCCACGAGATCCTCAACCCCGTGAATATCATCTCCATGGAACTGCAGATGCTGATGGCCAAAGACAATGTGCCCCCGGACGTTCTGGAAGAATTGAAGATCTGCATGGCTCAAATCGAGCGCATTGTCGGAATCACCCAGGACCTCAAACAGTTGGCCCGCGTTCCTTCAAACAAGACCGTCATGGCCGATATCAACGACATCGTCGCCCATATCCTGAATCTGTACGATACCCAGTTGAAGATCGAGAAGATTGAAACAAAAGTGCACTACCAGCGCGATTTGCCCATGACATCCCTGGACAAGGGAAAGATCGAACAGGTGATCCTGAATCTGATCACAAACGCCGTGGACGCCATGGAGGGGAAAGAGAACAAGGTCCTGCGCGTCAGGACGGACCTGGAGAAGACGCCGGGGGATGCAGATTCCCTGAGAATAACCGTCGCCGACAACGGCACGGGCATCAGCAGGAAGCATCGGTCGGTTATCTACGAGCCTTTTTTCACCACCAAGGAATCCGGAAAGGGGACCGGACTGGGACTTCCCATCTCGTACAGCATCGTCGAGGATCACGGGGGGACGCTCCGGGCGGACAATAATGAGTGGGGCGGCGCTTCTTTTCATGTCAGGCTGCCCGTTACCGTTAAAACAGATGTCTAGAAAATACGCTGAAAGGACCGCAATATGCCCGCAAAAAAAGTGCTGGTGATCGACGATGAAGAATATTTTTGCCGCGCCGTCAAAAAAATCATCGAAACGAACCGAGACTTCCTGGTGTTGACGGCCACGCGGGGGGATGAAGGATTGCGGCTGGCCAAGGCCGAAAAGCCGGATCTGATTCTGCTCGATATCGTGATGCCGGGGATGGCGGGCACGCAGGTGGCCGAGGAATTGTTGGAGGATCCCGCCACGGCCTCCATCCCCATCATCTTCGTGACGGCGATCGTCAAGCAGGAAGAAGCCGAAAGGAACAAGGGTTTCCTGGGCGGCCGGATATTCATTGCCAAACCCATTGTCGTCGATGATTTACTGAAAAAGATGGATGCTGCGCTATCGTCGCGCTGAACAGCCGGGAGCATGGAAAACGAGCCGGCCGCGGCGACTGAAAAAACTTCAGTCTCGCGACCGGGATGAAACTCATCCGAATTTTTAAGGGACCTCCATGAAGATCGTAGCCGTTATCCCCGCCCGCTGGGCCTCCAGCCGTTATCCGGGCAAGCCCCTCGCCGACGTCGGCGGCAAGCCCATGATCCGGCGCGTGTACGAGCAGGCCCGCGCCTGCGAGGGCATCGCCGATGTCATCATCGCCACCGACGACGAGCGCATCCTGCGCGCGGCGCAAGCCTTCGGCGCGCGGGCGGTCATGACCGACGCCGCCTGCGCCTCCGGGACCGACCGCGTGGCCCAGGCCGTGCGCGACATCGAGGCCGGCGCGGTCATCAACATCCAGGGCGACCAGGTGGTGCTCGACACCGCGGCGATCGTCGCCCTCGCGGGGGAGCTCGAGCGGGGCTGCCCCATGGCGACCGTGGCGCTGGCGGCGTCCGGGGAGGACGCGGCCGACCCCAACACGGTCAAGGTGGTGCTGGACCGCGAGGGCTACGCGCTCTACTTCTCCCGCGCGGCGATCCCCTACCCGCGCTCTCCCGGCCGGGCCCCGCTGCTCAAGCACGTGGGACTCTACGGCTTCAGCCGGGAGACCCTGTTCCGCTTCACCGCGCTGCCGCAGTCGCCCCTGGAGTTGACCGAGTCCCTCGAACAGCTCCGCGCCCTCGAAAACGGCATCCGCATCAAGGTGGTAATCGCCGAGGGCGCCTTCCACGAAATCAACACCCCCCAGGACCACGCACGGGTCGTCGAACGATGCCGCGACTGATCCTCCTCCTCTATCGTGCATTAATTTTTGTAGCGGTCTGGCCGCTGTGCCTGGCCGCGCGCAACCACCCGAACTTCAAGGGCACGCTGCGCCAGCGCCTGGCGTGGACGCTGTCCCCCGTGCCCCGCGGCGACCTCGTCTGGTTCCACGGCGCGTCCCTGGGCGAGGTCAAGGCGCTGGCCGGCCCGATCGCGGCCGTCAGGACCCGCCGCCCGCGAGTCGTGATCTGCCTGAGCGCGATGACCGCCGCGGGCCGCCAGGCCGCGGCCGGCCTCGACGGGGTGGACCTGATCCTGCCGATGCCGTTCGACGCGGGCTGGATCATGCGGCGCATGCTGCGACACCTGGCGCCCCGGGCCCTCGTCATCGCCGAGACCGAGATCTGGCCCAATATGCTCGTCGCCGCTCGCGCGGCCGGCATCCCCGTGGCCCTGGTCAACGCGCGACTGACGCCCAAATCCTTCGCCCGCTACCGGCTCGTGAAGGGCTTCGTCGCCCGTCTCCTCGAGAACGTACGGATTCTGGCCACGGCGGAGGACAACGCCGGGCGCTTCCGGGCCCTGGGCGCCACCGACGTGCGGGTGACGGGCAACGTGAAGTTCGACGCCATGCCGGGGCTGCATCCCGAGCGAGTCCAAGCCCTGCGGGAGTCGCTGCGCGCGGGCGCGCGGCCCGTGTTCGTCGCGGGCAGCATCCGCGAGGGCGAGGAGCGGGCCGTGATGGAGGCCGTCGCCGCCGCGCGGCGGGAGGTCCCGGACCTGTTCTGCATCGTGGCGCCGCGCCATCACGACCGCATCCCCTGCGTGGCCGACGAGGCCCGCCGCCACGGAATCGCCTGGGCGCCGCGGAGTGCGCCGGACGGGAAGGCGGACCTGCTGATTCTCGATACGATGGGGGAGCTCTTCGACCTGTACGGCGTGGCCCGGGCGGCGTTCGTGGGCGGCAGCCTGGTGGACCTGGGCGGCCAGAACATCCTGGAACCCATCGCCTGGGGCGTGCCGACCCTGCACGGGCCGCACATGGGCAATTTTCTCTGGGCCCTGGCCGTGATGCGGGACTACACCCGCGAGGTCGCCGACGCGGCCGATCTGGCGGAGGCGCTGGTCGACATCATCCGCCACCCGGAAGCCCACGCGGAGCGGGCGCGGGCGGCGCGCGCGGCCCTGGAGGGCGCCAAGGGAGCGACCGCACGGGTCGCCGACGAACTCCTGAAGATGATCCCGGCATGAGGGGGATTGATGAAACGAACGCCCGGGGATAATCCCGGAACGGGCGGGTGTGATGATAACGAAATTCGGGTGACGATCCCGGAACGAGGGGCTGTAATGAGACGAACTTCGGGTGACGATCCCGAAACGGGGGCGGTGTGATGAAACGAACGCCCGGAGACGATCCGGCAAAGAGGGGGCTGTGATGAACGGTTGGAGCGATCGAAAATCGCGGAGGGCGAGGCGCATCGGCGTCGCGGCCGTCTGCATCCTGTGCGTGTTGTTCACCGGGTGCCTGGGCTGGATCCTGGAAAAGCCCACCATCGTCGTCCGGGAGATCTCGCTTACGCCCCGCTCCCTGCTGGAGATGGAGCTTCGGCTGGGCATCGAGGTCCACAACCCCAACCGGTTCGACCTGACGCTGACCGCCCTGGACTATACCCTCTTCCTCGATGACCGGAAAATCGGCGAAGGCCGCCTCGAGCAGGCGCTCCGGATCCCCGCCGCATCGACGACGTCGATCCGGGCGCCCCTCAGCGTCCGTTTCGGGGATCTGGGCGGCGGGGTGCGGGCGCTCCTGACCGGCGGCGAGATTCCCTACCGGATCGAGGGCAGCGCCGTCATCAAGACGGTCTTCGGGAGCGACACGTTCCCCTTCACGAAGGACGGGCATCTTTAGGAAGCGGAGCGGGAGTGTGGGGTCGGACGCTCGTTCCGCGCGGATGGCCCGTTGGGAACCCCGCCGCCGCTTTCTGCATTCATCGACGCCGATGCGCGTTCTTCCGTCGCGTCGGGCTAGCGGCCGCCCGTCGTGAGGCCGACCGACGACTCGACGAACTCCGCGGTCGCGGGGACGTTCGGGGCGGCGCCCGCACCCTTTCCCGTGACCTTGATGCCCCGGGTCTTCAAGCCGACTTCCGCCCCTTCCGTTTGAACCTGGTAGACGCCGCCGGCGGCGGCCCCCATCTCCCTGAGGTCAAGGTCGCCCAGCGGGGCGGTGCCGGCATAGATCAAGACATTCTCCATTCCAAAGGGGGGAGACACCTCGAGTTCGAAACGGTCGTCCCCGGCGGGCAGCTCGTAGATCACGCCGCCGTTGAAGTAATTTTCGCGACGATGCGCGTTCGGCAGGAGCTGGAGCAGGTTTCCCCCGGCGTCCTTGTAAAGAATCCGCGCGTAGAAGGGCTTGTTCCCCTGGAGGTAGATCTTGATCCGTTCCCCCTGGCGGTAGGCCTTCCGGTCCGTCCAGATCTTCACGTTCAGGGGGGCGGCCGGATCCGGGAACCCGCCCTTCTCCCGGCCGATCCTGGACATCGCCCCTTCCTCGGGGATGACCTCGGCCTGGATCCGGATCTTGAAGCAGTCTCCCGAAACGGCATCCCGGTACCAGCCCCGTTCCAACTCACGGACGATCCGGACCGAGGCCTGGGCGTAGGCGTCGATAAGGTCCTCCTCGATCTGGAAGTCCTTGACGGTCGTCTGGCTCTTCACGTGGGTCTTGGCGTTCTCGACGGCGTTGCGCTTCGCGTCCGCCAGGGCCTCCTGCTCCGTCTGCTTCCGCGATTTATCGACCCCCATGCAGGAGTAGCCGTCCGCCTCGGTGATGGCGGACTGGGCGGCATACCCGGCGGGGCAGAGCCCCAGAGAAAAAACCACGCACAGCAGGATGACGCGCAATCGGAACATACCCCTTCCCTCCTTCGTCTTTCGTCGGCCCCTATCATCCCCGAACGGCGCGCCGGCGTCAAGCGAAGAGTTTTGCCGGGCCGGGGCGCTCACTCGTCTTCCGGCGGGCGGCTTCCGGCCGTTCCCGCAACGGTCCCCAGGCGGGACTTCAGCGGGAGCTGCGCCCCGCCGCCGAGGAGGGCGGCGTAGTGCATGGCGTTTGCCATCACCTTCTTGACGTACCGGCGGGTTTCGGAAAACGGGATCGTCTCGACGTAGATCGCGCCCTCGAGCGGCCCGGCGTGGTCGCGCCACCGGTGGGCCCGGCCCGGCCCGGCGTTGTAGGCCGCGGCGGCGAGCACCGGGCTGCCGTCGAACTGGTCGAGCATACTCCGGAGGTAACCGGTCCCCAGGGCGGCGTTGACCTCCGGCTGCTGGAGGCGAGACAGGCGGTAGTCCTTCAGGCCGATTTTCCGGGCGACCCGGCGGGCCGTGGCGGGCATGAGTTGCATCAGGCCCCGGGCGCCCGCCGAGGACAGGGCATGGGCGATGAAGCGGCTTTCCTGGCGCACCAGGCCGAAGACCAGGGCCTCGTCGAGCCGGCGCAGGCGCGCCTGCCCGGACAGGACGTCGCGGTAGGGCGTCGGGTAACGGAGCGAAAAGTCGTGCGCGGCGACGGTCCGGTTCGCCGTGACGATGGCGCGGTCCCAGAGGCCGTTCCGGCACGCCAGTTCCGAGGCCACCAGCAGCGAGCGGTCGTCCAGGGAACGGACGGCCCATTGCCACTCCAGCGTGGCCTCGGACCTCAGACCGAGGCGGTAGAGCAGCAGCGCCCGCTTCAGACCGGGCTTCCCGGCGGCCGCGGCAAGCTCCTCCGCGGTCGGCGGCGCGGCGGGCGGCGGGACCGCGAGCGACCGTCCCAGCTCCTCCGCCGCCAAAAGCCCGTAGAAATCCGTCCCGCCGGCGAGCCGGGCGTACAGCTTCCGCCCCTCTTCCGGCCGGCCGAGCGCGACGAGCGCGCGCCCCTGCCAGTAGGTCCAGGCCGCTTCGCGGCGGGAAGCGGGGGACATCCGCTCGACGGCGGCGTTGACCTCCGCCCAGCGGTGCTGCCTGAGCGCGATGCGCGCGCGCCAGGCCAACTGCTCGTCCGTGAGCGGCGTCCCGCCGGCCCTTCTGAACCAGTCCACGGCCTCCGGGACGCGCCGGTAGGCGCCGTGGGTCGCCAGCACCGCCCAGACGTACTGCTGGTCCTCGATCGGAAACGCCGCCTGCGCCATCCGGCTCCAGCGCTCCGCGGCCGCCGTCGGGTCGTCCGCGGCCAGGCGCGACAGGGCGACGATCGCCAGCTCGCGGCTGGCCGCCGTCCGCAGATCCACCTCCGGACCCTCCAGAAACTGGGCCGGGGCCCGGGAAACCGCCTGGATCCGGTCCGGCCGGGGTGCCCGGTCTTCGGGCAGACGCGCCGCGATCCGTTCCGCCGCCGACAGCCGGTTGTTGCGGACGAGGAGCCGGAATCGGTCCCGGAGGTCGTCCGGGGTGAGCGCGCCGGATTCGTAAAGCGCGTCGGCGACCGGTTCGCAGGCGGCGGGCAGGGGGCGGGAGGCGTTCCAGAAGGGGTCTAGCCCCGGCCGGACCGGGCCTTCCCGCCGGCGCCAACGGTCCTGAAGCGCATAGCAGGTGATGTCGGCATCGCTTTGGGCCAGCAGCGGCCTCTCTTGGCGGAAGAGCGCCCATTGACCGGTGCGCCCCAGGATGCGCAGCCAGTCGCGGCGCAGTTGCTCGGCCAGGACGGTCCCGGCGTTGCGGGCGAGAAAGTCCCGAACGTCCGCCGGATCGGCCTCGGCCAGGCTCAGCTTGAGCCGCCATAAATCCACGTAGGCCTCGAGGGCATATCCGCGGACGGCCTCCGTGTGGCGGGCGAGGGCCGCCCGGTCGCCCCGGAGATAGGCGCGGTGGGCGGCCATCAGCGCCGTCTCGGGGGACGCGGCCCACGCCGCGGGCGCGGCCGGGAAAAGGCCGGTAAAGAGCGTGATGAGGGCCGTGCACAGGGCCGTGATCGCAACTGTCCGCATTCCGTTGACCTCCGCGCGCCCTTGTATCACAAGTTTCGTCGGAGTTCCGCTCAAAATTGCCTCTTTCTTTGCAGTCAAAACCCGGGGCGCGCCGTTTTCGGCACGTTCCCGGGAGACGCGCCGCCTCCGGGGACGCCGGGCGAAGCGATTTCATTAGACAGACCCCCGACGGCTGCGCTATAGAAACATCTCCAACCGGAAAAACCGGATCGCGATCCCCGCGGTCCGGATCCGGCAGGGGGCGCACCCGTCCCCGGGAAGGAAAATCGCCTTGTTCAAATCCGGATTCATCGGCATCATCGGCCGCCCCAACGTCGGCAAATCGACCCTGCTGAACGCCGTCGTGGGCGAGCGGATCGCCATCACCACGCCGAAGCCCCAGACGACGCGCAACCGGATCACGGGCATCCGGAACGTCCCGAACGGTCAGATGATCTTTCTCGACACGCCGGGGATCCACCGGGCCGACACGCCCCTGAACCAGCTCATGGTCGGCGCCGCCACCGACGCCTTCCGCTCGGCCGACCTGCTGCTCCTGCTCGTCGAGGCCCCCGCCGGCGTGCACCGGGGGGACCTGTCCATCCTCCGCGGGCTGGAAAAGGTCCGCCGGCCGGTCATCCTCGTTATCAACAAGACCGACCTGGTTCCGGCGGACGCCCTCCCCGCCCTGACGGCCGCCTTCCGGGAGGCCTTCCCCTTCGCCGACGCGCTCGCCCTGTCCGCGCTGAAGGAGCGGGGCATCGACGCCCTCCTGGACACGCTCTGGCAGCTCCTCCCCGAGGGCCCGCCCTTCTTCCCCGAGGACCAGATGACGGACCGCTCCGAGCGCTTCGTGGCCGCCGAGATCGTCCGGGAGCAGGTCATCCTGCTGACGCACAAGGAAATCCCCTACAGCACGGCCGTCGTCGTGGACACCTTCCGGGAGGACGAGGCGAAGAAACTGATCTCCATCCAGGCGACGATCCACGTGGAGCGGGACTCGCAGAAGGGCATCCTCATCGGCAAGGGCGGGGGAATGCTGAAGCGGATCGGCACGGCGGCGCGCCTGGAGATGGAAAAATTCTTCGCCGCGAGGATTTACCTGGAGCTCTTCGTCCGGGTCCAGAAGGACTGGACCCACGACAAGCGCATGCTACGGGAATTCGGGTACAGCGAGAAGTAAGGCGGGCCGGACGTTACGGGCAGGGAAGCGTCCACCGGTTGTCCCACGAAACTTCACCCAAAAAGGGAGCACCGCGGGCCGGATGTTCTTTGCGGCGAAACGTCCACCGGTTGTCCCATGAATCGACACCCAAAGCGGGAGAACAAAGGAGGGAGGCGCCATGAAGACGCTGGAGGAGATGACCCGGGAGGAGATCGTTGACCTCTTGAACCGTTCCTGGATGACCCACGACGGAATGTGGTTCTACCACTGTTTCCAGGCGTGCGGCATCGACACGGCCAACCGCGTGAACAAGGCGGCGATCGGGTCGCTCGCGCCCCTGGAGATGGCGCGGATGAAGAAGGCCCTGGGGTTCAGCGGGGACCGGATCCGGAGCTTCGCGGAATTCCGGGAGTTCTTCACGGCGGCCGCGCGGCTGTGCATCCCGCCCTTCATGAACGGGACGATGGACACCTCGCGCGAGAACGTCCTGCACTGGGAATTTGCACCCAAAAACTGCTTCGCCTACAAGGGGATGATGCGGATCGGCGCCCTCGACGGCTACGAATGCGGCGTGATCTACCGGCTCGCCTGCTGGTTCGACGCCCTCGGCCTGACGTACCGGGCCACCCCGGAAATCACGGGCTGCCGGATGCGGACCGGCGACACGTGCGGGGGCGACTTCGTGTTCGATTTCGGACCGGCCCCGTCCGCGGCTTGATCGATCGCCCCGTTTGTGGCATAGTCGCCCCGCCTTCCCGCCGGCCGAGGCCCGGGCGGACGCTTACCCCCTTTCGAGAGGAGCACTTCGACGATGAGTGAAAAGGCCTTCCAGGAATACTACCCCGACATCCTGAGCCACTGTTACGGCTGCGGCCGGCTGAACGAACACGGTTACCGTATCCGGAGCACCTGGGACGGTGACGAGTCCGTCTGCACCTTCCAGCCCGGGCCCTACCATATTTCCATGCCCGGCTTCGTCTACGGCGGTCTTCTGGCCTCGCTGGTCGACTGCCACGGCACGGGAACGGCCGCCGCGGCGGCCTACCGCGCCGAAGGACGCGCCATGGACACGGAGCCGCCCCTGCGTTACGTCACCGCCTCCCTGCACGTGGACTACCTGCGGCCGACGCCCCTGGGCCCCCCACTCGAACTCCGCGGACGGATCAAGGAAATCAAGGGGCGGAAGGTCGTCGTGGCCGTAACGGTCGCCGCAAACGGGCAGGTGTGCGCCCGCGGCGAGGTGGTGGCCGTGCAGGTGCCCGAGGACATGCTGCCTACCGCTTCTCCAGGCGCTCGAGGAGATCGGCCATCCGCTTGAGTTCATCGCCGTACCCGCCCCAGTTTCCCTGACGGAGATGGTCCTGGGCCTTGCGGTAGTGGTCGAGGGCCTCCCGGATCCTCCGGCGGTCGCTCCACCCGGAGGGCTCGTCCTCCGTGCGCATCGGGCGAACATTGCGCTTCACCCCCTCCCCGGCCGACCGTGACCGTTCAGGTTGGCTTAAACGGCACGGTCCGCCCGCGCAAAGGGGATCCTGGCTGCGTGAAACCGTCCAGGACTCAAGGATCGGGCAGCAATGTCCGGAGGGTCTCCCGGGTCGTGTATTTCGGTTTGAATCCCATCACCCGGCCGATCTTCTCCACATCCATCGACAGCGGGTAACGGATATAATCCAACTGCGCCCTCCCGAAAGGCACGACGCGGAGGCGATAGAGCAGTTCCACCAGCGGATAGATCAGCCAAACCGGCAGGGAGATCATCGGTTTTCCCAGCACCCTGGCCAGTTCCGAGTAGCGAAGCCCCCCGTCCGCCGCAAGGTTGAAGACGCCCTGAACGTCTCGCACGGCCGCGAGGTAAAAGGCCTCCGCGGCGTCGTCCTCATGGATGAATTGCATGATGGGATCGTATCCGCGCACGCCGATGATGACCGGGTCCTTCATGGATTTGGAGGTCGTGTTGTTGGCATTCGGCCCCATCACGATACAGGGCCGCAGGATCACGACGGCGCATTCCGGCGTGTCGGCGATGAAATCGGCCAGCAGTTGTTCTATGGCCGCCTTGTTTTCCGAGTAGGGGAAACCGGGCGTGGACCTCACCGGCGCGCTCTCCGAGAGGTAATCGGGCGTCCCCTCGAAGAATCCGTAGGCGCAGTCCGAGCTGGCCACGACCAGTTTCCTGATCTTCAGGCTCTTGCAGGCGTGCAGGACGTTTCGGGTGCCGTTGACGTCGACGTCGTACTCGAATCCCGGATCCCGGGTCGGGTTGGCGATAAAGGCGAGATGAATCAGGGTGTCGACGGCTCCCTCCCGAAGGACGGCAGACAGCCGCTCCCGGTCCCGGATGTCGCAGCGATGAACCTCGAATTTTTCCGGCGGGGCCTCCGGCGGCGGCAGGATGTCCGTGCAGATGATTTTCTTGAAAGCCGTGTCATCGCAAAGACGCCTGATCAGCCGCTTGCCGATGTACCCGAAGGATCCGGTCATGCCCAGAATTTTGTCCGATTCCGCCATCGCGATTCTCCTGTCGGTTTCCGGCGGGTCCGTCCGGCGCCGCCTCGCCGGTTACATGATGAGAGACTGGATCTGCATCATGAAATTGCCGATATCCCGCGCGTATTCCGGAGACCCTTCCAGCGCGAGATAGCCCTTCTCAACCGCCATCACCATGTTGACCTCATTGAGGATGATGGGCAGCGCCTCGTCGACGCTCCGGAACTTCATGTGCACGAAGGGGCGGCGCTTCGCGTAGAGGCCGGGTCCGGCCTGCGTCTTCCCGGCCTTGACGCGCAGATAAGCGGCCATGTCTTCGCGTCCCGCGACCGAGAACTGGTAGATCCGCTCGGGCTGCATGGACGTCCATTTCCGGATGTCCGGATTGCCCAGCTTGTTGAACTGGCTGAGCGATGCGGCCATCATGTAAAGCGTCAGCTTGACCTTCAGCCGTTTCTTCTCGGGGTCGGTCGGCCGGGCCGTCGGCATCAGGAGGGTCAGGTTCATCAGGAGCGCGAGCACCTTCAGCAGCAGAGGCACCTTGTAAAACCCCCTGATCCTGAACAATGCCGGCTTGCCGCCCAGCATCGCGTTCATTCTCTTGACGCTGGCAAACAGGAAGGCGATATCCGGCTTGGGGCAGACCCCCTCGACGACGTCGAGGCGGCCGTCCGCAAACTGCAGATACGCCCCCACGTCGCCCTCGCCGTCCCGCGCCAGGAATTGCACGCTGGCGTTGACGCCGGCGAACTTCTTCCGAACGCCGGCGTTTTCGTTCATGACGACTTTCAACAGGGGGAAAAGCGCATGCAAAAACAGGCCCGCCGCCAGTCTTTCCTCGTGAGATGCCATGTCAGAATCCGTCCTCCCAGCTGTCGTCATCCTCGAAGTCTTTGCCCATCACCTCTTTCACCTTTTCGATGATGCCGTCCGCATCGAGTTTGTAATGGCTGTACAGATCCTCGGGGTAACCCACCAGGGAGAAGCAGTCCGGGAGTCCGACGCGGGCGAAGGCGCAGGACTTGCCGTACTCGGCGATGACTTCCGCCACCGCGCTTCCCAGCCCGCCATAGATATTGTGGTCCTCGAACGTGATGATCCGGCGCGTTTCGGCGACGGCCTTCCGGATGATCTCGCCGTCCAGGGGCTTCAAGGTGTGCATGTTGATGACGCGGGCGGAGATGCCGGCGCTTTTTTCCAGGTCCCGCGCCGCCTCCAGCGCCTGGAGCACGGTGATGCCGCAACAGATCAGCGTGATGTCGGTGCCGGGATTCATTTCCACGGCCTTCCCGATTTCGAATCCATACGCGTCGGTCGTGTAGCAGTTGGGCTCGAAGCCGCGCCCGATGCGGATGTAAACGGGCCCGTTGATATCGAGACAGGCCCGGACGGCATTGGCGCATTCGATGCCGTCGGCCGGAACGATCACCGTCATGTTGGCCATCGCGCGGGTGATGGCGATGTCCTCCGTGCACTGATGGGTGGTCCCGGCCTGCCCGAAGGAAATGCCGCCGTGGGTCGCGATGATCTTGACGTTGAGGTTCTGATAGCAGATGTCGGTGCGGACCTGCTCGGCCGCCCGCATCGTGGTGAACACGGCCATCGTCGACACGAAGGGAATCAGACCGGCCTTGGCGAGGCCCGCGGCCATACCGAACATGTTCTGTTCCGCGACGCCGGCATTGAAGAAACGATCGGGAAACATTGCGGCGAATTCGCCGATCTTGGTCGATTTCGCCAGATCCGCCGACAGCCCGACAATGTCCGTGTTTTCTTCTCCGAGCCGGCAGAGGACCTTGCCGTAAATCTCCGCCTGGGTCATGGTGTTTGCGTCATACACGTTCCATGTCAATCCGACCGCCATGATAACCCTCCCCGTGAGTGCGTCCGTTCCATGAGCCGGCCATGATCACCCGATCACGGCCGTTTCGATGTACCGCTTGGCTTCGACGATTTTATCGGAGTCGAGCCCGCCGTAATGCCAGCGAACGTCATCCTCCATGAAATCGACCCCCTTGCCCTTGATCGTGTGCGCGATGATCACCACCGGCGCCTTCGTTTCCGCCTGCGCCTCCTCGATGGCCTGCGACAGCGCGGCATAACTGTGGCCGTCCACCTCCTTGACGATGAAGCCGAAGGCCCGCCATTTATCGCCTAAGGGTTCGATGCCCATCACGGTCTCCGTCGGACCGTCCACCGAATATTTGTTCCGGTCCACGAACGTGATCAGGTTCGTCGTCTTGTAGTGGGCCGCCGCCATGGCCGCCTCCCATACGGACCCCTCATTGCACTCGCCGTCGCCCAGGACGCAATAGGTGCGCCACGAACGGCCCTTGAGCCTCGCCCCCAGCGCCATGCCGACCGCCATGGACAGCCCGTGTCCGAGGGAACCAGTGGAGACATCCGCGCCCTTGACCTTGTTCCCGTCCAGATGCATGCCGAAGGGCGAATTGAACTTGTTGAAGTCCTTCAGGAGTTCGAAATCGAAATATCCGCGGCGGGCGAGCATCGGGGCAAATCCCACCCCGGCATGGCCCTTGCTCAGGATGAATCTGTCGCGTTCGGGCATGTCCGGATGGTCGGGATCGATGTGGAGATACTTGTAATAGAGCAGGATCATGATCTCCACCAGGCTCAGGGCGCCGCCGATGTGCGCGCCGCCGGCCCAGAAGGTGACGTCGATAATGTCCTTCCGCAACTGTTTCGCATGCCCGCGCAGTTCCCTCAATTCCTGATCGGTAATCGGCATTTCACAAGCTCCTTCATGGGTGTGGATGGCTATTCGGCCGTATCCGGACCGATGATCCGCCCTATTCGCACACCAGGACGGCCTTGATGATCTTCTCTCCCCCGCTTTGAATGCGCCTGAAGGCCTTCCGATAATCCGCAAGCGGAAAGCGGTGGGTAATAAATCCATCCAGATTCACGACCCCCTGGGTGATCATTCGGAGGGTCAGATCGAAGCTGCTGATTTTTTCGCCTTGATACGTCTCCAATCCATGCGCGTTGACGCCGGTCAGGTTGATCTCCTGGTTCCAGATCGGCGTCTGGTCGAATTTGACCGGGGAAAGCTGGTTTCCGATCATGACATAGTCGCCGCGGGACTTCAGCCACCGGAGCGCGTCATGGATTGTGGACGATTGACCGACACAGTCGTAAATGAGGTCGAAGCCGCCCATCAGGACGGTGTTCCCCAGCGGGCCGCGGTAGAGGCGGGCGCCGGTATGGACGGCCACGGACTCGTACGGATCGCCTTCCAGGATAACATCGGCGCCCATCTTTCGGGCCAAATCCTGTTTGAAGGCCATTTTTTCGAGGACAAAAATCCTGCACTCGGGCTGGAGGAGGCGTGCGAAGCGGATGACGTTCAGCCCGATGACGCCGGCGCCCAGAACCAGAAGGCGCTCGCCCTTCCGGGGCGGACGCTTCATGACGGCGTGAAGGGAGACGGAGGTCGGCTCGATCATCACCGCGGTATCGTCGGAGATCGAATCCGGGATCTTGATCAACTGGGACCGATGCGCGATGAAGTGGTCCCCGAATCCTGCACCCAGATTCTCGGGCATTTCGCCTTCGGAAAAATTTTCACAGAGGGTGTAGTTTCCTTCCCGGCAGGGGTCGCAGGGGGGCTCGATCTCCTTGATCGAGCAGCAGGGAAGATAGCGCTGCAGCACCACCCGGTCGCCGACCGCGAGGTCGGCCACGCCGGCCCCGGTTTCCATGACGGCGCCCACCAGTTCGTGCCCCATAAACGCCCGCGGCACGCCCGGCAGGGCGGCGATCGTAATCCGGGGATCCGCCTTCACGAAAAAGAGCGACAGATCGGCGCCGCAGATTCCGGCCTGCCTGTTCTTGACCCGTACCCAGTTTCTCCCCGGCAAATCCCGGTCGGGGATTTCCCTGTATCGCACGGGCGAAACGGAAGAATAAAAGGCGCGGGGAAAAGGCTTGGCCAACAGCTTGGTGAGGATGATCTTCGGAATACTGACCTCGAAATAGATCGTTTTCATAACGCTCCCTGGTCAATGTGAAGATGCTGATGGGGATTTTCGATGCCGCATGACTAATGGCGGCGAGAGTGTAAGCGGCAACGCCCGGGGAAGTCAAGACAATATTGCCCCCTGTCCCTGCCGGGAATCACGGGCGGACGGATCAAGGAAATCAAGGGGCGGAAGGTCGTCGTGGCCGTAACGGTCACCGCAAACGGACAGGTGCGCGCCCGCGGCGAGGTGGTGGCCGTGCAGGTGCCCGAGGACATGCTGCCTACCGCTTCTCCAGGCGCTCGAGGAGATCGGCCATCCGCTTGAGTTCATCGCCGTACCCGCCCCAGTTTCCCTGACGGAGATGGTCCTGGGCCTTGCGGTAGTGGTCGAGGGCCTCCCGGATCATCCGGCGGTCGCCGCTTTCGGCCGTTGCAGCCGCCGCGGGAACCACGCCCCCTCCTGCCCTTTCCCGGACGGTCGCGCCGCCCCCGAAGATCCTCCGCAGCGACAGCTCCAGTGTCTCCTCCATGGCGATGGCGTTGCCGAAGGCCACGATGACCCGCTTGAGCTCCGGCAACTGCCCCTTTTCCGCGGCCAGGTACAGGGACTGGACGTACAGGATGGACTTCTCGATGGGAATGGCCAGCAGGCTCCCGCGGATCACCTGGGAGCCACTCTGGTTCCACAGCGAGATCTGTTTGGAGATCTCCGACTCCTGGTCGATGCGGGCCTCGATCTGCCGCGGCCCGTAGATGAGCTTCTGCTTGGGGAAGTTGTAGACGACCACCTTCCCGTAGTGGGGGGCGTCGCAGCGCGCCGCCATCCAGGCGGACAGGTTGTCCTTGTTCCGCGGGGTGAACGGCAGCAGGAGGATGAATTCCTCCTTCTCGCCCTCGGGAAGCTTCATGATCGTGTAATAGGGCTCCATCTCCCGATCACCCCCCGCGGCGCCCTGTGACGGGATCTCCCACATGTCCTCCTTGTTGTAGAACACCTGGGGGTCCTGCATGTGGTAGGTGCGGTACATCCGGGCCTGGATGGAGAGCATTCCCTGAGGATAGCGCACGTGAGGCTGGAGATCCGCCGGCATCTCCGAGAGCGGGCGGAAGATCCCCGGAAAAATCCGGGCGTAGGTTTTCACGATCGGATCGGCACCGTCGGCGATGTAGAGCTGCACGGTCCCGTCATAAGCATCGACGACCGCCTTCAGGGAGTTGCGGATGTAGTTCCCCAGGCGGGGGATCGGCTCGGAATAGGGGATCCGGTCCGTCAGGGTGTAGCCATCGACGAACCAGACGATACGCCCCCGCGGCGTGATGACGAGATAGGGGTCGGCATCGAATCGGGCGAAGGGGGCGACGCGGCTCACGCGTTCGCGGATGCTGCGATGGTACATCACGCGGCTGCCGGCGGGAATGTCGTCCGACAGGAGGATCGTCAAAGAACCGAAGTGCATGGCGTACAGGACCTTGCGCCAGAAATTGAGCGGCACGCCGCCCTTCCCCTCGTAACGGGCATAGACGTTCTGGTCGCCCACGGGATAGTCGAACTCGGGCCGTTTGGTCTTGACGAAGACGTATTCGTTGGACGTCTCGTCATAGTAGATTTCCGGGCGGGTGACGCGGACGTTCGTCGTGGCGACGGGGGGGATGTCCTTGATGAAGAACTCCGGGAGGCCCTCGCGGGTGACGCGGTTCACGGGACCCATCACGGCGCCGTAGCCGTGCGTGTACACAAGGTGCTCGTTGACCCACGAGCGCGACGGCAGCGCATCGTACGACAGCTCGCGCGGGGAGAGCATGACCTGCCGGTATTCCCCGTTGACCATATAGCGGTCGTTGTCCACATCCCTGAATTTGTAGTAGGTGCGGATCTCCTGAATCTGGCTGTAGGTCCTGAGCAGGGGTGCGTGGTTCCACAGCCGGATGTTCTTGATCGTCAGGTCGTTGCGCTTGAGATCGGCCGCCGTGAGATTCTCCTCCGCCGGAAAGTCTCGATCCTCCATGTTGTCGAGGTTGTAAGCCAGGCGCGTATAGTGGATGTTCCACTCCAGATAGGGCTTCTCCAGGACAATCTCGTTGGGCACGACCTTGAACTTCTGCACGAAGGCGGGGTACATCCCCCGGCCGACGACGATGCAGACGAAAAACACGAGAACGGCCACCGCGGGGATGCGCCAGTCGCGGCGGAACAGGGAGGCGACCAGGGCCGCCCCCGTCAGCGCGGCGACCCCCATCAGCGCCTTGAGGACCCACACCTGGGTCGTGACGTCCGTGTAGCCGGGCCCGGAGACGACGCCCCGCTTTTCGAACAGGAGGTTGCTGAGGCCCAGCCAGAATCCGAAGACGCCCAGGAAAAAGAGCACCGCCACCAGCGCCACCAGGTGTGCCCGCGCGGCGGGGGAGACCTGAACGGTCCTCGGCGGCATGAACACGAAGGCGCGCCGCAGGAGGTAGACGAGGAGCGTGGACAGAAGGGTGAAGATCAGAACGCCCATGAGCCAGCCATAGAGGTCGTTGAGCAGGGGGAGCTGGAAGACGTAAAAGCCGATGTCCCGCTTGAACAGGGGATCCGGGGTCCCGAACGGGGTGGCGTTGAGGAAGCGCAGCACGCTTTCCCAGCGGACGGCGCCCTGAAGCGCGGCGAAGACGGAAAACAGCAAGGAGGCCAACAGGATCAGTCCCCCGATGGCCCGGTCGCCCATTTTCCACGGGGGCAGGACGATCGTTCCCTCCCGCACCTCGAAGAAGGGCTTTCGGGACAGGGCGCGCGCCAGGGAGAGGTTTCCGAAGAAGAGGGCGAAGAAGACCGCCGCGAAGAGGAGGGCCGTCTTGATCTGCGTCGTCAGGGTGACGAGAAACACCCGCTCGTAGCCGACCTCCTGGAACCAGTACCAGTCCGTGATCAGGTCGGCCGCCTGCCAGATGAGCGTGAGCGCCACGAATCCGGCGAGGATCGCCACAAACGCGCGGCCCTGCCCCGGCGGGCGCGGAGGCGTCGTCTGGTGGAAAAATGTTTTTGAATTCATGAGCCCTCCTTGGGTCTTTCTTTCCATGTGTTCTATCGGAAATAGCGAAGCGGTGTCAAGACAATTGGTCCCCTCTCCGCCGGAAGCGCCACTCGCGGGCGCCGGCGCGGCGTCGGAAGGATTGATCTTTCGGGCGATCTGTGACAAGAAATGTGTGCCCGATCCGGAAGTCGGATCCCGCAGGCGTGCGTGGGAGTCTTTTCGGACCCCCCGCGGCCTGAGCGCACGGAGGAGACACGGGGTCGCAAGAGGTCCGGCGCGGAGGGATCCGATTCCCGGAACAACGGGACCAGCCATCAGAGAAAAGGGACGCCGCTTGAAACCGCTTATCGCCATCATCGGCCGGCCGAACGTGGGGAAATCGACCCTGTTCAACCGCCTGACGGACCGGAAAAAGGCCATCGTCATCGATCAGCCGGGGGCCACCCGGGACCGCAACTACGCCGACGGCCGCTGGCGGGACCGGCGCTTCACGGTCATCGACACGGGGGGGTTCGAGCCGGCGACGGAGGAGCGCATCCTCATCCAGATGCGGGAGCAGACGCTCCTTGCCATCGAGGAGGCGGATGTCCTCCTGTTCCTCATGGACGGCCGAACGGGGCTCGCCCCCGCGGACATCGACATCGCCCGGACGCTCCGGGGGCTGGACAAGCCCGTCTTCTTCGTCGTCAACAAGATCGACGGCGCCCGGCACGAAGACCTGGCCTACGAATTCTACCGCCTGGGGGTCGAGGAAATCCATCCCGTCTCGGCGCAGCACGGCCTCGGGGTGGCCGAGTTGCTGGACCGCGTCATCGAGCATCTCCCGCCCGCGGAGGCGGAGGCGGAGGACGACCCCGACGAAGAACCCCGGCGCATCGCCGTCATCGGCCGGCCCAACGTGGGCAAATCGTCCCTCATCAACCGCATCCTGGGGTACGAGCGGACCATCGCCAACCCCACCCCGGGCACGACCCGCGATCCCATCGACACCCCGTTCCGCTACAACCGCCGCGATTACCTCTTCATCGACACGGCCGGCATCCGCCGTAAGAGCCGGATCAGCGTAACCCTGGAGAAATACACCATCGTGCAGGCCATGAAGGCCATCGACCGGAGCGACATCACCCTCCTCCTCGTCGACGCCGTGGAAGGCGTCACGGAGCAGGACGTCAAGATCGCGGGGCTCGCCGTGGAGAAGGGAAGCGCCGTCATCCTGTGCGTCAACAAATGGGACCTCGTGGACAAGGACACCGCCACGGCCGGCGCCTTCGTGGCCGACGTCCGGGACAAGCTCAAGTTCCTCGACTTCGCGCCCGTCGTGTTCATCTCGGCCCTGACCGGCCAGCGGGTCCGCAGGATCCTGGAAATCATCGAGGGGGTGTACGACCAGTACACGCGACGGATCCCGACGGCCGAGCTGAACCGGCAGGCGCGGGATTTCATCGCCGCCCACCCGCCCCCCCGCTACCGGAACCGGGACAACGCCGTCAGCTACCTGACGCAGGTGGGCGTCAAGCCCCCGACCTTCATCTTCTTCGTCAAGGAGCCGAAGGGGATGCACTTCTCCTACGAGCGCTACCTGACGAACCAGGTGCGGAGCGCCTTCGGCTTCGACCAGGTCCCCGTGCGGATCTTCTTCAAGCGCAAGTCCTGATCCCCGCCCCCGGAGATCGATCCGCGCCCACGGCATTTCCCAGGCTCCGGAGGGACGGCGCATCTTCCCGCTGTTCCGATCCTCGCCGAGCCGCGGCATCAGGCGGGCGGCACCCTGCCCGGTCGTTCATCCGTTCAATGCACTCTTCATGAATGAGCGCGTCCGGTAATCTTGACGAACCCACGTCCTTTTAAGTGAAAATCCATGAGCACCCCCGTCGTCCGGAGCCGGTTCCGGCATGACCCTGAGTCGGCTGTTTGTAAGAAAAGATGCGGGTTGACCTTGAAATCCCGTCGCAGGACTGGCATATGCTCATACACGGAGGTCATGCAAGGAGGGAGGGGGGTATGAAGCGATTATGGTTTTTTGCGGGCTGCCTGCTCGCCGGTCTCATCGGAATGCTGGGCGGCCCGGGGCCGGTCGATGCCGCCAAGAGCTATGAAACGTGCGCGGAAATCAACGACGATGCCTTGCGGCTTCGCTGTTACGACGAAGCAGCGGGCCGCAGCAGGCCAGAACAACCGGACTCGCCGGATTTGGCAGCGACACCCCCCCCTGAGCAACGAGCGACGATTGCAGCGTCCGGGGGGTCCGCCCTCTCCCGCATCTGGCAACTCGACGACGAGAGTCGCCGGCGCAGGTTCGCCATCATGCCACACCGACAGAACTACATCCTCCCTTACGCATACAACTTTACCCAAGACAAGGCGACTTATGAGAAAGCCAACCCGGGAACGGAGATCCAGAACGCCGAATCCAAGTTCCAACTCAGCCTGAAGATGAAGCTCTGGGAAGATATCTTCGGAACAAAAATGGACCTATGGGCCGCGTACACACAGGTTTCCTTCTGGCAGGTCTACAACACCGAGTTCTCCTCGCCCTTTCGAGAGACAAATTACGAGCCGGAATTCCTCCTCACCTATCCGACCAACATAGACCTCTGGGCGCTCCAAAGCCGGTTTATTCAGGTTGGCATCAACCACCAATCCAATGGGCGTGGCGAACCGCTTTCTCGAAGCTGGAATCGGTTTACGGCAAATTTCGGTTTCGAGCGGGGCGTCTTCAACATGATCCTCAAGACCTGGGTAAGGATCCCCGAGAAAGACAGCCAGGATGACAATTCGGATATCACATCCTACCTCGGCTATGGGGAGCTCTGGGCCGGAACGATCTGGGGGAATTACCATCTCCAGCTCATGTTCAGAAACAATCTCCGTTTCGACAAGAACCGCAGCGCCCTGCAGTGTGAAGTGAGCTTCCCCTTGCTCGAGTACCTCAATGGGTACATCCAGTATTTTGTCGGATATGGCGAGAGTCTCATCGATTACAACCACTATACCAACCGAATCGGCGTGGGTGTCATGGTGAAGGACTGGTAGTGTCGGGGAATGGGCCCCGCAAAATCATCGCAAAGACATCCGCCCCGATGCGGCCTGCTTCCCATTGACGGACAACCGCATTGCCCCGCTATTTGCGGCCCGGATTATCTTGACACGAACGGTTGCGTTTCCTATACTGCCGCCATCGTCCATCAGACTGCCTTATTGCCCGACGGGAATGAATATGGGAAGCATGGCCCACATCCATGAGGCGGTCACATCTTCAACAACCAAAGCGACAGACGTGAATCCTTGAAGAACGGTCACCGATAACCCGTAATTGAGGAGGTGCGATTTGGCTGACTATCCCTGGTTCAGGAACTACGATGCGGGGGTGCCGCGCACCCTCGCGCCCTATCCGGACAAGACCTTGCTGGACGTCGTGGCCGAAACCGCCGGACAGCGGCCCGGCCACACGATGATGTGGTTCAAGGGGAATGTCATCACCTATGCCCGGTTTCAGACGTACGTCGAGGATGTGGCGCGGGCGCTCGCCGGTCTCGGCGTCAAGAGGGGTGATCGCGTGGCCCTGCTCATGCCCAACATCCCCCAGATAATCATCTGCCAGTTCGCCGTGTGGAAGGCGGGCGGCGTCGCCGTACCGGTCAACCCTCTGTACAGCGAATCCGAACTTGTGCACGCCCTGAAGGACTGCGGCGCGGAGATGGCCGTTGTCATGACCCCGTTTTACGGCCAGCTCAAGAACATCCAGCCCAAAACCCGCGTCAAGACGGTGATTGCAACAGGGGTGAAGGAATACCTGACGCCGTTCAAACGCCTGATGTTCGGACTGCTGATGGAAAAGAAGCAGGGCCATTACGTGGAACTTCAGGCGGGCGACCTGTGGCTACAGGACATCATCCGGCAGTACGCCGGCTCGCCGTCGCCCGATTTCAAACTCGGTTTTGACGAGACCGGGCTGATCCTGTTCAGCGGGGGCACCACGGGCGTCCCCAAAGGGGTCATGCTCTCCCACGGCTGCATCCTGATGAACGGGATGCAGACCCGCGCCTGGTTCGGAAAGCTGCTCGTGGACTGGGAGGATGTGACCATTCTGCTGATGCCGCTCTTTCACATCTACGGGAACATCATCCTGGTCTCGACCTTGCTGAACGCCCGGGTACCCATCGTGCTGGTTCCCAATCCCCGCGACGTACCCGACCTGCTCGCGACGATCAGGACCACCAAGCCCAAGTTTTTCCCCGGCATTGCCACCTTGTTTATCGGCCTCATGAATCACCCGGACGTGAAATCGGGCAAGATCGATTTCAGGTCCATGAAAATGTGCGTTGCCGCGGCCGCACCTCTGCTGCCGGAGACCAAGAAGAGTTGGGAGGCGCTGACCGGCGGGAAACTCGTCGAGGCGTACGGTCTCACGGAGTCGGGCATCATCGCCATGGGCCCCATCCTGGGGAAATGGAAGGAAGGGGCGGTTGGACTGCCCACCCCCGATGTGCAAGTCAAGATCGTCGATATCGAAACGGGGAAAAAGGAAATGACCGTTGGCGAGACGGGCGAGATTATCGTCCGGGCGCCGCATTTGATGCAGGGCTACTGGAACAACCCCGAGGCCACCGCGGAGATGCTTCGCGACGGCTGGCTGTACACCGGAGACGTCGGACATCTCGACTCCGACGGCTATCTGTTTATCACCTCGCGCAAGAAAGAATTGATCAAGCCCAGCGGGCACCAGGTTTTCCCGGTCGAAGTGGAGGAGGCCATCGCCAAGCATCCGGCGGTTCTGGAAGTGGGCGTGGCCGGCGTCAAGGATGCCGCGCAGGGCGAGGCGGTCAAGGCCTGGGTCGTGCTGCAACCCGATCAGCCGTGCACGGCTGAGGAACTCCAGGCCTTTTGCAAGGAACGATTGACGGCCTATAAGGTGCCGAAGCACATCGAATTCCGCGATTCGTTACCCAAGTCTCTTATCGGGAAGGTGCTGAGACGCGTCCTTCAGGAAGAGGAGCTGAAGAAATAAAGATCCGTCTTCAGCCCAAGTACCTCGATACGGTCGCCGCGGACTTTCCAGAGGTCGCCTTCATCGTTGCTCATAGCGGCCCGGGCGGGTACAAGGAGGCCGTCGATCTCGCTTCAATGAAACCAAAGCACCCCCTGACGGGCGCAGCAAGGCTTGGTCTGTTTTTCCCGCAATTAATATCCCTTGACTTTGTCTGGAATGAGCATATCCTGTATCCCACATAGTGATTGGCTAAGAATGATGAGTAATGATCGATCCCACACGAAAAGAAGGAAAGATGACTTACGAACCCTGTCAATAATGATGTGACAGGGCTTTTTAAATGGGCTTGAAGTTCAATTCAAGAAATACCGAAAATCAATAAGGAGGGGAAAGATGTCAGAAGGAAAAGTAAAGTGGTTTAATGATAAAAAGGGATTTGGGTTTATCGAGGAGGACGGCGGCAAGGACGTGTTCGTGCATCACTCAGCCATCCAGGGAGACGGATTCAAATCACTGTCCGAGGGTGATCGGGTCAGTTTTGATGTCACCCAGGGCGCCAAAGGTCCGGCTGCCGAGAACGTTCGCAAGCTGTAGGACCTTATTTGAGGGTCATTGATCTTTGACACGTTTTATTCCCTCGAAATGTGAGCAGGGAATATCCCGATTAGTGTATTCAACAGACGAGATGCTGCTGTGTGCGTATTGAGTCACTCTACTGGTTGTTAACGAAAAAGAGAATCTGATGGTCTTCGTGGTGATTGTCACCCTTATGGACCGGATCTTGAGTGATGGACTCCAGTAAAAGACGAGACGGCACAGGCGGCTATCGTCTTTTTTTTTAATCAGGACATTCCGATACATTTGAAGGATGGATCAGAATCGGCACTCCTGCCCATAGACCATCTCGCGGGTGATGGTTGGCTTGTTTAAAGATCACGATGATCTGGTCATGCTGGTGACGCCTGAAGGCACACACTCTTTTCGCACCAAATGGAAAACAGGCTTTTATCGTCTGACGGTCTTAGCCAATGTTTCTAAGGAGGGGAAATATGGGATCCAAACAGAAGCGGGTACAAATCGGACAAAAAGAATCTTTCGGACGAAAGCTGAAGGCCCGGCTGGCTTTACTGTCGGAAAGGGGAATCAAATCTCATGAGATTGATAAAGATCCGCTCGTAAAAAATTTGCGGGCTAATATTCGCGCCATCAATGTCAGGATGCAGGCCTTTGAAGCGAGCGAAAAGAAGAACGAAGCCCTGGCGAAAATGAAGGCGGATAAAGCAGCGCCCCCCCAAGAAAGTCTGGAAGGAACGAAAAGAAAAAAGGTGAAGGAACCCCCCGCTGAAGGCAAGGAGAAAAAGAAAAAGAAAGAATAGTTCTTGAAAGTGATAAAAAACCAGCAAGAACCTTCGCCGGGGTGACGTAAGCCTTGATCTGCATTCAGAATCTCAGCCTGCGCCATACATGAACTCTCTGATCGAATGGAACTGATCCAAGTGCACCGGGCACTTGTCGGTTCTAAATACACGATAAGGAGGATTGTATGATTGTCGATAGCCATGTGCATCTTTTCTATGAGAATTCCGATCCCATGTCCTGGTTTATAGGAAGCGCGAGAACCGGGGCGGCCACGTTCGCCAAAAGTACCGGAGAGCTGGGAAATGTTGAAGAGCTCTACCAACAGCTCGCCCCCGAGATCATGGATGATAACGGAGACAAACTGGTGCCGAGGATGGATGACGCGGGAATCGAACGGGCAATCATTCTCCCGATTGACCTTCGCTTGCTCAGCGATGAGCCTTCCGCCTTCGATCAGACCTACCCCACCATCGAGCAGAAGAACCGAACCTACTTCAAGGCGACACAGAGGCACAAGGGACGGATTTATTCCTGCGCGGGAGTCGATCCACGGCGTCATGGTGCGGTCGATCTTTTTAGGAAGGGGGTGGAAGAATGGGGGATGATCGGACTCAAGCTTCATCCGACTGCGGGGTACTATCCTCATGACCCTAAATGCTATCCAATGTATGAGGCTGCCCGGGAGATGGGAGTTCCCGTGATCATTCATTCCGGAAGCGAGCCGGCACCGTTGAAGTGCGCGTACTCTCAGCCCAAGTACATCGATACGGTCGCCGCGGACTTTCCGGAGGTCACCTTCATCGTTGCTCATTGCGGCCATGGTTGGCACAAAGAAGCCATCGATCTCGCTTCCATGAAACCGAATATCTACTGCGATTTCAGCGGGTGGCAGGTTGAATATCTCACGAATCCCGATTATTTCTTCGGACCTTTACGTTATGCGCTGGATTTTCTCGGACCGTGGAGAGTCCTGTTCGGCACCGATGGGCCGGCCTATACCGTCTTTATGAGTAATAAAGACTGGGTAAACGCGATTCGCGAACACAAATCCCCCTCCGGAATAAAATTCTCCGACGAAGAGGTCGACCTCTTTCTGGGCGGGGCGGCGGCAAAGCTGTACGGCTGGCTCTGATTATTTCATTCAAAAAACACCCACCGTACGGACTCCCCCCGGCATGCGCGGTGCCGCCAAGGGAAAAGTGCTTTATAAAACCAGATGACGGGAGGCGTATCACGGCGCTGGCCCCGGTTGAAGGCACCGCCAACGGCCGGTATCTCGTCAACGGTTTCTTCGAATACGTCGGCCTGGTCGCGGATCCCTTTCTCCTGATCATCAAGGACGGCAGGGTTGTCGAAGTCCGTGGCGGCGGTCGCGAAGCGCAAAAAGTCAGGGACATCATTGCCGCGGCGGATACCCATGGAAACAACATCGGGGAACTGGGTGTTGCGACCAACCATATCAAGATCTTTGACGGTTTTTCAGGCACCATCATCGACAAGATGATTCTTGGAACGATCCACATTGCCATCGGGAAGAATACAACGTTCGAGGGAGGCAAGGTCTACAGCAACATCCACCACGACGCGGTGAGCGAGGGGATGACCCTTAAAGTCGACAACACGACGATCATCCGGGACGGCAAATTCATGTTGGATTAGCGTCCCCCTGACTTTGCCTGAGGTCCGATGCGATCGCCTGACGGCCCTTCTTGACACCGGCGCCCGATTCCTCTATACGTTCGGCAACTTTCACCGGGGTGACGTCAGCCTTGATCTGCATTCAAAATCTCAGCCTGTCGTTCGGGGACAAGGTCCTGTTCGATCACCTGACCTGGACCATCACCGAGAGGAGCCGGATCGGCCTCGTCGGGGACAACGGCACGGGGAAGACGACGCTCTTCCGGACCCTGCTGGGCGAGATCGACCATTACGACGGGACGGTCCAGCTTCCGAAAAACCGGACCATCGGCTATCTGCCTCAGGACATCGTCTCCCTGGAGCCCGTGACGATGTTCACCTACCTGAAAAAGCAGAGCGGGATCGACCGGCTGGAGCGGGACCTCGCGGCGCAGGAGGCCGCGATCGCCCAGGCGGACCCCAAAGGGGCGGCCTATCCGGCCCTGCTCCGGGCGTACGAGGAAACCCTCGCCCGCTTCCAGTCGCGCGACGGTTACGCCTTCGAGGCCCGCGCCCGGCAGATCTGCCGGGGCTTCGGCTTCGGGCCGGACGATTTCGACAAGGACTGCACGACCTTTTCCGGGGGATGGAAGATGCGCATCCTGCTCGCCGCCCTCCTCCTGGCCCGGCCGGACATTCTGCTTCTCGACGAACCGACGAATCACCTGGACACGGAAAGCATGGAATGGCTGGAGTCCTACCTGAGGGACTATCCCGGGACGATGATCGCCATCGCCCACGACCGCTACTTCCTGGACAAGCTGGCGGGCCAGATCGTCGAGCTGGCCCAGGGACGGATCACGGCGTACGCCGGCAACTTCTCCGCCTACCTCACGGAAAAGGAGCGGCGCCTCGAGGCGCTCCGCAAGGAAATGGCGCTGCAGCGGGCAGAGATCAAGCGGACCGAGGCCTTCATCGAGCGCTTCCGCTTCAAGGCGACCAAGGCCCGGCAGGTCCAGAGCCGGATCCGCCAGCTCGAGAAGTTCTCTCCGGTGCAGGCCGCGGCCCATGAAAAAACGGTCCGCATCCAATTTCCCGCCGGCCCGCAGAGCGGCCGCGAAGTGGTGACCACGCGGGATCTCGCGCATCGCTATGGCCGGAACGAGGTCTTCCGGGATGTCGGCTTCACCGTCCGCCGGGGGGACCGCCTGGCGCTCGTCGGGGTCAACGGAAGCGGCAAATCAACGCTGTCCCGCCTGCTCGCCGGGATCGAGGCGCCGGCGGCGGGCGAGATCCGCTACGGCGTCCACGTCCGGATGGCCTTCTTCTCGCAGGACGGCAGCGCGAACCTCGACCCCGCGCGGACGGTCTGGGAGGAGGTGCAGGCGGTCAGCTCCCAGGACGACGACCAGCGCAAGCGGAACCTCCTGGGCGCGTTTCTCTTCTCGGGAGACGACATCTACAAGCCCGTCCGGGTCCTGTCGGGCGGGGAGAAGTCCCGCCTCGCCCTGCTCAAGATCCTGCTCACGGAAACGAACCTCCTGATCCTGGACGAGCCGACCAACCACCTGGACCTGAAAACCAAGGAGATCTTCCAGGAGGCCCTGCTCGGTTACGCCGGCACCCTCGTCATCGTGTCCCACGACCGCTTTTTCCTCGACCGCCTCGCCAACCGGGTCATCGAACTTCGGGAGGGACGCGCCCAGGAATACAACGGCAACTATTCCTATTTCATCGAGAAGCGCCGGGAGGCGGAAGACGGCGCGGCGGTACCGGGCTCAGCCGCGGTGAACGGCGCACCGGCGCCGAAGGACGTCCGTCAGAGGAGCAAGGAGGAGCGGCGCCTGGAGGCGGAGGAGCGGAACCGCCTGTACCGCGCCCGGAGCGGCCTGGAGCACGACCTAGCCGCGACGGAGGAGCGGATCGCCCGCCTGGAGGCAGAGAAGGCCGCGGACGAGGCCCTCCTCTGCCTGTCCGAAACCCACCGGGACGCCCGGAAGGTCCGCGACCTGAGCCGCGAACTGCAGGCCCTTGCCGCCGAGCTGGAGGACCTCTACGCGCGCTGGAACGACCTGACGGAGAAGCTGGCCGAAATCCGCTAGGCCCCGTCAAGGCCGCCGCGGTCCGTCTTGCGGAACCAGCCGGCCGGGTCCGTCAGATACTCCTCGGTGTCCTTGAGCGACGTGTAGTGCTCGTGCTCGATGGAGGCCAACAAGTCGAAGAAGGCCTTCTCCCGGGGATCGGTGACCCGATCCCGGAGCCCCGCGTAGAATTCCGTCCCCCTGGCCTCGAACGCGATGGCCGTCTTCAGGGCCTCGCGATCGTCGGCGTCGCCCGCCGGGGCGCCGTCCGCCTGCTTCAGGACCCCCTTCAGAACGTCCTTCACGACCGTTCCGTTGACCTTCAGGGGAACGGTCTCCGGCCATTGCCGGTTCGCCTCCCAGGTCTCCTTGAGCGCGTGCAGGCGCTCGTAATGCTCCAGTTCCTCCGCCGCGATCTGCCGGAACATGGCGGCGCCGACGGGATTCTTGGTGCGCGTGGCGTGGCGCAGATAGAATTCCCGCTCCCTGAGTTCGTTGTTCAGGGCCACCTCCAGGGCGTTCAAACGATCCTTCATGGCTGTCCTCCTTCTGTTCGGGCTCGAGGCCGATTCGGGAAAAGCCCGAGCCGGCGGACGGGGCATTTTCCCGGACTCGGGCGTCGGGCGCCATGATAATGGCCCCGGCGGCGATTGTCAAGCGGGGCGGCGGCGCGGGTCGGGCGTTCCGGTTTTTTCGTTGACATCGCGGGGTGGGCTGCTTATACTCCCCCCAAATTTCCAGGGGCGGGTCAGGCCCGGGCGGGCGGCGGCGATGTTCAAGTCATTCCGGCAGAAGGTGGGGTTCGCAAAAAGGAGATTCATCGAGCCGCCCTATCCGAAACGAGCGGACGGCCAGGTCTACCTCCACATCGGGTGCGGCAAAAAGAACCACCCCGGCTTCATCAACATCGATGCCCAGCCGTTTCCCCACGTCCACGTGGTGACGTCGGACATCGCCCGTCTGGACGCGTTCGCCGACGGATCGGCGGACCTGATCTACATGAGCCATGTGCTGGAGCATTTCAAGCGGGCGGAGCTCGACGGCATCCTCGGGGAGATGCACCGGATTCTGAAGCCCGGCGGGAGACTCCGGCTTTCCGTGCCGGATTTCGACAAGCTGCTGGAGGTCTACCGGCTTTCCGAAAACGACGTCCGGTCCATGCACACCCAGCTGATGGGGTCGCAGGACCATCCGTACAACATCCACTACACCGTCTTCAACCGGCGGGACCTCGAGGCGCTGCTGCTGGCCGCGGGCTTTTCCTGCGTGCGGCCGTGGGATCCGTGGGACGGAAGCGAACCGCGCGTGAAGGACCGTTCGATGAAAATCATGAAGGCCGGGAACCAGGCGATCAAGATCAGCCTGAACGTCGAGGCCGTCAAGTAGGCGTGCCGGACGACTTGCGGTCGCGGGGCGATTCCATGAGCCGACTTCTGGTTCTCACCAACAACGCGGAGCGGGCCAGCTTCCGTCAGAGGATCGGCGCCTACCTCGCGCCGATGCGGGACGAAGGCATCGAGGCGAGCGTCGAGATCCTGCCCCGGGGGATGTGGGCGAGAAGCCGGCTCTTTGCGCGGGCGGGGGCGTTCGACGGCGTCCTGGTGCACAAGAAGGGCCTGAATGTCGTCGATGCCCACCTGCTTCGGAAACACGCCCGGCGGATCATCTACAACTACGATGACGCGGTGATGCACAGCGACCGCCGGCCGGAGCGGCGCACCCGCTCGCATTTCGTTCCTTGGCGGAGGATGGTTCGCCTGTCCGACGCCGTTATCGTCGGCAGCGAGCACCTGGCCCGGCTGGGTCGGGCCTACAACCGGCAGGTCCATGTCGTGCCGCTCGGCCTCCGGGTCGGCGACTACGCCTGCGACGCGGCGAAGCCCGGAGACGGGAAGGTCCGGCTGGTTTGGATCGGCAGCGCGAGCACGCTCGATTATCTCAGGGCGCTGAAGCCGGTGCTCGAGGCCATCGGCGCCCGGAGGGGGAACGTCGTGCTGCGGCAGATCTGTGAGTCCTTCCTGGACCTGGATTCCATGCCGGTCGAGAAGCTCGTCTGGGACAGCGGGAAGCGCGGGGAACACCTGGGAACGGCGGATATCGGGCTTGCGCCGCTGCCGGACAACCCCTTCACCCGCGGCAAGTGCAGTTTCAAGGTGCTGGAGTACGGCGCGGCCGGCCTGCCCGTGGTGGCCTCGCCGGTGGGCACCAATGCCGAGCATATCGTGGAGGGCGTCACGGGCCTTCTGGCCGGCAGCCCGGCCCAATGGGAGGCGCACCTGGTGCGCCTCATCGAGGATGCGGCCCTGAGGGAGAAGATGGCCCGGGCCGGCCGTCTGCATGCGGCCGGGTACGACGTGAGCCTCATCGCCCCCCGGCTCATATCCGTCATCGCGCAGGCCATCGAACGATAGAGGCCCGGGCAGAAAGCCGCCCGACCCGCAACGAAAACCATGACGACCCCCTCCACCCCCCTGCTGCTCAGGCGCGTCTTCCCGCACCGCGCCGATGAAACGATCCGATGCACCCGTCTGCTCCGATCCGTCCCCGGCAAGCGGGAGGTTTTCGACGCCCGGTGGAACGACCGGCCGGTCGTGGTGAAGATCTTTTTCCATCCCTGCCAGGCCCGGCGGCATCTGCGGCGGGAATGGCGCGGCCTGAACGCCGTGATGGCCCGCGAGCTGACGTCCCAGAAACCGCTGTTCTACGGCCGGACGGACGCGGGGCGCTGGGCCCTGGTCGTCGATAAAATCGTCGATTCGCAACCGGCGACGGACGTGTTCGCGAGCCTGCCGGAAGGCCCGGAGCGGGTCGAGCTGCTAAAGAAGGTCTGCCGGGAACTGGCGGCGTATCACGACCGGGGCGTCCTGCAGCAGGACATGCATCTGGGAAATTTCCTGCTCAAAGGCGAGCGCGTTTTCTTGCTGGATGCCGCGCGGATGAAATTCCGCTCCCGGCCGATTTCACGCGCCGAGGGGATTGCCCAAGCGGCGCTGCTCAGCGTTATTCTGACGGACGTCGATGCGGGCGACATCCGGGAGCTGTGCCGGAGCTATCTCGACGCGAGAGGTTGCGCCCCCTCCCCGGTCGATGAAGCCCGGATGGCCTCCCTGCGGAGCCGGTACCGGAGTGTCGCCGTCGAACGGGGGCTGAAAAAGACCCTGCGGACCAGCAAGCGGTATCAGCGCGTCGCGGGCAAAACGGTCCGGGGCGTTTATGAAAAGGCCTTCTTCGGGAATGCCGACCTCCGGCCCCTGTTCGACCGGTTGGAGACCCTGACGGGCGCCGGGGAAGACGCGGGGAGCGGAAAGGCCCGTGCCGCGTCGATCTTGACCTGGCACGGGAAAAAGCTGGTCGTCCAGCGCTACCGGGAGCGGGGGTTGATCCCGGCGATCCGCCGGACTCTCACGGCCTCGCACGCGAAGAGGGGTTGGCTGAACGGCTATCGCCTGATCATGCTGGGGATCGGCACGCCCCGGCCAGTGTGCTATGTCGAGTTCCATCGGGGGTGCTTTGTCCGGGAATCCTTTCTGATCACGGAATGCATCGAAGGGAAAACCCTCGCGGAAACGCTTCAGGACCGCGGCCTCACCGCAGGTCGGCGTGAAACCCTCCTTCAGCACGTCTGGCGGCAGGTCCATCGCCTGCATGAACACCGCATCGTCCATGGAGACCTGAAACAGGGCCATATCCTGATCTCCGCCCAGGGACCGCTCTTGACGGACCTCGACCGGATGACGGTATGCGCGTGGGACTGTCTGTTCAAGGCCTGGCGGGACCGGGATCTGCAGCGGCTCAACCTCGACGGACCGGGGGAGGAGACCGACCGGGTCTGAAAAGAGGCCCGTTTCCTCCGACGTGAGTAGCCGGATTGCGTTGGGCCTTCGCGGGAGCGCGCCGCCCGGACGATTAAGGGAAGACCCGGGGGAAGGCTCAGGCGTCGGGGGGGGCCGGTCTCGGCTTGACGGGTTTCGCCGGCACCCCGATGCAGATCATACCCGGCGGCAGGTCCCTGCTGACGACGCTGCCGGCGCCAACCACCGTCCCGTCGCCGATCGTCACCCCCGGCAGTACGAGGGCACCCGCGCCGATCCAGCAATCCCGGCCAATCCGGACCGGCGCCGGAACCTCGGGCCTCATGTCCAGCCCCCTCCGATCGAGGCCATGATTGGCCGTCACGACGGCGACGCCGGCGGAGATGAGCGTATACGTGCCGATCATGATGGGGGCGTGCGCCTGCAGGATCACGTCCGGACCGATGCTGACATGGTCTCCGATCGTCACCCGTTCCGGCTTTGTGACCCGGAGTCCTTTCTTCAGGTCGACGCCTTTTCCCACCCGCATCCGGGAGCGCCAGTAGGACAGCTCCCGCTTTTCCAGCCATGAAAATATGCGATGCCCCATCAAATCAAACATGGACACGTCCTTTTCCGCATCGGCCCCGACCCGGATCGCGCCGGGGCATCGGCCGTCAGCGGTTCCGCCTACCCGCCGGGATCGATTCTACCACTAGAAATATCCCTTCAGTGCTGTTGTGGCTAACGCACTGCAAAGCATCTGACAATCCGTCATCCGCGAACGCTATTTGTTGCGGACAAAAGAGACCGGGTCACCGATGTTGTTGATCCCTTCCAACTTTTGGCCGTCCGGAGACAGGGTCATCACATCGGTAAATCCGTGGTTCCAAACGATGGAAAAGATTCGTTTGCGAGGGTCCTTGCAGGACCACTTGCCAGACACGGTTATGATCAGAAAACCTTTATAGATCGCCATTCCGTCGCTGCTGAAGTAAGCTTGACCGCTGACATGTGTGGGATACCAGACACCGGAGATATCCGGAAACGTAGCAGAATCCAGGCTTGCAAGTTTTTCCAAATATTGTTTCTTTTCCGGATAAAGAGAAAAGAGTCTCTGATATATCTCCAGGGCACGTTTTTCATTGTTCTTCATCGATGCAAATTCCGCCTCATTCTCGTAGGCGGTCGTGGCGCGTTTTTCTAAATCCAAAGCAACGGAATGCTCCGGATCGACCATTCGCACCTTTCTTGAATATTCAATTGCATTATCTCCCGGCGGTTCAGCGAATTTCCTTTCATTGAATGCTTGTTGTGCCAAAGCCAGATTCATTTGTTTTCTTGACTCTCCCGCGTTTATAGAAGGCGGCCTTGCCGCACCGGTATCCTGAAGATCAGAAGCAGAAGGAGAGGGCGGAGCTTCTCTTTGTCCCGCCGGAACCTTCTGCTCTCCTTCTGCAAAATAGAATTCCCCCTTCAGGGATGACAATTCCCAGGGCGTCTGTTTCATACCTTCAAGGCTCACGCGCACCTTTTTGAATACCTGTTCTATCGGGAGTCCGGGTTCGTTGATTGCCTTCAATAATGCGGCAGTGTAAGGGCTGTTGCGCCCCTCCCCGTCTGCGGCCGTCTGTCCCGGTGACGTGGAATAGGTGATGAATGTTCCTTGGGGAGCATCCGAGATGATCGCCAGCCCACGTCCGGTGCTCCGCAAGGAGCGTCTCACGGGATTGTCACGGCAGGCGTCGAGAATCACGATGTTCATGGGGTTACCTGCATTGGCCATCTCGTCAAGGACCATCTCTGCATCAATGGCCTTATACTTGGCATCCGTTTCTTTTTCGATCCGCGCCCCGATGGGGATGAGGTAATTGCGACCATTGATTTGGATGGCGTGACCCGCGTAAAAGAATAAGGCCACCCCCCCTTTTTTCAGGCGGTGGCCAAAATCGCGGATGGATTCTTCCATCTCCTGTTGTCTGACGTCCTTCCGCAGGATTATCTCGAAGCCAAGGCGTTGAAGGGTGGCGGCCATGTCTGTGGCATCGTTGACGGGGTTCTTCAGGGGGCCGGAGCTGTAGGCGCTGTTCCCGATGATCAGGGCGGTTCGGCGTTCCACTGCTGCCGGCAATGCGGACGGAATGGCCACAGAAAGTATGACCAGAAGAAGGGTGATTTTTGAACTCAGAGCACGCATGGAAGCATCCTCCCCGTTTCCCTAATAAAGTAATCCTTCCCACGAGTCAACAGGGATTAGAAAGACCCACGGCTTGTTGTATTCAGCCTGTTGTATTCTGTTGACACCCGGCGGCGCTTTCCCTATACTCGAGCCGCCCGCGAGGGACAGGCGACCTTGAGACCGACGCAACCCCGGCGCGATCGCGGCCCCGGGCGGGCAGGGCTACGGGGGGCGGAAAAAACGACAGGGAGGTTCCTCTTCAGATGGATCCGATCAGCGACACGGCGCCCAGCGATTTTATCCGGGACATCATCGCCGACGACTTCAAGACCAACCGGCACGAAGGCCGCGTCGCCACGCGTTTTCCGCCGGAGCCGAACGGCTACATCCACATCGGCCACGCCAAGTCGGTCTGCCTCAATTTCGGCATCGCGGCCCAGTACGGGGGCACCTGCAACCTCCGCATGGACGACACGGACCCGGCCGGCGAATCCCTGGAGTTCGTGGAATCGATCATTCAAGACATCCACTGGCTGGGCTTCGACTGGCAGGACCGCCTGTTTTTCGCCTCCGACTATTTCGAGCAGCTCTACGCCTTTGCGGTCGAGCTGATCCGGGCCGGCAAGGCCTACGTCTGCAGTCTCGACGCCGACGAGATCCGCGAATACCGGGGTTCCTTCACCGAACCGGGAAGGGAGAGCCCCTACCGCAATCGCTCCGTGGAGGAGAACCTGGACCTGTTCGCCCGGATGCGGGCCGGGGAGTTCGCCGACGGCGAGCACGTCCTGCGCGCCAAGATCGACATGGCCTCGCCGTTCATCGTCATGCGGGACCCCGTCATCTACCGCATCAAGCGGGCGCCGCACCATCGGACGGGCGAGGCCTGGGTCATCTACCCCATGTACGATTTCGCCCACTGCCTCTCCGACGCCCTGGAGCGGATCACCCACTCCATCTGCACCCTTGAGTTCGAGAACAACCGCCCCCTGTACGACTGGTTCGTGGACCAGTTGATTTCCTGGGACCATCCCCGGCAGATCGAATTCGCCCGCCTGAACGTGAGCTACACGGTCCTGAGCAAACGGCGGCTGATCGAGCTGGTGGAAAACGGCCACGTCTCGGGCTGGGACGACCCGCGGATGCCCACGGTCGCCGGGATGCGGCGGCGCGGCTACACGCCGGAGGCGATCCGGAACTTCTGCGCGGAGATCGGCGTGGCGAAGAACGACACCGTCGTGGACATCGCCCTGCTGGAACACTGCGTCCGCCAGGACCTGAACGACCGGGCACCCCGGACGATGGGCGTTTTGAAACCGCTCAAGGTCGTGATTGACAACTACCCCGAGGACCGGACGGAAACCTTCACCTGCCCCAACCACCCCCAGAACCCCGTGCTCGGATCGCGCGAGGTCCCCTTCTCGCGGGTTCTCTACATCGAGCGGGACGACTTCATGGAGGACCCGCCCAAGAAGTACAAGCGTCTCGGGCCCGGGCGGGAGGTCCGCCTGAGGAACGCCTATGTCATCCGTTACGCGAGCCATAACCGGGACGCGGTCGGCGGCGAGGTCACGGAGGTCCACTGCGCGATCGACCCGGAAACGCGCAACGCGCCGCCCGCGGACGGGCGCAAGGTGGAGGGGGTCATCCACTGGCTTTCGGCGGCGCACGCCGCCCCCGCCGAGGTCCGGCTGTACGACCGGCTGTTCTCCGTTCCCGATCCGGCGGCCGCCGGCGACGATTTCGTCAAGTTTTTGAATGCGGATTCTCTGGAGGTCCTGAAGGGCTGCTTCGTGGAGGCCGGTCTCACGGAGGCGGCGCCCGGCGCCCGCTTCCAGTTCGAGCGGACGGGCTATTTCTGCCTGGACGAGAAGGACAGCCGGCCGGAGAGGCTCGTCTTCAACCGGATTGTCGCCCTGAGGGATTCGTGGAGCAAGGGCCAGGGAAAGGCCTGAGCGGGGGAAGACCGCCCCGGGGAACGCCCGGTGCGCCTGGGAGCGCCCGGGAACAGCCCGGCCGGGTCCCGCGCATCGATTTCCCTCGCGGGCGAACCGCTCATTTTTCGCCTTCCGGCGAACAGGCGCGGCTGTACTTGGAGGGGTGGCGCCGCAGGGATGCCCGCAGGTCCTCCGCCCACCGCGCGACGTCGCCGGCATCGCCCAGGTAATGCCTCAGGAAAAGCAGACGGTCTTCGACACCGCTCAGCGCCAGCGCCCGCTCGTGCAGGTGGTGCAGGTCCCGCAGGCGCCGCCGCCGCGACATCGCCTTCCGGAACACCGTGTCCTCGTAGTCCAGAATCCAGAGGGAAAGCCCTCCGTCGCGCCGGCCGACCAGCAGGTTGCGGAGCGACAGGTCGTCATGGCCCACGCCGGCGTCGTGCATGCGGCGGACGAAACCGGCGACCTGCCCGATCAGGTCCTCCGTCAGCCCCTGAGCGGCGATCCACAGATCCACGCGTTCGGCGTCGGCGATGAGTTCCGTGACGAGCAGCGCCAGGCCGGTCCTGCCGTCCACGGCCCAGCCCAGCATGGCCGGCGCCGGGATGTCCCGTCGGGCGAGTTCGAGCCCGTTTTCAAAGGCGAGGCGGGCCTTGGGAAAGCCCAGCCGATTGAGGCAGATCACGCGCGGCCGATTGTCGTAGAAGAGCTTCACGCAGCCGGTCCGCCCCGCGAGCCGGACCGCCAGGACGCCGGCCCGCTCGCCAAGATGAATTCGGCGGATCCCGTCATCGTCATCCAGGGCCCAGCGATGCAGGCCTCCCGTATAGCGATCGAACACCGTCCGGGCGAGCCGGCGGAGCCACTCCCCGTCCTCCACGTGGGCGGTATGCACCGTGAGCCGACCGTTCATCTCCGCCTCCGACCCCGGACGTGCGGGATTCCTCCCGCCTCGTCCCCCTTCGCGGGGGCATGAAAGACCGTCATGCCCCCACCCGGACCGTCAATCTGCCGTCGTCTTATCCAACGCCTCCACTGCCGCGATGCCCCACGAGCCGCGGCTCTTCCGGGGGCGCACTGACTAGCCGCCTGCCTGCGCACTCCGGTGATCCGCCCGCGTCGAACCGGGCGGCTATCCGATACGGCGGCCGCTCTCCCGGTCGGCCTGCTTGCGCGCGTTGACCTTGCGCATATGGCGCGCGATACGCGCGATCTTTCGTTCGACGAGAAGCAGCAAAAACCGGTCCACCGGCCGTATCCGCGCGGCGCCGCGAAAGGCTTGGTAAAGCAGCCGACGGTCTTCCCGGTCGAAGAGCGGCTCCGGCAGCGTGAAGAACAGCTCCGCCAAAAGCTTAACGCGCCATTTCATCCGCAGCCACGTCCTGCGGTCCACCCGCTGAAAATCGAACAGGGCCAGGAAAACCGCCCCCGTTTCATCCCCGGGACCGATCAGGATGTGGGTGGCGTTGAAGTCGCGGTGGTTGAACCCCTGGGCGTGCATCGCGGCCGCCAGGCGGCCGATGGCGGAAAGCAGCCGCCGCTTCCACGGCGTCCCCGCCGGTCCGGCGAACCGCTCCGGGCGCTCCCGGATCAGCCGTTCCAGAGAAACGTAGGGGGCAAAATCCTCCGTCACGAGAAACGACTCGAACCGGAACGGACCGGTCCGCCGCTCGCCCGCGGCGACGGGCGTGACCGTGGGCAGGCCGCTCTTTCTGAAATCGCGGATATTCTCGAATTCCGCCATCCCGGGTGAGAGGCCGCGCGCCGAGAACCCGTGGCCGATCCAGGCCCCGAGGTCCGGACGCACGGCCCGGTGCCGCTTGAGGAAAATCCGCCGCGGCCGCCCGTCCTGAACGAGATCGAGTCGGACCACGCTGCGCTCCTCGATCTTCTTGACGACCGTGCCGCCTTCCCGCCGGAAGATCCGTTCGTAATCCAGTAGATCGTTTTCGGCGAGGAGGGACTGGAAGTCGGCGTTCACGACCATGTCCGGCCGGGTCACGATCCTGATCTTCCCGGCGCCGTTGCTCATGACCGCTTGTCCTCGATCACGTCGGCGTAAAGGGCCAGCAGATCGCGCATATGGGCCTCCATGGTGAAGGAGGCGGCCTTTTGACAGGCCCGCGCTCCCAGGACGCGTGGGTCGTCGACGGCCAGATACGCGCGCAGGGATGCCGTCAGCTCCGCCACCGAGACGTCCCGCAAGACAAAGCCGTCGCGCCCCGTCTCGATGACTTCGGACACACCGTTCATCCGGGTGGTCACCACCGGGGTCCCGCAGGCCATGGCCTCGAGGCAGACATTCGCGAAGGGATCGTATCGCGTCGGCAGCGCGAACAGGTCCGCCGCGCCGTAAAACTCCTCCAGCGCCTTTTGATACCCCACGAACACGACGGCCTCCCCCAGACCGAGCCGCCGGGCGCGGGATCGGTATGGATCCGCGGAATCGGAGCCGGCCACGATGATCCGTATATTCGGGGCGCCGAGGCCGGCCACGGCCTCGAGCAGGACGGACAGGCCCTTGAGCTTGAATTCGTTTCCCGCAAAGAGGATCAGCCGTTCCTCCGGCCCGATGCCGTAGCGTCGACGGAGGGGCGCACCGAGCCGCCCCCTCACGTTGGGATTGAACCGCGACGTGTCGACGCTGTTGTAGATGACGCGGACCCTGTCTTCGGAAACCCGGTAGTGGCGAAGGACCTGATCCCGGACCAGGCGTGAATTGGTCATGATAAAGCGGGCGCCGCGGCGCTCGAAGATCCGGCGTTCGAGAAACGTCAGCGCCCGGCGCCGGGGGGTCACGGCCTTGAACCGCCGGAGCCAGGGGTTGGGGTAGCGCTGGGCCATCTGGACGGGGTTGATGCCGTCCGAGGCGCGGAAGATATCCTGGCGCCAGATCCGCTCCATGCTCTGAACCACGTCGAGGCGAAGCGGCGCGATCCGCCGCGAGGCCATGAAGGCGAAGGAGAGGTTTTTCCCGGGGGAGGACAGGGGGAAAAACGGAACGGGGTGGAAATGGAGGCCCGGGAGCCGTTCGCCGCTGTGGGCGAACACGTGAACGTCGTGGCCCCGGCGAAGCAGTTCAGCCGCCAGGGTGACGGTGTACCGTTCCAGCCCGCCCTTGGTGGAGAGAAAATGGCGGCAGACGAGCCCGACCTTCATCGGGAGACCTCGTAGAGGATCAGGGCACCCTGCTTTCTGGAAGGCCACCGCTCAAGTTCGCGAAACGTGCAGGAGGCCGAGGGGTGCGAGAAATCGACCTTCGATTCCCGCCACCCCTTTTCGTCCCGGACCAGATAATCACAGGGCGCGCGACAGATCGAATCGGCGCTCAGGGCATTCGCCTCATGGAACAGCGCCCTATAATCGGAAAACGTCGCTGAAGGCGTGTTCAGGTTGGCATAGAACTGGACGTCCACCACCCGCTTAAAGGCCCCACAAACGTTGACCGGCCGGGTGTTCGCCTCGCGTTTTGCGATGTAACGGCCGATTTCCCGGTAGACCAGTTTGTCCCGATCGAAGTTCACCCACAGGACCGGCGGCAGGAGGGTGAGGAGCACCACCGTGCCGACCAGGGCATAAGCGGCGGCCGGCCGATACCGGAAGCGCCACCTCAGGAGGGCATGACCGGCCTCGATCCCCGCCCCGATGAAAACGAACGACGGGAGGATGAACACGGCGAGATGGCGCGAAGCGCCGTGCCAGGTATAGAGCGTCTGTAAATAAAGCGCCCCCAGCGCTAGAATCGACACCACCGCCAGGTAGCGGATGCGCCCGTCCGCCCATCGACGGCGGAGCGATGAAACCGCACCCCCGATCAGGACAACGAAGAAAACATAGAACAGGGTCTCGACGATCAGGACGACCGGGGCCACCAGGGCGATGATCCACAGGAGGCTCCGGATCCGGTCGAAAAAATAGCTTTTTATCCCGATGATGTAGGCCGGTCGGGCCAGGATTTTCAATTCGTCGCGAAGCGCATCGTATTGAGCAATGATGTTCAAGGGAAGATTCAGGATTCGTTTCGGATTGAGGATCTCGACCAGGCTGAGATCCAGATAGAAAGACAGGCCCAGGAAGAGAGACCCCAAAAAGGCATAGGGAAGCCCGAAAACCAGCAGGTCCCTCCCCCGTGCGGGTCGGTTCAAAAAGAAAATCCAGCCGGCGGTCGCGGCGATGTAAAGCCCCGCCTCGAAGCGCGCCCAGGCCGCGAGGGCCAGGCAAAGGCTGCAGCCCAGGAGCAGCAGGGGCCGCCGCTTCTCGATGTGCAAAATGAAGAGGTACAGCCCCAGGGCCGAAAAAAACCAGAACATCGGATCCCGCAGGGCGTCCCTGGACACCTCCGCGAATGTCGGCAGAAAGGCGAAGACCAGGGCGCCGAGGGCGGCGACGCCATCCGCGAAGAACCTGCGCAACAGCCCGTAAAGGACGGCGATCGTCAGGGTGCCGAACAGGATGTTCACACCCTGGGCGGCGACGATCCAGTTTCCGCAAACGGAATAGAACAGGGAGACCGTGATCGGGTAGGGAGATACGTAGATATAGTAAGCGAGCAATTGATCGAAGAGACCATAGTAGAGCGCCTTGGCCTGCTGAAAATAGAGGTGGCTGTCGGGGCTCAAGGTGGGAAGCCGAAAAGCAAGGTAGATCCTGACGGAAAATCCGGCGAGCAGAACACACCAGGCGGCCGGAGACAGCCTCCACGGGGAGGGAAAATCGGATGGAGGGACGGAGGGCATGGAGGGGTTCCTCTCAGGGTCTGACTTTGTCGGCATGGATGAAGATCGCGTTTGCCCAGATCACCTGGCCGCCGGTCCGGTTGTAGCCGGGCTTGTAGATATCGTAGACCGAAAACCCCTGCTCGCGCAGGAAAAGATCCAGCTCGCCGAACAGGACGCACTTTTCGTACGCTCCATTGAACCAGATCTCGCTGTAGACGATCAGCGTCGATTTTCTCAGGGTTCGGGTCGCCCCCTTCAGGGCGGTCAGCTCATACCCCTGAATGTCGAATTTCATGAATTCGATCGGCACATCGCCGTTTCGCTCCACCCAGCCGTCGATCGTCACCAGCGGCACCTGAACGACCTTCCGGATTCCGGCGCCGTCCGGGTCGATGTCCCGAAGCCTGCCGGACGGGGTCAAAAGGGACGCATTGCCGGCCGAGGCCGTGATATTGAGTTCGGCCGTCCCCTCGTGGTCCGAAAGCGCCGCAAACTGGGGATGGAACCGGGGATCCCGCCGGGCGTAGTCGATCAGGCCCTCCCGGTACATCGGATTCGGCTCGAAGGCATAGGCGTGGGCCGAGGGGAAGTTCTTGAGGATCCGTTTCGAGGCATGTCCATTGCTCGCACCCGCGTCGAGAATCCCTCGAACGGCGTGACCCCGCAAAAGTGCCCTGACGACCTCGTAGGGATCGTCGAGCGAAACGAGGTTCTGGTCCTTTTTGAGGACCTTCTTTTTCAAATACGTGCTGAACCTGTTGGGCATCCGACGGTCTCTCCCTTCAACGCGGCATCCGGAAGGCCCCCTCGATCCGGCCTGCCGCCCTTTTCCCGCACTCGGCCTCCCCGTTTCCTTGTCTCCGTCCCGCCGCTCAAACCCGACCCGTTCCAAACGGCCTTCCCGGCCGCCTCGAGACGCGGATCGGCTGCGGGAAACCGGCACCGGACGCGCGCCTACCGGCAGCGGAGGCGGGCGTCGAACACTGGCCGGATGGTTTGTTCGCCCAGGGAGTTCAGCTCGTTGGCACAGAAGGCGAGGGGATTGGCCTTGCGGAACTCCTTGACGGGGGGACTGGACAGGATTCTCTCGATGTCGAGCAGCAAGGCCTCTTTCCGGTCACTCAAACGCTTTTTGTGCAGATAACGCTTCTTCAGGCAGTACTTCAGGAACCGCTCCGCCTTGTCGGAAAGATACCGGCGGTCCCGCAGCGCGGGGTCGAAATCGGGCAGGGCGCGGTCTTGGGCCAGACGGTTCATCTCCATGAGGATCCCTTCCAGATTCTGAAGGAAAAGCTCTTTCCGGAAGAGGACCGTCCGGGCGGTCTCCCGCTTCATCTCCGCCAGGCGCTTCAGGTAGTAGGCCGCCACCTGGCTGAAGGTGATCGTATGAAGCCCCTGCAGAATCTCGTAGAGCGTCCGGTTGAATTCGTCCTTGGGCTTGCGGAAGAAGATCGGCGGACCGACGCGGATGAACACGTCCTTCGCCCCCCGCACGAGTCGGTCCACCTTGACGTTGATGGGCAGGATGTACACCTTCCGGCCGGTCTCCTGGAAGGTGTTTTCGAGGACCTGGTACACGGAACTGCGGATTTTCTTCAGGCCGCCGAATCCCCATGTGGTCCCCTCGGGAAAAATCAGTGTCGAAACCCCCTGAGCGCTGCCTTCCCTGAACCGGCTCAACTGATCGGAGATTTCCTGCCTCAACTCCTCCTTTTTCTTGCTCAATACCTCGACAAAGGGCCGGTCGATGGCCGCCAATTTCAGTTTCCGGAAAACGGCCATGGGCAGGCCCGACTTGTCGATCATCAGCAGGATGCTTCGCAGCAGTGGGCTCCTTTTACCGTAGTTCGTGGAGAGATAGCGGCCGCTCAGGAAATCGTTCTTGGCCATGACCATGAAATCCGGCCGGGGTTTCAGGGCATAGTAGACCCGGGAGAGCGACGGAACCTCGAAATAGCTGTCGTGGGTCACGGCGAACATGATCGGGGTCGGGATGCGCGCGAGGTTCTCTCGCCCCAGCAGATGCGCCTTGTGGCGCATGAGTTTCGAGGCCAGGTAAAACCCGAACAGAATGAATTCATAAAAGACGCCGCGATGTCCGGACTTCATCCCTGACGCACCCTCCCCTTTTCAAAACATGATGGAAGCTATATCGCAGTCCCCTCATTTTTTTTCAAGATCTTTTTCCTCGTCTCGCCGGCGCCGGGACGGGGCATTCCGGCGGGCCGGCGCGAAAATACCATTTGCTATTTTACCCCGCGCTGCATATATTACGCCCGCTTCCGTAACTCGGGTTCCAGCGGGCCCAAAGTTTCACCCCGCTGCCGGCTCGATGTTTCCGGAAATCCCGTCGGATGAATGAAGATGGCCCCCGTACTCCGCTCGCGAACCACCCACCTCCCGATTCTCCTCCTGCTGGGACTGCTGTTCCTGATCCCGGCGGCGCCGGGACGGGGCGAGTTTCCCAAGCCCGTCGGGACCGTCAACGATTTCGCCCAGGTCATCGGTCCGGAGGAGTCGCGTCGGATCGACGCCCTGTCCCGTGAGGTTCTGGAAAAGACGGGCGCCTCCGTGGTCGTGGCCACCTTCGCCACCCTGGGGGAAGCGGAGATCAACGACACCGTGAACGGCCTGTACCAGGCCTGGGGCATCGGCAAGCAGGGCGAGGACCGGGGCGTGCTGATCTTTCTCGCCCTCAAGGAGCGGAAAATCCGGATCGAGACGGGCTACGGCGTGGAGGGCATCCTGCCGGACGGCCGGGTCGGCGAGATCCTGGACCGCCACGTCGTCCCCTTCCTCCGCGCCGGGGACTACGGGAAGGGGCTCCTGAACGCGGCGCTCGCCGTCTCGGAGGTGATCGCCGGGGATGCCGGCGTGACCCTGACGGGCAGCCCGGCGCCCACGCCACCGCCCGTCACGCGGCAGCGGAAAGGCATCGACGCCCTGACCCTGCTCTTTCTTTTTCTGATCCTGATCCCCCTTTTGGGAACGCGCCAGGGGCGCGCCATGCTGCCCTGGATCCTGCTGCTTTTGATGAGCGGGAGCGGCGGCCGCGGGGGGGGCGGCTTCGGCGGCTTCGGCGGCGGGGGATACGGCGGCTTCGGCGGCGGCGGCAGCGGCGGCGGCGGGGCCGGACGGAGTTTTTAGGAAAGGAGCATCGGATGGCCAGACGACCGAAACACCCGCGGGAGATCTTCGCCGAGATCACGGCGGACTATCGCCGCGTCTTCGGCGACGGACTGATTTCCCTGATCCTCTACGGCAGCGCCGCCGGGCCGGATTACGTTCCGAGCCGCTCGGACCTGAACTTTCTCGTCGTCCTCGACGGGGCGGCCATGGACGGCCTGGAGCGGGCCTTCGGCCTCGTCGAGCGGTGGAAAAAACGCGGGGTGGCCACCCCGCTGTTCATGACGAAAACCGACATCGCCACCTCCCTCGACGTCTATCCCGTCGAATTCCTCACCATGAGGGAACACCATGTTCGGGTCGACGGCGAGGACGTTCTGGAGGGGCTCACGTTCGACCGGGAACATCTGCGCCTGCAACTGGAGCGCGAACTCAAGGGGAAGATCCTGCTCCTGCGGGAGCATTACCTGGAAACCGAGGGCCGGGTGAAGGCCGTCCGGGAGTTGATCCGGGCATCCGTAACGGCGATGATCTCGCTGTTTCACGGCCTCCTGTTTCTGAAGGCGCTCCCGATTCCGGCCGGGCGAAGGGAGATTGTCCGCGACGCGGCGGAACACTTTGCGTTCCCGGCCGACGTTTTCCTGACGGCGCTCGACATCCGCGCGGGAACGGACCGCCTGTTAGACCGGGACGTGCAGGCCTTTTTCCGAGGCTACCTCGGCGCGATCCAGGCATTGTGCACGCAGATCGATCAGTGGCGGACCTGACGGAGGACCCCGCGACGGCCTGAGCGCCGTCCCGTCGCCGCCCTGGACCCAAACCGTTATCAACACCAAGGAGGAACCCTATGTCCACAGGAAAAAAAGCGCTCATCGTCGTCTTGATCGTCCTTCTCGTCCTCGGAATCTCTCTGTATTCCTTCTTCAAGGGGAACTACAACACCTTCGTCCGCCTGGACGAGTCGGTGAAGAGCTCCTGGGCCCAGGTGGAGAACCAGCTGCAGCGCCGCTACGACCTGATCCCGAACCTGGTGGAGACGGTCAAGGGGTACGCCAAGCAGGAGAGGGACGTGCTCGTGGAGGTGACCAACGCCCGGGCGCGGGTGGGCGGCGCGGCCACCGTTCCGGACAAGATCGAGGCCAACAACGCCCTGTCGGGGGCCTTGAGCCGCCTGCTCGTCGTCGTGGAGCGGTATCCGGACTTGAAGTCCAACCAGAATTTCCTGCACCTCCAGGACGAGCTGGCGGGCACGGAAAACCGGATCGCCGTGGAGCGCAAGCGCTACAACGACGCCGTCCGGACTTACAACGTCGCCATCCGGACCTTCCCGGCCAACCTGCTCGCCGGCCTGTTCGGCTTCACGAAGGCGGCGTTCTTCGAGGCTCCGGCGGCGGCCCAGGCGGCGCCGCAGGTCAAGTTTTAGGCGGGTGGGATGGGTCGGCGGATCGGGCGGAAGCCCGGTCCGCCGGTGACGCGTCGGCGAGCGCCTGAAGCAGTTCCTGAGCCATGGGCCCTTCCCGGCGCCAGACCCAGCACGAATCGATCAGGTACTGCTCCATCAGGCGGGAGGAGGTATCGCTCTCCGCGGGCTTGGCGGCGTGGTGGACCCAGAAGCCCTGCACGGCCGCGGGCGCCATCGCCGTGAGCAGGGCGAGCAGGTGGGTGCATCCCCGTCGTCCCCCGACGGCCTCCCGGGCCTTCAGCGTGAATCCGGCGACGATGTTCATCCCGACGAGGCGGTTTAAGCACTGAGCCGTTTCCAGGCAGTCCTCGCGCGGCACGCCCGGCATCTCGACCTCGATCTCCTTGACGGCGAGGTTGAGCCCTTCGATCAGCATCCGGATAATCATGTGATGCACCGTGTGGGGCGACCGGATCTCTCCGGAAACGCCGTAATAGGACCGCAGCCGCTTCTCGACGAGCTCCCCCGTCACGAGGATGCCCCGGTCCCCCGCCGGATAGGTCAGGATGTCCAGGGTCCGGCTGTGAACCTTCTCCCCCGTCCGTTTTTCCAGAAGCCCCATCGCCCCCCCTTCCCTCGGATGATGAACGATCCCTTGAAAATCCGGCCATGGTCAGCGACGCCGCAAATCCGACGCTTCGCTTTTTCAGGCGCGGTTGATGAACGATCCTTCGGAAAATCCTGCCCCGAGGCTCCGAGGCTGTCCGCGCCGGCTCAGGCCGTCGCCGTCCTCCAGATCCCCTTGCAGGTGACGATCCGGCAGGTCTCGCCGGGGCGGGGCGGAAGCTTGAAGGTCTCGATGGTGTACTCCGGATCGAAGGGCAGTTTGACCCCGAACTCGCCCCCCGGTGTGAACGGCTGCGGGAGGATGGGCGGGATCTCGCGCCCGGAGACGGCCTTGAACAGTGTCTCCGTGGTCCGGTGCACCGCCAACTCCTCGACCGTTTTCAGGGTCGGGGGCATCAGCACGATCCGGCCGGCCTCATGCTCGGCCAGCGCCTGAGCCGGGGTCATCCAGACGGAAGCCGTCAGTTCGGCCTCGTCGTGGACGGGCCTTTGCCCCGCCGGCAGCCGCGCGAGGAAAAAGCGGGTGTCGAACCGCTTCGACTCGATCTCCGGCGTCATCCAGTGGGCGTAGGGCAAGAGCAGATCCAAGGCGAAGCGGAGCCCTTCCCGGGCGGCCAGATCCTTGAGGGTCATCTCCCCCCGGTGCAGAACCTCCCGGTAGGCGGCGAAGCGCCGCGCCGTCTCCGGCGCATGGAAATCGACCGCCGCCCCGGAGGCGTCCACGGCGAGCAGAACGCCGGCCTCCTCGAACATCTCCCGGATGGCCGTCAGGTGAAGTCCCAGGGCCGTCTCCGGCGGCAGGGCCGGCTCCTGGAGCCGTTCCGCCAGCGCCTCCGGCGCGAGCCCATGGAGGTGCGCACGGAGGTCGGGATGGCCGTCCCCCTCGTCGAGACGCCCCCCCGGGAAGACATAGGCGCCGCCCATGAAGGCCTGATTGCGGTGGCGGCGCATGAGAAAGATCTCGTACGGACCGCCCTCCCGGTCCCGGACCAGGATGACGGTGGCGGCCGGCCGGAGTTCAGGAATTGCACCCATTTTCTTTCGCTCCTCGTTCTCCGCGGGGGCGTGCGAAACACCCTCCGACAGGATCCCTCGACGGGACACGCGCCCCGGACGTCCCGGCCCTACTTGGCCGTCATGCCGCCGTCCGCATGGATGATCTGGCCGGTCAGGTAGGCCGAGGCATCCGACGCGAGAAAGACGGCGAGCCCCTTCATATCGTCCATGTCGCCGATCCGATGCAGCGGGATGGCGTTCAGGACCATCTCGTAGGCGGCGGAAAACTCCGGCTTCTCGATGTAGGCCATCATGTCCGTCCGGAAAAATCCCGGGGCGATCGCATTGACCCGGATCTTGTAGGGGGCGAGCTTCACGGCCAGGTTCATCGTGAGCAGGTCGATGGCCGCCTTGCTCGAATTGTACGCCACCGCGGGATGGGCCATCTCCTCCGATCCGCGGGACCCCATGATCGACGAGACGTTGATGATCGTCCCCCCGCCCTGCTCCTTCATCAGACGGGCGACCTGCTGCGTGATGATCCAGACGGCCCGCACGTTGACCTTGAAGATCTGATCCCACCGCTCCAGCGGATAGTCGAGGGTAGGCGCGCCCCAGGTGACCCCGGCGTTGTTCGCGAGGATGTCGATACGCGGGAATTTTTCACGGACCGCCTGCAGCATGTGCTGGATCTCCTCGTCCTTGGCCAGATCGCAGGCGATGGGCACGGCCTGCACACCATACGCCTGGGCGAGTTCCTGGGCGGTCGCCTCGAGATTCTTCATCTTGCGGGACGTGATGATCACGTCGGCGCCGGCCTCGGCGAATCCCGTGGCGATGAACTTGCCGATCCCCCGGCCGCCGCCGGTAACGAGCGCGGTCTTGCCCTTTAAATTGTACATTTCAGAAAGCTTCATGAAGACCTCCCTGCCTGAATGAATGTTTCGCCGTGGATGGACCCGATCCTCCGGCCCCGGGCGATGGTTCCCGGTCCGCGCCGTCCCCTGGAGCGGTCATCGAACGGACCCCGCCGCCTGAAGCATATAGTAGCGATACTCCGCTCCTGTCAAGCCCATAATGCCCCGGACCGGTTTCGCGTCAGCGGCGATCCCGCCTTGACACGGTCCGGCCTTTTCATTATACGTTTGACCGAACATGATGGAGGAACGAACGAGATGAGCGCCTCCCTGGACACCGCCCGTGCGCGGGCGAACACGGCCCGGTACCGTCCCGGACAGCGGGCGGGACACTACGAAAGCTTCTTTCAGCGGGCCAACCACCCGGACCGGCCACTGGCCTTCTGGATCCGCTACACCCTGTTCAGCCCCGAGGATCGCCCGGACGCGGCCATGGGCGAGCTCTGGGCCGTCTTTTTCGACGGGGAGCGGAACCGCCACTGGGCCGTCAAGCGGGAGGTCCCGATGGGCGACTGCCGGTTCGACGCCGATGCGTTCTCCGTCCGCGTCGGCGAGGCCGTGCTGGGGCCCGGCCATCTCAAGGGCGCCGCGGCATCGGGGGGCCACCACCTCTCCTGGCAGCTCACTTTCGACGGGGCCCAGCCCCCCCTCTTCCTCCTCCCGCTCGGCCTCTACAATACGGGATTTCCGAAGGCCAAGAGTCTCGTCGGCCTTCCCCTGGCGCGGTACCGGGGCTTCATCGCCGCGGACGACCGGCGGATCGAGATCGACGACTGGATCGGCAGCCAGAACCACAACTGGGGACGGCGCCACACGGACCACTACGCGTGGGGGCAGGTGGCCGGCTTCGAAACGCACCCGGAGAGTTTTCTCGAGGTGGCGACCGCGCGGATCCGCATCGGGCGCGGGTGGAGCCCCTTCCTGACGACCCTGGTCCTCCGCCACCGCGGCGAGGAGATCCGCATGAACAGCCTGCCCCGGATGCTCAGGGCCCGCGGGTCGTTCTGCTACTTCCTCTGGAGCTTTCGGTCCGAGGACCGCCGACACCGCGTGGAGGGAACGATCTCCGCGCCCCGGGAGGCCTTCGTCGGCCTGAACTACCTGAACCCGCCGGGGGGCGACAAGCATTGCCTGAACACCAAGATCGCCGCGTGCGAAATCCGGGTGACCGACAAGCGGGCCGGCGGCACGGCAGCGCCGGACGTCCTCTTCACCCGGCACCGGGCCGCCTTCGAAATCCTCACGGACGAACGGGACCACGGGGTGGCGATCCAGGCGTAGGATCGGAAAGGATCTCCCATGCGTGAAAAGGTGCTTCGAACGGACGGACCCACCGGCAGCGGACGAGTCGTTGCCTACCCGCTGGGGGATGGACGCCGTCTGTTTCTCATCCGGACCTACTGCCCGGACCGGATCGGCCCCGGACCGACCAACCTCTACCTCATCGAGGACGAGGCCCTCATCCTCGTCGATACCGGCCTGCCCACGGACATGGCGAAGCAGTTCTTCTATTTCTGGCGACGGCAGTCGATTCCGCGCGGGATCGAGGCGCTGCCGGACGACTTCAGCGAGCGGGAGCTGACGAGCGCCCTCGCGCTCACCGGCCACCGGATCGAGGAGATCGACGCGATCGTGCTGACCCACGGGCACATGGACCATTACCTCCTGGGCCGGAAGATCGTGGCGCGGTCCAACGCCAGGGTGGCCGCCCATGTCTCAGACACCGCGATGATCTGCAACCCCTGGGGGATGGCCCGCTTCATGGCGGAACGATGGCCGGTCCTGATGGCGATGGGCATGCCGCCGCCAAAGCGTCACCAGACGTCCGAGTCGCGGCGGCAAACGCTTCGGATCGATTTGTCCCTCCACGTCGACGAGCCGATCGCCGCGGACGGGCCCCTGACCGTCGGCGACGCCGTTTTCCCCCGCCTGACGGTCCGCCACTTCGCCGGTCATTCCCCGGGGGGCATCTGCCTACTCGTCGACTCCGAGAATGGGTCCGGCCGGCGGATGCTCTGCGGCGACACCCTCCTGTACCCCATCACGCCGCACCCCGACGACCTGGTCGCCTATCTCCGGACCTTGAAGGCCATGAAGACCCTGGAGGACATCTCCCTGACGCTCCCCGCCCACGGCAAGGCGATCCGTCGCCTGCCGGAGCGCCTTGCGGCGATCGAGCAGCATCACGAGCGCCGCCTGCGACTCACCTATGAGGCGTGCCGCCGACCCCGCAGCATCTGGCAGATCGCCACGATGACCGGCTATTTCGACGTCCTCGTGGAACCGACGCAGTTCAACCCCCTGGCCGGCCAGGAGGCCTGGGTGCATGCCGAACTGCTGTATCTGGTGGGCGGACTGCGCCGGACGCACATCCGGGAGGGGGTTCATTATTTCGAGAACTCGGGGGAGGCCTTCGCGGCAATCTACGAACGCGTCCGGGAGTTGATCGACGACGAGCAGTCCACCCTTCTCACGAGACGATAGGGCCTCTCGATGCTCCTCATCCACCCTCCGGTCGTGAAACCGGCGGAACCGCCGGCGGGCATCGCCCGGCTCGCCGGAGCGCTCCGGTCGAACGGCGTCGCCTGTCACCTCTGGGACGCCAACCTGGAGGGTTTCCTGTCCCTGATGGCAGCGGCAGAGACACCGGGAAAGCCGGCGGAGAGCGACGATGCCTGGACGCGGCGGGCGCGGCGGCACGCCGAAGCACACCTCTCCTCCCTCCGGCAATGGCCGCTCTATCGACAGCCCGCGCTCTACCAGCGCACCGTCCGCGACGTCAACCGCCTCCTCCATGCGGCCTCCCCCACCGCCATCCGCATCAGCCTGAGCGATTACCGGGATGCCGACCTCTCTCCGCTCAGGAGCCGCGATCTCGCGAGGGCGGCGGCTGAGCCGGAGCGCAATCCCTTCTTCCCCTTTTTTTCGGACCGCCTGACCCGGCTCGTCGAGACCCGGAATCCCGGCACCGTCGGTTTTTCCCTGAACTATCTGAGCCAGGCGCTCTGCACCTTCGCCATGATCGGCCACTTGAGGCGCCGGCATCCCGAGCTCGAGATCGTCGTGGGCGGCAGCCTCGTCACCTCCTGGGCGACCCACCTGGGAAACGGAAGCCCCCTGAGGGCGCTCGCGGATGACTGGATTGCCGGACCGGGCGAAGGACCCCTCCTCGCCCGCCACGGCATCCCGGCGGGCGACGGCGCGGACTGGCCGCCGGACTACGACGACCTGACCCCGGCGGCCTACCTGTCCCCGGGGACGGTGCTGCCCTTCAGCGCCTCGCGCGGCTGTTACTGGCGCCGGTGCTCCTTCTGCCCGGAGCAGGCGGAAAAGGCCCCCTACCGCCCCCTCACCGCCGCGCAGGTCCGGACGCAGGTGGCCGACCTGCGCGACCGGACGCAACCCGCCCTCCTCCATTTTTTGGACAACGCCCTGAGTCCGGCCCTACTCGGCGCCCTCGCGGACTATCCGCCGAAGGTCCCCTGGTACGGCTTCACCCGCTTCACGCCGGAGCTGGCCCGGACGGAGTTCTGCCGCGCCCTCCGGCGGTCCGGATGCGTCATGCTCCAACTGGGCCTCGAGTCCGGCGATCAGGGGGTGCTCGACAGCCTCGACAAGGGCATCGATCTCGCGACCGTCTCGCGCTGCCTCACGGCCCTCCGGACGGCGGGGATCGCCGCCTACGTCTACCTCCTGTTCGGCGTCCCCACCGAGACCCCGGACGCCGCGCGCCGTACCCTGGAATTCACCGTCCGCCACGCGGACCGGCTCGGCTTTCTCAACCTCGCCATCTTCAACCTCCCCGTCCAGGGGCCGGAAGCCGCCCCGCTGGAAACGGCGCCCTTCTACGAGGGCGACCTGTCGCTGTATCGCCGGTTCTCGCATCCCCGGGACTGGAACCGCGGGAACGTCAGGCGCTTTCTCGAGCGGGAGTTCCGCCGCCATCCGGCCCTGACACCCATCCTGCAGCGCGATCCCCCTTTTTTCACCTCGAACCACGCCCCCTTTTTCGTCATGACGCCGTTCCCCTCCCCGTCCCCCAACCCTTTCGGAAAGGAGCCCGAACCATGAAAAAGACCAAGATCATCTGCACCATCGGCCCCGCCTGCGACAGCGCCAAGATGATCGAGAAGCTCATGCTGCACGGCATGGACTGCGCCCGGCTGAACTTCTCGCACGGCCTGGCGGAGGAGCACGTGGAGAAGATCCGGCTCTTGCGCGAGGTCTCGGAGCGGCTGGGAAAGCCCGTTCCCATCCTTCAGGACCTCGCCGGTCCGAAGATCCGCATCGGCCTCCTCCCGGAGTCGGGTGTGCGCCTCGTTCCCGGCCAGACCTTCATCCTGACGAGCCGGGAGATCCCGGGAAGCGACGCGGCGGTTTCCCTCTCCTACCCGGACCTGCCCCGGGAGGTCCGCAAGGGGGACCGGCTGCTCCTGGCCGACGGCCTGATGGAGCTCGTCGTCGAGGACACCGACGGGACGGACATCCGCTGTTGCGTCATCACGGGCGGCGTCCTCACCTCGCACAAGGGCATCAACCTCCCGACGGGGACGATCCGGGCGCCGGCCCTCACCGCCAAGGACCGGGAGGACCTCGCGGTCGGCCTGGCCCACGGCGTCGACTACGTCGCACTGTCCTTCGTCCGCACGGCGGACGACATCCGGGCCGTCCAGGAGCTGATCCGGAACCGGGGGCTGACCACCCCGGTCATCGCCAAGATCGAGAAACACGAGGCCCTGGAGGTGATCGAGGAGATCCTCGACGTGGCGGACGGCATCATGGTCGCCCGGGGCGATCTGGGGGTGGAGATTCCCCTGGCCGAGGTTCCCCTCATCCAGAAGAAGCTCATTCATCTGGCCAATGTCCGGGGAAAGACGGTGATCACGGCGACCCAGATGCTGCGCTCCATGATCGACTCCCCCCGCCCGACCCGGGCGGAGGCCACGGACGTGGCCAACGCCGTCCTGGACGGGACGGACGCGGTCATGCTCTCGGAAGAAACAGCGTCGGGGGACTATCCGGTGGAGGCGGTGGAATTCATGCTGAGGCTCATCGAGCGCGCCGAGACGGGCTATCCCTATGCGGACTTTCTCCAGGCGAAGCCGGATCCCGGGGTGTCCGCCGCCGTGGCCAAGGCGTCCTGCGTTCTCGCCGACCACCTCGGGGCGCGCTGCATCATCGCCCACAGCCAATCGGGTCTGACCGCCCGGGCCCTCGCCCGCTTCCGGCCTCGGCAGCCGATCATCGCCCTGTCTCCGAGCGGGGAGACGGTCCGCCGGCTCGCCCTGGTCTGGGGCTGTCAGCCGATCCAGGTCCGGGATTTCAAGGACACGGACGACCTGATCGAAAAGGCCGCGCAGGCCGCCCTCGCCGCCGGCGAACTCGCCCCGGGAGAGCTCGCGGTGATTACGCTGGGGCACCCCCTCTGGACGACCGGATCGACCAACATGATCCGGGTGAAAGAGCTCTGACGACGGCGTCGGCCTCAGCCGAAAACCTGGTGGTTCAGAAGTTTCCAGGCTTCACTGCGGACGAATTCCGTCACCCGGTCGCCCTCGAAGCGGAGGATCCCCTCGCGGCCGAGCTTGCGGAGCACCTCCCGAATGTCCCCGGGGTCCTTCCCCGTATAGCGGACCAGCTCCGTGACCGGGTCCTGCCCCTGAGCGAGGGGCCATTCCTTGAGAAAGTACAGGATCGCCATCAGTTCGATCCAGGCCTCGGTCAGTTCCTCGAGGACCTCGTTCGTATGCTTGATCCGGCGGGAAGACGCCCGCAGCATTAACAGCGAGACGTCGTCGCTCTCCCGGAGCATCCGGTGAAAGGTCTCGCTGTCGATCACGGCGAGACAGCTGTCGGACGCCGCCTCGGCGGAGGCGGTCCGGGGGGCATCGATCAGGGTGGACATTTCCCCGAAATACTCCCCCGGCCCCACGTCGGTGAGGACCTTCTTGATCTGCCCGGCCTGCTTCTGCACCAGGATCCGCCCTTGCAGGATGTAATACATCTCGCTCCCGGTGTCGCCCTCCCGAAAGACGAAGCTCCCTTTCGGATACACCCGGCCGAACCGGCGCAGGAGGCGTTCATCGACCGACGACCGGGCCTTTCCCGGCGTGAGCAGGGCCTTTTCCACTAGCAGGATGTCCCGCCGCTGGTAGGACGCGATCAGCTCGGCGCAGAACAGAAGGATCAGGGCCACGTAAAAGACCCAGATCACGAGGATGACCACCGCTTCGAGCCCACCGAAGATCACGTGGTAACGCGTGTAGTTGGCGATATACCAGGCAAAGAAGTGCTTCGCCACCTCCATCAGGGCCGAAAAGAGCAGGCTCGCCATCAGGGCCGCTCCCCAGGAGACCCGTGCGGTGGGCGTCGCCTTGTAGACGACGGTGAAGAAGGCGACCGTGATGGCGTAGGGCAGAATGTACCGGAACAGGACGCCGTGAAGCAGGGAGAGATAGGCAAAGTGCTCCATCAGCAGGGGCTGCCGCGCCAGGAGACTCCCAACATACGCCAGGCCCACGCTCGCCCCGATGATGATCCAGCCCAGGAGGATCAGGGCGACGGCCAGAAGCTTCGACAGGACATAACTGCGCCGGACGTGTGAACGGAAGATGATGTTCATCACCGTTTCGATGGCGTTGAAGATCATGGCGGAAAACCAGACGAGGCTGATGATCCCGACCCATCCCAGGATCTGGCGTTTCTGGTCGATCCGGCCGAGCTGTTCGAGAAGGCTCTGGGACAGGTAGGGGCTCACCCCCTGCGCCCCCTGAACGAGCTGCTGCTGGATCTGCGGATTCGAGCTGAAGACGAGGCTCGCCATCAGAATGGTGAGGATGAACAGCGGGATGATGGAGAGGATGGCGTACAGGGCGATCGCCGCCGCCTGATTGGTGTCGCCGTTGATCTGATAATTCCGGAGTGTGTCCCGCAGGACGTCCCGTGCGGTCTCGAACCCCAGGCGGAGGCGTTTTATTTCCGGCTTTTCGTGCTTTTGCATACGCTCCTGGAGACCGTCGAAAACCGCGATCCCGCCGGCAGGGCGTCTCCGGCCTTCTTCTGCATCGCGCGATCCCGGAAATCCGGGGCCGATTTTTTAAACTATACCCAAACCGGTCCTGTCAAGCAAAAAGAGCCGCAATTCCTGTTGCAAACCGGAGGTCCTTGGGCTAGTTTGGCGTCATGCGCATCCGGCTTCCGATCCTTCCCCTGTGCCTCGCCACCCTGCTGGTTTGTTCGGCTGCCTGCGGGCAGCGCCCCTCCGAACCGGGCCCCGCCGGACCGGGCGCGGAATCACCCCCGGCCCACGGCGACGTCCTGGTGGAAGGGGCCATCGGCGACGCCTCCAACCTGATCCCCCTGCTGGCCTCCGACAGCGCCTCGCACGACATCGCGGGCCTGGTCTACAACGGCCTCGTCAAATACGACAAGGACATCAACATCGTGGGCGACCTGGCCGAATCCTGGGAGATCGGCCGGGAGGGGCTCGAAATCACCTTTCACCTCCGCAAGGGGGTCCGCTGGCACGATGGCCGTCCCTTCACGGCGGAGGACGTCCTCTACACCTATCAGGTCACCATCGATCCAAAAACACCCACGGCCTACGCCGGCGATTTCCTGCGGGTGAAAAAGGCCGAGGTCCTCGACCCCTATACCTTCCGTGTCCGCTATGACCGCCCCTTCGCCCCGGCCCTGATGAGCTGGGGAAGCGCCGTCCTGCCTAAACACCTCCTGGCGGGCCGGGACATCACTCAGAGCCCGCTCGCCCGACATCCAGTCGGCACGGGCCCCTATCGCTTCAAGGAATGGGTGACGGGCCAGAAAATCGTTCTTGCCGCCAATCCGGACTACTTCGAAGGGCGCCCTTACATCGACGGCTACGTCCTCAGGATCATCCCCGACACGGCCACGATGTTTCTGGAGCTGCGGGCGGGCGGGATCGACCGCATGGGCTTGAGCCCCCTGCAATACACCCGCCAGACTGAGACCCCCCTCTTCCGCCGGGATTTCAACAAATACCGCTACCTGTCCTTTTCCTACACCTACCTCGGGTACAACCTGAAGAACCCTCTGTTCGCCGATCCCCGGGTCCGCAGGGCCATCGCCCACGCCGTCAACAAGGACGAGATCATCCGGGGCGTGCTTCTGGGGCTGGGCCAACCGGCAACGGGACCACTGAAACCCTGGACCTGGGCCTACAACCCGCGGGTGGAGCGGTATCCCTACGATCCGGGGAAGGCCCGGGCGCTCCTCGCCGAGGCGGGGTGGCGGGACCGGAACGGCGACGGGGTGCTGGACCGGGACGGCCGCCCCTTCCGCTTCGAAATCATCACGAACCAGGGCAACGAGGTCCGGCAAAAGACGGCGGAGATCCTCCAGCGGCGCCTGGGCGAGGTCGGGATCGAGGTGAAGATCCGCGTCCTGGAGTGGGCCGCCTTCGTCAACGACTTCATCAACAAGCGCAAGTTCGAGGCGACGATTCTGGGCTGGACGATCCCGATGGATCCCGATCTCTACGATGTCTGGCACTCGTCGAAAACCGGCCCGGAGGAACTCAACTTCATTTCGTACCGCAATCCCGAGGTGGACGCCCTGCTCGAACAGGGGCGAAGCACGTTTGACCTGAAGCTGCGGAAGCGCTGCTACGACCGGATTCAGGAGGTCCTCGCCGACGAACAGCCCTACCTCTTCCTCTACTGTCCCGACGCCCTGCCCATCATCCAGGCCCGCTTCCGGGGGATCCGGCCGGCCCCCCTCGGCATCGGCTACAATTTCATCCGGTGGTACGTGCCGCACGGGGAACAGCGGCTGGTGATGACGCCGTAAGCCGGCGGAAACCGTCAGGCCTCCCGTTTCAGACGGTCCAGCAGATACTGCCGGAAGGCCCGATAATCGGCGCGCAGGGAAAGCGCTTCCCCCGTGCGTTGATCGAGGTCCCGCATGCCGGCGGGCGGGACCGGATCGATCCCGAGCAGGGCGCGGATCTCCTCCGGGAATTTCGCCGGATGGGCCGTTTCGAGCACAAGGCACAGGGGGGAGTTTTCCTCACCGCGCACCTCGAGGAACAGCTCGAGTCCCCGCCAGCCCACGGCCCCGTGGGGCTCCAGCAGGATTCCGTACTGATCGTACACCCGCCGGATCGTCCGGCGCGTCTCATCGTCGGAGACGCTGACGGAAAAGATGCGTCGGCGCATCTCGGCCACGTCCGGCAGACGGTGGACCCGGCCGTTCCGGTCCACCGTCCCCCCGTATAGATCGAAAAAGCGCGCCAGATTACTCGGATGGCCCACATTCATGGCGTTCGACAGGCAGGCCCGGGACGGCTGGACCTTTTCGTACGCCCCCGTGGCCAGGAAATTCGGGAATTCGTCGTTCTCGTTCGTCGGCATGACAAGCGTTGCCACGGGCAGGCCCATCCGCCGGGCGTATTCGCAGCCCAGGGCGTCGCCGAAGTTTCCGGAGGGCACGGAGACGACGACGGCCTCGCCGTTCTCGGCGAGTTGGGCGTAGGACCAGATGTAATAGACGATCTGGGGCAGGATCCGTCCGAAATTGATCGAATTGGCCGACGTGAGGTTGAAGGCCGCGAGATCCGGATCGGCAAAGGCCTGCTTGACCAGGGTCTGGCAGTCGTCGAACTTCCCGTCGATGGACAAGGCCTGGATGTTTGCGCCGATCGTGTCCAATTGCCGCTTCTGGCGACCGCTGACCTCCGCCCGGGGGTAGAGGATCGTGACGTCGATGCCGGGGACGCCCTTGAAGGCCTCACCCACGGCGCTCCCCGTATCGCCCGAGGTGGCGACGAGGACGTTCAGGCGGCGTCCGGCCTCGCGGAAATGGCCCATCAGGCGGGCCATCAGGCGGGCGGCAAAATCCTTGAAGGAGGCCGTGGGCCCCTGGTCGAGGCGCAGCAAGTATTTCCTCCCAGTGACGCGCTCCAGGGGAACACTGAAGGGATAGGCGTCTTCGACGAGGCGCTTCAGGTCGTCCCGGGCGATCTCGTCTTTGAGAAAGGCCTCCGCCACGAAGAAGGCCGCCTCGGGATAGGGACGGCCCTTCAGGGCGAGGATCTCCGCGAGCGACAGGGTCGGGATGGCGGCAGGCATGAAAAGCCCCTCGTCGGGGGCCTGCCCCATGAGCAGGGCCTCCCGGAACGCAACCTGTCCCTTGAAAGGGGTGATCCCGGGGACCCCGTCGAGTTCGCGGTTCGTGCTGTAATATCGTATGGTTGCTGAGGACATGCCGAATTCCATTCCTTCCCGCGGCGTTGCCGCCGCCTCCCGGCGCCCGCGGTCCCTCCGGATCGGGGCCGGACCGGCCGTTCTTTTTACCAAATCCGCCGTCCGGAATGCAAGGCCCGATCTTCGCCGGGAGGCCGGAAGCGGGGCGGCGCCCCCTTTCTTCTTTCCGCGGCGCGGCGTTTGACGCTGCGATCCGGATGCAGAATCGCCTTTATGAACGGGGGCCGATGTGATAGAGAAGAACGCCAGGATCAAACCGTCGCCCTCCGCAAACCCACCGGGTCGGGACATCCGGCCGATATCGGGTGGGCGGAGGGGAGGGCGGGGCGCCGATTCCGGCCCGACGATCGTCCCAGCGAGGAGCGCCCATGAGCGACCCCGAGAAGGCCGTCCGACTGACCGAAACCGTCCACGGGGCGGGGTGAGCCTGTAAAATCGGTCCGGGCGACCTGCACGAAGTCTTGAAAGACCTTCCCTTCATCGCCGACCCCAACCTCATCGTGGGGATGGAGCACGGCGAGGACGCCGGGGTCTATCGTCTGCGGAACGACCTGGCCATCATCCAGACGGTGGATTTCTTCACCCCGATCGTGGACGATCCTTATCTGTTCGGACAGATCGCCGCGACGAACGCCCTGAGCGACGTGTACGCCATGGGCGGGCGACCGCTCACGGCGCTGAACATCGTCTGCTTCCCAATTCACAAGCTCGACACGGCCATTCTGAAGGCGATCCTCCGCGGCGGCCTGGACAAGCTGCGGGAGGCGGACGTGCTCCTCGTCGGCGGCCACAGCGTGGAGGACAACGAAACCAAGTACGGCCTGGCCGTCACCGGCGTGGTCCACCCGGAGAAGGTCCTCCTCAACCGGGGCGCCCGGCTCGGCGACCGTCTGATCCTGACCAAGCCCCTGGGCACCGGCATCGTCGGCACCGCGATCAAGGGCGGCGTCGCCGCGCCGGAACTCGTGGACCACGCCCTCCGGACGATGACCGCCCTGAACCGTCGGGCGGCGGAACTGCTGTCCGACGCGACGGAGGTCCACGCGGTCACGGACGTGACGGGATTCGGCCTGCTGGGGCACGCCCTGGAAATGGTCGAGGACAGCAACGTGGGCCTGGTCATCGACGCCGCGCGGGTCCCGGTCTTCCCGGGCCTCAGAGACCTCGTCGAGAGCGGCATCGTCCCCGCCGGACTCCATCGCAACCGCCAGTACCGCGAACGCCAGATCGAGGCGGCGCCCTCCTGCCCGGCGTGGCTGCTGGACGTCCTTTTTGATCCCCAGACGTCGGGGGGCCTTCTGGTCGCGCTTCCGGAAAAGGATGCGTCGGCCTACCTCGAGAACCTGCACGCGAACGGCCTTCGTCAGGCGGCCGTCGTGGGCCGGGTCGAGGCTTCGCCCCCGGGGCGGGTCCTGATCCGCTGAGGCGCAAACCGCCGCCCCGCGGACGGATCAGGCCGCGCGGGAGCGGCGGGGCCAAAGTTTCCGGCCGTGCCGCCCCGGCACCGCCGGCTTGAAACGAGCGCGGATTTGTGTTAACCGGGGCGATCGGCGACACCGTCGAAAGGACCGCTGCTGAAAGAGGCCCCATGAAACGTGCAGAGTCAATCCTTTCCAAGGAAATCACGCGGAACAACCTCAGCCGGCTGACATCGCTCGCCCGCAAGAACGACAGCCTCGCCATCCTCATGTACGGGGCGCCCGATCCGGATGCCGTGGCCTCGGCCATGGCCCTCAAAGAGATCCTCGGCAAGACCGTCGGCCTCGCGAAATGCACCTTCGTCTCGACCGATCCCGTCGCGCGGCAGCAGAACGTGGAGCTCATCCGGGAGATGAAGATCTCGATCGAGCTGCTGGACAAGGTCCAACTCGCCGATTACCGCCTCATCGCCCTAGTGGACGCCCAGCCCCCCTTCTTCGGAAAGGCCCTGGAGAACATCACCCCGCAGATCGTTCTGGACCATCACCCCCGCGACGGCGAGTGGCGCGCCGATCTGGAGGACATCCGCCCCCGCTACGGGGCCCTGTCCACGATCCTGATGGAATACCTGCTGGCGGCCCAGATCAAGATCTCCCGCCGGCTCTACACGGCGCTCCTCTACGGGATCAAGACCGACACGAACAGTTTCGAGCGGGACGCCATCCTCGAGGACGTCAGCGCCTATTACGTCACCTTCTCCCGGGCAAACCGGCAACTCATCCGCCGCATCGAACTCAACCAGATCCCCGATCGCTTCATCAAGTACTTCGACCACGCCTACCATTACCGCCGCCGCTACCGGGACCGGATCATCTGCTACCTGGGACGCGTGGAGAATACGGACGTCTGCGTGCAGGTGGCCGATTTCTTCCTCAACCTGATCAACATCTACTACGTCGTCATCGCGGGGATGACGAAGGATCGCCTGATCATCGTCTTCCGGGGGGACGGCTATCGCCAGGACTGCGGCGCCATCGCCCAGAAGGCCTTCGGCGCCTACGGGAGCGCCGGGGGACACAAGAGCGCGGCCCGCGTCGAGATCGCCCTGGACCCCCTGCGGGACCTGCTCAAGAACGACCTGACCCAGGAGGGCGTAGACCACTTCCTCGTGCAGCATCTCCGGGGCAAGCGTAAGAAAAAGGAACCATGAACGATTTCGGCCTTTCGAAGGAAACGAGCGTCGGCACCTACCTGGACCCGATGAACGGCTTCCGTCAGAAGGCGTCCGTTTTCGAGATCCGCCGGGACGAGATCGGCGGCGTCACGAGCCGGATTCTCCCCTATCGGTTCAAGATGCCGGAGAGACCCGACCTCAGCGGCTACCTGGAGAAATCCCCCCCCGCCATCTGCCCCTTCTGCCCCGATCTGATCGACCCGCTGACGCCCCGCTTTACGGCGGACATCTGTCCGGAGGGGAGATTCCGGCGCGGGCGCGCGACCCTCTTCCCCAACGCCTTCCCCTATGACCGGCACAACGCCGTGATCACCCTCTCGGACGAACATTTCGTCGGCCTGGACGCGTTCCGCCCCGAATCGATGCAAGATGGCTTCCACCTCGCCTGGGACTACTTCGAGCGGATGGTAAAAATCGAGCCGACCCTCCGGTTCGCCTCCCTCAACTGGAACTACATGCCGCCCGCGGGCGGCGGGCTCATCCACCCCCATCTTCAGACGATCCTGGGGGAGAAACCGACGCGATTCGCGGCACGCCTCCTGGACGGCGCCGGTGCCTACCGGGAGCGAATGGGGCGGGACCTCTGGACGGATTTCCTGGCGCGGGAAAAAACCCTCGGGGAGCGCCACATCGCCCAAACGGGACCCGTGACCTGGCTCGCCAGCTTTGCGCCGAAAGGCATGGGGGGAGAGGTTGCGTTTTACTTCGGGGAGAGGACGGCCTTGCGCCAGATCTCAGCGGCGGATCTGTTGGGGTTTCTGGACGGATTGGCCTGCGTTCTCGGATATCTGCATGCAAACAACTTTATCAGTTTCAACCTGGCTCTCTACGGGTCCTGGGAGGAAAATCGCGACTTCACGGTGCAGGGGCGGATCAGTCCGCGTTTCTCCATTCCGCCCCTGGGGACGAGCGACATCAACTACATCGAAAAATACCACGACGAGGTCATCTGCCCCGTCGTTCCCGAGGACCTCTGCCGGGAGATCCTCCCCTTCTTCGCGGCCGTGATTCCCTGACTCATTCCTCCGAACCGCCCTTGGGGGCCGCTTCGGCCTTGGGCGTTTCAGCCGGCGCGGCCGACTCCGACGCTTCCTTCTTTTCGGTGTGGGGAACCTTCTTTCCGCCGTAATCCGTCACGTACCAGCCGGACCCCTTCAGATGGAACGATGACAGGGACATCAGCTTGTTCACCGGCCCCTTGCAAAACCGGCAGGACTTGACCGCCGGATCGCTGATATGCTGAAATACCTCGAATTCCTTTCCGCATTTCTTGCATTTGTACTCGTAAATGGGCATCGATAAACCTCCAACAGGGTTAATGATCGAGATCGCCGATCCGGTAGCGGTCGCTGAAGCAGTCCAGCACCAGCCCCAGTTCGGGATTCGCCGCCGGCTGAAGCATGCGCCGGGTGATCTGATGGACCGTTTCCTCCTCCTCATCCTTGACCTCGCGCGGGGCGTCGAAAGGGATCACCCCCTCGTCGAACCGGATGACGTGCACCAGTTCGTGGGTCGCGATATAAAGGAGCAGGGGGCTCAGGCGAATGAAGGAGTGGGCCCGCTTCACGGCATCGAGGATGCGGTCGTCCTGGAGGCAGATCCGGTAGAAATGCCGGTCCCCGGCGCCGACGTCCCCGGTTTCCTTGCCGTATTCATACTTGCACAGATGGGCGAACGCCTGACCCTGGACTTCATGCTCCTTCAGATAGGCCTTCGTCCTGACGTCATACCGATGGGCCTTCAACGCCCCGGGACCGAGACGAAAATAGCCCGAAGCGAGCGCCTCGGCGCGGACAAACGCCTGATCCGCAAGGGATATCTGTTCTGGGCTGAAATACATGGCTCACGACGTCTCCCCGGAAAACCTTCACCACCGGCGTCGGTTGTAATATAACCATTTCCCCCTGCCTGTCAACCGGTTTCCAGGACCCGGGACGAGGGGGGATTGCGACGTTCAGGGCTCGGGCCGGGGGGGAGCCGTATCGGTGAGAAACGGGAGGGGCTTCGCCATGCGGTACACCAAGGCCTGACAGGAGACCAGCAGGCGGCCGTCTTCGTCCTCCACCCGGATCTCGTAGACAGCGGTGCGGTTCGACCGGTTCAGTTCCTTCGCCTCCGCGGTCAGCAGGGCGCCTGGACGCGGGGAAGCGAGGTAGGCGACGTTCATGCTCAGGGCGACCGCCATCGTGCCGTGGGAGTTGGAGGCCGTCTCGAAGGCCTCGTCGACGAGGGCGAACAGGGCCCCGCCGTGGGCCATGCCGAAGAGATTCTCCATGTCCGGGGTGAAGCGCATCTCGACGCGGGAATGGCCGTCGTCCAATGCCAGCAGCTTCAAACCGAATTTTTGCGCAAAAGGCTCCTCCGCCACCCGGCGGAAGATCGCCTCACGGACCCTGTCGTCCACAACATCGCCCTCAAACGCCCTCAGGGAAGGGAAACCTCGATCTCGCATCCGGCCGTAAAGAATTCGGCCACATCCTCCGCCCCCAGGGTCAGCCCCGAACGGACGGCGCGCTCGAAAGACGACCAGCGGCTCCGGTACTGGTAGATCCCGCCGGCCAGGGTCTTCATGTTGATGTGGCTCATCGGATAGGGACTGGCAACGATCAGAAACGTCTCCCGGCTGCCGGGTGGGGGTGAAAGGACGAACCGGTCCCCCTCCCCCGGCGCCTGGTAGCGGACACCCTTCCGGAAAGACGACAACTGCCGGTAGTTGTTGGGAAGGATCTGTTCGATGGCGCCGCTGGCCGTGACCCGCACGAGCTTCGCGTAGAAATCCCGGTTCCCCTCGAAATAAACCGTCACCGGCTCTCCGGCGCGGTACCGCTTCTTGTCCGTCCAGAGCCGGACGTTCAGCAGACCCGCCCGGTCGATGGCCGGCTGCCGCGATGTCGCGTCGCTCCCGGACGCCGGGCGGAAGGTGTAATCCACCTCCATGTCGATCCGCACGCGGGGGCGTCCGGTTTCGTCCGGCCCCAGGGTGCGCCGATCGAGGATGCGGACCGACCCCTCCGGCGCCGTCCGGAGGATTTCGTAGCCGAACCCGACGCCCCGGAACTTCCGCTCGAGGTACTGCTGCGCCCGCTTCAGGGCCGCTTTCCGGGCCTCACCCACGGCCCGGTTCAGCCGCTCGGTCTCCGGAACGTTCTTCCCCCGGTCGCCGGACACCTCGGCGGACTGAATCAGGGAATACCGTTCCGCAAGCTGCGGGCCCCGGGACGGCGCGGCGCGCTTCGCCGCCTCCGCGGGAGATCCGAAGGTCATCGCCAGGAAAAGGCTTAAAAAACAGGCCCAAACACACAGACCAGCCGGCTGCCGTTTCGACATGATTCCCCTCCTTTTCCGCCGGGTCCGTCCCGGCCGTTCGGTGACCCCCCTCCGGTCAGGATTTCGGCCCGCTATTTCGGAATGGGCACACTGCTCAGGAGATACTTCAGGTCGTCGTCCTCGAAGCGGATCGCAAAGCCCGCGAAGGGAGAGCTGTTGGACCGCTTGCTGATGAAGTCGTCCCAGCCTGCGGTCAGATAGATGTGCTTGAACACCTGGAACTCCATCCCGGCCTTCAGATGGGCCCTGTCATCGTCATCGGAATTGAAGTCGAAGGCCTCGAAACTGAGCTTCAGGCGGTCGTTCAGCATCAGATAATCCAGCCCCACGCCGCCCGTAGACTCCAGCACGCCGCCCCGCAGGACGATGTTCCGGAACCGCTTGGCCACCTGGGCGTTGAAGAGAAGCCCGTCCTTTTCCCATTCCTCGGTGCGCGTCATCACGCCGTTCGTGATCCTCTCCTTGACGGTCCGGCGCCCGCGGGGATCGGCCACAACCCCCACGAGGTAGTAACGGTCCTCCTTCGGCTGGATCCGGATGTCGACGTAGCTCTTGCCGTCGCTCTTGTCGAACAGATACTCGCCCCGGTAGTTCAGATAGGTCCTGAACTGCTCGGATTTGCTGACGTAGCGGTTGATTCCCTTAATGGTCTCGTCCAGGTTCCTGGCGGTCTGCTCGTCGTTGATGAGCTTGCCGATGGTTCCCTTGCCCTGGTTGATCTTGTCCGAAACCTCCTGCAGGGACGTCATGGTCTGGCTCAACTTCTGGGCCGTTTCCTGATTCTTGACCAGGTGTCCGAGGCTCCCCTCGCCGCGGTTGATGCTACCCGTGATCTCGTTCAACTGCGCGAAGGTCTGCTCCATCTGCTTGGAGGCGTCCTTGAGGTTGTCCATGACATCGGTGATTTTCGCGTCGTTCGTGACGACGACCCGGTTGAGGTTGTCCGTCAGCTGCCGGGCGTTGTCGAGTGTGAACCGGAGGGCCTCTTCGTTGTTGACGACGAGGGCGTTCAGGTTCTTTGTCAGGAGACGCGCGTTCTCCACGATCTCCTCCAAGGAGGCTTCGCCCCGCTCCCCGCCCATGGCCTTGTTCAGGGACGAGGTCACGCCGCGAATGTCATCCGCGATCAGGGCGATCTGGTGGAGGAGTCGGTCGATGTCGGCCTGGCTCTCGACCTGTTGGATCTGGTCCCCCTCCTTCAGGAAGGCCTGCGTATTGGTGCCCGGAGCCAGTTCGATATACTTGTCCCCCAGAACCCCATGGGTCTTGATCGTAGCCGCGGCGTCGTTTCCCAGCTTGACGTTCGGCCGGATGCGCAGCGTAACCAGCGCCTGGCCGTCCTGAAGCTGGATTTCCTCCACCCGGCCGATCTCCACGCCGGCGATCTGCACCGACGCGTCCCGATCCAGCCCGGCGACGCTCGGAAAGACCGCGCGCACCGTATAGCCGTTCTTCAGGCCGAACCCCTGCTGCCCCACCCGGAAGGACATGTATCCCAGGATAATGAGCCCGACCAGCACGAACAGGCCGACTTTCGCTTCAGAACTGATGTTCACCATTCCTGCCTCCGGCATTAGACGATTTTGATGGGGCCCTCGATGCTCCCCGACAGAAATTGACCGATGACGGGGTTGGCGGAGGTCCGGATCTCGTCCGGGCTCCCATGGGCGATGATCTTTCCCTCGTAGAGCATGGCGATCCGGTGTCCTATCTCGAAAATGGACTGGATGTCGTGGCTGATCACCACACAGGTCAGCTGGAAGCGCTGCTGGGTGTCGATGATCAGACGGTTGATCGCCTCCGTCATGACCGGATCGAGCCCGGTCGTCGGTTCATCGAACAGGACGATCTCCGGATTCAACGCCACGGCGCGGGCCAAGCCGACCCGCTTGCGCATCCCGCCGCTCAATTCCGCGGGCATCTTCGCCTCGACGCCCGTCAGGCCGACGGCCTGAAGGCGCTCGGAGACGATCCGCCGGATTTCGTCCTCCGGGTAAGGCGTGTGCTCGCGCAGGGGGAAGGCGACGTTTTCCCCCACCGTCATGGAATCGAACAGGGCCGCCTCCTGGAAGAGCATCCCGAACTTCTTCCGGATCTCGTTCAGGTCCCGGTCGTTGAGCCGAGTGATGTCCACGTCGTCGATGAAAATTCGTCCGCGGTCCGGCTTCATCAGTCCGATGATGTGCTTGAGGAGGACGCTTTTGCCTCCCCCGCTGCGGCCGATGATCACCGTCGTCTTTCCGCTCTCGATCTCCAGATCGACGCCGTCCAGAACCGTCTGCCGGCCGAACGCCTTATGAACCTCTTCCAGACGAATCAAATTCCCTCACCCTTTTTTTCTTCGCCCTTCGGCTTTTACCCTCGCCTAGAACATGATCGCCGTCAGAAAATAGTCGCTGATCAGAATGGTGATGGCGGCCAGTACGACGGCCTCCGTCGTGGCCCGCCCGACCCCTTCGGCGCCCCCGCGCGCATTGAAGCCCTTGTAGCAGCCGATGAGCGACAGGATCAGTCCGAAACAGGCCGCCTTGACGAGCCCGTTGTAGATATCCCCCAGATCCACCAGTTTGGTAATATTCTTGATAAAGATGCCGGAGTTGATGTCGAGAAGGTGAACCCCGACGAAATACCCCCCCACGATCCCGCAGAAATCCGAAACGACGGTCAGGAGGGGCACCATGAACACGCCCGCCAGAACGCGCGGAACGATTAGGTGTTTGATGGGGTTCGCCGCCATGACGGAGAGGGCGTCGATCTGCTCCGTGACCCGCATCGTTCCCAGTTCGGCCGCCATGGCGGACCCCGCCCGCGCGGTCACCATCAGGGCGGTCAGGACCGGCCCCAGTTCCCGGGTCATGCCGAGGGCGACGGTCGACCCGACCAGCGCCTCGGCGCCGAACATCCGGAAACCGTGATACCCCTGCAGCGCCATGACCATCCCGGTAAAGGTCCCGGTCAGAACCACGACGAAGATCGACTTGACGCCCACGAATTCCATCTGCTTGAAGATGTTGCGCGCCTTGAGGGGCGGCCGGAACATCCAGGCCCCGACGGACAGGAACATGAGCAGGATCCGCCCCATTTCCTCCACGTAGGACAGCACGGCCTTGCCCAGTCCATCCAGGGCGGCGGAAATGGCGTTCATCTACAGGGGCCCCCTTTTGTTGGCGTGCACCTCGACGGCGGCGGCGATGATGGCCTCGATCAGACCCGCCTGCGTGATCCCCGAGGCCGCCGCCTGGTGAAAGAGGACGGTGGAGGGCGTCATGCCGGGAAGGGTGTTCGGTTCGAGGACCACCACCCGCCCATCCGCCAGGACAAACATGTCGATGCGGGCATAACCCCTGAGGTCCAGGGCGCGAAAGGTCCGAACGGCGACGTCCTGGATCCGGGTGAGCGTCTCTTCGGGTAGCCGGGCGGGGGTCTTGTTTTCCCCCTGCCCGTAGAGAAACTTGTCTTCGAGGGACAGGACCTCGGCGGTCGCGATCGTCTCCGACGGCGTCAGCGCCCGCGGGGCGTCCGTTCCGATCACGCCGCAGGTGACCTCCATCCCCGCGAGGCACTCCTCCACCAGGGCCTGCCGGTCCCACCGGAAGGCCTCGGTGAGGGCGGCCGCCAGCGCCTCCCGCGTCGAAACCTTTTCCACCCCCGTGCTGCATCCCTCCCGGGCTGGTTTGACGACGCACGGGTAGCCGATCCGGCCCTCGATGTCCGCCAGGATTTCCTCCTGCCGCCCCGCGGACCAGTCGGCGATCTCCAGGGGGGCCGTCCGGGGGACGTCGATGCCCCCGAGGGCGAGAACCTTGCGGCTGGCGTACTTGTCCATGCCCAGGGCCGAGGCCAGCACGCCGGATCCCGTGTAGGGGATCTTCAAGAGTTCCAGGAGTCCCTGCATGCACCCGTCCTCGCCGTACTTGCCGTGCAGACCCAGGCAGACGACGTCCACCCGCGCCTTCAGCGCCTCGTACGGAACCGGCGTCGCTTCCGTTTCCAGGTCCTCCTCGATGTCCCGGGTGCTGTTGCGCATGAGGAGCTTGAGCGGGATCTCCCAGAGGCGGGCCCGGCTGTCCATGAAGATGGGAACCGGCTCATAGGCGCCGCGGTCGATCTTGCTGAAGATGTTCCGGCCGCTTTCGAGCGAGACCTCCTTCTCCGAGGAGATCCCCCCCATGATGACACCGACCTTCAATTTTCCTTTTCCCGTGCTTTCCATGCCTTGAAATCTTCGTCCCCTTTAGAATCCGAGCGTCAGGCCCGCATATGGACCCGTATAGAACACATCCATCATGTAGTTGTTCCGGTCCACCTTGAGCTGGACCCGTTTGCAGCCGGCGTGGAGGTCATCATACCCTCCTCTTTCGGGATTTTTTCGATTTCTCCCGGTCCCTCCGGGAGGCCGCAACGGGATGCTCTGGCGACGTTCCGCGGGGTCCCGGGCGGAACCGGATCACGATCTCTTTCTATATGATCGTTCGGTGCGCTTGTAAAGACCTATAGCGGGCCGAACTTTTCCTGATGGATCCTCCGGGCGTTCTCGATCAGGCGCGAGATGATCATCGACGGGAGCATCCCGGAAGACGCGGCCTGCTCGAAGAAGAAGGAAGACGGGGCCATGCCCGAAGAGGAATTGGGATCCGTGATCAGGATCCGGCCGTCGGCCAGATAAAACCCGTCGATCCGGCCGTAGGAACGAAACCCCAGGGCCCGGAAGGCGCGCAGCACCTCGGTCCTGATCCGCTCCACCCTGTCCGCGGGGATGTTCTTGGGCGGCGTGAACTTCCGGCAGCGGCCGGGCATGTACTTGTCGTCATAGGTAAAATATTCGCTCTGGGGCATGATTTCCGTCACCTCGAGCGGCCGGGCCACGCCATCCTCCTCCAGAACGATGCTGGAGAATTCGATGCCGTCCAGAAACTCTTCCACCAGGACGGCCCGGTCCCATTCCAGGGCCGCCTCGATTCCCTTGTCCAGATCGTTCCCGTCCCTGATCACGGCGACGCCGACGCTCGATCCCTCCCGGATCGGCTTGGTGAAAAACGGGAAGGGAAAGTGTTCGCATACCCGTTTCTTGACGGCGGTCCGGTCCCTCCGCCATTCCTCCTCGCGGATGAGGAGACTGTCGGGAACGTCGATGCCGGCGGCCCGCAGGATTTTCTGCTGGAGGTGCTTGTCCATCCCCAGGGCCGAGGCCAGGACGCCCGGTCCGGTGTAGGGAATCCTCAGAAGTTCCAGGAGCCCCTGGATGCACCCGTCGTCGCCGTACTTGCCGTGTAGGGAAATGAAGGCAAAATCGATCTCCCGGGCGAGCCCCTCGTACGGGATGCGTCGGGCCTCGGTTTCGAGGCGCTCCACGATGTCCGTCGTGGTGTTCTGCGAAACGAGCTGCCAGGGAATCACCCACAAGCGCCCGTCGGCGTCCATGAAGATCGGGACGGCTTCGTAGGCCTCCCGGTCCAGATGGTCGTGAACATTCCGGCCGCTGTTCAGGGAGACCTCTTTCTCCGAGGACATGCCGCCCAGGATGACACCCACTTTCAGCTTTTCCATTTTCCCCGCTCCCGGCAACGCTCGCCCGCCGTCCGTCACGCATCCCAGATGAAGGTCACGCCGCTTTTGGGAAAGATCCATTCATCGGCGCGGACCGCGAGGGCAATCGACTTCCCCTTTTCGCGGACGACCTCGGGATCGGGGTGCTTGCCCGCAAAGAAACTCACCTCACGGACGTTCTTGAGACCCGTCCCGGCATAGTTGAAGGAGATGTTGAGCCCACGCGTCGGGTAGACCAGATAGACGGAGAAGATGTTGCCGCTTCTCGATTTCTTCGTGATGATTTCAATTTCGACCTTGACCGGCCGATTCAGCTTTTTCCGGAGGACGTCGCCCCCGCACCAGACTTCATAGCCCCGATCGGTGTTTTCGGCCCGGAGAAGAGGGATCGTCTCCCCGTCGATCCGGACGGCATCGACCCGGAAATCCCGGGCCGCAACGAGGTCCTCGCCCCGGCTCAGAAGCCAGCGGTACTCGCAGCGCGGGTCATCAAAAAACTGTTCCAGCTGTTCATTGTTCAGGGCGCAGCCGATCATGAACACGGGGTTCCGGATGGTCTTGACGTATTCGATATGGGTCGTCACCTGGAAATAGTCGCGTCGCGCGTGCGGCTTCCCGCCCGCCTCCGGCGGCAGCGCCCGCACGGTAATGTCGTACCGGAAGTCCGTCCGCAGCTCGAGCTGCCGGTCCTCCTTGCCGAAGAGGGTTTCGAACATCTCGTAGTAGATCGCGTCGCCCAGTTCGACGTTTCTCGCCCGAGTCTGGAAGCAGTTGCGGATGATGCCGTCGATGCGGGCCAGGGACCGCTCCTCGTCGGGAATGAAGATCCGGCGCAGGCGCGGTTCGACGGAGTCCCGCATCCCCTGGCTCAGGAAGATGCGCGGCGCGCGCTTGCCCAGCGCGCAGAGGATCTCGTAACTGATCGTCTTGACCTTGTCCGCGATTTCGTTGGCCGAGATGGACTCGTCGCCCTGGCGCCCGAGCAGGACGACCTCGTCGCCGATCCGGCAATCCTCGACATGGGTCACGTCGACCGTGCACATGTCCATGGAAACCCGGCCGACAATGGGCGCGCGCCGGCCGCCGATCAGGACCTCCCCCTGGTTGGACAGAATCACCCCGTAGCCGTCCCCGTAGCCGACGGGAATCGTGGCGATCTTCGTCGGCCGCTCCGTGACGTAGGACCTCCCGTAACCGATGCCGCGCCCCGCGGGGAAATCCTTGACGAGCACCACCCGCGTCTTGAAGCTCATGACCGGCTTGAGGTAGGCCCGCGTCTCCGTCTCGAGCGACGGGTAGACCCCGTAAGACATGATCCCGGGCCGGACCATGTCGAGATGGAACGGCGGATAGTTCAGGATGCCGCCGCTGTTCGACATATGACGGACGGGAATCCGGATGTTCTCGGCCATGAGTTCGTCGAGCAGGCGCTGGAAGAGCTCCCACTGCATGTCGTTGTAATCCGTCAGTTGCTCGCTCGAGGACAGGTGGGTGAAGATCCCCTCGACCTCCAGATGCGGGTACGAGACGATCCGGCGGATCATGGGCAGCGCCCCCTCGTAAAGGGTGCCGCCGCGCCCCATGCCCGTGTCCACCTCGACATGGACCGGGCGCCGGACGCCGGCCTTCCGGAAGCGCCGATCGAGTTCCCGGGCAAAGCCGAGATCCGAGACGGACGGGGTCAGGTTGTACTTGATGATTTCGTCGATCTCGGAGGCCAGCGAGGGGCTCAGGATGAGGATCGGAGCGCTGATGCCGCTGACCCGGAGCTGCACGCCCTCGTCGGCGTTGGCCACCCCCAGCATGGACACTCCGTTTTTCAGGGCCACGTTCGAAATCTCGATCGCCCCGTGACCGTAAGCATCCGCCTTGACCACCTGAAGGATCTTCACGTCCGGACCGACGATCCGCTTCAACTCCTCCCCGTTGTGGGTGAAATGGTCCAGGTCGACCTCGACCCAGCTGCGATATTTCTCTTCCGCGCGAACTGACATATCGATCCCGGCTACTTCCGCGTCATGGTGCAGACCCCGTCCCAGTCCTCGGGCAGGGGTTCCTTCCGGAGTTCGATGCACCGCTCGAGATAAAGTTCCGAGGGCGGATCGCCCGGCCTCACCTCCAGGACCTTCCGGAAGGCGGCTATCGCGTCGTCCCAGCATCCCTGCCGGTAAAGGGCCAGGGCCTCGTCGAACAGTCGGACGAGGTCCCGCCATTTCGCCTCATCCCGCTTCTCGCCCAGGAGTTCATAGATCCTGACCGGCAGCTTTTTCCCCTTGACCTTCACCATATCCAGTTCGCGGCAGCACAGCGCATCCTTGACGGCTTCGTACGTATATTCGCTGATCACGATGTTGGTTCCGTACTCCTTGTTGATCCCTTCGAGCCGGGAACCCAGGTTGACGCTGTCCCCCATGACCGTGTAGTCGAAGCGCATCTCGGAGCCCATGTTTCCCACGACCATGTCGCCCGAGTTGATCCCCACGCCAATGTCAAGCACCGGCCGGCCCTCGTCGGTCCATTTCTTCTGGAGCGTCTTCAGCGCCTCCATCATCCCCAAGGCGGTCCGGCAGGCCCGCAAGGCATGGTCGGGCTGGTCCAGGGGGGCGCCGAAAACCGCCATGATCGCGTCTCCCATGTATTTGTCCAGGAGCCCGTCGTACTTGAAGACGATGTTGGTCATGGCCGTCAGGTACTCGTTCAGCAGATGAACCAGTTCCTCCGGCGTCAGCTTCTCCGAAACGGTGGTGAACCCCCGGATATCCGAGAACAGGACGGACAGGTCCTTCTTGTCTCCCCCCAGTTTCAGCTTGTCGGGGTCCTTCAGCATTTCGGTGATGACGGAAGCGGTCAGATAGTATTGGAACGCCCCCCGAATCTTCTTCTTCTCCCGTTCTTCCGTCACGTAGCGGTAGACCGTGATGCCGAGATAGATGGTCATCATCGTCAGGACGGGATAGATGAGGTTGAGCCAGACGTTGAACCGGGCAAAAACGACCGCGTTGAGCACGACGAACACGGCAAGCGCGGCCAGGATCAGGATAACGCCCTGCACCGCCCTGAGTCGCGGCACGGCCACTCCGATGAGCAGGCCGCAAAGGACGATCGCGAGGATGTCGATGAACATCGTCCACGCGGAATGGAGGAGGAATCGCTGATGCAGAATGTTGTCGATCGCCGTCGCATGGATCTCGACCCCGGGGTAAACGGCGCTGAAGGGCGTCACGCGCAGATCGTAGATCCCCGTCGCCGTCGCGCCGATCAGGACGATCTTGTCCTTGAACGTTCCCGCCGGCAGCCGGTTCGCGTAGACATCTGCGGCGGAATAGTGGGCAAACGTCTTCGCGGGTCCCAGGTAGTTGAGCAATAGCCGGCCCGACTCGTCCGTGGGAATCTCGATCGAACCGAGCTGAATGCTCTCCACGCCGAACTCGGCCAGATTCAGGGTCAGCATCGGCCTGTCGAGATACTGCAGAAGGGTGGAGAGGGCCAGCGATGTGTAGTAGCCGTCGCGGAACTTGATGACGAGCGGCGCCCAGCGGATCGTCCCGTCGGAATCCGGAAAGGCGTTGAAATAGCCGCTGTTCTGCCCCGCCGCGGAAATGGCTTTCAGGTTGGTCACCGCGGCGTAAGCCGGCACGATGGGAAAATCGCTCGATTCGGGCGTCATCTTGACCGTCGCGTAGCGGGAATTGCGGATGTACTTCTCCCCGTCGCTGATCTGCCGCTCGGTCATGTGTTCGGCGTCCCGCTTCTGAATGTGGAAAAAGTACCCGAGGGTGACGTTCTTGGCCCGGGCAATCGCCTGCGCCAGGGCGGCATCCGTATCGGCCCCTCTCTGTTTTCTGGCAATCAACGAGGACAGTTGCCGGTCATGGATCCCCAGGCGCTTCATCTCGCTGCCCAGACTGGCCAGGGTCTTCAAACTGGAATTTTCGTCCGGTTCCGCGAAGACGACGTCGAAGCCCACCACCTTGGCCCCGCCGGCCTTCAGGCGCTCGACGACCTTTGCCACGGTCGTCCTCGGCCAGGGCCAGCGCCCGAGCTCGTTGAGGCTTTTCTCGTCGACGGTGACGATCACCGTCTCGCCCCCCGAGGGCAGTTCACCGCGGTACACCATCCTCAGATCGAGGGCCTTGAGCTCCATGAACTTGATGAAGCGCACGTCGACGAAAAAGAGCGTCAGGGCAATCAGGATGACGAGCACCGTGATCTTGAAGGGCGTGACCGTAAACAGTTTTCGAATCCGTTCCCCCATGGATGACCTCCTCCCCGGAGTGTCCGACGCCAACGGTTGAGGCGTGCCCGCAGCCGCACATCTGCTTGCTCCGGCACGCCCGGGCCTTCGCTGTCTTGGATGGCGCATCATATGCAGAGCCCCCCGTAATGTCAAGGCAAACGTGGGGGTTAGGGCACGGCGGGGCGGGATGGCGGCACCCTGCCGGAAGGCCGATCCCTGCCGGCGGCGGGCGATAATCGCTTGACAAGGAAAAGTGCTTGGTATAAAGCGGGAAAGCCTGTTCGACAGGGCTTAAAACTCGAAAAAAGCCGGAGTAACTCAGTGGTAGAGTAGCTGATTCGTAATCAGCAAGTCAGGGGTTCAACCCCCCTCTCCGGCTCCAGAAATCAAGGACTTAGGCAGCATTGCTTAAGTCCTTTTCTTTTTTTGGCGTTTTTGTCCCGCTCCTGTCCCGCTTTTTTCATTTCTCCTCATGCACTCCCCTCGACCAAACCCGGGAAGCTTCACGCCCAAGCGACCATCCAGTAGCATCATCTCGGAAATCCCCCCCCTGTGGCAGGTTGGAAATTCCCAATCGGCTATGTTGGATAACTTGCAAAAAAATGAAGAAAATATTCCCCTATGATTACAGCATGATAATCACATCATAACGCATTTTCTCCAACCGCTTTTTTCTCAATGATTAGAAATTTCCAACTACCCCTGTGAAGGAATCAAGATGACGAATCTTGAAAATCAAGCCTTCACAGGAGGTTACATGAAGACAGGAGAAAAGACATTTGATTTTACCGAACTCGAAAAGGTGTTGCCACCGATAGTTTTTCGTAATTGGTATCGGTGGCGGGATGTTTTACCCATTGCACCGGGAACTGTTGCCAACGATGATTCGTTAGGTCGTGGCCCCAAGGAGAAGATGATGTGTGGCCGTGTCAGCGGCTATCCTCGAAGCGCGTTCATTGAGTACCTGCGGTCTAAAAGCCGGGTGGTTCTGTAGGAGGCCGGCTATGCTGAGACCAATTTACGAAAACATACCAGACGACCTCAAAGCAATCCCCCGGCATGTCAACTGGCGATCAGTCCGACGGGGTGATGGGGGGAAGCCGACAAAGCCGCCATATCAGCCTGACGGCAACCTCGCCAAGATCAACGATCCACAAACATGGAGTACCTTTGATGCCGTGAAGGCGGCGGCGGATCGGTTCGATGGAATCGGTTTTGTTCTTTCA
>ERZ795058.291-NODE-291-length-82892-cov-19.216811_pt1 | contig 82892 bp, 83 predicted proteins | sample MGYA00375142_ERZ795058 | MGnify/ENA primary metagenome ERZ795058 (study PRJEB30187, sample SAMN05720210) | activated sludge metagenome | isolation source: anaerobic digester from wastewater treatment plant | place: Japan | collected 2015-04-20 ... | reverse complement strand
TCTAAATGTAAAAGATATAAAGTAACAACTAAAGTAAAAGTTACAATTATCATAGATACTATTGTTACGTTTGAACTTCTTGCTTCAATATTTTTATTTCTCTCATCTAACTTATCTTTTTTGTTCATAATCATTTGTAAAGAAAGATATAACATCATTGATATGGCAAATATAATTGATATATTAATCCTGTAATCAGTTCCATCACTAATAAACAATGATACATCATTAAAGAAAACTATACTATAAAGAATAAGAAAAGCCGTTTGTAACATTAAAATTATTAAATTCATTTTTGTTCTATAACTCATAAAACCACCTCTATTTGTATTGTAACTTATTTCTTACAACGTGTCAACTATTTCTTACATTTCTTTTTATATTAATTCCTTTTTATGATACAATATATCTCTGTGTTTTCATTAAAGGACGTGATTATATGGCTAACACTAAAATTAAAAAGCAAGTCATTAGAGATTTTAAGAATGGGCTTTCGACTAACGATTTAATTAGTAAATACGGATTTTCCAAATCAACAATTAATGAATGGCTTAGACCGGTCAGACTAAATATTGAACATTTAAATTATAGAACGTTAACTATTAAGTATTCAAAACTTTTAAAAAATCATGAAGAAACAAAACTTGAATTAGAAATTTATAAAAATTTAAATTGTCTTCCTTCTTCTTCTAGAATAGATAAAATGAATGCAATCGAACAATTTTATAAAATTTATCCTGTTCGAACTATGTGTAGAGTATTAGACATAAATGTAGGAACTTTTTATAATCATATGAATAGAAGAGTTAAAGTACATGAAAATGAAAAAATAGATAATAAACTAAGACCTTTAGTTTTAGAGGTGTTCAATAAAAGTGAAAAGAGATTTGGTGCAAGACGAATCGCACAAATATTAAGAAAAGATGGTCATGTTGTATCAGAAAAAAGAGTTAGTTCTTTAATGAAGGAATTAAATATAAAACCATACTTAGCTAAAAGAAGGCGTGTAAAGAAAAAATATGAAGCTAACAATAGTGTTTATTTAGAAAACTTAGTAAAAGGAAACTTTAAAAGGGATAACCCTAATGAAGTGTGGGTTGGAGATATAACGCAAATTGCTATAAAAGAAAACTTTTATTATATTTGTGTGATCATTGATTTGTTTTCAAGGAAGATAATATCTCATGTAGTATCGTACAGAAATAGTGAAAACTTAGTGTGTAATACATTAAATAAAGCTTTTGAAGCAAGAGGTGAACCTGAAGAATTAACTTTTCACTCTGATAGGGGGCCCCAATATACTTCTTTTAAATATAAAGAGTTATTAAAATCATTAGAAATTAAGAGATCATTTTCACAAACCGCTAGACCTGGAGACAATGCAGTTGTTGAATCCTTTTTTTCGTATTTGAAAAGAGAGGAAACAAATAGATATGATTATGAAAACATGAAAGAATTAAAAATTTCTGTAGCAAAATACATAGATTTTTACAACGATTATAGGCCACATTCATACTTGAACGGTATAACCCCTAATGAATTTGAAGAAAATTATTATGAAAAAATGGATTGTTGACTTGATTAAGCCAATAATCCATTATTGTTAATAAAATAAAAAAGACCTTCATATCAAATGACTTAAACATTTTGAAAGTCTTTCATAATATAAAACTATTCATTTGTTACATTATACTTATTATATGTAAATTTGTACAAAGTGCTTCTATCAATATAAAATGAGTCTTCAGGCAATAAAAAATCTAAACTTTCATATACCATTTTATTGTCAAAAAAACCTCTTTTCTTAGTATACGGTTTTAATGTTGGAATAACATAAAAGAAAACATATACATCTTTTGATACGAGTGTTTGATCAACTATGAATTTAATGAGTTTCTCCATTATTTTTTTATCTGTTTTTTTTGTGAAAAAAAGACTTTCATTTGACAAGTTATACCCTAATGCAATATCAACACTGTCGTTTATAGTAATATAATAATAATACAAAGATGCATCTAATTCATTAGGACAAATAAACTCATCACCAACCGGTATGAATTTAATAACATTATCTATGATATTTAATTCATCTTTAAATATAATTTCTTTTGTTGCTAGCACATAATAATGAGCTAAGTGATAAGGCTTTTTTCTCATTAGTACACTGGTGTTCCAAACCAAACATGTGCCTTTTCCGAACCACTACGGTTAGGATGATAATGATCGAAATAAAAATTAAGGCCTTTACTTATACCATGAGCTGGTTCAAATCTTGGGGAGATATCTTCGCTATTATTAAAAGCTTTTAGTTCTACTATCGACTCAATACTTTGTTTATAAAGCGTTCCACTATCAATGCTTTTGTTACAAGAACTTAAAAAAAACGATAAAAATAATACCAAAAATGTCAATATGTTTTTTGATTTAATATGTATCACCTCTTTATCATATATAAATTATAGCACATTTGTATCGTTTTGCTAAAATAAATAAATTTATTTTACTATTATTTAAATATTAATGTTTTCTAGAACACATATAAAACAAATCTCAAATTTAATAATTTCAGATAAACACATAGATTTTTACAATGATTATAGGCCACATTCATACTTGAACGGTATGACCCCTAATAAATTTGAACAAAATTATTATAAAAAAATGGATTGTTGACTTGATTAGGCCAATAATCCATTATTGTTATTAAAATAAAAAGACCTTCATGTCCGGTCAAATGACCTAAAACAGTTCGAAAGTCTTTGGTAATGCAAAAATTTTGGTTTTTAGAGAAGACTTTCGAACCCCTGACCCAAACGACCCTTTTTTTAACTGTTTCTTCTGGCACATCTAAAATCATCATATCAGGGAAATCAATACATGCTCTTTGGTATGCGTGTCTTGTTTCATGAAATGCACATCTTAATATCTCTTCATCATGGATTGAGTTAAGCCAATCAGTATTAAATACTATTGTATAAGTTGCTGGTATAAAGATAGCTCCTTGATGATCAAACTGAAAGAAATCTCTATCTCTATATAACACTTCTATTCCATCTTCTAAACCTAGTTTATTAGATGCATAGATAACTCCAAGTCTTGCTGTTTCTTTTTTCATTTAATAACAACTCCAATCTACATGAAGTCATTATACAATAAAGTCAAATCTAAATCTAAATTTTTTTGAATTTGAAAAAGTTTCAATCTTAACCTGGCTTAATATGTTATAATTTTAATGTGAAGGAGTGATTATTTTGAATGAAAAACAATGGACTTATTTAATTGAAGAGTTATTAAATAACTCAGACTTGGGAGAAAACATTAAAGTTAAACCTTTTGTTAAGGTTCCTTATGCTCGTGAAATTACTTCATATGATTCTAATTTTAATGAACTAGAAAGTAATACTGCACCTTATGAAACCGACATTTTAGTATACGAAGAAATCAAAGGTGTCATCAAGCCTAGAGTTATTATTGAATTAAAAGTATCTTCTGTTACTACTCATGATGCGATAACTTATAGTGACAAAGCTCAATTACATAAAAATGTTACTCCTTATATAAGATATGGAATAGCAATCGGTGATAGAAAACATTATCCTCTTCCAGGTAGATTATTCAGACATGGATTAAACTTTGATTTTATGATAAGTTTCAAAGATTTTAAATTAACTCCTGAGGAAACAAATACTTTTGTTGATTTATTAAAACATGAAATAAATGCATCAATCCAGATTGAAGAGATGCTTGCTGATAGTAGAAAATCTACTAGAAAAAAATATTATATGTTACACAAAAAGTTAGATTTAAAAGAGTTTGATTAATTAATCTTTTTAGAAACATCAATAACTGTTTCAATCATTGTATCAATTAACTGCATATCAAATTTAATATTATTTTGTTTTAAGTATGTGTTCACACTGGCGATCACATACTTTTTCTTTTTAGATCCGTCAGTATAATTGTTTTCAGCAATAACACATAGCTCTTTAACTAACTTTTCTATTTCAGCATATCTCTTGTAATACCTTTTAACTTTTTCGTTTTTGGTTGCTAGGAAACCTAACACTGCACTAACAATAGTTAAAACTGTTGTGATTATTGTTACTACTAATTCTGGATTATTCATCTTTATCTTTATCCTTCTCTTTCTTACTTATTATTTCAAGTGCATTCTTTATTACCTTTGGAATAGGTAATCCTGCTAAACTTGCATTTTCTATTACACTTATTCCTTCCATTGAAATAAACCCTATAACAGTACCATCTCTAATAAATGATGTTTCTAAAACTATATCAAGTTGAGTAGCAAGTGCTACCAGAAATAAAATGAATATCTTTTTAGATAAACCAATTATTCCTGCACTGCTACTTAACTTTCCATTATCAGTTTTTTTACTGTTCTTAAATACTATCGCTAATATGATTCCACTAAAAAAGTCTAGAACCATAAATATTAGTAAAGCTATCATGACATTATCGAATCCTCCTAGTAAAAATGAAAGCAAGGATCCAATAGATCCAAAGATCATAATGATTATATTTTTAACTCTCATTACTTATCGCCTACTTTTATATTGCTTCTAAACTCCTTAATTTCTTCTAATAATTCTTTAAACTCTTCTACTACAGACTGGTCTAATGTTTCCCAGTCTTTTTTGTAATTAAATATCTTATCTGATATTTCTTTTGGAATGTTTACATCATATTTGTTTGTTTTCTTAAAGTTACTAATGATCCAATGAACTCTATAGATGTGATAGTTACGCTTTACTTTAGCTTCTTGTCTATTGATTAATAAATCATAGTAAGTTATAAACGCATCTAAGAATTCTGGTAGTACTTTTTCAAACTTAATATTGACTAACTTATCATACTCATCTTTAAATTCCGGATTTAAATAAATCAAGTTGTCCTTGACTTTTAGGAAATCATCAGCATGAATTAAGTTGTAAAGAGGAAGCTCATCACTAATTGATTGTCTTTGAATAAAACTATCAATTCCATATGCAAAGATATCAATACCATTTAATGATGCATGTGTTATTCCACCAAGGTCACTAAAGACTGCAACTACATCGATATCTGATTCTTTGGTATCAGTACCATAGGCTCTTGAACCACAAAAGTATGCAAATATTAATTCATTGTGAACAAAGAGTCCTTTTAATTTATCTTCAATTAATTTCTTTTCACTAATTTTTTCACTCATCGTTTTTCACCTCACGATTTTCTAAATCATCTTTACCTTTATCAAAACCTTCAACATTTACTTTGAGCCACTCATAAGCAGCCTTTAGTGGATTGTTGTGTTTGAATATATTAAAGTCTTCTTTAGGTACTTCAATATCCACCACTTCAAGTGGTCTGAAATTCTCTACTCTTTTATCGAGATCAATGTATGATGCAAGTCCTATATTAACTTGCTTTTCACCGTAGTTTATGTTGATATGTACTACTCTATGATATGAGACATCAATACCAACACCTGATTTTAATTTCTTTATAATTGCCATTTTTATTTCTCCCTTTATTCGTATACTTTATTACCATTTAAGGTTTCGTTTAATACTTTGCTATTATTTAAATTATTTGTTGTAATCTTAGTCCCATTTAATGTAATGTTGTTTACACCACTACTTTGAGCTGTTACAGTTATTGCTCTTCTAGGACTTCCTTGAACTTTATAATAAACCGAAACATAATAAGTTCCTGGTGTTATATCGGCAAATGAGACCATATATGAAACACCAGAAACCAAATCATACATTGATTCGTAATATAAAGTTTTGATAACTGAACCACCACTTGATGTACTATATAAATCAATAGTAAATCCAGGGAATGCTAATCCTGAACCACTTAAACTAAAGTTAATCCTTAAACCTTGGTTTGCTGTATTAGTAAAAGTTGTAGGACTTACACTACTTATATTTAAGGTATAAGCCATTTACTCCACCAACCAAATCTTCTCTAAATAAATAGATGTTGTTGTATTGGTAGTCCATGCAATAGTTGATCCACTAAAGTTACCAACTAAATGTTTAGCAAATCCAACTGTCATTTTGTTAGTTGTTGAGTTTGATACATATGCTTTAAATGAATGTGTTTTAAAATATTGTCCATCAAATACACTCCATGAATAAAGTCTGTCATAAGTTCCACTCGCACTAGTTGTTGAGTTACTTCCCATTCTTCCAAATACAACATGAGTTTCATAAGAGTCAGTTCCCGTCATATTTCTAACTTCAAAAGCAAGTATTTTATTATATAAATTAATACTTTGATTTAAAGTTATATTGTTAGCTGATAACGAGGTTGGTATTGTTCCTGTCCCTTCATATAAGAGTTTAAAACCTCCACCAACTTTAACGACACTTGTATTGCCTCTAATAAAAACTTCGTTAGTAGATGTATTAATTGCCATCTCACCTACTTGAGTAAGATTAGAAGTCGTAGGGTTTGTGGTTCCTCTTTTAATCTTAATGATTGGCATTAGTAAGTTCCACCATCAATAACTGAAGTTGGTCCTATGATTTTGTTTTTATCTATACCTATATAATAAGTAATCTTTGGTGGGTTATATGCTTCATTAAACACAGTGTAAACAACTAGTCCATTACCTAGTACAGCATTATTAAATGCCGTTAGTGTGCTAACTTCTGTCATTCCATTACTTGCATGAACACTTGAATTATAGACATTTGTAATCCTTGCTCTTTGTTCTGCAGTTAAGTGAAGATTGCTTGAGACGTGAGTATTGTAAGTTGATGCTGCAACTCCGCCAAGTTCAGATAAAGTAATTGTTACTGCACCTGTCTTTGAGTTAACACTTGTAACCGGTGCAACATCAGGAATAATTGATGTCGGCAGTTTATTATTGGCACCAATTAAAGGTACAGTTCCATTAGTTGTTCCTGTGTTCTTCTTTGATGCAGTACCCAATGATAAAGCCGTTATCTTACTATTCATCAATGTATCAGCATTTGGTTTTGACAGATACTCTATATAATCAGATACCGCTATTGGGTTACCACTACTACCAGTTTTATCTTGCTTTGAAATAAAGAGATTACCACCATTTAAATCTACTAAAGGTTCTCCAGCTTTAATTGTTCCACTTGAACCAACTAAAGGTCCTGTTCCACTAGATGTTCTTCTTTTTATTTGTATAATTGCCATTTATTTTTCCTCCTATCTTTTATAAAAATATACTCTATGAATTTGATGTGATGTTGAGCCACAATGAATTGTTAGAGTTCCATTTTGATAACTAAGTCCTAAAGTATAATCTGCTCCAGTATGTCTATAGTTAACTGAACCGCTTGAACCAACTGTTATAAATAAAATTGCTCCAGGGAATGTTACTACTGCGCTTGTGAGCTGAACACTTATAATTGACCTAGTTAAAATATATGAGTTTAAGTTTCCTACCGTATAAACTCCATTTGAAACTTTAGTAGGATTAATTTGCATTGGCTCGCCTTCTGCTTCTATTTCATTTCTTAAATCATTAAGTTCTTCTAGGTAACTAGTTATATATCTTTTTTGATAACTGTTATCTACACTTATTGATGTTGCTGTTTTGTTATAAGCACATAAGACTAATTCATATAAACCATCACTATTTAATAGATTAGTTGTTGTTAGATTTGGATAACTTCCTGCTTGTTCTTTTAAATATAAAGTTGCAGTATTATTTGAAGTATTAATTCCTAAAACAACAAACCCTCTTTTACTTGAATCAAGTGTTACTTTTATTTGAGTGTTTGCTTCTACATAGATAAGCCTTCCATATACGGAAACATAACCATCTTTAAAAGTGATCGTGTTACTTGATATTGTATGGTTTACTTGATTTTTGAATCCTTTAATTATTCCTACTTGATTTGATAATAAAAAATGATAGAGATCAGCGTCTACTTTTGCACTAACACTTGCTCCATCAAATGTAATTTTTTGTAAAGCCATTAAAACTCTCCTCCATCTAAATCAGAATAGCCCTGATTGTTTATAGTTACATTACCAACATTTGAAGTTACTCCTTTTGTTAGTATTTGAAGTTTTTCTGTTAAGTTAACTCGGTATTCTCCAAGAGTTACATGGACTACTTCCATATTATTTATATACTTAAGTCCAGTAACAATTGAATCATATATCTTACCCTTATAAATAAACTCAATGAAATCTCCAAGTTCTAATTCATTTAAAGCTTCAATACTGTTTTTTTTAGTTGTTGTAAATGTAATTTGATGATCCTCTTTACTTACTACTAAAATACTTTTTACTTTATCAGGAATGTCTAAATAATCATTATCACTATAAGTTTGAGCTTTAGATATTACCTTTTCATATCTAAGACTACTACTTACATCTTCACTGATTGTTCCATCCTTAAGTAAGAAGTAAGTTTTAATATCTTTAAAAAAGAGATTATCTTTTCTTGGATAATATGTAACTTTGTTTACTTGTTCTTTACTTGAATCATTAACTATTAAATCATCTAGGAATAAATTATCTGCTTTTATCTTCACACCAGATGATATTTGTACTATTCTTATTTCTAAACCTAAAAAAGAACCATTATCAAATACAACATTACTTCTAACTGAAACTCCATACATTTTAGTGATTAGTTCTAATATTTCATAAATTGTCATTACTTTATCATCTTCAAAGGTAAGTTTACCTATCTTAGATGTTTCTTTACTTATTTGTAAGTATGATATGTTTTGGTTTGAATCACTATTTGTAATAAAAGTTGTTCTTATAATACCTTCTATATAATCTGCTAAGTTTCCTTCATAACTTAAAGCTAAGACTTCTACTTTAAATATTTCTTTAAAATCATAACAAGATATTAATTGATAATTGTTCTCTTTTATAAAACTTTCAATAACACCAAAATAAAGACCATCTTTTTTTACATAAAGATAGTCTCCAATTTTTGCATTTAATTCTTTTTTATCTACTTTGAATGTTGACCGTTGCGTTACAACTAGATCATTGAGTATTTCAAACTCATTAGCAACCCTTACATTATCTTTAACACTAAAATCTAAGCGATCTAAAATTACAAGTTCCATAAGCTATCCTAAGTGATACTCATAAATGAATATTTTAAAGATTGTCTCATTATTTGTTCCTGAATTAAATTCAAGTGTTAAGTCGCTAGGTTCTAATAATATAAAATTGTCTTTTTCAAAGTCTTGTAAATGATAGATATCATTTTCTACCAAACCATCATAACTTCTTATGTATTGTTCGTTTGGTATAGATGATATAACTATCTTTGCATTATTTTTAATAATATTCAGTTTCATTGATGTGATAATATCTTCACCTTTTAATACATTCAAACTAGGGTTTTTAACATTCCCTGTTATTTCAATTAAGGTAGATGCTTTAGTTACTCCATCAATTTTAAGTCTTGATTTACCCCCTGTTGTTTCACTATAAGAAAATGGATAGTTAAACGGATATACTTTTCCACTTTCAACGCTACTATCAAAACTTAATATAAAACTCTTTTCTTTTATCCAGTAAGTTTTCTTATTTAAGATTGCTCCACTTTTTAAATGGCCATCAATAATTTCACTCTTTGATAAATTAACAAAATCAACATAAATATACTTTGTATCATTTGAGGTATAGTAAAGTTTTAAGTTGCTAGTCTCTATATTTAAATAATCAATTAACTTTTGATAACCTAAATAACCATCTAAGAAAATAATATCAAATGAAATCTCTCCTAATGGTTCATCCTTTTTAACAGTGTTATAAATATGGTCATATTTTAAATAAATAACATTATATGAAAAGCCAAGTCCGGTAATATTAGCAAGTAAGCAACCACTATAGTAATTAAAATTAAATACTTGGCCTTTGCTGTTTTCAAGATAAAACTTTCTTATCATATGAACTTACCTCCAAGTGCCCTATTTATAGAATCAATATCGAAGGTAGATGATGAAGTATTAACAGTTACATTGTTAGTTGTTGAGTTTGAATTACTTACATTACTTGTTTGTGCACTTTTCTTTAAATTAAAAGTGTTAGCAAAGAAACCACCAACTTTACCTAATACTCCACTTACAGCTTCTTTAGTTTTTGATACTGCATTTGAAACACCACCGACAATATTAGATGCGAGATTACTTACACCACTTACTGCATTTTTAGCAAAATCTCCGACCTTACTTGCAGTGTTACCAATAAAGTCTCCAACTTTAGACACAGCTCCAGATACACCTTCTTTAACATTATTAATGACTCCACCAACTGTATCTTTTACTTTTCCAAAAAGTCCACTTACAAAACCACCGACTTTACTTGCAGCATTTCCAACAAAGTCACCTACAGTATTAATTGCACCACCTACTGCATCTTTAACTCCACCAACTACACCACCTACAACATCTTTAACTTTGTTTATTGTTCCACTGGCAAAATCCGCAACCTTACTAAATGCACCACCAACGAAATCAGTAATACCGTTAAATACTCCTGTGACTTTTTCAAACACACCACCAAGTACTCCACTAACTGCATCTCCAACTTCTGTTATAAAACCGAATATTTTCTCAAAGAGTTTAATAATTTTTTCTAATATTTTAAATATTGGTTCTAATATCTTACCGATTAGTTCTAAAGCAGGACCTAGTATTGAATTAAGTATGTTACCTACCATCTCAATTAATGGCGCTAACATTTCAAATAGATCAGCTAAGAATCCTAATTGTTTAATAATAGGTCTTAATATCATGTCAATAATTGGTACTAACAAATCAATTAATCTTGTGAATATTCCAATTACAGTATCTAAGATTGGTTTTAAAGCATTCATTAATACTTGAACTAATTTCATAATTGGCTCTAATAGCTTCATAAAGACATCAAATAGTTCTTTTAAAAGTTCTTTAAATGACTCACTTTGCATTAAAGCCATTACCACAATAGCAATTAAAGCACCGATTCCTAAGGTGGCAAAGTTAATCCCTGCACCAGCAAACATACCGGCTGAACCTAGGGCCTTAAAGGCCACAGAAGCGCCTTTTATAGTTGGTCCGACTTTACCTACTACTGATAAAACAGGACCGATCGTAGCGGCAAGTGTTGTAAGTGTTATAATAATTGTTTTAGTTGAGCTACTTAGGTTATTCCACCACTCCACTGCAGTTCTTACAGCTGGTATAACACTATTTTGTAATGTATCTACAACCTTACTCATCATTGGTATCATAACAGTTGCTATTTCCACTGATAGAGCCGTTGTTGATTGTTTTAATTTATCAAGTGAATCTTTATATCCACTAGTTTGTTCTATTTGTTCATTTGTGATTATTCCTAGTTTTCTTGCTTCTTCCCTTAAGTCACTTATCTCATCTGATTCCATACTTAAGATAGGAATTAAATCACTACCTAATTTATCACCAAACAGTTTATTAGCTAAAGCAGTTCTAAGTGATTGATCTTCAACTTGACTAAGAGCAACTCTTATGATCTCAAATGCTTCTTCTGTACTTTTACCTTCAAGTTCATCCATTGATATACCTAAAGCATGAAAAACACCAGCGAATGATTTAACATCCCCTAGTGCTATATCTGCTAGTATATTATTTACTTTACCGAATGCTTTCTCTAATTTACCTGTTTCAACACCAGCTAAAGTTGCTACATGATTCCACTCTTGTAATGCTTCAACATTAACACCTATTCTTTGTGCAGTGTTTTTAAGTTCATCTGCAGTATTAATTCCTTTAGTAGCAAGTGCAGTGAGTGCTGCTACTGCTCCAAGTATTGGTGCTGTTAGTGATTTAGTTAATGTACCTCCAAGCTTAGCTAAATTATCAAACTTTTCATTACCTAAAGATTTTAACTTATCTTTTGTTTGTTCTAATTGACTATTTACTCTTCTTATATCCGCTTCTGTATATGAGATGTTTCTTTCTAACTTCCTAAATTCAGCTTCAGATATTGTTCCAAGTTTTAAACCTTCTTTAGCTTTTGCTAATTGTTCGTTTTGTTTAGCTAATCTTTCCTTTGTACCTTTTAATATTTCATTTAACTGACTTTGTTTCTTTCGCCAAAGTTCTAAATTTGAACTGTCATATCTTAGGTTAGTATTAATAGCTCTTAGATCTTTTTGTTGTTCCCTAAGAGCTTTATTTATTTCCTTTATTTCATTTTGTAAATCTTTACCATCAAGACTTAATTTAATATTTATACCTTTAACAGTTTCAGCCATTAATACTCACCTCCTTATAATAAAAATAAGTCTATATCTTTTTGAGTTGCTTTTCTGGGGTTCTCTTCTTTTGATATAGTTTCAAGTTCTAAATTAATTAATTCTACATATACATCAATATCTATGTATTTTGAATCTTTAATTGAAATCCCAAGATGAGCCAAATTATAAATTATATTTGCTGTGACTTGCTCACCTTGAGGTTCTATTTTGGGTTATCTTCGTTTACTTTACTCCCACCTAATAACTCTGCGATTGTATTTGATACATTTTCAAGTTCATTAATGTTTGTAAGCAAACTAAAGTCTATACTTTGTAAGAACTCTTCATAACTCTTTTTAGTGAAAGGTCTATGAAGTACATAAATGATTTTAAATAATACTTCTGATAGGTTACCTTCTTTTTCGCTTTGTTCTAACTTAGTAATATCTTTAAATAACTCAGTACCAAAAATACTACGATATTCAATAATAGTAAAAAGTGAGGACTTTAATCTTAAATCCTCACCGTTTAATATAATAGTTTTTTCCATAGCACTTAACCTACATTAGTTACGGTGGGTCCACTCGAGAAAAAGTCGTTATAATTATCATCACCATATTTAGATATTACTCTAATTACTGATAAGTTTCCGATCTCGATTGATCTTGCCGTAATGTTTAATGTCACAGAGTTTGGCTCGATGCTTTCTGCTTTAGTTTTAGTTGCATCACTAATAGGAGATGCTGTACATAAGAAATACCACACGCGTCTTGATTTATCATCACCTTGGATTTCATAACCAAGTGCAAATGTTTTATTTCTATGATTTACAATTTCTACTAAATTATTATTAGAATCTCTTTCATAACCTAACACATCTACTTTAAAGTTATCACTCACTTCTGTAAGTTTAAGTGAAATGTTAGATCCACTATTAGAAACTAAAGTAGCTAATATTCTATCATCAGCATATACATCAGTTTTTCCTGCTATTACTTCGGCAGTTAATTCTTGTGCGCCTTTTAGTTTCTTTGGTTCACCATAAGTCCAGGAATCATCTTGTCCTGGAGTTGCTACTGCGTAGTGAACATTCTTTAAACCAAATGTTACTTTATTGCTCATATCTTGTTTCCTCCATTTTTATTTCATAAATTCTGTATAGACCACTTTTCTTTATATAATATTCACTTATTAGATTGTATTCAATATCATTTTCTTTGAATCTATTTTCAAGTGTTCTTTCTAATTCAACATTTTTATTATCAGTTATTAAAGTAATTTGTAACGTGGATACTTTTAATAAATAGTGGTCGTCTGAAAATAAAACATTTCTTTTATTTAATTCTTGATAGATGATAATTGGCAGAGTGATTTTTTCTTCTATTGAAAGTGCATAAAACACTTTATCTGGAAGAACAGTATTTAATATTTGATATATAAATAAAAGGTTATTGTTTTCCATTGATAATACCTTTTATATCTTCCAACATTTTAGGAGTAAAGGCATCAAAGGCTGGTCTTAAAAAAGGTCTAGGATTTACATAGTTTCCACTCCTATGCATAAACCCAAATTCAATCAAGTGAACGATCATACCTTTATTTTTTCCATGTATAACAATTGTTTTGTTATAACCAGTTCCTTTTTCCGTTTTTATAAAATCATCTGCCAATGAATTGTTCTGTCCACTCCTTGGTGCATTTTCAATAATATACTCTATTATCTTATCTGCAGTTTCATCAAGTTTAGCTTCAAGCTCCTTTTGAACTTGCTCTGAGTAATCATTAACTGCATCCATTATCTTTTCAGTTAAATTATCAAGTGTAATCATCTATATCATCTACTTTCAATTGAGTTTCTACTAAATAAAGTTCAATAAACTGACCTGCAAGATATGTTCTTTCTATGTTATATATAGTTCCATCCACTAATGCGTGTTTGCTACCGTCATATAAAAAACTTTGAATTTGTACAGATAAATCCACAATGTATTCGTGTTTTTTACTTTCGTAATATTCTTTAGATGTCACTGACCTTCTCATTGCTATTAAACTTTTCTTGCTGATAAACTTTAATTTGTTATTTCCTAAGTAATCTCTTGTTGATTCTAATCTTAGTAACACAATTTTTAAATTAGGACTACTTGGAAACATTACTATCACCTTTTGATAAAGATAGTTGTAACAAAAGCATATCGAAACTTCTAGGTAGTTCTTTAACTGCTCCATCTGTTTTAAACCCAAAAAATGTTTTACAGTAAATTAATACTAAAGATTTTGTTAGGGGGTTATCTTCAATATTCTCTGGATCCACGCCTGTTGATAAAATTAAAGCTCTACACGCATCAATATAAGTATTTAACTCATCATCAGCATATGTTTCTTCTACCGGTATTAATAATGATTTTTTTACATAATTAAGTAGTCCCATTTATAAAACCTCTTTCTTAGGGTTTAAGCTGCTTTTTTCTTAATTCTTAAGAAACCGTTATAACCTACAACGTTACCGCCTGTAAATACTGATGCTTTATAGGAAATAATACCATCTTTAAATTTATAGTCTGTTGACTTTCCAATTTCTACTGGTGAGAAAATTGGCACTTCATAGTTATGTAATCCACCATAAGCCATTACATAATCACCGTCATTTGTTTTTGTGTCTGTTAAGGCTTTACAGTATGAATTGATAATATATGGAATACCGTCAATTGTTGAGTTTACATAGTCAATTGTGTGGACCTTTCTACCTTCTGGAGTTCTAAGTCCTGCGAATGCTCTTAAATCGTTTTTGTTTAAGATTAGATATGCACCACCTTCGATTTCCTCATCTCCACCATAAGCAAAGATAATATCATCTAATGTTTGGTCTGTGATCGTTGAGATCTCAAGTGGATCAGCATCTGCTAATGCTACTGCTTGGTCACTAAAGATACCAGTAAATGTATTAGATGTTCCTGGACCTCTTAAGATTTGTTCACTTATCTTTTTCTTTAAAGCAATGTTAATGTTTTTAATAACTTCGGCTTGATAAGGTAGGCTTGGTAGTTTTTCTAACTCTTCAGTGATTTCAGTATATGCAGTAACTTTTACTTTAGTAATAGTTAGGTAACCAAATTCTGGTTCTGTCTCACTATATGATTCACCTTCACCTGTAAGACCTGCGATACCATTACCTTTAATAAATGATTTCTTATAAGTCTCACCACCTGTTAAATTAACTACTTTAACTCTATCAACTAAACTTGAAACTTGCGCGAATGGATAAGCAGCAATGTTTGGAGCAGTATGTTCAGGAAGTAAAATCTCTTCACTTGATACTTGAATCACTCTAGCTTCTTTTAAAGCCTTACCACGTTTTTCAAGTTCCTCTTTATTAACCTGATCTGTCCTTTCAACCTGAATAGGATTGATTACAGCTTTTCTTTGAATAGCCAATTTTCTATCGATTGTTTCCTCTTCTTCTTTTAGCTCATCAATTTCTTTTTCTAAATCCTCTAATACTTCTAGTGTTGCTTCAACACCTGCTAGGCCTTTGATTTCATTTAATCTGACCTTTATTTCATTTTTTCTTTTTTCTAAGTTCATTTTTATTACTCTCCTATTTTTATTTTTAAATCTATTCTTTTTCTTATTAACGCCTCGTCAATTTTTCTCTTTTCTAATTCCATAGTCTTTAGTTCTAAATCCATAGATTCTAAAGAACGAGCATAAATTGATGTATTGTCATAAGCTGGAATATCAACTATAGAAACATCATAGAGTCTATCAATTTTAGTGATTCTTCTTTTTGGAACCTCACCTTCATGATTCCACTCTTGTTCTTTAACTGTAAAAGCAAAACTCATCTTTTCTAAAAGCCCTGATCTTACCATTTTATAAATATCTTTATTGTGCTGAGTATCTAATAATTCAGCACGCACTTTTAATCCCTTTTCATCAGAGATTAATTCTAATGATTTATTTTTAGTTCTAGCAATAATTAAAAATGAATCCATATGATTGTATTTCATAGGTACATCTCTAATTGCATCTTCACTTAGTGCATTTGGATCAATGCTTTCAATAAATCCATATTCTCTTGTTCCGATTAGCGTTTCCTCGTTATAAAGAATTGCATAACCCTCAAGAATCATTTTTTCATCTTCTTCTCTAAGCTCAACTGAACTTAGTCTTGTTTCTTTTTTGCTCATCGGGTCTCCACCTCTTTTTTCTTAATTACTGTTGGAGCAGCTTTTTCGTATACATACTCTAACTCTGCATCCTTATAATAGAAATTACCTATTTTTTGTTTCTTACAATAATCATCAATCACTTTAGTCTTTTCTTGTTGTTCTTCTAAGATTAAAGTTAATGCCTCTTTTGTTACTTTTCCATTAATCGTTACTTTCATTATCAGTTTCCTCACTTTCTTTATCTCCTACTTGATATAGGTTCGCTTTAGTAGCATCTACATAATTTAGGGATTGTAATCTCTTATCACCATTTTCTACCGGTTCTAAACCAAGTAGAGCTCTTGATTCATTTAAACTCATTATTCCAAGTCCCATCAACTTCTCAATTGCAGTTACTTTAGTATTCCAAGATGCATACTGTAATCTTTCACTATAAAAGACTATTTGTTCACCAGCTTTAATTTCATTATCAGTAAGTAAGCCTAAAGAAAAAGCCTCTGACAACTGAATTGCTAAAGGCTCTATCGTTTGTTCATAAAATGAATTGAACTCATCTTCACTATAATTTGAACTAAAGATTGGTGATGATACACCGAAATAATTTAATATCTTATCATTTAAGAATGCTAATGTATCAGCATCTATTAATTTTGGATCTACACTAAGTGGTATATACTCACTTTTTAAATCAATCGGAATTATTGAACTTCCTTTAACTTTTACTGATTCTCTTAAAATATCATTAAATGAATTTACTTGTTTCTTTTTATCCGACTCACTTAACATCGCATTCATTTTTAGAAGTCCTTTAATTTGCATTGAACTTCTAAGAGCATTATCTAATCCCTGAAGTACATTCTCATTTATATTGATTGCTTTAAGTAATGCTTCCTGGTCTCCTCTATGTCCACTTCCACCAAAGATATCATTATCATGATAAAACCTTTTTAAATGAATAACGTTCTCATATGGAAGTGTAAATGCATCTTGATTTTCAAATTGAAACCTTAAGTAGTAATTATTTAGATTATCAACTATCGGTTCAACTACAATTGGATTGATTGGATAAATTCCTACTAACTCACCATTTTCAAACATTGGATAAACAAATGCATTATCATCTATAAAAAGTTTAGTAATTACTTTATAGATAAACTGATAAGGAGTCATTACTTCATTTGGCTTGTGCTTTAAAATAAAAGACAGTTTACCGAGCTTGTCAGTAACTGTCCTGTTATTTTCTGTTTTGATATGTCTTGGTTTTAGCTTTGCACACTGGCTAGCAATCCTATCAATAGCAATCTTTACTACATCTGATTTTGAAATGTTAGTCCCAAATGAAACCTGTGGTATATTAAGTTGACTTATTAATTGAAAAGGCTCCTGCGAGCCTTGTTTTTTCTTTCTTTTAAATATGGCCATAGAGACCTCCTTATAAAATCATATTTTCAAAATCTAATTTATACCTATTAAGTACTGTATAAGCAATTATAAGTGCAACAGTTCCATCAATTCTTTTATATCTTGAATTAAGCTTTGATGGCTGGATATTTCCATTAACATCAACTTTAGCCTGAGTGTTTGATAAGCACCATTTTAAGATTGGATTGTTATCATAAACAACAATTTTATTTTTTAAGTCAGCTTCAAGTTGCTTCATTGGTTCTGATAATGAATAAACACCTTGTCTTACCTTTTCCATATTAAAACCTAAGTCTTCCATTTCTTTAATCCAATACTGACTATTCCATGGATCATACCCAACCCATAAAGGTCTAATTTGATATTCTCTTACCATATCTAAGAACCACTTGCTTACAAGTGAGAAATCGTTCTGACTTCCTTCTGTAACTGTTATTAAACCTCTTTTTACCCATATGTCATAAGGTGCATTATCTTCTGACATTCTTTTTTCAATAACATCACTTGGCATAAAGAACTGAGTAATAACAAACTTTTTATCACCTTTCATTAAAAGCAATACAGCGGCAGTTAAGTCCGTTGTACTTGAAAGGTCAACTCCTCCAATTGCATAGCTATCTTTTAAATCATTAATACTATAAGTTTCCTCATTATTTAAATCTTCAAAGGTTAGCCATGATCCTTGGTCTAATTGCTTAATATTGAAGTCTTTACAAAGCATTGTGACGCGAGTGCCCAAATCGTACCTCGACTTATTCATTATATCTTCCAAATACTCGTGTGTTTTAACTGTACCTAAACTTGGGTTAGATTTTTGCCATGTATTTGGATCTTGATAGATCTCATCAATTGAATCTTGAGTATATAGCCAAGGCAGTATCTTTTCATCTTTAATTTCATCTTTAAGTAGTTTTCTAACATAATCTAACTTGTTATCTAAGAAACCACCTACTGTTGTTCCTTCAGTAGTAATAATAAAGATTAATGGTTCATCCTTAGTTGATTGACTTTGTTTAATCGCATCATAAACCTTTGAATCGGTCATTTCATGAACCTCATCAATACAACCAACTTCAATGTTATAACCATCTTTGTTTCTTGATTGAGCTGATAACTTCTTTATCTTATTCTTTGTTTTAGGTGAGTATATTTGAAAGATATTTTTTGTACTTCTTTTCTTATTTGATAAAGCCTTAGATTGTTCTCTCATATTGTTGATTTCTTCAAATAAGATATTAGCTTGTTCTGTAGTGTTAGATGCACAAACAATATCAACTCCACCCTTAGATAAGAAAAACTCAGCTAAATCTATAGCTGCAATAAAGGTTGTTTTACCGTTCTTTCTAGCAATGAGTAATAATACTTCGTTAAATCTTCTAAGGCCTGTTGATGCCATTTTAAATCCATAAGCAACTTCAAGTACAGCCTTCTCCCAAAGTTCTAAAATGAAAGGCATACCATTAAACGGACTTTTAGTATGCTTACAAAATGTCTCGATAAAATCAATCCTAATGTTTCCTGGTTTAGGATCATAAGTATATCTAGGATTTTTCATATCCCTCATTAATCTTTCAAGCATTGTTAGTAGTTCATTACCTACTACTATTTTACCAGACTTTATCTTCTCATAGTATTCAACTAAATAACTCAAGTTTCTAACCTTTTCATAAATTCATCAAATTCATCGTCATCGTCAATTACATCTTTGCCTAAAACGGAGTTTAATGTTTTTATAACAGTTCCATAACTATTGACTAATTTAGTATAGTATTTGGCTGCTTCGGTTTGTCTTTGAGAACCATGATTTGAAATTTGAACTGCACCATGTTTCCTTATTTGTATTCTTAAGTTAGAAAGTTCTACTTTCATAAATGCTGCTTCTTTTAATAAGTTATCCACTAAGTCTGCTTTTGTTTGATCCACAGAATTAAAAAGAGACCTGAGTCTCTCATATTCTAATTGTACATTATTTAGTTTTCCCATCCTTACCTCCTAAGAACCAAAGTAAATACTTCCTGTTTCTAATTCCTCACCGTCATGTAGTATTTCAATGATGCCTGTTATTTTTCTGTAGTCACCATGATTATCTCCATCTACAAAGTCCCACCACATTGATCTTAGTACTTCTCTTTTTTCAATTGGTCCAACAGAACCTATTTTACTTTGATACATTTTATTATTATAAATTTCAGCTTCTGCATTGAATGCATCTTTTAATTTTAACCAAAGTTCGTGTGCTACTTTGTAATCATTATCAGTTGCGCCATCTGTAATTTCATCGAGTGAAGTTTCGCTGTAACCTCTAAAGTTTATTAATGTTTTTTTGTTTTCTAAAATATCATTTATAGTTTTCCATTCGTAATTATATTTTTTCATTTCTATTACCTCCTCAACTTTCATACACATATTACCGTACAAGAAACACTATAGCAACTCATTTTTTTATTATAATTTATTATCTTTTTACCAATAAAATTATAATAAAAAAGTCACAAATTAATGCGACTTGATTTTAATTCAGGTTTATTAAATTTGAGATTTTCAAAATTTTTGCCTTTCGTTTTTTAAAGGCCCCCCCATGCGGTACCCATCGCCAGTTGCTAAAAGTCTATGAGGGGGGTATGATACTTAAAATTTTTGAAAAACCCTATAAATTTGTTGTAATAGTTAACCGGTTTTAGAGTTTTTAGGATTTTTGGTTTAGAAAAAAGGCAGTACTGACTGGTGATGCATTTGTTTGGGATAGGGCAGTTACTACGATGCCCTTATCCTACAAACGATATGCGTCAGCAGTGGAAGGAACTTCATATATATAAGCCTTATTTTCCACTTTTCTTATTTTTGTGAATAAAGGGCATTTATCCCTATTTTCGCTTTCCGAATTTTTAGTGAGTGAAGCGGATGTTTTCCCTATATTCCATCTTTACTTTTTCTTGATACAACACCACGATTATTTACATATTCATCACTAAATTCGCTGATTCTATTTTTAATCGTTTTATCAGTTACACCTAAATATTCAGCCAAAATAGATACTCTACAAGTTCCATCTTCTTCTAAATTAATATCAAAAGCATTGTCAAATTCTAACTTTCTAGATTCCGGAGTTTGTTTTCTTTTTCCACTTTTGGTTAGATTATGTCTCGGATCACCTGAAGCATAGTTTTTGGTAAGTAGTCCTTCTTTGTCTACTATATGGATTGGATAATCAAACCAAAAGTTGACCGGAGTAATATTTCTAAACTCTCTTAAACTACTTTCAAGCCGCCAAGCAGTCATATTCTGATCGTCTAAATAGGCTTGTTTAAACTCTTCTTCTAAAATAAGATCAATGATATCAAGTAATGAATCTGGATCTCTTGCGAACACTCCGGAACCAGATGCACGATCCATTGCTCTTTTAAATCCTTGTTCGCCTTTAGAATGGTGATGAGAGTAAATAACGGCTACACCTGTTTCCAAACAAAGCTTATCGAATAGATTAGTAAACTTTGCCATATCGGTTGCTTTGTTTTCATCGCCTGTTATTACTTTATAAATAGGATCAATAATAACGACATCAATACTTTCACTTTTTGTTCTTTCGATTAAAATTGGCATTAGTTTATCAAGTGGCATTGATTTTCCTCTTAAATTCCAAATAGCTAAATATTCATCTTCTTCTGGTTTTATACCAAGTCTTTTATAAATTTCAACAAACCTATTAATACAACTTGCTCTATCAATTTCTAGGTTCACATACAATACCTTTGACTTCATACACCCAAACTCTAACCATTTAGATCCTTTTGAAAGGGCAATAACTAACTGCATCAACAAAAAGCTCTTACCGGCCTTAGATGAACCAGATATCAACATCTTGTGTCCCTTCCTTAAAATACCCTCTACTAACTCTGGTGCTAATGGTGGTAGTTTTTCCAATACTTCTTTTGTTAATGTTATAGTTTTTGGAAATCCATCTTCATCTAACTCCTCATCCATTAAAACAACCCCACTACTTTTCTTTACTTCTTCTTTTTCCATTTCCATTTTTCTTTCCTCCTTTTTGATAAAATATTTTTCCTTTCATAAGTTAATGGCAAGCAAGTAGTGAAATTCCTTAGTTTTTTTAGAAAATTCCTATATTTTCACATTTTTAGTAACTAAAACAGATAATCTAACTACCTCTTCAATGGTTAATGGCAAGTAGGGTACTGTTTTGCCGGTTATTTTTGAAATTTTGTTAATTTTATGTGTTTTAACAACTTAAATAGCTAACTTCACCACTTCCTCAATGGTTAATGGCATGAAGATTATTGTTTTGCCAAGATTTAGTGAATTTTGTATGTTTTTCATGTAAAAAGTGCGTAAGTAACAAAAAAAACGACCTATTTGGTGGTAAATAAGCCGTTCCGCATTTGCTTTCTTATAATTAAAAGTAATCGTTAAATTGTAATAACCAAAAATTAAAAAACTCTAAAAAAGAGTAGTTTTATGGTTTCTATGTTGTTGGTCAAGTTATAAGTAGAAATGGAATAAAGGGTTATATTCCCTATCTTCAAAATAAAAAAAGTTTGACACAAATTGTATCAAACAAATTTCTAATTTGTGTTTGTTTACCTATTTTGATACAACAACGCACCCCTGGCAAAAATCACGCACCCTTAAGTGCAAATCACGTACCCTTGGGTAAATTTACACACCTTCAGTAATTTTACGCAGAATATACCAACAAACCCATCATATGATTTTCTGTTTAGAAGTTTTTTATTAATCTTTCTGAAGAACTGTGTTAACATGATAATATCCTCGGTGGGTAATGAAGATATTGCTTTGATCGACAGAGTTGTCCTCATTTTTTATTTTATAGACATAATACAACATAATACCAAAAAACTCCCTATAATCTGATGATAATATATCATTTCGGCTCAGAATAATTAGGATATCAATAATTCAATGCATTCCAGACAACTTTTATACACGCTTACTTAATAAGTTCGTAGAATTAAACGAATCATCAATTTCTTTAAAATGCACGAATGCCATAGATTTTCTTTGAAGCCACGCCATCATGAATATACTTGCTATACCAAAAGTTATGATAGTTAGTAACAAATATGTATAGTAGAAAAACATATCCTTACCTGAACCAGTAAATTCAAGTTGTTTATTATTATAAATCTTGACATTGAACCTTAATTATAACATAATTAAGGTGTTTTATTAATTTAATTGTTTCCTATTTTTTCAAACTCTTGTATTGTTCTACTCATCAAATCTTTGATTGATTCTCTTTTGTTTAAAAATATGTTTGGATATACTAAATCTCCAATTTCCATTCTTATTTTAGTTTTAAAGAAAAATGGGTATTGATACCACTTTTTATCAATATAATTAATTCTTAGTGGTACTACAGGTACTTTAGCTTCTTCAGCTAAAATAAAGGCGCCTTTTTTAAAATCTCTAATTGTTCTATCCATTGGAATTAAATGTCCTTCTGGGAAGACATGAATAAATCTTTTGTTTAAAAGTTGTTGCTTTGCCTCATAAAGAAAAACTCTAGTTTGTAGTGGTGTTGTTGGAATTGGTGAGGCACCAAGGGCACTCACTAAGTGACCTGCAACTTTAATTTCAAAGTTTTGTGGTAGTGATGTAAAGATTGGTTTTTTAGGTAACATTGCAATACCGCTCATCACTGAGTCTAGCTTGTGTACGTGATTAGTAACAATAACTGCTCCCGTTTTTAATTTCTTCATCTCTTTTCTGTTTTTAATTCTAAGTCCTCTTATTAATCTAAAGTAAATACCAAAGATTGGGATTACTACTAAGTAATATAATAAGAATGAGAAAAACCTTTTAATTTTTCCTGGCTTTATATGTTTACTTGTAATCATTCCTTTTTCGGTTTTACTTGTTTGCTTTCTTCTATAATCTGTGACTGCTTCTTTAAACATCTCTTCTAATAGTTTCGTCATATTATCGATTCGATATCGTTCCATACTAGCACGGTACTTTGGTTCAAGTTCCATTCTACGCTTTGGGTTTTCTATAAAGTAATCTATTTTTTTAGCTAAAGATTTATGTTTTCTAACTTTATATAATGATTCATCTGTTAAAGTAAATTGTTTTGTTGCTGAGTTTTTACTATCAGCAACAATCGGCACAAGCCCACTTGCGATTGCTTCTAAAGCACTAATGCCTTCAATTTCTGCTTCTGCAGGATGAACATAAATATGATTTTCTTTAATTTTTTGAATGAGTTCTTCTTTAGAACAAAAACAAAACTCAACATTTAAATCTAGTTTTTCGGCTAGCTTTCTAAGTCTTTTTTCTCTTGGACCTCTTCCTGCAAGAGTAATTTTTATTTTATCTTTATATTTACTTTCACTAACAGCTTTTAATAATGTATCTTGTCTTTTTTCTTTTGAATACCTTCCAATTGATAATATATTAAAAACTTCGGGATTTTCTTCTCTAAGCGGTTTAGTGAAAAAATCATCACCAACACCGTTAGAAATAACATGAAAGACGTTTTTATAGCTATGATCAATTAATTTTTTACTAATAAATTCACTTGGGCAATGGATATGACTAACTTTACTGTAAAATGTGCGGTTTAAACGACGATAAATAATTGATGAAAGTGGTGATCCATATTTTCCTAAACCCATTCCATATGTAATATGTTCTGGTTGCATATGAAAAGCTGCTGTGACTGGTATTCCCATTTCCTCAGCAATCTTTACAGCTAGCTTACTAGTTTTATATGGTAAAAACAAATGGACTAAATCTGCATCCTTAAAAGCTTCTTTTAGAATTTCTTTGTCAGGTTTAGCAAAATACATATGTTGTTTTCTAGCAAAATAAGAAACAATTGGAATTTTTCTTTCTTTTAATTGAAAGTATTCTTCCCCTTCTAAATCAGCAATTGAAACTATTCTCACAGTATAACCAAGTTTTTCTAAATATTCTTTACTTCTTTTTGCTGTGACAGTTGTTCCATTAGAAAAATTACCATAACTGTCAATTACATAAACTATTATCATTTTATTCCCGCTTTCTTTACTTGTAGTTACCATTTTAATCTATAATTAACAATATTGCAATTAAAACCTTAACAATAATAGTATTTATCGTTGTTTAATGATAATATAGATATATGTTGAAAATACCAAAAATTATTCATTACGTATGGGTTGGTGAAAAACAAAAAGACGAGCTTTTTTATGCATGTTTAGACAGTTGGAAAAAACATCTTGGTGATTACGAAATAATGGAATGGAGTGAAAAGACTTTCGATGTATCAAGTAATCTTCAAGTTAAAAAAGCTTTAGAAGAGAAAAACTATGCTTATGCTTCAGACATCATTAGAGTTTGGGCACTTAAAGAGTATGGGGGCGTCTATTTTGATACTGATATAATGATAACTAAAAACATTGACCATTTGTTAAAGAGCAAGTTTTTTGCGTCATATGAAGCTAAATATTGGCTTGGAAGTGCTGTCTTAGGTGCAATTAAAAACCACCCAATCATTGAACTTATTTATAAAAGATATTCACATGATGATCCGATAAAGTTTAACACTAATGTTTTAACGGTTCATTCTTATACTGCTGCAATTAGATATTTATATAACTATAAACCTAACGGCAAGACATATCAACATGATGAGTTTTTAGTACTAGCGAGTGATTACTTTTATCCAATACATTATTTAACGCTAAAAGAAAAACAAACCGAAAACACAGTCGGCATCCATTATTATAATGGCAGTTGGCACACTGATAAACAAAATCGTGGTTTTAACTTTGCTAAATTTAGTCGAAAGATTTTAGGGAGACATATTTTCTCCATCTTTGAAAAGATTGTTGCTAGTAGCTACAATCGAACGTTACAAAAAGATTTTAAGAAATTAAGTGAATGAAAATGGAATATATAATTAAAACTGAGAATTTAAGTAAATCATTTAATGAAATTAAAGCTGTTGATAATATTAGCTTTAAAGTAAAAAAAGGCGGCCTTTTCGCTTTTTTAGGTTTAAACGGTGCTGGTAAATCTACAACTATTAATATGATTACCCAAATTATTAGTAAAGATAGTGGCACTATTTTTATCAATGGGCATAATATTGATGAAAATAGTGAAGTAATTAAAAATGATATTGGGATCGTTTTTCAAAATAGTGTTTTAGATAGTGAGCTAACAGTACTGCAAAACTTAAATTCAAGAGCAAGCCTTTACAATTTAACTAAAGATGAAGCAAAGAGAAACATTTTAGAACTTGTTGATCTTTTTGAATTAACGAGTATTCTTAATAGATCATACGGAGTTTTATCCGGTGGACAAAAAAGGCGTGTTGATATTGCAAGAGCTTTAATCCATAAACCTAAAATACTTTTTTTAGATGAACCAACAACAGGTCTTGACCCTGTAACTAGAGTAAAGGTTTGGGAGATAGTCCATAAGCTGATTAAAAATGATGGTTTAACTGTCTTTTTAACTACTCACTATATGGAAGAGGTTTTAAATAGTAACTATGTTGTTATTATTGATGAAGGTAAAATTGTTGCTGAAGGTACAACGGATAACTTAAAAGATAGATATGCTTATGATGTACTTAGAATAATTAGTAAAAGAAATGAAAAAATAGAAAATAAACTAACTAAAAATAAAGTGATTTTCAATTATCAAAATGAATGTTACTATGTTAATTTAAAGCATTCAAGAGAAGCTTTAAATATTTTAAATTTAGATCCGGGATTATTTAGTAACTTTGAAGTTATTAAAGGTAATATGGATCAAGTGTTTTTAAATGTTACAGGTAAAGAACTATGAAAAAAATAAAAAAGAACGCATATACAATATTAGAACTAACAAAAAGAAACATGCTAATATTTTTTAAAAACAAAACAACGATATTCTTCTCGCTGATCGCGCCAATATTAATACTTGTTTTATACATTTTATTTATGGGCGATATGCAAGTAGGGATGGTAAGAGATGCTTATCCACTATTAGATATTACCGACAAAGAGTTAAAAAGCGTTATTAATGCTTGGGTTATTTCTGGAATAATTGGGATTGCTTCGTTAACTGTTGCCTTAAATAGTATGTTTATAACTATATTAGATAGGGAAAAGAAAACAATTAACGATTTTAAAGCATCACCAGTTAAAACTGTAAATTTAACACTTAGTTATTTTATTAGTGCTTTTATAATTACTTTTACTTTAACTGCTACTTTTACATTAATTGGTAATATTTATTTAATATCTTTTGGTGGAAAAATGTTTTTATTTAGTTTTATAGAAATAATTAAGCTGATATTAATACTAGTTCTTTCATCATTATCAAGTGTTATTACATTAATGTTTGTAACATCTTTTTTCAATAAAACTAGTACTGCTGCAGCTTTTACGGGAATTTTTACAGCATTAATTGGATTTTTAATTGGTGCATACTTACCAATTAGCTTTTTACCTAAAGGGGTATCAAGTATTGCAAACTTACTCCCAGGAAGCCAAGCAACATCACTTTTTAGAATTAGTTTTATGGATAAAGTATTTAATAATAGTACTTTTATTAATAAAGTTGATAGTAGCTTTATAAGTAATATTAAAAATGATTTTGGCTATCATCTTCAGATATTTAACTTAAAATTAAAACCATATATGATAATCATATATTTACTACTAACAACACTTTTATTCTTTTTACTAAATGTATTTGTTAATAAGCTAAAGAAAAAACAATAAGTTAGAGGTTATAATGAAGAAAAATACTGTTGTAGGAAACTTAGACATTATAGATTTAACTGATAATAACTTCACTAATATCGCTCAAAGAACACGTAAAGTAAGAATATGGACACCTAAATATTATAATGAAAATAGTGATTTAAAATATCCAGTAGTTTATTTTCATGATGGGCAAAATATTTTTGATAATGCTACTTCTTATTCTGGTGAATGGGAAGCAGATGAAACAATGACTTCTTTAATCGAAAAAGGCTTTAAAGGAGCGATTTTAGTAGGAATTGACAATACTTTAGAACGTCTTGGTGAGTATACTTATAAGTTAGATTTTTTAGATACATTTTATGAACTAGACGAGAACACTCATGACTTTAGTCGTGAGATGAATCGTCTTTCTTTTTTTAAAAAATCACAAGTAAATACACGCGTTCAAAACGTTTAAAACGGCTTAACTGATTGATTTCTTCTCCTAAATATGTTGTAATATATATAGATAAAGAGGATGTCTATAAACAAAATAAAAGTAATTTTAATCTTTGGAATCTATTATTAAGTAAAAGGAATTGGTGAATTAAATGATTATAAATAAAGCGTATGAATTTAGGTTATATCCAAATAAGAAACAAAAAGAAATGTTTGCTAAAACATTTGGATCTGCACGCTTTGTCTATAATCATTTTTTAAACCTTTGGAATAAAGAATATGAAGAAACTAAAAAAGGATTATCATATTCAAAGTGTTCGGCAATTCTACCAAAACTTAAAAGTGAAGATGCTACTTCTTTTTTAAAAGAAGTTGATTCTATTGCTCTTCAAAGTTCGTTAAGAGATTTAGCCAATGCTTTTAGTAGGTTCTTTAAGAAACAAAATAATAAACCTGTCTTTAAATCCAAATTAAATAATATCCAAAGTTATAAAACAAAGAATACTAATAATAACTTATATATTAGAGGTAATTATATTAAACTACCCAAAGTAGGTTTTGTAAAACTTAAAAATAGTCATAACTTTGATTCCAAAATAATTAATGTAACTATTAAGTTAGATTCATCAGGACATTACTATGCTTCTGCTTTAGTAGAAGAAAAGGTGAATCCTTTTCCTCTAACAAAATCTAACGTAGGTATTGACATTGGATTAGACGATTTTGTTGTATTATCAGATGGTACTAAATATCAAAATATAATAGTACCAGAAGATTTAAGAAATAAATTAACTAGAGAACAAAAAAGATTATCTAGAATGAGTGAAGGCGCTAAAGCACGTGGAGTTAAACTAATAGATTCTAAAAATTATCAGAAACAAAAAAAGAAAGTAGCTAGAATATATAAAAAGATAAGAAATATAGTAAGTGACTACACTAACAAACTAAGTACAGAATTAATCAAAAACCACGATTTGTTATGTATTGAAAGTTTAAATGTAGAACATATGCTAAAAAACAAATACTTGTCTAAAAGTATCAGTGAAGCTTCTATCTCTAACTTCATGAGGAAGTTAGAGTATAAAGCTCGTTGGTATGGAAAAAAGTTAGTTAAAGTAGATACTTACTATCCGTCAACACAGACTTGTTCTAGTTGTGGACATGTAGACGGAAAAAAAGCATTACATATTAGAAGTTGGAAGTGTTCTAAATGTAATGCGAGTCTTGATAGAGATATTAATGCCTCTATCAATATATTAAATGAAGGACTAAGAATACTTAGTCAAACTTAAATTGTTAAAATGTAAAACCGTAGGGACTACGGAGTTAGCTTAGTAAATAAGAGTAACCCCTGATAGTGAATAAATAAGTTATCAAGTACGCTCTGTTCCTAAGAATCTCGTGACTTTAGTCATGAGTAGTTCAAGATATGTATCAAAGAGGTGAAAAATATAAAGACTTAGATATTGATGCTTTTGATTATAAAACAACCGGACATGAATATTTAAACTTTATTGTAAATACTGTTAAACCATATGTCGATAGCAACTATAATACTTTAACAAATAAAGAAAATACTACAATCGCAGGAAGTTCAATGGGTGGACTGATCTCACTATTTGGTGGATTAGAGCATTTAGATACGTTTTCTAATATCATCTCCTACTCAACTACTACAGGGCTTGTTAAAGATGAAAATGATTTAATTGATTACTTTAATAGTAAAGAAAACTTAATTAAAGATACTAAATTCTACTTCTATATTGGAGATACTAAAGATGGTGATATTAATTGGCCTAGTAAGTATAAAAAGTATTTGATTAATGCTGGCACTAAAAGTTTTAACATTAAAACTAATATTGGTAAAGGACGAACACATAATGAAGCTGCTTGGCGAGAAGAATTAGAAAAAACATTTATTTGGCTCTTTAATATTACGTAGCTTATTTTAATAATTTAAATAAAAATAAAATCCTCATAAGTTTGACCAATTAATTTTGGAAAAACTATGGGGATTTTATTATCTTTTTATAATAAATGCTTAAAAAAAGCTTAGTTCATAAATTAAACTAAGCTTTATTTTGTATTAAATTATTAGCCAACGTAATTAGCTGCTAATAAGTGTTTCATAACTCCACCATCAATTAAAATGTCTGTACCTGTAATAAATGATGCTTTGTCACTAATTAAAAACTCTACTAAGTTAACAATGTCTTCAGTTTCTCCCATTCTCTTTACAGGAGATACCTCTGTAATAAAGTTAATTAAATCTTTATTTTTCTCCATCTCTGCAACTAACATAGGTGTTTTAATTGCTCCTGGTGAGATTGAAATAACTCTAGCACTTTTCGCTCCAAACTTATCTGCTTCTTCTTTTGTTAATTCGATTACTCCTATTTTACTCCAACCATAAGCTAAAGCTGAGTTTGGTGTTTCTTTTAAAATTGTCTCTAAAAAGTCTGCTTTTAAAGGTTCTTTTAAAATTGGAATTAATTTATCATCAATTGGTGTTGTATAAGCTGTAACTGAGCTTGTGTTAATTATAACGTCACCTGGTAAAATGTGATCAAACAATGCATCAAGCAACTTCTTTGTACCAACAAGGTTAATCTCATAGATCAACTTTGGATTTCCCATTGACTCACTAACACCTGCAAAATGAATTAAATGTTTAAAGCCGTTATTTTCTTTAACATATTCAACTAAGTTATTAATATCACTATCGTTAGTAATATCAAACTTTAGATAATCAGCATTAAGTTCATCACTTGCCTTTTTTAATAACTCCTCATTTAAATCTAACATTAAGATACGAAAATCTTTACTTAAAGACTTTGCTGTCTCGTAGCCCATTCCTCCAGTTGCACCGGTAATAATAACTAAATCTTTCATAATTATATCTAGGACTTGATCCTCTTTCTGGATATTTATTCAATGATAAAATCAAACTTTCAAGTTTATCTAAATAATTGAGAGCTGTTCTTGTTGAACCACTTTCACTTGCAATAAAAACAACTATTTGGTTAATATCATTATTTGCATCACTTGATAATACAACTTTGCACATATTATTTTAACTCTTTTCTAATTTTATCAAATGCAGATTTGGCATCTATAACATCACCTTTATTGACACTATCTTCTGCTTCAGCTAAAAGTCTTAAAAGTTCAAGTTCGGCAAGTTGTCTTTCATAGACTGTTTGATCTATTAAAACAGTATCTCCTCTACCATTAACCGTTATATAAATAGGTTTTTGCTCTTCCAAAGTTAATTTTGATACTTCATTATATTTATTTCTCAAATCTGATGAAGGAATAATTGTTTTCATATTAACACCACCTTATATCGTTATTATATCAAAATTATGATATGTGTCAATCGGTTCGTTTGTAATTTTCTTCTAGAACAAACGAACTTTAGAACGGATAATGACCATAAAATTTAATTAGTAAAAAAAGAGAATCAATCGCTCTATTAAGCTATCATTTCTCTCTAAGTTTTCAAATAAAAAAGACTTTCCTGTCCGGTCAAACAACTCTAAACAGTTCGAAAGTCTTTGGTAATGCACATTGTTTAATAATACGATTAAACCATTTAAAAGGCTATTCGATCAATAGTTTTACAATTAATTAGAATTCATACTTTTGATTTAAGAGGCTATTCGAGATACAAAATATAACATTATTATAGGTCTTCTGTCTTATATTTATCATAACCTTCATAATTATAACTAGCATCAATTCCCTTGATATAAATTAATCTATTATTAACATCGTCAGTTAAAGCTTCTTTAAGTAAATATTTAATTTCTAAATCATTAATAGGACTTCTTTCCATAGCCTGGAGATATTTATTTTTATTAACTAAACTCCAATCAATGACTTTACCAATATTTAATTTAAGTATTTGATCTAACCATATTCTCATACTCCTACCATTTCCTTCTCTAAAAGGATGAGCAATATTCATTTCTATATATTTTTCAATAATCTCATTGAAAGTACTAGATGGCATTTGTTCAATTTCAGGTAATATTTTATCTAAGTATAAAGCTGATGCAAATCTAAATGTAGACTTTGAAATATTAACAGCTCTAACCTTACCAGCAAATTCATATAAATCTTCAAACAAATATAAGTTAATTTGTTGTAAGCCTTTAAAAGTTCCAACTTTAAAAGTACTTATAATATTTAAGTCAAACAATTCTAAAGCTTTTTTCTTAGTTATTTTCTCTTCTGCAATAGCGAACTCCAACTTTGATTTTATATCTAATTTGTTTTTGATTGACATTAAATATTACCTCCTATTAATAGTGATATCGGTTAATAAATTATCTTTTTAACCTTACTTATGCTACTTGTATTATACCATATTCAAAGTTTTATTTCTCGGTTATTAATAAATATATACAACTTATAAAGTATTAAGTTTGCTTAACTTCATGCAATAAAAACAGTAAGCATAAGTTTAGTAGGATAATAGAAGAAATATACTTTTTCTGTTCTTATCCAAAGATAATCAAGTTCAAAGTCTTGAAGATACTCATCTGGGATATCTTCTGTTTTCAGTGTTAAAAACCCAAAGTATCCCAAAAAATATCCTTCATTTTCATAATCTCTAATACTTATAAAATCATTTTCATCTAACCAGTTAGTTGGTTCTTCTTCAAATACAAAAACAGTATACTGTGCACGTCTACCATTAACAAATACATCATCGTAATGGTGATATGCAATCGCTGAGTCACTGGGAACATCAATTGTTGTTATATCTTTTATGCTATTTCTCGATTCTTCTTCTTTGTTGGTAAACCCAGTAAGTACAAAAATAGAAAAAAATAAAATTGTCAGAAATATATATTTATCAATTATCTACTTAATTATACAACATAAACCAATTATTAAACAATATAAATATTAATTTTTATAATCATTCTAAGCCTCCACAAAATTAAAAGGAAAAACACCAAATCAATTTGAAAATGATTATTTTAATAATAACCTTTAGACCGAAATTTTAATACTTTCAATTTAATAACATAACCGCTTTATTAAAGCATTAAAAAAAGACTTTCACCTTCGTCCAAATGAGCCTAAAGGGTTCGAAAGTCTTTGTTATTACATAATGAAATGCACCATCATAAAAATTGAATTAAAAAATAATAAAACCAAATTATTTAGATTGTTTATTATATTTGCTGTAAGTGAATTTATACAAATTTCTTCTATCAAAAAAGAAATTGTCTTCAGGCAATACAAAGTCCAAACTTTCATATACGACTATATTATCAAAGATACCTCTTTCTTTTGTATAGGGCTCTAAGGATGGTATAACATAATGAAAAACATATACATTCTCTTAATCCTTCTTCACCAACATACCACTTGAAACCATTGTAGTTAAATTCTTTATCAGTGTAATTATATTTCTCCTTTAGATATTCAAATGCTCCAATTATGTTAGTAGAAGTGGTAGTAAATAATCTTTCTATTTCATCTTTATGTTTTGCATATTTACTTACTCTTTTAGCTCTTTTTTTTAAAACCTTGCCCCCTTCTACATGATATTTTTTTATTGTTTGTCTTGAAATTCCGTACTTTCTTTCAAGCTCACTATAGTTTGGTTTTATCCCAATTTCATCATACATGTATAACGCTCCTATAATATTTGTTTGCATTTTTCTTCCTCCAATATTTTTTTAATTACATTATACCGGAAAAAGAAAAAAGTAATCGATTGGTAGTTTAACACTTAACAATTTTGTTAAATGCTTCACCACCATAATTGATTACTTTTATATTACCACTAACACATATTTCTATTAATTTTATTTAAATTAATAATGTCGCTTACCCTCATATAATCTAACAATCCTTCAATAATGTTTTTTTCTATTGGAGATAAAGTTTCAATAAACTTGTAGAATTGTTTGGTTTCTTTTTCCATTTTATTTATTTGGTTTTCAACTACCCATACTTTTTCCAGCCAATAATCTAGATTACTTAAATGTGAGGGACTACTAGTACTATATCTTGGTTCAAAAGATGGACTATTATATCCAATCATCTTTACTTCATAGTAACCCAACTTCTCATATAGCTGTCGTAATTTATATTTGTTATTTCTTATTTTTCTTATTGTATTCTTCAGTAAGTTTTTTGAGTTCTTCTTCAATATCGAATCTACCTCCCATTTGATTTCTATATTCTAACTGTCTTATATTCTTTTCTGCACTAACTTTAAAATATTCAAAAGGATTATCAATGTTTATATAATCCTTTTTTGAAATCTTAACAATATAATTAGTTACTGATAGAACCATATCAAATCCATATTGTTTTACTAATTTTTCAGCTAAAAGATTAAAATCTCCAATGCTTAAATCATCATGTTCAATATAATTAGTTTTAATTAGAGCTTGTGTTATAAAATGGAGTTTCGGTTCACCGTAAACTCTTTTATCTATATTTATCTTTTTATCTATTTTACTTTTACTTTTACTTTGTTCATTACTGTCAACATTAACTGAGTTATTGTCAACATTAACTCCTGAATTAGTCGTTCCCCCCTTGTTTTTTGGCTCACTGAAAGAACCCTCATCCTTACTCTGAGTTTTTTCTAATAACCAGTATTTAGATGTGTCTACATTTTTTCTTCTATGTGTAGACCTTAAAAATTGTTCTTGTATAGCCACAGAAGTGATTACACCTTGCCTTGCGAGTCGTCCATTCAACAGGCCGCACTCCACGCAAGCGTTAACCATTTGCTTGACCTTGTCGTACTTACTCCATCTAGTTTCATTTTCTCTTCTTATAATTCGAGCTAATTGATCCGTAGACAATTCTAAATAATAACCATTTTCATAAACTAACGCTAGTATTCTAATATATGTATACACAGCTAATGGTCCATATTCGTCTAGTAAGATACTAATTTTTTCGTCTCTAAACATATCGACTTCTAGGGGGAAATAATCTAAGCCTTGTTTGCAAGGTCTAGCCATAGCATATCTCCCTTTGTTTCTCTTTAATAAGGCCTTTTAGGAGCAAAGTAATATATTATGCTCCTACTATAGATAAGGCCAAATGATCATCGTTTGTAAAGTTTTAACTTTTCATCATCATTAACAGTTTGATTTTTAATAAATTCATCTAAGTGCTCTTGTGTGATCCTATATTGTCTACCAATTCTTACTGCTTTTAATTTTCTTGTATTAATTAAATGGTATACAGTGGCACGACCAACTGAAAACATATCCATAAAATCATCAATTGTATAAAACTTTGGTGTTTTTTCTTGTTTCAACATTACCAACTCTTTTCTTTATAATACTTTCTATTAATTTAATACCTTTGTTATAAACTAATATTTTAGTTTTAACTACTTCTGTTGTTCCAATGATTGTAGTCACTGTAACAAATCTAAAATAACCTTCATCAACATATTTTTGATTCGGTTGATTTCTTTCATTAAATATTCCTGCAGTTCTTAAATCTTCAACTATTGTTTTATAACCAATATTTCTAAATTTAATACGGCCAGGGACTAAAATTAAATCAATTGGAACCCTTGTTCCATAAAGTGAATCTACAAATGCTATCTTTTCAGCATCTTCTTCAGTTTTAAATGATAAAACTGATACCAACTTTTCCAATTCGGCCGATCTATCCAAGACTCTACCTGCAACCGTCAAATCTCTTAGATCATTAGGATTTAATTCTTGAAACATAAGTGCTGAATTCTTTTCTAGCTTTTTAACCAGACACCAATATAATCAGCTTTTGGATCTTCACTAGTTCTAATACAAAAATCTAAACCTTCACTATCTATGAAGGCTTTTCTTGTTTTGTTCTTTTTAACAATATAATTTAAATAAACAATTTTGTCATTACCTAAAAGAGCTATAATATTATTAATATTAAGTCCCATTAATTTACATAAATCTTGTAAACAGTAAAGCGTTTTATCATCAGATGAAAGTGCTACTTTTACAATTCCAAAATTAGAGTTTTTAATCTCTTTTACAATCGCCATTGCTTTCTCCTTTATTTTTTCTTTTTGAAAAGTACATCACTTACCTTTTGGAAAGTACTGGCTTCTTTGCTTTCTATCATATCTACATATATTTGTGTTGTTGATACATCACTATGTCTTAATGCTTCTTTTGTTTCTAAAAGTGAAGCTCCTTCTTTTAATGCTGTTGTAGCAAATGTGTGTCTTAAACTGTGTGCAGAATATGCTTTAGAATCGTAACCTATACTTACCAATAAGTCTTTTACTATAGTACTTATTCTTTTTGTACTTAATCTGCTATTATCAAAGCGACGATGGTGCGTAATAAATAAGGCTTCGTGACCGCTATCTCTTGCTTGCAGATAATCATAAATAATGTCATGAACTTCAGTAGATAGTTTTACATAATCGTCTTTAGAGTCTCTTCCTTTACCCATAACATGAATGACATATTCGCCATCGATGATATCAAGATCGTCAACATCTGAGCGTGCTACTTCAATTACTCTTAATCCAGTAGTTAACATTAAAGCAACAATAGCGTAGTTTCTTTTAGTAAGTATTTCGCCATTTCTTCTATTTGGCACTATTTCTGCTCTTTCTAACAATCTTATAGCCTCCTCGGGTGACAATGACTGTCTTTGGAAGGATGGTGAAACCTTGGTTCCTTTCACACCAAGAGTTATATTGTCGCAATATCCTTCCACATTACAGTATTTATAAAATCCCTTAAGAACAACCATATGTTTCTGTACAGTTGAAGAACTATAGTTCTTTAACAGATATTCTTTATATTTAAGTACATCATTACGCTTTGCATATTTGATAGATAATGTCGTAATGTAGTCATACCATTTATTTAACATCTTTCTGTAAGAGTTCTTAGAAATTTCTTTAACATCCAAGTAAGCCATATATTCATCGAACTTGAATTTCAATTCATCAGTTTTCATGTTTCTCCTATCTTTTATTCATCATTCTCATCTTTGTATCTATCTTTTTGATAGTTAACTTCTTTTTCTAATGTTTCGATGACATCAAGATTTAAACATTTACATATTTCATAAAATAACCTAACACCTAAGTTATGACCTCTCCTACCATTTTCAATTGAATAATAGTAATAAGGATCAATATCAAGTAGTTCGCCCATATCATTTGCACTAAGATTTAGAGCTTCTCTTGGATGATAAAAATGCAACCTTAATCGTGAAGTTTCCATATCTCTTTTATCTTTAGATGCCACCACAAACCACCTCCCTCTTTTTTGAATTTGTATAAGGCCTTGTTTATAGTGTATATGAGATAAAAAATAAAAAAAGTACTTTTGGTCACTTTCTCGTGTCGTCAACAAAATGAATACTTTTGCGTGCTTTTTCAATATAATATGATATAATTTATCTAGAGTTATTTGCTCGCGTCAACAGTTTGTTGTCAATAAAAAAGTGTGTTTTTTAAGAAAAATGGGGGTTTTTATGAAAGAAAGCATTAATATTAAAGAAAAAAATGACAATTTAAAGAAGATAATTACTGAAAATATGATCTATCTTAGAAAGCAAAAAAACTTGTCAGGATTAAACATAGCTGATGTGCTAGGTGTATCCAGACAAGCCTATTACAATTATGAAAGTGGACAAAGAGAAATGTCATTATCTAATTTGAAAATACTAGCAGATTATTATGGTGTTACATTAGATTTAATTGCATCTACTTCTCTTAGTGATTCTAGGCCACCAATATTAACTTTTCCTACTTTAAAGAAGTTAGATAATAATTATAAGTTTACTGAGGACTTAGCAAAGGTTACATCATTTAGTAATGATTTATTGGTTGTAAAGGAATCAGAAACATTAATTAAAATATTTGAAGCCAATACTACTTATATTGAAGGTCAAGAGTTATTGTTTGAGTTTAATAACAAACTATATACGGCCGTGATTAACTTTACTCCTGATGGAGATGGTTTCTTTATTTATGAAGAAAAAGCCATCAAAATTACTAAAAGAGATGCGAAATCATTAGTTTACCTTGGAATTTTGTTTGCTACTATAGATAAAAGATATGAAAAAGACTACTTCTTTTAATTTGTAGTCCATTGGTATAATTACAAATGCTTTTTAATTTGATATAATAACCACGATAGATAAGGTCGTGAGAGGCATATTTTGTCTTTTTAAGAGATGAAATAGCTGTTTTGTATTCATACAAAGCAGCTATTTTTTCTTTATATTTAAGTCCTATACAAAGAAAGGACGCAATTACAATGACAAAAGAATTTAATTATGAATTAATGAGAACCATATTATTATCACTTTATTTGGAGGATAAAATCTCTTTTATCCAGAGGCAATCGATTATGTCTAGACTATACAAAGAACATCAAAAAGAATCTTCAAATTCACTTGCTATAGTCAAAACACAATTGTAATATGCTACATAACAAAAAGGAGGTAATATTATGTCAAACGATATTAAAAGAATAACAGTTATAGAGGCACTAAATCCTTTTGTTGCCTCTGAAAGCAACCCTAACCCTATAAAGAAAAAGGTTGCTGCTTATGCTAGGGTTTCTACTGATGAAGAGGATCAAGAGAATAGTTTCGACAATCAGATAAGTGAATATAAAAACCGTATTAATAATAATGATCAGTGGAAGTTTGCTGGGATGTATGCCGATAAAGGAATCTCTGGAACTCAAATTAGAAGGAGAGAAAGCTTTATCAAAATGATTGAAGATGCTAAAGCAGGAAAGATTGATTTAATACTAACTAAGTCAATATCAAGGTTTGGAAGAAACACTGTTGAGATTATTCAAACAGTTAGGGATTTAAGAGAGGTCGATGTTGCGGTTTATTTTGAAAAAGAAAACATCTACTCTGATGATCCAAAACTTGACTTCTTCTTGGCTGTAATGAGTTCCATTGCTCAGGAGGAATCTAGAAGTATGTCAGAAAGCATTAAATGGAGTTATAGAAAGAGATTTAAAGAAGGTAGGATTTTACTTAATCCTAAAACAACTTTAGGTTATGGCAAAGATGATGATGGTAACATTTATATTATCCCTGAGGAAGGTAGAGCAATTGAAATGATGTTTAACTTCTTCTTACAAGGACACACTCCACATGATATTGCTAATATATTAATGAAAGAAAATATCAAGACAGTTAAAGGCAACGATAAGTGGAATGCTCAATCAGTATTAAGAATATTACAAAATGAAAAATATGCTGGTAATGCATTACTTCAAAAGACTGTTACTGTTGATTATCTAACACACAAAAGAGTTGAAAACGATAATATAGAAACTCAATACTTTGTTGAAAATAGTCATCCAGGAATTGTTAGTAACGAAACATTTGAATTAGTACAAACAAAAATACAATCCATGTATTCTAATAGATCATCTAAAAAGATGACTAATTCAAAATATCCATTAACTGGATTAGTTTATTGTTCTTTATGTAAAAGGCCAATGAAAAGACACATTCACAATCACAATAGACCAACTCAAAAAGTAGTCTTAAACTGTAACCACGCACCACAATTAAGAATATATTGTAAAAATGGTGTTGTGCTAAGTGATTTTGTTGAGTTAGCTGCTGTAGATGTTTTTAAACGATATTCAAAAGCAGTAGGAATTGATGAAATCATAGCAAACGAAATAACTTCTGCTTCTAATTATGACGATGTTAAGGAACAAATGGAAATACTAAACAATAAAGTTATTAAGAAAAAGGTAGAGCTTGATAAATTCATAAAAGAAAACTTAACTGATAGCTCAATTGAAGACAATTCGTTTAACTTTGAATATTCAAAACTCAAAAATGAATTGCAGGATTTAAACAATCAATTAAAAGAAATTAATGATGAATCATTAAAGTTTTACGCTGAAACAACTAAATTTAAAATAATGAAAGAAATTTTTGAAGGCAGAGAAACTTTATCAAACTCATTAGTAATTAAATCAATGATTAAATTGATACTTGTCGATGGAGACGGAGATTTATTAATAGTTATGAATGTTGGAAATATTACTCAAGAGGATATATTAGCAAACTTATCAATTCTTGACGATACTGAAGATGATACATTGTCAAACTTATCAGTTACTGATGATGCTCAAGAGGATATATTGTCAAGATTATCATTTTACGATGATATCCAGGTTATATATGATGAGACTCTGTACGATGAAAAAACAAATACAAACATTAGATATAAGGCGGTGGTAATCAATGAATAAACAAACAATTACAACAATTCCTGTAATTAGAAGAATTGACGATATTGGCAATATTAAGAAGAAAAGAGTTGCTGCTTATGTTAGGGTATCTACTAAAAGCGAATTACAAAGTACTTCTTTTACTCTCCAAACAACAACATACTACAATCAAATTCTAAGTAACAGTCTATGGGAATATGCTGGAGTATTTGCAGATCATGGCAAAAGTGGAACTAATATCCAAAGAAGAATAAACTTTCAAAAGATGGTTGAGTTAGCAAAAATGGGTGAAATAGATTTAATAATTACAAAATCAATATCTAGATTTGCCAGGGATGTGGTTGATGGAATGTCAACAATACAAGATTTAAGAAATCATAATGTTGAAGTGTATTTTGAAAATGAACAAATATCTAGTATGGATTCTTCTTTTGATATGATACTATCAATTTTAACTTCTTTATCTGAAGAAGAGTCTAAAAGCAACAGTCGTAACGTAGAATGGACTTACAAAAAGAAAATGAAGGAAGGTCTTAACACTACTCCTAGATTATTTGGCTACATTATTAGAAACGGAGAGTTTTTCATTAATGAAAAAGAAGCTCCAATCATAAGATTAATTTATGAATTATTTTTAAAGGATTATAAAATCACTGAAATCATTGATGAACTTGAGAAAAGGAATTTCAAAACTAGAAACGGCAACAAAAGGTTCTCACCAACAGTTGTTAGATCAATACTTAGAAATGAAAAATACATGGGAGACATGAAACTACAAAAAACAACAGTTAAAGAAATCGGAGCAAGAGCTTCTGTTGTAAACAGAACAAAACCTATGTATTATGTTAGCAACAACCATGAAGGTATTATTGATAAAGAAACTTTTATTAAAGTACAGTCCATTATCAAAGAAAGACAAAAGTTATATAAACCTAAAAAACAAACTAGGGTTATAGAACATAAATATTCTAATTTTGTATATTCACTGCACGCTGATAAGTTTTACAAATCCAAAGTCAATCATCGTGGTAAGCCATATGAAGTAATGTTATTAGAATTATTAGACACTCAAAAGAATAGAGTTCTAGATGTTAGAAATATTTATTATTCACAAATAGATATGTTGGTTGATGAGGTTATAACATTAATTAATAAGAACACTAGAGAGTTCAGGGACAAAGTTGATAATTACTTCAATCAATTAAAAGAGAATTCTTTACTAGTATTAAAGGAAGATAAAATCAAAAACGAAATACTAGAGCTTATAGAAAAAGAAAAAGCCATCACTTCTTCTAACATAATCGAATCAGCTAAGGAAGAAATGATGGCAAAAATTAATAATGAAATTAATCTATTAAATATTAAATTGATTGAATTAAGGCACCAGCAAATAATGGCATTTAATTATAAGAGTGGCCTTAAGTTGTTCTTAAAACAGTTAAAGGAAATAAATGACTACCAGGCTAAAGATGTATTCTTAAGCGTTGTAACAACCGATAGAGAGAACTTAAACATTATATTGAAGTTATCTAACAAAGCTGATTCTGATATTGATTATAATCATCTACTACTTACTGATCCAATTTATACAGGAACTTATAGTTTCACACAAACTAGACTTCACTTAGATGTAAATTGGAAATTATTTTTAACTTAAACTCGAATAGCCTTTTAATTAGAATGCTAAAAAGTGTAAAAAAACTCGAATAGCCTCTTAAATGAAAAATCGGATAGAGGCTAAACATTAATTGTTTTCGCCCCTTCCACACCACCGTACGTACCGTTCGGTATACGGCGGTTCAATTTTCATATAGTTTTAAGTTTGAGGCTTTCTAGTGATAGGAAGCCTCTTTTTGTTAATTTGTTATTTGTTACAGTTCTTGTCATTATGAATGATGTCGCTACTCTTGCGTAGCTTCTACGACTGTTTGCCCATTCCCAGGCTTTATATTTGTTAACACCTAACTTGATTAATGCTTTGAATCTTGTTTTTGTGTTTTTCCACCGCTTCCAAATAATCATTCTAAGTCTAAATCTTGTATTGTTGTCGATTTTCTTAAGTTCACTGATTCCTATATATTTTCCAAAGTAGTTAAACCAACCTTGAAATTGTTGTTGGAGTTTTAAGAGTCTATATGTTAGACTTACACCCCAATTTCTTTTCGTTGTTAGTTTAATCTTTTCTTTGAATTTATTTAGGCTTATTTCATGAACTTTTTGTTTATATTCGTTTGTGTAGTGATTTTTGTAAAAACCAAAACCTAAAAACTTAATGTTTTCTGGTTTTGTTACTCTACTTTTTGTTACGTTTACTGAAAGCGATAATTCTTCTTCAATAAATCTTGTAATTCTTTTCATCACTCTATTTGCTGATTTTTCGCTTCTAACGAATATTAAACAGTCATCGGCATATCTTACGAACTTGTGTCCACGTTTTTCTAGTTCTTTATCTAATTCATTTAACATAATATTAGACAGTAGTGGGCTAAGTGGTCCACCTTGTGGTGTTCCAATCTCTGATGGAGAAATTTCACCATCGATACTTATTCCACTTACTAGATATTTTCTTATTAATGATATTACATCTCCATCACTCACGGTTTTAGATATAATACGCATTAATTTGTCGTGGTGTACTTTATCAAAGAATTTCTCTAGGTCAATATCTACTACCCAATCATATTCCATATTTATATACTCTAGTGCTTTGTCAACCGCCATATGGGCGCTTTTGTTTGGTCTAAAACCATAACTAAACTCACTAAAGTCTTTATCAAATATTGGGCTTAACACTTGAGCTATTGCTTGTTGAATTAACCTGTCAGTTACTGTAGGTATTCCAAGATGTCTAACTCCACCATCTGGTTTAGGTATATTTACCCTTTTGACCGGAAAGGGTTTGTAGGTTCTTGTTCTTATTTGTTCTTTGATTTCGCTACCATGTATTCTAAAATAGGATTTTAACTCGTAAGTTGTCATTCCATCTATTCCAGGCGCGCCTTCGTTAGTGTGTACGTTTTTGTAAGATAATTCAAGATTATCGTCACTTAGTATTTTACTTAAAATATCCATACTGTATTTCTCCTTTTCTCGTGCGAATAATACATATACGCCTCACTAGAAAACTAGCTACCACACGTATTTATTTCCGCGTATTATTCGGCAATCATATTTAAAATACTGAAAATTGTTCGGCCCTTCACTCCTAACACATTACATGTTACTCTACGCTACTATGGCTTCGGCTGACTCCTCACATTTAACCTTTTTCGAATAATGTGTAAACATTATATGTGAGGCCTCCCGGGGTTCAGTTATAAAACTTTCACTCCATATATCTACTCCATTTACGCGTTATACTCTGTAAACCTTTGGACTTTGTTTTGTCTTGCAAACTCATCCGCATAACGCGCCTAATGTAGTTCATGTTCTTTAGACCGGAGTTTTGTTTCGTGCTCCTTCAGCATCCATCTCGCGATGGGTAGCCTTGCAGTCAACTAATGGTTGGCGGCTTACGACCCCCATTCGGGACTTTCACCCTATAGCTTTATACTGTGCCCGGCACACAAGAAAACGACACTACCAAATACATGGAAATGTCGTTTTTTTCTTAGTTTTATTACTTATATACTTTTTACTGTTTTTATTGTTATTTTATCATTAATGAAACAAACGGCTTTGTTAGGCTCACAACTCGATTATATATAAAGAAAAAATGCCACCATCTCTGGTAGCATTTTGTTAACATCACAGTGGCGTCCCCAGAGCGATTCGAACGCCCGACCCACAGCTTAGAAGGCTGTTGCTCTATCCAGCTGAGCTATGGGGACATTGCTTAACTATCATACAACAAAAGATGTAAAAAAGGTATAAAAAATCACTTTTCTTCTTTAAAGTGCTCAATTATTGCTTTAGCTACTTCAGAGGGGACAATTTGACTTAATTCTTCTAACGATGCTTTTTTTAATAGTTCAATCGTAGGATAAGCACTTAATATCGCCTCTTTTCTTTTTGGACCAAGGCCTTTAATATTATTTAGTGAACTCGTAAAGAAACTCTTTTTCCTTCTTCTACGGTGTGAAGTAATCGCATAGCGATGAACTTCATCTTGCATTTTCATTAAGAAAAAGAATAAGGGACTTTTTTTATCCAGTTCTACGACCTCTTCATCTCCAGTTAATAAACTTTCAGTTTGATGACGCTCATTTTTAACTAGACTTACAACTCTAAAAGGTAAATTCATTTCTTCTTTTACTTTTTTTGCAACGCGAAGTTGCCCAATTCCTCCATCAACAATAACTAAATCAGGAAGTGAGGCTTCTTCACTTAGTTTTCGTTTATAGTGACGGCTCATAACTTCACGTAAAGAAGTGTAATCATCTTTAGCGATTTCTTCATCTAGATTATATTTTCTATAAAGCTTTTTAGTCCCAACACCGTTAATAAAACTAACCAACACACCTAAGCCACTTGCCCCAGAAATATGTGCATTATCAAATAGATCAATATGCTTAGGATAGGCTGCATCAACAAGAGATCCAAGTTCTTCTAAAATAGTCGTTTTTTTGGCATCACTTGGTGTTGAAGTTAGATAAGTATTAAGGTGTTCAACAACATTTTTTTGGCCTAGATTTATTAACTCTTTTTTTAGCCCGCTTTTAGGATTAATAATTTTAGCTTTTAAAACTAGTGAAAGGGCATCTTTTACCTCATCATTGGCTATTAGAATTTGTTTAGGAACAAGCTTATTTTGGTAGTACTGACGAATTAATTGAGAAATCAATTCGCTTTGCTCTCCAAAGTCAAAAACAACAAAATCATCACGACCTAAAAGGCGCCCTCCGCGATAAATTAAGACGTTAAGAGCAAGATAGCCATCGCGAGAGCTATATGAGAAAACGTCTTTATCAATTTTATCACTAATTTCACTGAATTGCTGGGCAATGACATGATCAATTGAAGCGATGATTTCTTTATACTCGTTTGCTTGTTCAAACTGCCATTTTTCACTTGCTTCTTGCATTTTCGCGGTGAATTTGTCACGAACTTCTTTTACATCACCTTCTAAAAAGTTGATAATTTTCTTTCTAACTTCTTCATTTTGTTCTTCGTTTATATTTTTAAAACAATAGCCTAAACATTGGTCTAGATGATAGTAAAGGCATGGTGTTTTAGGTAGTCTTTTACATTTTTTTGTTGGATAGATTTTATTTAATAATTGAACTACATCATAGGCATAAGTTGAACGAGGGAAAGGCCCAAAATAGCGATAATTTTTTGTCTTTGTATTACGAGTAATTTTAACGACTGGTTCTTTACTTAAGGACAAGGCAATATAGGGATAATGACTATCATCACGAAGCATAATGTTATAGCGAGGATAGTGCGTTTGAATTAGATTCATCTCTAAAATTAGTGCTTCTTTTTCTGTTTTTGTAAGGATTAAATCGAGATCTTCAACTCGCTTAACCATTGATGCGACTTTACCTTCATGCGGGCGAGAAAAATATTGGCTTACACGCTTAAATAAATCACGCGCTTTACCAATATAGATAATCTTTTTATTCTTATCTTTAAATAAATATACGCCTGGACTATGAGGCAGTCTTTGTAATTTGTTTTTTAATATTTCACTCATTTAAAATTGACGATTGTCGCCCCTCCACCGCCGTCAGTTGGTCCAGCAAGATGATAATTATCAACAAAAGAAAGTGTTTTTAAATAGTTATGAACTGCACTACGCAAGGCTCCGCTACCAAAGCCATGAATAATTCGAACTGATTTATAGTGCTTTAGCAATGCTTTATCTAAATAAGACCGTAAATTAGCTAAGGCTTCTTCTACTCTTTGACCAATTAGGTTTATTTCTTGCGGAACACTTTGTTCAAGTTTGGGTGTTAGAATAACTGGTGATGTTTTAGGTTTTTTACGGACTACATCATCTTTTTCAACTGCTAAAAGATGATTTAATTTTGCATTAATAATTCGGCCGCCTTCTGTTCTAATACGAATATTTTGACCTTTTATTTCAATTACTTCGCCGCTTATTCCTAAGCCTTTAACGGTAGCATAATCGCCTATTTGACCGCTAAATGGCGGTGTTTCAACAACTTTTTCTTCTTGAAGAGCACCAGCTTTTTCTCTTAAAGCAATAATTTCATGAGGTTTAAGATTATCTTCATGTGCTTTTTTAATTAATAGACTTAACTCTTGTTCGACTTCTTCGATTCTTTCTGCTACTTTTTCTTGTACTTGTGAAGAAATAGTGTTTTTAACATTAGTAAGTTCTTCGTTTAACTTCGCTTGTTTTCTAAGTTCAAGGTTAAGTTTATTTTCTTGAACTTTTAGTACATCTTTTAGTTTTTCGTTTTCGCTAATTTGATTGCTGAGTTCGCTTAAAAGTTCATCAACTGATAAATGTTTTTGGCCTAAAATCGATTCTTTTGCGTAGTCAATTAACTCTTTTTTAATGCCGTATCGTTCTGCGACAACAAGACCATAACTTTTACCTGGTAAACCTTGACGGAATTTATAAAGTGGGACGAGAGCTTTCTCATCAAAAAGCATAGAAGCATTAACAGCCCCTTTATTTGACGATGCAAAGGTTTTTAGTGCGCTATAGTGACTTGAAACAACACTAAGAACACCAATTTTAAGAAGATGATGACAAACTGAAAAAGCAAGTGCTTCTCCTTCTTTTGGATCTGTTCCAGTTCCTAGCTCATCAAGTAATATAAGGTCTTTAGGTGTAGCATTATCTAAAATAAAGCTAACCTTTTGCATATGTCCAGAAAAAGTTGAAAGATTATCACTTAAAGACTGTGCATCACCAATATCAGCATATATGTTATTAAAAAAGCCTAAGATTGGTTTTTTACTAACTGGTAGCATTAAACCCATTTGATTCATTAATACAAGTAAACCAATTGTTTTTAAGACAACAGTTTTCCCTCCTGCATTAGGGCCAGAAATAATAATAAGTCGCATATCTTCGCTAAATTCAAAAGTGTTTGCAACTACTTTATGTGGTTCTATTAAGGGGTGACGAGCATTAATTAAACTAATTTCTTGTTTATTACTAATAGAGGCAACATAGCCATCAATATGCTCCCCGTAAGAAGCTTTTGCAAATAAAAAATCAAGTTCACCAATTTTAATATTATTAATGCGAAGCGGGACTTCTTCTTTAGCAACTTCTCTACTTAGTAGAGCTAAAAGGCGTGCAATTTCCATTCGTTCTTCGTTAAAAAGCGATAAAAGCTCATTATTTAAAGCGACTATTTCACTAGGTTCAATAAAAACAGTTTGACCAGATGCACTTATATCATGAATAATACCTGGCACATTATATTTATCACTTACTTTAATTGGCAGAACATAGTGACCATCTCGAAGCGTAATATTACTACCTGTTGTAAGATCTTGATAGGTTTCCATTAGTCTTTCAGTCGTCTTTTTAATCTTATTTTCAGATGATTTAATTCGTTGACGAATTTTACCTAATATAGGACTAGCATCATCATAAATTGTTAGACACGTAGAAATAATCTTACTAATTTTATCTTCAAGTTTTCCTAAATCACTAAAAGAGTCAATATAGGTTTTAAGTAAAGGAAAAGTTTCAACTTTTTCTTTCATAAAATCAACGATTTTCTTAACCATCTTTATATCATTTAAGATACGATCAAATTCATTAATTGTTAGCGATCCACCCTTTTTAACAACATCTAAAAGTGGATCTAGATTAAGTGAATAAGATAATGGGGGTCGCTTATATTTAATAAAGAAAGCATAAGCTTCCTCTAACTCATCAAGAGCATCCTTTAATAAATTAACTTCACTAAAAGGCTCTAGCTTTTCAACCATTTCTTTTCCACGGTCCGTTAAAGCATAAGAAAGTAAGCTTTCTTTAATTTTATAAAACTCTAAACAATCTAAATGATTAAGCATAGTTTAATATTATCATAAAAAAACGATTGGTAATGTAATATACATTACAATTTTGAGATGATATGACTATAAAGACCTCAATTTTCATTAAAAAAACACCATTTATGGTAAAATAAAACCATGAATGAAAACGTAACCATAAAATTAAATAAACTTGAATGTGAAAACTTGATGAAAACTTATCAAAGTTTTGAAGTCACCAATAGTGGTGAATACATAATTTTTAGTGCTAAAATAGGCGATCTTCAAGTTTTTGTCTATGACAATAATAAAGATAAAGATGAATATAAGGTGCTTTTTCAAGGAGTAGGTGCAACAACTGAAGCAGAAAAATGGGGAACGCCACTTCAAAAAAAGCAAAAGAAAATTGATGAGCTTGTTTCCTATCTTTCAACTGATCCCCAAATCGGCAGCGATGAGGTAGGTTTTGGTGACTTCTTTGGTCCTTTAGTTGTCGTTGCAGCCTATTTTGATAATGAAACTGCTGATATTGTAAGTAAACTAGGTCTTAAAGATTCAAAAAAACTTGATGATAACTATATCTTAAGTGTTGGACCCTTACTTCTTAAGAAAGTAAAACACAAAGCTAACATCGTGCATAACGATAAATTTAATGCCCTAGTTAAAGATGGCTATAACATGAATAAAATGAAAGCAATGCTTCATATGAATGTTTTATCAATGCTAAAAGATGAAATTAAGAAAAATGTACCTGCTTTTATTGATGAATTTGCTTCTGAAGAATTATTTTATAGTTACCTAGGACCTAATCAAAAAGTAATTAAACCAATTACCTTTAAACAAAAAGGCGAAAGTTATTATCCAAGTATTGCTCTAGCAAGTGTTATTGCCCGCTATCTCTTTTTAGTAGAAATGAGCAAAATTAGTGCACGCTTTAAAGTAGAAATACCTTTAGGAGCAGGCAAAAAAGTTGATGAATTTGCTGCTTTATTTTTAGAAAAAAACGGCAAAGCCGCTTTAGATAAAATAACTAAACATAACTTTAAAAATTACGAACGTTTATTTAGTTCTTAGTGAAGTTAAAAAGTTAACAAAATATGGTGGAAGTTCGCTTGTTATGTGAACTTCTTTTTTTGTTGTTGGATGAATAAAAGCAAGTTCAGTAGCATGTAAAAGCTGTCCTTCACTAGCTTTTGCCTTCTTACTTGGTCCATAAATTTTATCTCTAACAATTGGATAACCAATGTAGGCAAAATGAACACGAATTTGATGTGTTCTTCCAGTAACTAAACTTGCTTCTACTAATGTATATTTCTCAAAGCGTTCAAGGACTCTAAATTTAGTAATTGCTTCTTTTCCATCATTTAGATTAACAGCCATTTTTTGCCTGTTTCTAGTATCTCGAGCAAGTGGAGCATGAATTTTACCAGCGTCTTCACGAATAACACCATAAACAAGCGCGGTATAAATTCTTTTTATCGTTCTTTCAGCAAATTGCTTTGAAACCCCTTGATGAGCTAAATCATTTTTACAAACTAAAATTAGACCCGATGTATCTTTATCAAGTCGATGGACAATACCAGGGCGTTTAACGCCGTTAATCCCACTTAAAGTGTCCCCGCAGTGAGCAAGGAGAGCATTAACTAAAGTACCCTCACTATGACCTCCAGCAGGATGGACAACCATCCCTTGTGGTTTGTTAATGACTAAAATGTCATTATCTTCAAAGCAAACATCAAGAGGAATTTCTTCTTTTTCTAATGCTAGAGGTTCACTCTCTTTTAAGATATAAGAAATTTCATCACCCTCTTTTAAGCGATATGATGATATACTGTCTTTTCCGTTTACTTTAATAAAACCTTCATCAATGAGCATTTGAAGATATGTTCTAGTATGCTCACTTAAAATTTCACGCATGACTTTGTCAAGGCGCTCGTTAATTTGATGAGGTTCAACTTTAAGTTTATTTACGTTCAACTTCGTCCTCTTTTACTTCGTTTATATCTTTTTCATTGACAGATTCTTCGCTTACTACTGTTTCTTTAACATCACCTTCAATTATTAATGGTACATCCCTTTTATTTCTTGCGATTTTATCTTCAATATATATAAGGACAACATAAGCAATAACGCCAAGAGTTAAACACATATCTGCAACATTAAAAGTAGGGAAAGACCAAGTACCAAAAGTAAAGGAAATAAAGTCCACTACTCCTTCTTCACCAGTAATTAAGCTGTAAAATGCACGGTCTATGAAATTTCCAAAAGTCCCAGCAATTATAATGGCAAAAATGATTTTCTGTGCTAAATCAAGTCGTTTTCTTGCATAAATTCGATAAGCAATCATAGCAGCTCCTGCTACCGCACTAAGGATGGCAAGAAAGACCATATTGCCTTGAAGAATAGAAAAAGCTGCCCCTGTATTTCTCTCTAATTTTAGTGTTAAAAAATCACCAATAATATGAACAATGCGGTTATCTGCTAAATGTTTTAGGGCAATTCCTTTAGTTAGTTGATCAAGAAAAACAAGAACAAAAATTAACCAGTAAAACGAATAGAAAACATCTTTTAATATTTTTTTAATTGACACTTTATAACTCCTTAATTACACTGTAGCATCTTGGACATAAATCTAAGTCTTCGTGCTTAATTGTATCATCACGATAGTTCCAACATCTTACACATTTTGTCGTATTCATTTTAAGAACTTCAACATCACCTGACTCTTTTAACGTTACTTTACTTACGACAAATAAACGTGCTAGTTCTTCTTTAGAAAGTGAAGCAAATTCATCTCGTAATTTGTCATTTTTAACATGAAGTTTTACTTCTGCTTCTTGGGCACTACCAATTAAGCCAGCACTTCTTGCTTTTTCTAAAGCAAGTAAAACTTGATCACGAACATCATTAAAAGCCTCGTAATCTTTTAAGATTTCTTCACTATATTTATGGGATTTTTTAGGGAAATCTAAAAGTTGAACATTTGTTTTATGTTCTTTTAAGGGAAGATGATCATATACTTCTTGCATTGTAAAAGTTAGTATTGGTGTTAAAAGACGCATAACAGTATCTACAACTTGATAGATAACACTTTGAACTGCTTTTCTTCTTACACTATCAAATTTTTCGCAGTAAAGAATATCTTTTGTAATATCTAGATAGAAACTAGACATATCATTTGTAAGGAAATTAACAATTGCGTTAACGCCTTGGGAAAAATCATAATTATCAAAATGAACAATAACGCTATTTTTAATATTTTCAAGTTTAGCAAGAATAAACTTATCAACAAGTTCAAATTCACTAAATTCTTTTAGTGCTTCTAGATCAAGTTCATGTTCTCCATCTTGTAGATTCCCAAGCATAAACTTAAAAGTATTACGGATTTTACGATAGATTTCTGCTACTTGTTTAACAATTCCTTCACTTAGCCTCGTATCTTCTTGATAAGTAACGGTTCCAGTCCAAAGGCGAAGGATATCAGCACCAAAAAAATTAGAAATCTTACTAGGATCAATGCCGTTACCTCTACTTTTACTCATTTTTTCCCAGTCTTCGTCCATTACAAAACCGTGTGTAACAACATGTTTATAAGGTGCTACTCCTTCGGTTGCAACACCAATAATAAGGGAAGAGTTAAACCAACCACGATATTGATCACTTCCTTCTAGGTAAAGATCACTAGGATAAGGTAAATTACGTCCACGTAGTACTGCAATACTTGAAGAACCGCTATCAAACCAAACATCCATAATGTCAGTTTCTTTACTAAATTTACCATTAGGTGATTTAGCATTTTTATAGCCTGGCGGAAGGAGATCTTTTACATCACTACTAAACCAAACATTACTGCCGTTTTTCCTAACTAATTCGATGATATGATTAAAAACCGCCTCTTCAAGAATTGGGCTTCCGTCTTCATTATAAATAATTGGAAGTGGGACACCCCAAACTCTTTGACGAGAAATACACCAATCTGCTCGATCTTTAACCATATTAATCATTCTTTGTTTTCCCCAAGAGGGTGTCCACTTAACACGCTCAATTTCGCTAAGTAATTTTTCTCTTATTGGCTCTAAAGTTGCAAACCATTGTGGCGTAGCTCTAAAAATTAAAGGCTTCCCTGTTCGCCAATCATGAGGGTAGCTATGTACAATTTCCTCACTATGAAGGAGAACTTTCGCCTTTTTTAGATCTTCTAAAATAACTTTATTTGCATCCTCATAAAATAGTCCTTCATATTGAAGGGCTTCGCTTGTCATAAAGCCCATGCTATTAACTGGACAAAGAACATCTAAACCATATTTTTGGCCAACATAATAGTCATCAAGCCCATGCCCTGGAGCAGTATGAACAGCCCCTGTACCAGCATCACTAGTAACGTGATCGCCTAATATAACTAGCGATTTTCTCTCATATAATGGGTGTTTTGTTGTAATGAATTCAAATTCTTTTCCTTTAAATTCTTTAATAGGTTTAAGTGGAGTTTCTAGTTTTTCACTAATTTTAGTTGCTAGTTCATTAAGTAAAACAAGACGACCAAATTTTGTTTCATACAATGTATAGGTAAAATCCGGATGAACACTAATTGCAAGGTTAGCAGGTAGTGTCCAGGGTGTCGTTGTCCAAATAACAAAGCTATCTTCCTTAGTTAAGACACCTTTTCCATCTAAAACAGGAAATTTAACAAAGATAGCAGGACTTGTTACATCTTGATATTCAATTTCAGCTTCTGCAAGAGCAGATTCACTGCTTGGTGACCAATATACTGGTTTTAGACCTCTAAAAATAAGACCATTTAAAGCCATTTTCTTAAAAACTTCAAGTTGATGAGCTTCATACTCAGACTGAAGTGTTAAATAAGGATTTTTAAAGTCACCCACGATGCCAAGTCGTCTAATTTGTTCTTTTTGAAGAGCAACTTGCGTATATGCGTATTTTTCACACAATTTTCTAAATTCTGCTACAGGCATTTTCTTACGGTCAACACCAGATTTAGTAACTTGATTTTCAATTGGTAGACCATGCGTGTCCCAGCCTAAAATAAACGGCGTATCAAAACCGCTCATATTTTTATAACGCACAACAAAGTCCTTTAAAATGCGGTTTAACATATGTCCGCAGTGGATATTCCCATTTGCATATGGGGGGCCGTCATGAAGAACATATGTTGGCGCACCTTTACGATTTTCTCGCATTAAAAGATAAAGATCTTCATCTTTCCATTTTTTAACTAAATCAGGTTCTTTTTGATTAAGCCTACCGCGCATTTCAAATGCGCTTTTTGGCATTAATAGAGTATCTTTAACATTCATTACACTCTTCCTCCTTATATTAATAAAAGCGTCCGCCTAAGGACGCTTGCACGTGGTACCACCTTAGTTCTATACATTTAATATATAGCACTCTTTTAGGATATAACGGTCCTATCCCGGACAAGTCTACATTATCGATTGTCACTCCGAAGTGATAGTTTAGTAAGTTATCATCCTAAGCTTACACTGTCCTTAGGTCGCTAGTAAGTAATTGTTACTAAACCGTGTCTTCATCATCGTTTTAGTTATTAATCAAAATCTTCTTCTAATGTTTTCTTTAAAAAATCAGGTAAAATATCGAATTCATGTTCATCTTTTAGTTCACCCTCTTCTTTACTTAGCGGTGTAACTTCATCACTAAATGTGGCAACTGGCCTAGTAAATGGGGTCATTGGAACATTTTGGAAATCGTATTCTTCTTCAAAGTCACTAGCAATTACTGAAACAAGTATTGCATCTTCTAGAAGTTCATTTAGGGCGACACCAAATTTAATATCGATGTTATGGCCACTTGTTTCAATAATCCAGTTAACGGTGTCTTGAGCTTCAAAAAGAGAAACATTAGTACCGCAAGTAACAGCAACAATAGCTTTTCTTGCACCTTTCATTGAAGCTTCTAGAAGCGGACTATTAATTGCGCTTTGGGCGGCCTGACGAGCTTTATCTTTGCCTGTTCCCATTCCAAAGCCAATAAGAGCAATTCCGCTATCTTTAAGTGTATTTTTTACGTCAGCATAGTCAAGGTTAATAACTGCTGGCATTAAAATTAAATCAACGACGGTTTTTACCGATTGGGCCAAAACCTTATCGCTATCGCTAAAGGCAGAACCAATTGGAGCATTACCGCTTACCATGAGTAGTTTATCATTACTTACTACGATAATACTATCAACAACATCCTTTAAATTATTTAAACCTTCAACGCTATTTGCAATGCGCTTTTTGCCTTCAAAGGTGAAAGGACGCGTAACAATTGCAACAGTCAAAGCCCCGTTTTGACGGGCAATTGAGGCAATTACTGGTGCTGCACCAGTCCCAGTGCCGCCCCCCATACCAGCTCCAATAAAGACAAGATCAGCTCCACGAACAATTCGTTCAATTTCTTCACGGCTTGCTTCAGCAGCCTGTTTTCCAACTGAAGGTTCACCTCCAGCCCCTAATCCATGTGTAATTTCTTCGCCTAAAACAAGACGATTACGAGCTTTTGAGGTAGCAAGAGCTTGTTTATCGGTATTTACTACCCAAAAATCAACAGAATCGATTTGATCATCAATCATTCTGTTTACTGCGTTATTGCCGGCACCACCGACACCAATAACGACTATTTTTGCAACGGGTTCAAAATTGTCTAATTCTACCATATAACTTTGCTCTCTTTCTAATCGCGAGTTAAGACTCCGACTTCACTACGTTCATCGCCTATATCAAGAATATACCTATTGTATACACGAAGTAAGCCAAGACACACTGCATAGCGGCTATTTCTAGCACCAATTGCTTTTAAATTAAGAATAAAAGTACGATCTTTTAAGGGGGAATGCTCTAATAAATGGTTAAAGCCATTAATTTGACTAGCACCTCCTGTAAAGTAGAGGGGATATAGCTCAAATAGATTACTTAAGCTTTGCGATGCTTCTAAAGAAGCAACCGCATCTTTTATTTTAGCATAATGTTCATTCATAAATGCTTCAATTACGCGATTTAGATCTTTTTGATATATTGGATGCTTTTGTCCGTACTCATTTACTTGATGAGCAATAGCTACTTTATAGTTACTTGCTCTATTATCATAGCCATACATATGTTTTAATTTATGGGCTTCTTCTAAAGTAAGTGATAATTCTTTTGCAATTCGTTCGGTTAAGTGGTCACCACCTAAATTAACGATACGGCTATAGAAAAGGCGATGATTACCAACAAGACTAATAGTTGTAGTTCTTGATCCATAATCAACAAGAAGATAATTTGGACTTGCATCTTTTTCTAGAGCAATTAATTCAGTAAGAGCGTAACTATCAACAAAAGTTTTAGTAACTTTTATACCTGCTGCTTGTACAACACTTAAATAGCGATTATATACCCAAAGGGGTAGTAAATGGACATAGCAATTAATAGCAATAAAACTACTAGTTTCGCCAATTGGAGAAACGACTGATGTTTTTTCATTGTCTAAAATATAGCGTTCAGGAACGATACTAATAATTGTTTTATTTGGATCAATTCGTTGTTTTCTTACTAAACTAAGGACATTTTTAATATCAATATGTTCAACTCGGAGTGTATTAGCTAAAACATTAGTTTGTTGGCTATCTGTATAGACTTCTAGGTTGATACTTGGAAGAGCTAAAATAACTTCATCAATTTTAATTTCAAGTTGAGTTGAAGCATCTTTTACTAATTTATTAATTGCTGCGATTAACTCATCTTGATTAATTATTTCCCCTTCAGTAACTGCTCCATCGACAAAAATCGTTCCTGCATAAAGGACGATTGGTTGACGTTCTTCTAATTCATAGCCGACTAATAATTTAACGCTATTACTTGTTAATTCTAAAACGGTAATTGGGTTTCCCATCATTGCTCCTTAATATCGATATATCGATATAATTATAATAAATTGGACTAAAAATAACAACAAGATAGGAAAAAATAGCATATTTTCTTCTAACCCAACTTTTCAATGTTATTTATTTATGTTTTTTCAATAGAAAAACATATAAAAAGGAACCGCAAATTGCGGTTCCTTTGTGCAAAACTGAGCTAAATTAGATTACCCAAATTGTTGGAACGCCGCCGACATAATGCCAGTGATTTCCACCATAAACTGGGGTTTCACTGTACCATTTAACGCGATTTGGATGGCCAACGCCATCATCAATTTGGTCCCAATCATCATGCCAACCAGCAGGTTTATGCGTATGTTCGCAGTAGATTGTTTCTAAGTTTGGACTGTGCGAAAAGACTTGGTTTAGCATTCCATCAACGCTACTTGGAGTAACTATCGATGTTAGTGAATCACAATACATAAAAGCAGCATAACCAATATAGGCATCATAATACTTATGGTTTGTAAATAGTTCCATCTCAGTTCCGCTGAATCGGGCTTGACGATATTCAAATTGTCTCGTTGACCCATCAACAGTTGGAAGAGTTCTTCTTCCTGCGTGATGGAACACATCCATATCATTTGCAGTAATTGGATTATCCGCATTAATAATAATTCGATGTGTGGTAGGATCTGCGTTAATAAATGAGAGCGTTTTGCCTTTAGCTAATAGACCTACACAAACCGTTTCAAGTAAAACAAGCGCAGAATAGAAGATTAGTTCTTTTTTCTAATAGATAATTTCTTTCTAAATTATTTTTTTATAACGTTTGCAAAAAAAGATAGTTAAATAACTATGGGGAAGCTAGCTTTTTATCTATCTTTGCAATTCATTATGGCTCTATTTAAATGAGGACTTTTCAATTGTCAAATATAAAGCTGCAAGCGCTTTCAAGAAATCGATAACATTACATAGAATAAAGAAAAACCTTGACGAAAGGTGATCAAGGCTTTTCAAAAGGAGAGAATAAATGAGACTATAGAGTAGAATCAGCTAAATCTAGCAGGTCATTATCTTCTTGAGTTTCACTAGTGGTGTCATGAGCTTGGAGGAGATGTGGATTTTCTTCTAAGACTTTTACTGGAATAAAAGCAGCAAGAAATAGACCAAATAAAGTTAGTAGGGTAAGTGCAAACTTCTTACTACGGTAGTAAGTAGCTCTTCGATTAGTTTTAATTAGTTTATCTTTCATCTTTACCTCCATTTCTTTTAATAATCCTTAGTTTTGCACTTTTAGCACGGGGATTATTAATAATTTCTTCTTCTTTTGCGATAATGACGCGACGGTTTACTAGCTCATAGGGCGGTTTATCCTCATGAGCGGGTAGGCGCATAGGCACGCGCCTTCCTCTATTAATAGCACTAACTTCACTAAATGTGTGTTTAGTAATCCGGTCTTCTAGGCTATGAAAGGTAATAACTGCAAGTCGACCGTCTTTATTTAGTGCTTTTAGACTTTCAACTAGAACATCTTTTAGCGCATTTAGTTCATCATTAACTTCAATGCGTAACGCTTGAAAGATAGTTTTAGCAGGATGTCCTACTTTTTTTAGCTCTTTCATTGGAAGAGCGCTTTTAATAACATCAACTAATTCTAGTGTTCTAGTTAGGGGTTTAACTTCTCTAGCATCGATTATTTTTCTAGCGATTCGATGAGCGAATTTATGTTCGCCGTATTCGCGAAAGATGCTGACCAAATTTTCATAAGAGTAAGTATTTACGATAATTTCAGCTGTTAAGTGATTGCCTTTTTGATCCATTCTCATATCAAGAGGACCATCAAAGCGATAACTAAAGCCGCGATCTGGTTTATCAAATTGGGGACTACTTACGCCTAAATCGATGAGTATCGCATCGACGCCTTTTACTATGTAAAAAGCTAGATAATCGTTTAGAGTTATAAAATTGTCATGGATCAATGTGAAGTTAGAAGCGACTTCACTAAGTATTTTTTTACTTTCTTTAATGGCTTCTTCGTCTTGATCAAAGGCGTATAAGTGTCCATTTGGAATTCTTTTAAGAATTTCTTTACTATGACCGCCCCGTCCAAGGGTAAGATCAACGACGATACTATCTTTTGTTAGGTTTAGGCCATTAAGAACTTCGTTTAACATTACTGGAGTATGAGACATACTATACTCCTTGTAGCCTTTCTGCTATTTCATCTAGTTTGGTGATATTTTCTTCTTGGTACTTATTCCAAGTAGCTAGATCCCAAATTTCAAAGTGATCTATTACACCAACTACGATAACTTCTTCACTAATGCCATATTTTGTTAACGTTGCTTTTGGAAGAGGGAGTCTTCCTACGTTATCAATAGGAATTTCTACGACTGAAGAGAGCATAAGACGAATATATGTTCGGTCTACCTTATTTGTAAAGCGAAGTGAGGCTAAATATTCTTGTTCTTTTTTAAAAGATTCAAGTGGATAAACACTTAAGCAACCTTCAAAGCCATGCATAACATAGAGCACATCTTCCCTAATTTCTTTACGAAATTTTGAAGGAATAACTAGACGTCCTTTGTTATCAAGTTTATGAGTATAGCTTCCAAAAAACATTATCTCCCACTTTCTCCCACTTCGGTGTACTTACATTATAGAAAAAGCCCCTTACTTTGTAAAGGGGAAAAAGGCAATTTTTGTAATCTTTTTTTGGAAAAATAAAAAGATGCCTTTAACATCGTAAATTTAGGCATCTAATTATTTTTTAATCTTCTAATTCATCGTAAAGAGCATCTAGTTCACTAGCAAAGGGGCGATTCATCTTCGCTTTATATTCTTCAAATTCTTCACTTGAAAGAACTTGATAATTGTCACCACTTTTTGGTAAGGTTGCACCTGGTTTTTTAATACTAAGCGGAAGCGATAAATTAATTAGACCAACAATATATTGACGTAGATCAATGTTACTATCTTTTATGTAAAAGATATCTTTTTCTTCATCATCAATATTTTCATTATTAAGAGAAAAATATATTGTTTCATCTAACTCAATATCTTTTGAAAATAATTCTAGTGAATACATGCATTCTAAGGTTAGTTTTGCATCTATATAAATATCAAGTCGAAAGAGTCCTTCTTCAAAACTAACCTCTAAATCAACATGACAAAAAGGAATATCTTTTAAGGCGCATTTTTTATTAAAATTATAGCCCTTAAATGATACATCATCCCTTAAAGAATAGGGGGCTTGGTAGGCTTCAAATAAATTAATTTTTTTCATTTTTATCCGTCTCTAAGCGTTACTTTAAATTTTTCTTTTAATTTATCAACAATTGCTTTATCTAGAGCAATAATTTCAGCCTCTTCTAGCGTTTTATCACTTGCTCTATATGTAACATTAATCGCTAGTGACTTCTTATTTTCTCCTAAGCGCTCATCAATATAAACATCAAAAAGTTCAACTTTACTAATTAGTTTAGTGTTTACTCGTTCTACCGTTTTAAGAACGTCACTTGCATTAATATCTTTATCCATAATAAGAGCAAAATCTCTACTTACACTTGGATATTTAGCTATTTCACTCATCTTTATTGGTGAGACTTTAAGTGCAAATAACGCACTTAAATTAACTTCTAAAACCGCGACACGAGTCTTTTTAAAGTTCATCTTATCGCGAAGTTTTGGATGAAGTTCACCTAAAATTGCAACCCTTTCATTGCTAAGAAGTATTTCAACACTACGATAAGGATGAAGTTCACTACTACTTTTAGTAAATGGAACAATCTTAAAGCGTGATTCATTTAGACCTAACTCAGTTAAGATTGCATCAAAATAGCCTTTAACACTGTAGTAATCATAGGCTCTTTTCTTTAGGGCACCTTGAAGATGTTCTTCTCCTACTAATACGATTGCTAAATGAGTATTTCGCCGCTTTTTATCATATACTTCACTTATTTCAAATAGGCCAAAGTCGTTTAGTTGACGAGAATAGTTATATAGCGCACTATCAAGAAGAGAAGCAAGAAGCGAAAGACGGACATATTGATGAAGTGGGGTCATTGGATTTAGCACTTCATAGGCTTCGCCTTTTGAGAAATAATCAAAACGTTTTAATGAATCTTTATCAGTTAATGTGTAATTAATCGTTTCATATAAACCGCGATTTCTTAGATAAGTCCTTAAATTAAAAGTCTTTTGTTGAACTTCAGTTCTTCCTCCTACTGCGGTTGGCATGATTGGAAGTTCTTCCTTAATATGCTCAAAGCCAAGAAGTCGAATTACTTCCTCAGCTAGGTCTGGCGCTCCTTCTATATCAATGCGGTAATGAGGGATTGTTACCTTCATTTCTTTGCCAGTTCGTTCAATTTTCATATTAAGTCTTTCTAAAACTTCATCAATTTCTCTACTGGTAAAGGAAGTACCAAGAAGACTATTAATTTTCTTATCACTAGCTTTAACTACTTGAGGAGTATGATCTAGCGTATCAAATTTAGTCGTTTCACTTTCTTTTTTAACGCCAGCATATTTTCTTAGTAACATCGCAGTTAATTGTAAAATTTCGCTAGTTTTAGCTCCACTAAAGCCACGGGCAAAGCGTTTGCTTGCTTCACTAACGAGATTAAGTCTTGTACTAGTGCGACGGATTTGTGCCCCGCTAAATTGAGCCGCTTCAATTGCAATATTTGTGCTAGTTTCATCAACTTCGCAACTTTTTGCCCCCATAACTCCGCCTAAACACATGATTTCCCCATCGACAGTAATACAAATATCACCTTTTGTAATGTCGTATTCTTTTTCATCTAGAGCAAGAAATTTAGTTTCTAGATCATCACGGACAACAAAATCTAAACTTGATAGTTTATCAATGTCATACATATGAAGAGGTTGACCGGTAAGAAGCATAATAAAGTTACCAATATCAACGATATTATTAATTGATCTTTGACCTGATGCCATTAAGTAGCGTTGTATAAACCTTGGACTTGGACCAGTTTTAAGTCCGTAGACTTCTTTAATATAGAAAAGTGGGCAAGAAGGTGTTTTACTATTTACTGTTGCTTTACTTACTTCTTCTTTATTTTTTTCTATTTTTGGTCCTTTATATTCGCGTTTAAATAAGGCTGCTAACTCTTTTGCAAGATTAAGAACTGCCATTGTATCGCTTCGATTTGGCAGTGGCCGAACATCAAAAACAGTATCATCAAGTTCTAAGTAGCCGAGCACATTTTCTTCTCCAATTGGAGCATCACTAGGAAGTACTTCAATACCAGAAACTTGAGCTTCACTTAAAAATTTATGATCAACACCAAGTTCAAGAAGCGAACATATCATGCCGCTACTTTCTATGCCTTTAATGGTTGCTTTTTTAATTGTTAGAGATGGAAGGTTGCAGCTTGGAAGGGCAACAATAACTTTGTGACCTTTAGAAATATTTGGTGCTCCACAAATTATTTGACTAACTCCGTGTTTACTTCCTAAATTAACTTTAGTTAAAGAAAGATGATCACTTCCTATAACTTTGCTACATTCTAAAACTTCACCAATAACGAGTTTATCCCCATAAGCTAGTTTAGTTACACTTTCAACTTCTATGCCTGCAAAAGTTAATGTATTAGCAATTTCAATTTCGCTTAAGCCACTTAAATCAACAAATTCTTCTAATAATTTTCTTGAAACTAACATAACTCTTACCTCGCTCTAAATTGCTCTAAAAATCTAATATCATTTTGATAAATTCGCCGTATATCATCGATTCCATAACGAAGCATAGCAACGCGCTCAATCCCAATACCAAAGGCAAAGCCTTGGTAAATACTAGGATCATAACCGTTCATTCTAAGAACGTTTTCATTTACCATTCCAGCGCCTAGAATTTCAATCCATCCTGTACCCTTACAAGTTAGACAGCCTGCTCCATCGCACTCAGAACAGCTAATATCTACTTCTACTGAAGGTTCAGTAAAAGAAAAATATGATGCTCTAAAGCGTGTTTTTCGCTTTTCACCAAACATTTTTTTAACAAATAAATCTAGGGTTGCTTTTAAATTTCCTAGAGTAATATTTTTATCAATAACTAATCCTTCAACTTGAGCAAATTGATGAGAATGAGTTAGGTCATCATTATCACGTCGATAGGCTTTGCCTGGACAAATAATCTTTATAGATTCACCTTTTTTATCTTGCATAACGCGAGCTTGAACTGGAGAGGTATGAGTTCGAAGAAGCATTGTTTCACTAAAGTAGAAACTATCTTGCATATCTCTAGCAGGATGATCTTTTGGAATGTTTAAAAGTTCGAAGTTATAGTGATCTTCTTCTATTTCTGGACCATCAGCTATTTCATAGCCCATACTAATAAATATTTCTTCCATTTCATCTTTTATAACAAAAAATGGATTAAGACCTGCACTATTTTTGCTCATACTTGGAAGAGTTAAATCAATTTTGTCTTTTTTAAGTTGTTCTTCAAGTTCTTTTGCTTCTAAAAGTTCGTTTTTAACTTCAAGAGCTTCGTTAATTTTACTCCGTAAATTATTAACGAGTTGACCATAGAGTGGTCGCTTTTCTTGTGAGAGTGTCTTCATCTTACTCATTAGGTCACTTAAAACACCCTTTTTACTTAAATAGGTGTTACGAACTTCATTAAAAGAGGCACGATCAGCAACTAAATTAATTGCTTCTAATGCTTCTTTTTCGATTTTTAGGAATTCTTTTTCCATTTTTGCCTCCGATAATAAAAAAGTGGCGCCAAGGAACGACATTTAGCCGTGGTACCATCCTTTTTTCCACTCTTAGTTATAACTGTAACGTAGTTAACGGGTCATCAACCAGCTCCAAGGTGAATTCAATACTACTTACTTTCGAATGGTTTCACTTATCATTCGTCCCTAGTAAAGTAGTTTAGTATTTACTACTCCTTTTCAAAGCCTTTTTTATTATATCATAATAAGTTAAAAACAAAATCCACTTCTACTATAAGTGGATTATTGATTTGCAATTTTCTCCATTAAAATTGAAGCAGCAATAGCAACATTTAGCGAATCAATATGCTTAATTGGAATATAAATAGTAGCATCAGCATGTTTATGAAGAGAGGGAGAAACACCACGGGCCTCATTACCTACCACAAGCATTGTTTTAAGCAAAAACGCAAAATTAGTAGATTTTTGGGCGTTATTAAGTCGCGTTGTAGTTAATTTATATGTGTTCTTTTTACAAAACTCTATTAGCTCATTTTCATCCATACTCGTGATTGGGAGAATGAAGTGTGCTCCCTTAGCAGCACTGATAACTTTATCATTATAAAAGTTAACACTTCTTCTTGAAGCGATAACTCCACCAAAATCAAATGCTAAGGCAGAGCGCATAATCGCACCTAAGTTACTTGGATCTTTAACATCATCTAGATAAATAAGAGGTTTACTTGTATCAAGAGGTTTACTCTCTTTTTTAATCGTTGCAAAGACATTTTGTGATGTTACATATGAAGTAAGTTTAGAAGCTACTTCTTTACTTATATAGATGACTTCGCTAGCTAAGTTAGAGGGAGTATCTAAATCAGTTGTAATAAGTGTTTCAACTACTCCAAGCTTAAGAGCATAACTAACCATGATCTCGCCTTCAATTAAATAAAGGGTAGGATTTTTACCATCACGAAGTTTAAGCCACTCTTTAACACGAGCGTTACTTCTACTTTTTATTACTTCCTTCATTTAAATAAGCCTCCTTTTAAACTTTGATGATGCTTTTTATAATTAGGACAATACTTTTTAACAATATCATAAAACTTCTTTTGATGATTAGCTTCAAAGTGATGTGCTAATTCATGAATTACAATTGAATCTATTACTTCGTCACTATAGTGAATAAGTCTAATGTTAAATGAAATAGTTTTTGTATTTAGGCGATGAGAACCCCAAATTGATTTGTATAATCGAACATTAACATTGTATGGAACTTTTATATTCATCAAGTGTTCAAAATATCTAACACGTCCTTCTATATATTCTTTAAATGATTTTTTCTCGTTACTATATAAACTAGTTAGGTTAGTTATTTCTTTTTTAGGATTTAACATATCATTTAGTTTCTTAAATGAGACTAAGTTACCTCGATAATAAGTATAGCCATCTTTTTCATATAAAATCTCTTTTTTTAGTTTTCTAATTTGCTGATACTTACCTAAAAAAGTCTTAATAATAAAATCTTTACTTGTTAGTATTGGTGCACTTACTTTAAACATCCTACTTTTTGCGTCATAGCGAAAATAAAGTTGCTTAATCCGCTTTTTGGTAACTAGAAGTCTTTCTATTCTACCTTCAACTTCTACTTCATATATTAAAGGTGCTTTTAAAATCATAGTTTAATTATACCTTATAGGTTAATAATTAACGAACCTAAATTAACTTATTGCAAATTAAACTTAACTTTAGTTTAATTAGATTATGAATAAAAAAGAACCACTTCTAATATCAGCATGTTTTTTAGGCACAAGATGCCGCTATGACGGGAATAGTAATGAGCTCGATGTTCTTTTTCTTCTTCGAGCTAAATATGAACTCTACCCCATTTGTCCCGAGGTACAAGGTGGTCTAACTACTCCACGTGAACCGTGCGAAGAAAAAGATGGTCGCATCATTTCAAGAAGTGGCGTTGACCGTACTCTTGAATATGAAGATGGAGCAAGAAAAGCACTTGCAATCGTTAAAAAGTATGGTATTAAGAAAGCACTTTTAAAAGGTAAAAGTCCTTCCTGTGGAAGTGGTGAAATTTATGATGGTACTTTTACTCGTACCCTAATTAAGGGGGACGGAGTTACAGTTCGCCTCTTAAAAAAAGAGGGTCTAACAATCTATAGTGAAAACGAAATAGAAAAATTATTGTAAAAAGGTGGATGTCACTCATCCACCTTTTATTAACATGTTAATAAGTTTATTATTCGAATTTACTAGCAATTAATTTTTCTAGTGCTTTTTCATCTAGAGCTTTAATTACTTCAACTAATAGATCAATTGCAGCCATAAAATCATCATGATTAACAATACTTACATGACTATGGAAATAGCGGCACGGTAAACTAAGTGTCATATTAACGACGCCGTCAAATGATTTATGGATTTCACCTGAATCAGTTCCGCCCGCGGTTAATAGATCATAGGTATACTTAATATTATGTTTTTTTGCAATTGCTTCAACAAAGTCAAATAGACCGCGATGAGCAATAACGCTTCCATCCATAACGCTTAAAGCAACGCCTTCACCTAGTTTAGTTGGCATATTTGGTGAACTAGGTAGGTCATAACTCATTGTAACATCAAGGGCAAAGCCAATATCAGGTTTAACGTGGTATGTAGCAGTTTTTGCACCTCGTAGGCCAACTTCTTCTTGAACAGTACCTGCAAAGGCTACATTAGCACGGTGACCCTCTTTTTTAAGGCGTTTCATAACTTCAATACCAACTGCTACTGCAATGCGGTCATCCCAAGCTTTACCAAGCAAGTTTTTAGAGTTATTTAGAACACGGAACTTTTGAAGTGGGGTAACAGCATCACCAATGCGAATACCCATTTTTTCAACTTCTTCTTTGGAAGATGCACCAATATCAAGGTACATATCTTTTAGTTCCATGACTTTATTTCTTAACTCTGCACTCATGCCGTGAGGAGGTTGAGCACCCGTAACACCAATATAGTCTTTACCTTCTCTAGTTGTAACGCTAAATTCATGAGCAGGAATTACATGTCCCCACCAGCCCCCAACATTATGAAGACGGAGGAAGCCATTATCTTCAATTTTTTGAACTAAAAAGCCAATTTCATCCATATGAGCGGTTAATAAAACTTTTGGAGCACCTTCTTTGCCTTTAAGTTGAGCAATAATAGAACCTAAATTATCATAGGTTATTTCATCAACAACTGGAGCAAGTTCATCGCTAATGATTTTGCTAATTCGCTTTTCATTACCGCTGATGCCAGAGGTTTCACTTAATCTTTTAAGTAAGTCAAGATGAGCTAAATTTTCTTTCATAATATGTAGCTCCTTTCTAGTAGTTTTCTTCTTGTCTTTTATAGTTAATTTTTATTTTATCATAATATGCATCAATTATATCTTTGCTAGAAAAGGAAAGATATAGGCCTAAACGAAGAAATTCTTCAAAGGCTCGCTTTAAACTTCCCCTGCAGCGACGCTTATTAAATGTATCAATTGCTTTAAAAGTATCTAAAAACGCTTCTGTCAGCGTTTTTTCTTTATCGCTAATGTTAACTTCAAAAATGGGAAGTTCTAATTTATAGGCAAGAGAAAGCGATAAAAGAAAGTGAAGGCCATCAGCATATTCTTCTAGAAGTGTAGAGCGATCTTCACTACCTTTAAGCGACCAATACTTAAAAGTACGTGTTGCATTAGCAAGTTCAGCAACCTCAACTAGAAGCGCTAATAGGCGCTCATCTTTTGTTGTCTCATATGAGGTAGCGTGTCGCTCATTAATATTTATATCAAGTTCTAGTTGAACTTTTTGAAGTTCTTTTAAGTCTATCTTCATAACTATTTTAGCTTCTTAAGATGCCAAATATCATCAACATATTGTTGAATTGTTCGGTCTGTTGAGAAAAAGCCGCTTTGAGCAATATTAATTAGACAACTTCGTGCCCAAGCTTCTTTATCTCGATAGTAAGTAACGATATCATCAGTACGGATTAAATAGGCGTCTAAGTCTGTAAAGATAAGGTATTCATCGTTACGATGCATTAATTCATCAAAGATGACACGGAAGCGATCTTTATCGCCACCTGACCAAGTCCCATCAATTAGACTATCAACAAGACGACGAACTTTATAATCATTGTGATACATATCCCAAACGTTATAGCCTTTGCAGCGAAGTTCAATAACTTCTGGTTCGGTTAAACCAAAGATAAAGCTATGTTCATCACCAACTTTTTCGTTAATTTCAACGTTTGCACCATCTAGAGTTCCTAAGGTTAGCGCACCGTTCATCATAAACTTCATATTTCCGGTTCCGCTTGCTTCTTTTCCAGCGGTACTTATTTGTTCGCTAATATCTGCTGCAGGAATAAGGATTTCTGCACTACTTACGCCATAATTTTCAATAAAGACAACTTTCATAAATTTAGATGTTTCTTCGTCGTTATTAATTACATCTGCTACGCCTAAAATTAGTTCAATAACTTTTTTGGCAAAGTAGTAGCTTGGGGCAGCTTTAGCACCAAAAATAAAGGTAATTGGATGAATTCTAAATGAGGGATCATTTTTCATCTCAAAATATAGATGCATAATTCTAAAGATATTCATTAATTGTCGTTTATAGGCGTGAAGACGCTTAATTTGAATATCAAAAATTGAATCAATATCAATATCAATGTTGTTATGTTCTTTAATATAATCAACGAGTTGTTGTTTCTTTACTCTTTTTATTTCTAAGAAGCGTTTTTGAGTTGCTTTATTATCAACAAACTTCATTAGTTTATTTAAATCTTCAGGTTTAGTAATCCAGCTTTTACCAATTCTACTTGTTACATAACTTGAAAGTTCTGGATTAGCATATAAGAACCATCTACGGTGAGTAACGCCGTTTGTTTTATTATTAAACTTTGTAGGGAAGAGACGATAAAACTCATTAAAGGTATCTTTCTTTAAGATTTCTGTATGAAGGGCAGCGACTCCGTTAATTGAAAAACAAGTATAAATCGCTAAGTTTGTCATATGAATCATGCCGTCTTTAATAATCGCCATTTGTCTTCTATCGTGATGAGAAAAGCCTTTTTCAATAAAGTAATTTTGGCTGCGACGATGAATTTCTTCAATAATCATATAGCAGCGCGGAATTAGGCGTTGAACATAAGTTACTGGCCATTTTTCAAGTGCTTCTGCCATGATGGTGTGATTAGTATAGGCAAACGTTTTACTAACGACTTCATAGCTTTCATCCCAACCAAAGCCATATTCATCCATCATAATCCGCATTAATTCAGGAATTGCTAAAATTGGATGGGTATCGTTAAGTTGGAAGACATAGTGTTCATGGAAATTTAACAGTGTCTTATAGCGACGATAGTGTCCTCGCGTTGCACTTAAAAGTCCAGCACTAACAAGGAAATATTGTTGGCGGAGCCGTAAAATCTTGCCTTTTTCGGTGCTATCATCTGGATATAGACCGTGACATAGTTCTCTAATTGTCGCTAAGTATTCTTCAAATGGTTGATCAGTTGGAAGATTACTTTCACTAGGTTCAGCACTCCAAAGTCGAAGCGTATTTGTTACTTTATTACGGTAACCAATAACACTCATATCATAAGGAACTGCTTTAACGCAGACTGGATTAACAGTACGAACTCCAAATGTACCATCTGGCTTACCATATGTTTCAGCTGAACCATAAAACTTAACTTCTACGGCGTGTTTTGGTTTTCTTACTTCCCAAACGTTACCGTTAACGAGCCATTGATCTGGTACTTCGATTTGTTTACCATTAACGATTTTTTGACGGAAGAAACCGTATTCATAACGAATACAGTTTCCGCTTCCTGGATAACCTAAGGAAGCGATGGAATCAAGAAAACAGGCGGCAAGACGGCCAAGACCGCCGTTACCTAGACCCGCATCAATTTCTTGTTCTTCTAGGTCATGAAGGTCCATACCAATACTAGCTAATCCTTCTTTTACAACTTCATATATACCTAGATTTTGAAGATTATTTATTAAAAGACGACCAATTAAAAATTCCATTGAGAAATATATTAATTGTTTTTGTTTATTTTTTAGTGTTTTTTCGCGAGTTGTTCGCCAGTTAATATTGGCGTAATCGCGAACCATTCGTCCAAGGACGTCGTAGCGTTCTGTAATATGGGCATCATCGACTGAGCGACCATATTTTTCAACTAAACGCTTATTAAATTCACTTACGAATCTTTCTTTACTACTAAACATACTTTGTACCTCAATTTATTTTTTTGTTTTTTTCTTGTTTTTAGTAGCTTCTTCTACTACGGGTTCTTTTTTTATGACCCTTTTAAAAATCATTGCACCGAAGCTAGCTAATTTAATTGTTAGACTATATGGACGATGTTCAGGACCCATATAGTTATTGTGTTCCAATGGAAGTCCGTTATATTGGTTCCAACCGCCGTAGACATCTTTATCGCTATTAAAGATTTCTTCGTATAGGCCTGGAGTAGATAGACCAATATCGTATTCTTCATAATAATTTGGTGTCATGTTGAAAACAAAAACAAGATGAGAGTCTTCATAGCGGCGTTCAAAAACAAAGACACTTTGATTAGCATTATCAACCATAAGCCAATTAAAGCGTTCAGGGTTATGTTCTTCAACGTGCATTGCTTTTTCGGCTTGATAAATTAGATTTAAGTCACGAACAAGACGACTAATTGAATCATGTTTTGGATATGATTTTAAAATCCAAGGTAGTGACTTTGATTCATCCCATTCATCAAAGCTAGCAATTTCATTTCCCATAAAGTTTAGTTTTTTGCCAGGGTGAGCAAATTGGTAGGTAAATAAATTGCGCACGAGGGCAAACATTTGATCGTAGTTACCCCACATTTTGTTTATAATTGTGCCTTTACCATGAACTACTTCATCATGAGAAAGTGGGAGCATAAAGTTATCACTATAAAAATAGTGCATAGAGAAAGTTAGTTTGTTATGCTCATATTTTTTATATATTGGGTCTTTACTGTAGTATTTTAGGGTATCATTCATCCAGCCTAGATCCCATTTATAATCAAAACCGATGCCGCCGTATTCTAAAGGCCGGGTGACTCCGCTAAAGTCACTACTATCTTCAGCAATCATCATAACATTAGGATGTTCATAACGAATCTTACCGTTAAGTCGCTTTAAGAACTCAATACCGCCGGTATTTTCACCGCGTTCACGGTTGCCGTCCCAAAATAGAATATTACTTACAGCATCAATACGGATACCATCAAAATGGAAATAAGTAAGAAAATAGTTAACAGCACTCATTAAAAAGCTACGGACTGGATCTTTACCTAAGTCAAATTGAGGACTACCCCATTGGCTAAGAGTATTAGCAGGATCACTATATTCATACATATGTGTGCCGTCAAAATCAATTAAACCATATGGGTCATTTGCAAAATGAACGACAACAAAATCTAAAATAACGCCAATACCTGCTTGGTGCATCCGATCAACAAAACTCATTAATTGGAACGGATTCCCATAGCGGCTATCGACGCTATAGAAGCCTGTGGCTTGATAGCCCCAGCTACCATCAAAGGGGTACTGGGTAATTGGCATTATTTCAACATGGGTAAACCCATGTTCTTTTACATATGGGATAAGATAATCAGCGACTTCTTCATACGAAATATTGCGGCCGTCGACTTTGCCTTTCCAACTGCCTAAATGAATTTCATAAATTGAAACTGGTTCATCATATCCTCTTGTTCTATTTTTTAAGTATTTATCATCATGCCAGATAAAATTACGAATATTGAAAAGACGTGAACAGCTACCTGGGCGAAGTTCGCTAAAGAAAGCATAAGGATCAGCTTTATCAACATATTCGCCTCGAGCGTTTTTAAAATGATATTTATATGACTCATATTGTTCTAAATGTGGAATGGTAATTTCCCATAAGCCACGATAATCAACTAATTTCATATTATGAGCACCAGGTTTCCAATTGTTCCACTCTCCAATGACACTAACATCACTAGCATGAGGAGCATATAGCCGGAATCTAACAGCAGGTACTTCTTTAACTACTTTGACATTGCGAGGTCTTCCTCGTCCGTCTTTACTTCTAGCAGGTCTTTTTTCGATAACTTCTTCTTTGATGGTTACAAAGTGAGCGCCTAAATGATTGAATGCATCAAGCGATTGTCCCATCAGATAATAGTCTAAAAAACTCATATTTTTCCCTCCAATCGTTCTCTACTATTATTAAATAATAGGGGTCTAAAAGCAATGAAAAAAGCCAAAACCTCCCTTAAAAGACAAAAATGTCAGATTGTATGATTTAATAAATATATTTAAGTAATAATTTTTATATTTTTTTCTTTATTTAAGAGTTGCTTTCGACTCATGGTAATTTTTATAGAAAATTGAAAAAGAGTTATGCTTTTTTGATTGACTTTTCTAAGGTTTTTTTATTACAACCTAAATGCTCTATATGGTATAATCTTTTAAGTACTAAAGGATGGTGACTTATGAGAAAATTAGTAATGGCTGTAAATGCTGGTAGTTCATCAATTAAATTTAAACTTTATGAAATAAAAAATGAACGAGTTATTTTAAGTGGTATTGTTGATCGTATTGGTCATAATGATGCTATTTTTAAAATGAACTTTAACGGAGAAGAAAGAAAAGCTATTCTTCCCGTTAAAAATCATGAAATTGGTGTTGATTTAATCTTAGAAAAACTAGTTGAATTTAAAATTGTTGAATCAATTGAAGAAATTCAAGGTGTTGGTCATCGAATTGTTCAAGGCGGAAAATACTTCCAAGATAGCGCAGTTTTAAATAAAGATACTGAAGATAAAATTGAAGCACTTATCCCTTTAGCACCTCTTCATAACGCAGCACATCTTGTTGGTTTTAGAGCATTTAAAAAAGCCCTTCCTAAGTTAGGAAATGTCGCTGTTTTTGATACTGCTTTCCATCAAACTATGGAAGAGCAAGATTTTCTATATCCTATTCCATACGAATATTATCAAAAACATGATATTCGTCGTTATGGGGCGCATGGTACTTCTCATAAATATCTTGCTGAAGAAGCAGCAAAATTAATGAGTGAAGTTAAGCATCCTCGTGTTATTACTTGTCATATTGGAAGCGGTTCTTCTTTATGTGCAGTTAATGATGGAGTCTGCGTTGCTACTTCAATGGGTTTAACTCCCCTAGGCGGAGTAATGATGGGCACACGTACAGGTGATATTGATCCAAGTGTGATGTTTTTTGCCTGCCAAGAAGAGGGAAAAGATGTTAAAGAAATGTATCAAATTTTTAATAAAAAAAGTGGTTTATTAGGAATTTCAGGAGTATCAAATGATACTCGTGATATTGAAGATGCTGCTCTGAAGGGTAATAAACGTGCGATTTTAGCTCAGAAAATGTTTGCCCGTAGAGTTGCTGATTTTATTGGTCAATACTTTGTTAGACTAGGCGGGGCAGATATGATTGTTTTCTCCGCGGGAATTGGTGAGAATGCTCCAATTTACCGTAAGTTAATAGTCGATCAAATTAAAGAAGCATTAGGTGTTGAAATTGATGAAGAACTTAATAGTAAAGTGCGCGGTAAATTAGCAGTTTTATCTACACCAAAAAGTAAAATTAGAGTTTCAGTTATTCCAACTGATGAAGAATTAATGATTCTTCGTGATACTGTTAGACTCTTAAATCTAAAATAGATTAGGTTAAATTCATGCGAATAAGTAAACATATAAAAGCTAATATTAAGCGTTACAAAAAGGATTTTGATGCTATTTTAAAGGCTATTAAGGCCTTTGATAAAATAGCGATTTTATCGCATAAATCACCAGATTTTGATGCTTTAGGTTCGCAGTTTGGTCTCTATTACTGGATAAAAGATAATTTTCCAAATAAAAATGTTAAAGTTCTTGGCGAAGATAGTGTTATTTATACACCTAAACTCTATCCTCATTTAGACAGTGTCAAAAATTCTTGGTTTAATGGTGCTCTTGCTATTGTAGTTGACTGCGCTAATCTTGATCGTGTTAGTGAAAGTCGTGTAAGTTTAGCTTCAAAAATTATCAAAATTGATCATCATCCAAATGTGGAACCCTATGGCGCGATTAATTTTGTAGACGATAGTGCAAGTAGCGTTGGAGAAATGATTGCTACATTTATTCTTGCTCAACCAAAAAAGATTATTAGTAAAGAGTGCGGAAAAAACTTATTTAGTGCGATTGTCGGCGATACAGGTCGCTTTAAATATGCTGCTACTACTCCAAGTACTTTTGCAGTCGCGGAACTTCTTCTTGATACAGGATTTGATATGACAAAAGATGTTTATGTCAAAATGTATAGTTATGAAAAAGAAGATTTACGAGTACTTGCCTACATTTTATCTAACTTTAAAGTTACTGAACACGGTTTTGCCTATTACATTATTGATGATAACGCACAAACAAAATTAAATATTCCTGCTGAACGCGGTAAAGAAAATGTTAATATTTTTTCTGGTATTGATGGCATTCATATTTGGGCGGCAATTACCGAAGATATAAATGAGAAAAGGTGGCGCGTTTCTATGCGAAGCGCTGAAAAACCAATTAACCATATCGCGGCTAAATGGAATGGCGGTGGTCATGCTCAAGCTAGCGGCGCCTCCCTTTTTGACAAAAAAGATATTGAAACATTCATTAATGAAATCGATGAATATTTAGCAAAAGAATATAAAGAATGAAAAATAAAATGCTTGAATCAACTAGACCTAAAGTAATAAAACTTTGGGTCTTTTTACTATACGATTAAGGTCTCGTATGGTAAAATATTAATTGATATTAATATGAGTAAAACATTTGTACCACTTCATGTTTACACGAGTTATTCGCTTTTAAAATCAGGTTTAACACTTGAGGATTATTTAAAGGTTTTAAAAGCAAATAAGCTGCAATTTGCAGGTATTTCTGACATTAACCACTTTTACGGTATGCCTTCTTTTAGTAAAGAATGTAAGAAAAATAAAATTAAACCTGTGTTTGGACTAGATGTTGTTTATGATGGATTCTTACTATCCTTATATATTAAAGATGAAATTGGCTATCAAAATTTAATAAAAATATCTAACCTTTTGACAAAAGAAATTCTTGATGATATGAGCTTAAAGGAGCATCAAGATGGATTAATTTTAGTTATGTCAACTATTCAGGATAAACTAGTTTTCATAGAAGAAAACAAAAAAAGAGTAATTGAGATTATTAAGCGCTTTGCTCTTATATTTGATGATTTTTATTTAGGTTTAGATAGACATGTAAACTCTGCAGAAACAACCTTAATTCGACAATTCGCTAATGAATTCAATTATAAACTTGTCGCCTTTCCTCACATTAAATATATAAAACCTAAGGACGCTCTAAATTTAGAATTAGCAAACTCAATAGCTAATCAAACTCACTTAGAAACTGATCAAACCTTTATTGGAAAAGACTTCTTTCCAACTAACGATGACTTAAATTTCTATTACACTGAAAAAGAAATTAATTTAACTTTTGAATTAAGTAGTAAATGCGAGTTTATTCTTGAGAAAAAAAGAGGAACATTACTTGAATTCCCTCATCCCAACAATGAGACTAGTTCTTCTTATTTAAAGAATCTATGTTTAGAAGGATTAAAAAAACTTAACTTAGAAAAAGACGAAAAATATTTAGCTCGTTTAAATCATGAACTTCAAACGATAAATAAAATGGGCTTTGATAATTATTTTCTAATTGTTGCTGACTATGTTTCTTTTGCTCGGACAAACAATATTTTAGTTGGTCCTGGTCGAGGCAGTGCTCCTGGTAGTCTTGTTAGTTATTCTCTTGGAATTACTAAAGTTGACCCAATTAAATATAATTTGTTATTTGAACGATTTTTAAATGAAAGTCGTGAAACAATGCCTGATATTGATATTGACTTTGCTGATTGGCGTCGTGATGATGTTGTCTCTTATATACGAAGAAAATATGGGGACGAGAGAGTTGCTAATATTATTACTTTTCAATCTAACGCGGCACGACAATCAATTAGAGATATAGGTCGCATTTATAACATCGAAATTGAGATGATAAATTATATCGTTAATCACCTAGGTCGAACCGATTATAACCTTCGTGATAATTATAGATATGTAAAAGCATTTAGAGATTTAGTAAATAGCGATAAATATTATTTAGATATCATTACCAAAGCATCAAAAATTGAAGGGCTACCACGTCAAACTGGCATTCATGCTGCAGGCGTTATCTTAAATAATACTCCTTTAATTGATGTACTTCCTCTTGATGAGGTAAATGGTCACAATATTACGCAATATGAAATGGGCTACTTAGAAGAACAAGGCTTCCTAAAAATGGATCTTCTTGGCCTAACTAACTTAACAACTATTGAATATTGTCTTTCATTAGTTAATAAAAACTATAATCTTAGTTTAACTTACAATGATATTCCTTATGATGATCCTAGTGCTTTTAAAATAATTGCTGATGGTCATACCATCGGTATTTTCCAATTAGAAAGTGCTGGTATGAATAATGCGATTAATCTAATTAAACCAAGTGAATTTGAAGATATTGTAGCTCTTCTTGCACTTCATCGTCCTGGTCCAATGGAGTTTATACCAAATTATGCTAAACGAAAAAACAAGCAAGAGCGATTTAGATATCTTCATAAGGATTTAATCCCAATTCTTGAAAGCACATACGGGATTATTGTTTATCAAGAACAAATTATGCAAATTGCCCAAGTTATGGCAGGTATGAACCTAAAAGAAGCCGATTTATTTAGACGAGCAATTAGTAAAAAAGATGAAAAAGCTCTTTCAAAACTTCAAGATCAATTTGTAAGTGGCGCACTTAAAAAAGGTTATTCAAGTAAAGATTCAAATAGTGTTTTCAATCAAATATATAAATTTGCTGATTACGGATTTAACCGTTCGCACTCACTTAGTTATGCAGTAATTGCCTGCCAAATGGCATACCTAAAAGCTACATATCCTCACGAATTTTATGCATCATTACTAAGAGGAATGTCTTCCTCAACAGATAAATTTTATGACTATGTTCGTGAAATGAAAAAAGTTGGTATCACATTAGAACTACCGAGTGTTAATCATTCTGAACTTCTCTTTAAAAAAGAAGATGATAAACTAAGAATTCCTTTACAAAATATTAAAGATGTTAGTCTTAATTTTGCTCAAAGCATTATAGAAGAGCGAACTGAAAACGGACTTTTTGAAAGTTTTAGAACGTTCGTTAATAGAATGAGTAAACGTCTCCCCTTTAAAAGAGAAGATTATGTCCCTCTAATTGAAGCTGGGGCATGCGACTGTTTTGGACTTTCTAGAAACACTCTTAATGAGCATATGAAACATATGGATATTTATCTTGATGTTGGTTTTTTAAGTAGTGAATTATTAAAAGATAGGATTGAAATTGAAGAAATTGAGGATAACATTATTGAAAATATCGAAAACGAGTATAAACGCCTAGGAGTAACAATCAGCGGTAGTTTATTAATTAATATCGATAATGAAATGAAAAAGCGTGGCTCAACTTCATTAAATGATATTAAACTTGGAAAAGTAGATACCTATGGAATAATTAAAAGCATTAGAAAAATCAAAACAAGGAAAAATGAAGATATGGCATTTATGACTATATCAAATTATGAAAACGAAATTGATTGCGTTTTATTTCCTGAAACATATGCAAATTACGCACATTTATTGCAAAACAACACTCTTATTCAAGTAAAAGGTAAGATGGATTTACGTAATAACAAAGAACAAATTATAATCGATGAAGTAATTAGATTGGATGATTTAGATGAAAAAGTTAACGATAATTGATGGTAATTCGCTCCTTTTTAGAGCCTATTACGCTACCTCAAAAAACAAATTAATGACAACAAAAGATGGATTACCTACAAACGCTATTTTTGCGTTTGCTAATATGATAAATAGAATATTACAAAGTAGTAAACAGGATCAACACCTTCTTGTAGTTTTTGATACTGGTAAGAAAACATTTCGTCATGAAAAATATGAGGATTATAAAGCTCAAAGAAAACCAGTACCTGAAGATTTAATTGTCCAACTTCCCATCGCTCGTGAATTACTCGAATCATTAAATATTTACACATATGAATTAGATGGCTATGAAGCCGATGACATAGCAGGCACAGTTGCAAAAAAGGCTGGTTTAGAAGGCTATATGGTAAATATTTATACTTCTGATCGTGATTATCTTCAATTAGTTGATAAACATATTAATGTACAACTCATTCGTCGAGGTTTAAGTGATATTGATGAAATTTCAGTTGATAATATTGTTGAAAAATTTGATCTCACCGCTGAAATGATTCCTGATTTTAAAGGTATTTCTGGCGATCCGAGTGACAATATTCCAGGCATTCCTGGCATTGGTGAAAAGGGTGCTAAAAATTTATTAAATGAGTTTGGCACAATAGAAAACATCATTGCAAACACCGATAAATTAAAGGGCAAAGTTAAAGAAAGTATCGAGGAATTTGGTGATTTAGGCCTAAAATGTAGAGATTTAGCTACAATTCACTTAGAAGTTCCGCTAGATTTTGAATTAGAAGATACATTATACAAAGGATACCATTTTTCAAAAATTAGTTCTTTTGCAAACCGATATGAGCTTCGCCAATTTATGGCACGACTTACTCCAAAATTTGAATTACCAGAAGAAAAAGAACAAATTATTGCTTATGAGGAAATTAAATCAATTAAGGGATTATCTTTACCTAATAAAATCGGGTTTGCTTTGGCATTTAATGGTGAAATGGCAAATGATAAAACTCCACTTGGAATCGTACTTGCAACGGGTAAAAATAATTATTTTCTAACCTTTAACGATTTAAAAAATGACCGCGAACTTCTTTTACTTCTTGAAGATCCCAAAGTAGAGAAATATACATACGACTATAAAACACAAAAAGTTTGTCTTGCTAGATATGATATAAAATTGGAAGGTCTTGTTTTTGATATATTACTAGCAAGTTATTTACTAGATTCAAATAATCCTGATAACATTAGGGCGGCTTTTAGTTATTTTCATGTTTCACTCAATGTCCCAGAGAAAAAACAGCTTAGTTTATTCGATGATGAAGCACTAAATTTCACATTTGAAGCTGAAATTGCACACTATTCGTTGGTTAAAGCACCTGAAATTATGAAGTCACTAAAAGATAAAGATGCAGTTAAAATTTATGAAGAAATCGAAATTCCTCTTACTAGTGTTCTTGCAAAAATGGAAATTGATGGCTTCCCAATAGATAAGGAAAAACTTCTTTCGATTGGTGAAGACTTTAGAAATAACCTTAATCAATTAACTGAAAGCATTCATAAACTTGCAGGAAAAGAATTTAACATTAATTCACCTGCTCAAGTTGCAGGAGTTCTTTTTGATGATTTAGGACTACCAAGCAATAGAAAACGTTCTACTGCAGTAGATGTTCTTCTTAATCTTATTGATTATCATCCAATCGTAAGACTAATCTTAAGTTATCGAAAATATGCAAAACTTATTTCAACTTATGTTGATGGTCTTGTTGAATATATTCATGAAGATGGTAAATTTCATTCTATCTATCATCAAGCTCTAACGACAACAGGACGTCTTTCGACTTCTAACCCAAACCTACAAAACATTAGTGTTCGTGATGAAGAAGGTCGCCAAATAAGAAAAGCGTTTTATTATCCTGAAGAAGATGTTGAAATACTTTCACTTGACTACTCACAAATTGAACTACGAATTCTTGCTAGTTTAAGTAAATGTACAAAACTCGTAAACGCCTTTAATCAAGGTCTTGATATCCATAATCTTACCGCTTCTGCTCTTTTTAAAAACGATAATGATCCACATAATGCCAGAAGAAAAGCTAAAGCGGTCAATTTTAGTATTGTTTATGGCATTAGCGACTTTGGTTTAAGCGAACAATTAGAAATTCCATTAATTGAAGCAAAAGATATTATTCGTCGTTTCTATAAAACATATCCTGAAATTGCTACTTATCGTCAAAGTATTATTAAAGATATCGAAACAAATAGTTATGTAACAACACTAACTGGTCGAAGACGATATTTATTAGAAATTAATGAACAAACAAACTACCATCGCCGTGAATTTGCTAAAAGAGCTGCTACCAATGCTCCAATTCAAGGTACTGCAGCAGATTTAATCAAAATTGCGATGATTAAAATTGATAAATATTTAGAAGAAAACAATTTAGAAACAAAATTAGTTCTTCAAATTCATGACGAACTAATTTTCCGTGTCCCAACAAATGAAAAAAGCAAAGTATTAGAACCACTAAAAGCCATCATGGAACAAGCTATGGAATTTGATGTTAAATTACGTGTCGACGGCAGTTTTGGTAAGACATGGTATGATGCATCATAGGAGGAATTATGCCTGAGTTACCAGAAGTTGAAACAATTAGAAAAGTATTACAACAGAAAATAAAAGATAGAACGATTGTAAGCGTAAAAGTTTTAGATAAGCGGATTGTAAAATTATCACCTTCTATTTTCATTAATTCATTAGAAGGACAAACTTTTAATGCCGTTAGCCGCATTGGAAAATATATTTTATTCACATTTAAAAATGATTTAGTTTTAGTTTCGCATTTAAGAATGGAAGGTAAATACTTCTATTTAAGTAAAGAAGATCGTAATCCACCCCATTCCTGCGTTGTTTTCTATCTTGATAAGGGATACCGCCTATGTTATGCCGATGTTCGTAAATTTGGAACAATGGAGTTAACTAGTGTTACTGATCTAACTAATCTAGCTTCAATAGCTAAATTAGGACCAGAGCCCTTTGATGCTACACCAGAATACTTATATCAAAAAACAAGTGCAACAAAAAGAGCAATTAAAGATGTTCTTCTTGATCAAAGCGTTCTTGCAGGTCTAGGTAACATTTATGTCGATGAAGTTCTCTTTTTATCAAAAATTCACCCTCTAACACAAGCGAATTTATTAACGAGAAATGACACTGTTACACTTTTAAAACACTCCGTTGATGTACTAAATAAGGCCATTGTAGCAGGTGGAACAACAATTAGGACATATCAGACTTTAGATGGAAAAACTGGCGAATTCCAAGTGGAACTTCTTGCATATGGACGAGAAAACGAAGAATGTTATGCCTGTCAAAGCAAAATGAAAAAGATCTTTGTTGCAGGACGAGGAACTACTTATTGTCCAAACTGTCAAAGAATTAAAGATAAGCCTCTAATGATTGCAATTACTGGTATGGTCGGTGCAGGTAAATCAAGCGTTCTTGCTCATCTAGAGAAAAACGGCGAACAAGTATATGATGCAGATAAAATAGTTGCAAATCTATATAATGATAAAAATATTGCCTCTTTAATTTCTAAAACACTTAATGTAGATCTTCATAATGAAAACGAAGTTATTGACCGCGATAAATTAATTAAATACTTACAAGATGATATTAGTAACTTAACAAAATTAACTGATATCGTTCATCCTTTAGTTAAAAAGGAATTAGAAAGGATTTTTGCTTCTTCAAATGATAAAAGGATTTTTGTTGAAATTGCACTTCCTTACTCATATCGAATTAACGAACTTTTTAACTTCTTTATTGGTATTGAAACGAGTAAAGAAAAACAAAGTGAGTACTTAAAAATACGTGGTGATGATTTTGTGATCGTTAGACCTGACGAAGAATATTTTAAAAATCGTTTTAAATTAGATTACATTATTTTTAACGACCGCACACTTGATGACCTATATAATTCCATTGATAATATTCTTCATCATTTTTAATCATTTAAATTATCAATCATCAAAAAAGCCGTGAAAACACGGCTTTTTTGGTGTTAATTTTGCAAAATCGCTATCTTTTAGTTAAAAAGCAATTCCGCCTAATTCAATTTCACTAGTAATATTTTCCTGTATACGGTTAATTACTTGCGTTCCGCGAACAACTGTTTTTGGACCTTGATAAAGGGTTTTAATATTACTTAAAGATAATTCACTAATAAAAATAGTTGGTAATTTTAATTGATTTCGATAAGTTAGAATAGGTAGTAAAACATTTTCAATTACTAGACTATTTACCGTTTCATTACCAAAATGTGTTAAAACAAGATAATCAAGTTTTGATAACTCTTCAACTTTTTTATCAACCTCAATTTTATTTTTAAAATAATCACCCATGTTTTCATTAATAAAATTAGGAAAATTAACAACTCCGACTCGTAGACTATTATCTTTTGAAACGAGTTCATTTAATAAAGTTACAGCAAGATAAGTTTTACCTCTTCTAGGTTGACCATACACATATATCCAATCTTTTGAACCCGCTTGCATGTTAAGTAGTGCTTCTAAATATTGGAAACGTTGTTTCGTTTTTTTAACATTAGCAAAGCGATCATCTAACCATTCTTTAGGAAAATCGCTATAAACAAATTGGGTAGAAAGCTGAAGTTTTCTTTCATAAAAAGGACATGTTCCCATCTGACGGACAACACGATTATTTTCTAAAACCAAATTTGTTGGTGAATAAGGATTAATAAGTAAGCAATTATCTGGATCTTTACATTTGCTACATTTTTCAAGCGAATCAGCAAAATCAATAAGAAAACTTAATTTATTTTCCATTAAAATTGGCTCAATGTTTCGTAATTTTAATTCTGCTAGAATTTTAGGATCATTTAAAAGTTGCTCTTTTAGAGCATCTGCATCACTTTGATTACTTACATCAACTTTTTCTTCTAGCGATAAATCTTTTACATTCTTCATTTATTTAACTTTTCCATTCTTTTAATTAATGCATCCATATCTTCATCACTTACTTCATCTAGTTCTTCTTTGGCTTTCTTAGTCTTTTTGCTAACTTTTGTATTCTTTTTAGCTTCTTTTTTACTTTCTTCTAAGTAATCTAAAACATCAGCGGCTGATTCAAGTTCAAGACGTTTAATACTACCCGCAATTTTTTCAACATAATTTGACGCTAATTGTTGATTGTTATTAACTAAAACCCAAAAGACAAGGGCGTTAATAGCTCCATTTGTTAAGCCAGTTTTAATAGCAAGATTTTCAAGTAAAATCGCATCTGAGCGAGGAATTTCATGATTATTCATTTGGGCGCTTAAAAAGCGTGGGGGACTAAGTGTTTCCATTAGATTAATTAGTTGTGTATTAAGTGAGTCACCTTTAAGTTGACTACTTTTACTTTGTCTATGTTTTTTTGAAACATTTGGATACTCAACAAGTGTTTTTAAATTAAAGCTTAATTTAGATAAATCAACTTTTTCCCCTTTTCTTTTCGAGGGTTCAAAAGCAATACTAACTTGGCTTGCAAGTAATTCTTCATCAAAATGATAAAAAGTTGCAAGTCTTTCAATATGGGAAATCTCTTTTTCATCTAAGCTAGATTCACTAATTAAATATTTATCTTTTAAAATCGTAAGAAAACGATCAGTGTTAAAAGATATTGCAATGTCTTTAGTCTTTCTTCCTGAAGAAAAATGTTTGATGTTTAAATCACCTAATTCAAGTGTAGGATTAAAGACTTCCGTAAATGTTGAAGTTATATCTTCTCCTTCACTAAATGAGGCATCAACCATAAAAGCACGTGATAATTCCGTATAAGTTTCACTTCCGACATATTGAACAAGTAGTTTTGAAAAGATAACATCTTCAAAAAATGCCTTAGGTTCAAAAGGAGCATACAATTCATAAAAATAGTAATTATATCTTTTTTCTTTTATTTGCCGCGTTTTAACTAGTCCGACGGCTTCAAGACGCGAAAAAGCAATCGCTAAATCAAGTAAAGAGGCATCTAATTGCTTAGTTAAAAATTCAACTTTTCGCGGTTTTGCCTGATTTAAGAGCGATGTTTCTTTTAGCGTTAAAAAAAGTGCCACAGAAAGATGACCAATAAAGGGTTGATATAAAAGGGTGAGCGTTTTTATATCAATATCGTTAATTAAACTCACCACTCTAGCTTCATAAATATCATTACCATTTAATTTTTGCATCTTAGACCTCTAATGTGGTTATATTATATCACAATGAAGGCATCCTCTTTCCCCCAAAAAGCAAAATTATTCAAAGTGTGTTAGATGACATACTTATCTTTACAAATAAAGATTAGGAAACTTTTAAATTTT
>ERZ795058.277-NODE-277-length-84778-cov-6.875783_pt1 | contig 84778 bp, 76 predicted proteins | sample MGYA00375142_ERZ795058 | MGnify/ENA primary metagenome ERZ795058 (study PRJEB30187, sample SAMN05720210) | activated sludge metagenome | isolation source: anaerobic digester from wastewater treatment plant | place: Japan | collected 2015-04-20 ... | reverse complement strand
ATTGCCGATGCTGGCGAATTTGGCCATGCCAACGTTTTCATCGGTCATCAGATTCCAGAGCATAAGTCCCACACCACCGCTTTGCGAGATGATTGATAGTCCTCCCTTGGGAGGGCTGAAGGATGGCACGAAGGGGAGACACAACCCGTTTGCTGTATTGGCAACGGTAACTCCATTCGGTCCGACAAACCGGATGCCATACTGTCGGGCTTTCTGTAACACAAATTCTGAAAGCTTTTTCCCTTCTTCTCCCGACTCATTGAATCCGCCAGATGGAATGGCCATGCGTTTCACTCCCGCCCGTCCGCAGGAGTCAATGACGTCCGGAATCAGCCTTGCGGGGATCATAATAAAAACCAGATCCGGTACCACAGGAAGATCCTGTATGTCCTTGTACATCTTGATGCCGTCCACATGAGCATCCCCGACACGGGGATTGATCCCGTAAATACGCCCCTTGTATCCCCAACGAATGAGGTTTTCCAGTACGATGCGCGGTATATTATTCGCGCTTGACGACAATCCGACAATCGCGATGGATTCAGGGTAGAAAAGCTTTTCCATTACATCCTCCTGAAAAAGAATTATTATGAATGTTCATCTTATTATCTTAATCCCTCAGCTGCAGGCAGCTGCCTGGCGTTTGGTAAGTATATGAAGATCATCTCGTCATGTCAATGGAAACTGATCAGGCAGGTTTTATTGCCATAATCCTCTTGACTGACAAAATCCTCCTACGTATACTCCAGTCGCACTAAAGAGAGGATACGTCAATGCGGGTTTTTATCATTTTCAAAATTTATCTGCTGCTCCTGATCCTTTTGATGACCGGATGCGCCGGTGTCAAAGTATCGTTTGTGGACAGCAGTGATTACGTGGCGCTTCGCCGCGGTGACATCCTTACGACCGGCAAACTCAGTGTTTATACAGGTGCTGCGTTACAGGTGGTCGGGATCGATAAAAAAACATGTGATGATCAGGGCGCTGCCTGCCGTAAAGCCTTGGTGGAAACGATCGGACTGCAAAACGAGAAGCGTTTATCGGCACTTTCTGAGCTATGGCTGCAGGAAGCCATGAAACTCGATAAGCGGCAAAGGGACAGCGAACATATTGAAGGTATCCTGAATGCTTATCTGGAAACCGCGAGATACGCCTATGCATATATGTTTTTGACGAAGCGAACCCCCAGCATGCGAGCCTTGGAGGACCGGCAGGCACAGGTGCGCGACTACTACAACTTTGCGGTGCAGCAGACGCTTGCCGTCATGTATGAATATTATGGCAGGCACCGTCCAATGAACGTCGATGTTACGAAGGATGTTCGCCTTCAGTCCGGAAACTGGAAAATTACCATACGAACCCGGGATGTGCGTTTTGCATCAAAGCGGACAATTCCCGAAGATTTAATACCCGCTTCTTCGCTGTCCTTTCGTGGTTTGCGCAACCAATATCGCCGTGATGGGCTTGGGGCTGAATTTGTTGCGGTGACTTCCAGCCGTGTGGTTGACAGACAAAGCGCAGACGTACCCTATAGTGAGACACCATTTCCGGCAATCACTGCGGTGATGACTTTTTCGGGCACCGGCCTGGATGAGGTGCTCCGTGCACATGAAGCAGTCATCACAGCCCATGATCCTTATAACCGTGAGAACATTGATCTGGTGGATATAAAGATCCCGTTGGCAGCCAATTTTACCTCGGCTTACGGGCTCTGGCTGGCCCGATCCGGCTTCGCCTCCCAGTCGCTGCTTACCCTGATCGGAAGGGGAGAGGTCCTGGAGGTACCGCGTGTGTATCTTCTTCAGCCCTACGATCCGAATCGCCGGATTGTCATCATGCTGCATGGATTGGCCAGCAGTCCCGAAGCCTGGATCAACCTGGCCAACGAAGTAATGGGAGATGAAACCCTGCGCAGAAATTACCAGATCTGGCAGGTTTATTACCCGACAAATGCCCCCGTCGCGTTTAACAATATCGAGATTCGCAAAGTCATTCAGAAAACGCTTGCGCATTTTGATCCGGAAGGCACCTCCCGTGCTTCGAAAGACATCATGCTGATCGGCCATAGCATGGGAGGCATTCTGTCGCGATTAATGGTATCTTCATCTGAAAGCCGTTTGTGGGACGCTTTTCTGAAAAAATATCCACTTAAAGGAAGCCGGCTGGAAACCGTCCGGAAGGAGCTGGGGCCATACATGATATTTGACGCATTGCAGCAGGTGAACCGGGTGACCTTTATTGCGACTCCGCACAAGGGCACGCCTCTGGCTGAAATCGCTCCCGTGCGCTGGATAGCAGGTATTGTGACCGTTCCCTTATCGGTCCTGGGCCGTTTTACGGAAGTCGCCAAACTGCTGGTCGATCCGGGATCGGCCAATCCGGTTTCATTGACACGGCCCTTCAACAGTATCGACAACCTCAGCAGTCATGATCCTTTTATCCGTGCTGTGGCTGAAATACCGGTTTCGCCCCGGGTTCACTATCATTCGATTATCGGTTGCACAACTCCTGATCTTCCTCTGTACGAATCCAACGACGGTGTGGTACCCTATGCAAGTGCTCACCTCGACGGAGCAGACTCAGAACAGGTGATCCAATCCGGACACAGCGTGCAGGAAACCCCCGAAGCCATCATTGAAATCCGCCGCATCATGCATTTGCATCTTAAAGAGCCTGATAAAGAATTGAGCGGCATGAAGAAAATCTTGCCGTAAAAACGGCTGCCCGGTTTGCAGAAATATTTTTTCATTCATATTCAGGGCAAAAATTCTGAAAATTCTATCTTCTTGACACAAGGTCCTTTTTTGTGTTCATGTAAACATCAATATCATCTCGAAACATGTACAAAACGATAAAGCGGGTAAACCTGGTATGCAAATTGCTGATTCATAGCGATAAGTGAGAGGAATTTGTTTATGAAATGTCCCCATTGCGGCTATGAGAGAAAGAAAAGCGATGATATTATCAAGGCAACGGAATGTCCTAAGTGTGGAATAATATATAGCAAATGGGAATCAGATGCCTTCCCGGAACATCAAAAGCCAGTTTCCGGGGATTCGGCAAGACCAGCAGCCGGCCCCGCACCCCAAAAGAAAAGTTCTTTTGAACGGTTGGTGATTTACGCCGTCGCGGGTGTTGTTTTGATCATTTTTCTGCATGCTTTCGCTGTTCCTTACATCACCCGATTATCCCAATCCGACAAAAAAAATGTTGATCAAATTAAGGAAGTTCCTACGGTGACGGAGAATCCTCAACCATTAGGAGTTCAGAACCAGTCCATATCCAACAAGGCAATATCTGTTTCGGATGAATTGCCCGTACAAAAAGAACTCTCGATCACGGATATCATTCAGGCAAACCGGGAGAGTGTGGTTACCGTGAAGACTGCCGCAGGAATCGGAAGCGGATTTTTTATCAACAGGGAAGGTCATATCTTAACCAACAAACACGTGCTGCCGAATCCGGATGGGGCTGAAATCAAAACGATCAACGGAAATGTTTATAAGGTTATAAAAGTGATTCATGAAGATGCGGCGGCCGACCTGGTGATTGCGTCAACTGATGCGACATCCCGTGAATCGAAACCGGTCAGCATCAATGCAGTTTTGCCGGTGGTCGGGGAAAAAATCATTGTCATCGGCAGCCCGTTGGGACTGGAACAAACCGTTTCCGACGGGATTGTGTCTGCCTTGCGGAGCAATCAGCAATCCATAGAATTTATTCAAATTACCGCCCCTGTTTCTCCGGGAAACAGCGGCGGCCCCCTGCTCAATATGCGCGGGGAGGTAATTGGCGTGGCGACGTTTCAGTACAGCTCCGGACAAAATCTGAATTTCTGTGTTGCGGCGTCCCGAATTACAGGGTTGCAGCAGGGATTAACATCATCTTCCTCACAGGCTTCCGGCGATCAAAGAATAATGCCTCAGTCCAACGAAGTTTATTGCTACATAGATTCGAACGGGCAGGTCTCTTTTGTCAACTGGAAAACGGGAACACTGATTTCACGTCCGGACGGTAGTTTGGACGTTAAGAAATATGAACAGTGGGTATTGGAACAAATCGGCGGAAATCCGGACAATATCAATCCGGAACGGGATGCCCGTGAAGACCTTGAGCGCAACCGGGAAAATCTGTTTAAAAGTGTCTTTCCCCACAGGTCATTTGGTGATTCTGATTTAACACCGGCTGAAAAGGAATGGCTGGAAAGAAGGTATTACCGGCATTATGTGGAGGCTTATAATCAATCCATAGCCCGACGTAATGACGCCATACGAAAATATCGGACGCTGATGAATGAATTCATGCGATTCAGCGCCTCAAGAAGATAAGTTGCAAGGATCTGATAAAAAAAACGCTGACTCTTCGGTTCAATGATGAATCAGCGTTTTTATATTTGTAAAAGACAGGATAAGAACTATTCAAGAATTGCCAGCACCTGACCTTCGTTAACGGAATCACCTACTTTTACCTTAATTTCCTTGACGGTTCCCGCGCCCGGCGCGTAGACAGGGATTTCCATCTTCATTGCGTCCATAATGATCACTTCATCTTCTTCTTTCACCTGATTGCCGACGCTTACGGTAATACCGGCGATTTTCCCCGGCATGGGGGCTGTAATTTCCATGCTCATCTCTTTCTCTATGCCTCCCTCTTATGGTTGGATTTTTAATTTTATCGAACGCCTAATCAAACTGACAGCGGTTTTTACCGTAAAAGCGGGGACAGGTCAACCTATTTATCCGATGAAACAACCTATTGTTTGCAGAGTTTTTATTCATGCCGGAGAGCTTCAATGGGATTTAATAGGGAGGCCTTGTAGGCCGGATAAAATCCAAAGAAAATGCCTACCAGGCCCGAAAAGCCGAAAGACATCAAAATGGAAAAAGGAGAAATCAATATCGTCCAGTCAGCCAACAATGACAGTAACTCTGCAGCTACGATTCCAAGAATGACACCAATCAAACCGCCAATGAGGGAAAGGATGAGCGCCTCAATGATAAACTGTGTGCGAATATCCCAGGATTTGGCGCCTACGGCCATTCGGATGCCGATTTCACGAGTTCTTTCCGTAACCGATACCAGCATGATATTCATGATACCGATTCCACCTACCAGAAGGGACACGCTGGCGATTGCGGCAAGAAGAAGGGACATAACCCTGGATGCCTCTTCCGCCATCTGCATCATCTGCGTGAGATTACGTACGGTGAAGTCGTCTTCCTCTTTCGGTCCGATGCGATGTCTTTGTCTGAGCAGTGCCTTGATCTGCATTTCCGCTCTTTCCAGTTCCTCCGTGCTTCTGGCTTTGACCATGATCTGACGCACACTTCCGGGAAGCCATCTGCCAAACAGGTTTCTCTGCGCGGAGGATATCGGCACATAGATGACATCGTCCTGATCCTGTCCCATCATAGACTGACCTTTGCCGGATAGAACGCCGATCACCGTGTAGGGAACCTTTTTGATCCGGATCGTTTTATTCATCGGGTCATCATTTCCGAAGAGGTTGTCTACTACCGTTTGTCCCAACAGGCAGACCTTGGCCGCACTGCGGATATCCTGTTCATAAAAATTTCTTCCGGAAGACAACGTCCAGTCTTTCACTTCCAGCATGCCTTCATCCGTTCCGAAAACGGTAGATGCCCAGTTTTGATTGCCGTACACAATTTGCGCACTTCCATTGATGACCGGCGCAGTGGTCAGCACAGAGGAACACTCATTTTTGATGGCGTCCGCATCGGCGCGGGTCAGATTCTGGAAGGAGCCGCTGCCCAGGCGAATGCCGCTTGATGTTGTCGAACCGGGCATGACCATGATCAGGTTGCTGCCGACCGTGGCGATCTGTTCGGATATTTTATGGCTCGCGCCTTTTCCCACAGCCAGCATCGTGATTACGGCCCCCACACCAATGATAATACCCAGCATAGTCAATGCGGATCGCATTTTGTTTACTCGCAGGGCCCGTATTGAAATTTTAACGGTCGAAGGAATATTGATCATGGACTGTTTTCCTTGTCGCTTACGATCTTTCCATCTAGAAAACGAATGATACGTTTACTGAAGGCTGAAATATCCGGTTCATGAGTTACCAGGACAATTGTGATGTGCTTATCTTCATTGAGCCGGACAAAAAGATCCATGATTTCAATACTGGTTTTGGTGTCCAGGTTGCCGGTCGGCTCGTCGGCAAGCAAAAGGGGCGCGTTGTTGACCAGAGCCCGGGCAATGGCAACGCGCTGCTGCTGACCGCCAGAGAGCTGATTGGGATAATGATGTATCCGCGATTCCAATCCCAGGAGTTTAAGCGCCTCTCTTGCCCTGTCTGTTCTGTCTTGCGGGATTTGTCTGCTGTAAAGAAGTGGAACTTCAACGTTTTCCAGGGCTGTCGTCCTGGACAGAAGATTGAATCCCTGAAAAACGAAGCCGATTTTTTCATTGCGGATTTCGGCAAGCGCGTCATGGTCCATATCGCTGACATCAATGCCGTCCAGCAGATAACGGCCGGTTGTTGGTTCATCCAGACAGCCAATGACATTCATAAAGGTCGATTTACCGGAGCCGGACGGTCCCATGACAGCAACAAATTCGCCCGAGGAAATCTTAAGGGATACTTTATCCAGCGCGTAAACGATGCTGTCACCGACTTCATATTTTTTTTCGAGTTGATCGGTTTCAATGAGAGCCATGGTCTTAAAACCTTGGGCCACGGGGAGGTCCCGCCCCCGGCCCCGTATTTCTTGTTTTGTCGTTGGTTTTCACTTCCACAATGATTTGATGGCTTTCATTGAGGTTTCCGGAAACAACTTCTGTAAATCGATTATCGCTGATGCCAAGCTTCAGGGGAACACGCTTCAGTTCCTTTTTTTCCAGAATCCAAACCCCGGCACCTTTGGGTGAAGTTTTTTTCAGGTCTTTGTCTGTGATCCTTACTCTGAGGGCGGCATTGGGAATTCGTAAGATATCTTTTTTATCGTCAATCACAATGGAAACATTGGCCGTCATGCCTGGTTTCAGCTTCAGCCCGGGATTGTCCACCTTGACAATTACGGCATAGGTCACCACATTCTGCACGGTAATTGGCGCATTTCGGATTTCGGATACGTTTCCCTGGAAAATCATTTCGGGATAGGCATCCACCGTAAAGCTCACCGGCTGGTTCATTTTTATCTGGCCGATATCCGCCTCATCGATGTTGGCATCGATCTGCATTTTTGTCAGATCCTGTGCAATGGTAAAAAGAGTCGGTGTCTGGAAACTGGCGGCCACGGTTTGACCGACATCCACACTGCGTGAAATCACGATGCCGTTCACGGGGGAAATAATTTGCGTATTGCGCAGGTTGGTTTGAGAGAGATTTAAAGCAGCTTGGGCCTGTGCAACCTGGGCTTCTGAGGCTTTTACCTGTGCAATGGACGAGAGGTAGTTGGTTTCCGAGGTGTCCAAGTCGCTTTTGGAAATAAAATTCTTGCCATAAAGAATTTTATTTCTCTTGAAATTGATCAGAGTATCCCGGACGGCAACTTTTGACTTTTCAAGATTGGCTCTGGCCAGGGATAAATTGGCGGAAGCCTGTGCAACCTGCGCTTCAATGGATGCCGGATCAATCTGCGCAAGCAGTTGTCCTTTTTTTACCGGAGAATTGAAATCGGCAAAAAGTTGCTTGATTGTACCGGAAACCTGCGTTCCGACTGATACAGTTGTGACGGCGTTGACAGTCCCTGTGGCTGAAACCGTTGACCGGATATCACCGCGGTCTGCCTTCTGCGTGATGTATCGCTGGCTTCGGGAATCATTTTTAAGGAGAAAAAAAGCACCCAAAATAATTAGAATCAGGATGACAAGAGCAATGATGATTTTTTTCATTTGATTCCTCCAATGGCTTTTTCCAGGCTGGCCTGAGCGATACTGTAGTCCGTTAAAGCGGTAATGTATGTCATTCGGGCGTTATAATGCTTAATCAGGGCGTCTGTGATTTCTATGGAACTGCCGACACCGGTCGCATATCTTCCGCGGGCCAGCTCAAGGGTCTCTTCTGCCTGGCGCACGATGGTTTTACCGGCTTCAATTCGCTCGAGGGCTTCCTTCCGGTTGAGCCACGCGGACTGTACCTCAAGATAAATCAGCTGCTTGAGAGATTCTTCATTGGCCAAGGCGATATCCAGAGAGGCTGTCGCTTCATCAACAGAATACTTGGTGGAAAGTCCGGTGAAAAGAGGGAAGGTCAGGGCAACGCCAACATTCCATGACCTGTCAATGGATGTATCATCTCCTGAATATCCATAAGCGGCATTTCCGGAGAGAGTGGGCAAATAGCCTATTTTGTTCAGAGTGACATTTTTTTCCAGGGCTTCTCGTTTCAGAGCGGTGGAAAGGACATCCGGACGGTTTTGATAAGCCTGTGAAAGTGCTGATTCGAAGGAAATTTCGGTTTTTTCAGTATCAAATTCATCTTTTACGTCATATTCAGGAGCGGATACGACACCCATGGCCTGATTCAACTTTACAAACGCGATCCGCAGGGCATTTTGAGCGGAAATGAGCTGGATACTGGCATTGCTAAGGTTGACTTCCGCGCTGGTGACGTCGATTTTTGAACTTTTCCCCGTTTCAAAAAATGCACGGGCGACATCGTAGTGCTGCTGGAACTGCTTCATCGTTTCCGTTGCAACGGTAACACTCATTTTCGCTTTGAGAAAAGAATAGTATGACTGTTTCACGCCAAGAACAATGGAAGCGGTGATATCCTGAAGATCCGCTTCAGATGATTCTTTCTGCAGACTTTGTATGCGGACCTTTGTATACGTTTTCCCGAAATCAAAGAGGGTTTGGTTCAGGTTCAACGTATTGGAATAGTTGTTATAAGGATCACTTCTGAGAGAGGTGTCAGGCGGTCCTATGCGGGAATAGCCGGAATTAAACGTAATCTGCGGGAAATATCCGGAACGGGCCTGGCCGATTTTGCTCTCGGATTGCCTTACTGTCCCGGATGCCGCCTGAATAGCCGGGTGGTTTTTCAAAGCGATGTCGATACATTGCTGCAAAGTAAGGATATTTCCCTGTTGAATGGTCTCTGAAGCCCACAGGTTTTGACTGGAAATCAAGAATAATAAAAAGATGTAAAACAATATTTTTTTCATCATGATGAAAAATCCGTGTGCAAGTTGTATGTAGATTTGCTGCTTAACATAACTTTTAAACTCAATAAAGATAAACATGGCCTGTTCATCGGGCACTGTTCTTCTGCTTGCTAACTGTCACGGAACAATATCAATTCTTATGCCAGAATTATCTATATTATGCAACATGCCGCGAACATTGAATATATTCTTATTTGAGAGTCCCTTTATTTCTGATTGGATCAATATACGGATGGGTATTTTATATCCACATAATTTTTTATCCGGGTCAATTGTAGGCAGAAAAAATCCCCGCGGACATTGCGACCGCGGGGATTGAAAGAAACTTATTCTAAAAAACCGGTTAGAACGTCAGCGACAACTTGTTGATGACCATTAAATTGTTCTGCACATCCTGACCGGTTGCCGTTGTTCCGCTGTACCAGTCACCGGTGAAGAGGTAACCCGCACCCAGCATGTAGGACAGGTTATTGGTGATTTTGTAGGATCCGACTAAATCCACTTCCCAGCCGTAATCTCTGCCTTCCCAGGTGAAAGTATTGGCAGGCTTAAGAGTTTTTTCGGCGCGAGCGTAGGAAACAGAAGCCATGATGTCGATCTTGTCAATCGGTCTAAAACCACCGCGAAGCTGAAAGAACCATGCATTTGCCATGGTGCCATTGTCGGTGGTTCCGTCATAACCGTTGAGTGCACCGATCCATTTTCCCCGATCATAATAGTTAAACATAATCAGGCAGGGATTCCAGTCGCGACCGCCATTGATGATACCGCCTTCTATTCTGTTGCTGTCGGGGTCATCACCCGATACATAGGCAATGCTGCCGCCTACGTAAACCTTTTTGAAATCAGCCGTTGCGTCAACCCAGCCGCTGATGCTTCGGATGTCTCTGTCTTCTCTTACGTCAGCAGGAAATTCGAAATTGTCTCTGCCTACCGCATAGTTGAATTCTCCCTGCAGGGCCACCGGACCGATTTTGGCGATCACGTAAGGCGTGAAGAGCAAATAGTTCCTGGTATAAGAATCACCTAGACCGGTAACCGGGTCTGCGGCAGCACGGTTCGCGGCCTGCCGATAGTAATTGACATTAAAACCTGCCTTGCCGTCTTTCCATTTGTATTCACCGAGGAGGTGATAAACATCATTGTCCCTGTCCGCCTGAGTGGCACCGAGATTATTGTAAAGATAACTTCTTTCTCTCGTTTTTGAAACAGCGGGTGAAATCAGAAACGGCCCATAGGTGTACGTATATTTGATTCTTCCTTCAGGCTGGCTGCTGTTGCCGAAAATCGTGCCTGTGCTTCCATAATTCATAATACCGGCATCAAACACGCCGATGGGTGAAGCATAGGTGACATAAGCCCAGTCAAAAGCGATGTTTTCGTTTTCAGCGATGGTTCCATAAGAATCAACGGCCCGGGCTGTATCCGGTGCAGTTCTCGAAGCGCCCCAGGACCGCTCCATGGCATCAAAACGTGTGATCAGAGTGAGTCCAGGTGCAACCATGAAATCTGTTCTAACTCTCAAACCCTGATAGTAAAAAGCGGTGCTCGGACCGTGATCTTTACGAAGGTTTGTCTTGTCCAGATACATTCCCGCCGCGTAAAATTCGCCGCTGAACTTTAAGTCAACAGCCATTGCTTGCGTACTGAAGGCGACAATCAGCCCCAGTGACAGCAAAACTAACCAAATTCTCTTCATCTTTTCCTCCTAAATACAGACTTATTTTACCTGACCAGAGCAGGTATTTATTTTCTTCACCTGTGTGCAGTCGAGTGTTTTCTCAGCACTGCATTTTAAACCCGGGCTATATATCAAAAATTGTCATTCTTGTAAACAGAAAAATACAGATATTTTGTAAGAATAAGTAAGAAGGTGTAATGAATTCTATTGATAAATTTGCGAATATGTTTTAATGAATCACTCGTTAATGAGGGAGGCTGAATGTCAAAAGAGTTGATGAATACGAAAGAAGTTGCCCAGTATCTTGATATTCATGAAAAACAGGTCTATCTTCTCATTAAAGCAGGGAAAATCCCCTGCACGCGAGTAACCGGAAAATGGATTTTCCCTGTTCATCTGATTGATGAGTGGATTCAAACAAGCGCACAGGATTCCATTAAGCAGGCCAGAAAAAAAATCAATTCTATGGAAGGTTCTCTGCTGGCGGCCGGCAGCAACGACCCGGTTCTGGATATGCTGCTGACGGCTATCAGGAAAGATTATCCAAAGTTTAATATTTTTTCATCCAATACCGGAAGCGTCAATGGTCTTGAGACACTGAACACGGGAGTAACGGATATCGCGTTTTCCCATCTTTATGATGTTGCTTCGAGAGATTATAATATTCCTTATTTAAAGCAATACTGTCCGAATCAATCTCCCGTGGTCGTCAATCTTTTCTATCGCCAGATCGGTTTTCTTGTCGCAAAATCGAAATCAAACATCTTTAAAGGCTGGGACAGCCTGACACAAAAAAACATGCGTTTCGTGAACCGTCAGAAGGGGTCGGGAATTCGTGTTCTGCTGGATCATGAATTAAAAAAAAGAAGCATCGCCTGTGATGATATTTCCGGCTACAACAACGAAGTGTATACACATTTTGAAGTAGGTCTTTCTTTGATTTCGTCAGAAGCTGACGTGGGAATTGCGTCAGCTGCTGTGGCCAGAATTCTGGATCTGGATTTTCAACCGCTGGTTGACGAACGTTTTGACATGATTCTCGACAAAAATACGTTTTTTCAGCCGGCATTGCAGGCTTTCATCGAAACGCTCCAGTCAGAAAAATTCAAAAACCGTATCAAAAAAATAGGGAATTACAATTTTACAAATGCCGGTAAAATTCTTTATTCCTAGACAGATCAGACATAATAAATACAATTTAGAGAAAGGAGTGAAAGATATGAGATTATTTATCGGGAAATTTCTGGTGCTGTTTTTAGTGCTATGTGCAAGTTTTGCAATGGCTGCAGACGGGGACAGGTTCATTTTTTTATCCAGCACAATCGGTCCAATTGATTCCGGTATTGTCAGCGCCCTGGAGGATCAGTTTGAAAAGGAGACCGGAATTCGTGTGCGTCATGTGGGTGCAGGAACCGGTGCAGCACTAAAACTGGCCACGAAATGCCAGATTGATCTGGTCATGGCACATGCAAAATCGCTCGAAGAAAAATTTATTGCGGATGGTTATGGTACAGAGAGAATTCCCCTGATGTACAATGACTTTGTCATTGTCGGACCGGCTTCCGATCCGGCGGCAATTAAGGGAGAAAAATCGGCCACGGCGTCTCTCAAAAAAATCATGGAGAAAAAAGGCAAATTCATCAGCCGCGGAGACAAATCCGGAACCCACATGGCTGAAATGGAACTCTGGCAAAAAGCCGGTCTCAAGCCTGAAGGCGAATGGTATGTGGTTTATGAAAAAGGAGCGGAAGGCAATGTCGCTACATTGAAGTACACCGATCAGCAGGCGGCCTATACAGTAATTGACAGAGCCACCTATTTGTCCCTGAAAGACTCCATCAAATTGATTGTTCTGGTGGAAGGCGACGAGGCGCTTTTGAACTATATTTCGTTGATCCCGGTGAAAAAGTCAAAATGCACCAAAGTCAACAGCAAAGACACGATGAAATTTGTTAAATGGATGACTTCGACTGCAAAAGGACAGATGATCATCCGGGATTTCGGGAAAGAAAAATATGGTTCACCGTTATTCTTCCCCAATTCTCTGGAATGGCAAAAAAAACAGAAAAACTAAAATATCATAATCTAAAGGAGATCCAACATGAAATTATTCAATAACAACAAATGGACGATCACATTATTGATTGTGGGAGTACTTATTATAATGGGAGCGGCAAATGTTTTTGCGGCGCCCAAGCAAAAAAATATTATTTTGGCCACAACAACCAGCACTCAGGATTCCGGACTGCTCGATAAATTGATCCCAATCTTTGAAAAGAAAACGGGATATTTCGTTAAAACGATTGCCGTAGGTTCCGGGCAGGCGATGAAGATGGGAGAAAAAGGAGAGGCCGATGTTCTGCTGGTTCATTCACCCGCAGCAGAAAAAAAGTTTATTGAGGGAGGATACGGTGTCAATCGTCGCCTGGTGATGCACAATGATTTCATTATCGTTGGCCCGGCCACTGATCCTGCCAAAATTAAAGGTGTGAAATCATCGTCGGAAGCATTAAAACTCATTGCCAATGCCAACGCATTGTTTGTTTCACGCGGTGACAATTCAGGAACACACGCCAAGGAGAAAACTTTGTGGACAAAAGCCGCCATTACGCCTGCGGGCCAGAAATGGTACCAGGAAACCGGCGCGGGTATGGGACATACCTTAAATGTCGCTTCGGAGAAGAAAGGTTATACCCTGACGGACCGCGGCACTTATCTGGCGACCAAAAAAAATCTTGGACTGGAAATTCTGAATGAAGGCGATGCAGCACTGCTGAATATCTATCATGTAATTGAAATTAATGCCGCTAAATGGCCGAAAGTGAATGCAAAGGGCGCCAAAGCTTTTTCTGATTTCATGGTTTCTAAAGGAACCCAGGACATTATCAAAACTTTCGGTGTTGATAAATATGGTTCCCCCCTGTTCTTCCCGGATGCGGGGAAAAAGGTTGAAGATTTAGGAAAATAGGTTTGCGAAAGTGAGCTGGCGCAGCTTCATGTAAAGGCGCAAGAATGCTTTCCCTCAACCTTTTTGAGGAAATACTAGGGCGGGGAAGATAACTTTCAATGGAATTAATTGTTCAGGGGATCGTAAAAGCTTTTGAACTGATTTTCAGTTTTGATCCTGAAGTCATGGGTATTACGTGGCTGTCTCTGAAAATTTCGGGGACAGCCACGTTTATCAGTCTTTTCATTGGTGTTTCCATCGGAACGTCGGTTGCTTTAACCAGCTTTCCCGGGAAAAGGCTGGTCATCAGTTTAATCAATACAGGAATGGGGCTGCCGCCGGTTGTAGTAGGGCTTTTTGTGACCATCATGATCTGGCGCAGCGGTCCTTTGGGATTTCTGGAAATCCTTTATACCCCTTATGCCATGATCATCGCGCAGGCAATCATCGCTACACCGATTGTTATGGGAATATCTCTGGCGTCCATTCAAAATCTGCCTCCGAATCTGCGGCTGCAAATCCTCTCTCTTGGGGCAACCCGGCTTCAGATGGTATGGGTATTGATCAAAGAGGCGAAACTTCCGCTACTGGCCGCCGTCATGGCAGGTTTCGGAGGCGTGATTTCCGAAGTCGGCGCTTCCATCATGGTTGGCGGCAATATCAAGGGTTATTCCCGGGTTCTCACGACAGCAACCGTGATGGAAACCGGCAAAGGTAATTTCGATATCGCCATCGCCCTGGGCATTATTCTTTTGATCCTGGCATTCCTGGTTAATCTTGTGCTGACGCAGGTACAGCAAAGGCAGCGGCCACGATGAATCCTATACTTACCATTCAAGATTTAATCGTGCAGCGAGGCGGGGTGAAGGTACTGGACATTGATGAGTTGAATGTCGAAACCAGCAGGATCCTTGCCTTGATCGGACCCAATGGTGCAGGCAAGTCAACCCTTCTCCTGACGATGGCAGGTTTGTTGAAACCGGGTCAGGGAAAGATTTTCTATCGGGGGACTCCCATTGACAGCAATTCCAGTCGATCCGAAATGCGCAGAAGTGTCAGCGTGGTTTTTCAGGAACCCCTGCTGCTCAATACAACCGTCTACAAAAATGTTGCCCTGGGTCTGAAATTCCGGCATCTGACATCAACTGAGATTGCAAGAAGTGTCGAGGAGTCTCTGGACTATTTTGGCATCAGTTTCCTCGCAAAACGATCGGCAAAAACGCTTTCAGGAGGAGAATCTAAAAGGGTTTCCCTGGCGCGCGCTTTTGCCTTACAACCACAATTGATTTTAATGGACGAGGCATTTAATTCCCTCGATCCTCCAACACGTGAAACACTGATCGAAGACCTGCGGAACATTCTGGAAAGAACCAAAATCACCGCCGTGATGGCATTGCATGATCGTGAGGAAACACTGCGACTGGCCCAGGATGTTGCTGTCATGACGGCCGGTAAGATCATTCAGACGGGGACCACAACGCAGGTGTTTAATGAACCTGTCTCAGAATTTGTGGCCAGCTTTGTCGGTACTGAAACAATCCTGGAGGGAATCGTTACCGAAAGCAGTGGAGGGAAGGTGGTTGTATCCGTTGCCGGAAAGAATATTGAGTCTGTGGGTGATTTCCTGCACGGGCAACCGGTATACTGCTGCATAAGACCTGAGAATATTACTGTTCATTCCACTATCCCCGAAAGAAGCAGTGCCCGGAATATTTATGAGGCCAAAGTCCGGAAAATTATCCGCCAGGCTTTTTTCTATAAAATGATCTTAGATTGCGGTTTTACTGTCGTTGCCTATACGACAGTTTCTTCCTGTGAAGATTTGGGAATCTGTGAAGGTTCAAAAGTGGCTTTTTCTTTTAAGGCCACTGCCGTTCATATCATGAAGCGGGAAAAATAAATTTCTTTTCTTCCGGCAAAAATCAGTTTAAAAGATTTCAAATCATTTTTCGTGAATCAATTCCTGAAAAAAAGAGAGGAGGGTAAAGATCATTAATCGTTACCATGATTATCTGAAAAAAATTCAATCCGGTGAAAAGGCATTAAATCCTTATCTGAATTATTTCGGGATCACACTGAAGGATCTGGGCCAGGGTTATGCCTGCTTTCAAATGCCTGTCCGTCCGGAATATCTTCAGGGCGCCGGCATTATGCAGGGTGGTTTAATAGTTGCCCTGGCGGATGAAGCCATTGCCCATGCCATGATGACACAACTGAATCCGGAAGAGGATTTAACCACGATAGAGCTGAAAAGTAATTTCCTGTCGAGCGTTGCGGAAGGTAAGCTGATTGCTGAAGCGCATGTTTTCAAAAAAGGCCGAAGCCTGATGATCGGCGATTGTGTTGTGAAGAACGAAACAGGGAAAAGTGTCTGCCGTGTTTCAGCAACATTTTTGCTTTTGAAAAGAAAGACAGACCATGGAGTGCATGTAAAAAATAATAATCTCTGAAACAGATTCTTTTGGCGTTTAAATAAAAAAAGCCCCCTGATTTTTTTCAGGGGGCTTTTTGTCTGATCGTTTATCTTGCCATAAAACTTACTTCAACTCTACGGTTCTGATCCCTTCCTTCGGCTGTGTCATTTGATGCTGCCGGTTTACTGTCGCCAGAAGCCCGTAATTCTATCTTTATATCCTTGCTTACTCCCATATTATTAATCAGCGAAGCTACATGAGCTGTTCGGTGCATAGTGAGGATTAGATTAGTTGCGCTGGTTCCTGATGCATCAGAATGACCGTCGATGATAATAACGCCCTTTGCTCCCTGATGTTTGGTGATGAAGTCTTTCAGTTTGGCAATTTCCTGAGCTTTTAATGTCTTGCCGGCTAAATCAAAATAAAGTGAAATCGTTCCTGGGGATGACGCAGAAACTGGAGCGGGAGCCGCAGGTGCAACAGGCGCCGGTTTAGAAGCAACTGCTACCGGTGCCGGAGCGACCGGTTTGGGTGCACTTGTTGCGGCCGGGGGCGGCGTTACAGGTACTGCTGTAGCTGATGCAGTGGCTGCGGGTGCCGGTGTTGCAGCAACAGGTGCTGCACCGGGCGCGGCTTGACCTGCCTGGGCAGCTCTTCTTTTGTCAGCACAGGCTTTTCTGGACGCAAATTTGATGCCGGGAGGAGTCGGTTTTATCACAGGAGTGCCTTCTGCTGCGGCTGGACCAGTGGGAGCAGCCGGCGCTGCAACCTGAGCAGGTGCTCCAGGAGCAGCAGCTACTGCTGCTGGCGCTGCGGAAAAACTTCTCACGACAACTATTCTGTTATCCGGTGTTTCTTTGCTGCTTGACCACAATTCATTCTCGTCTTCTACGTAGAATTTCCAGTCAACTTCAGAAGTGGCAGTATCAATCACCCATGCGCAGCAGGTTTTATTAATCATGCCAGCTTCACCGGCAGGTTTTTTACTATCCGCTTTTTCTATCTGAAAACCGGCAAGCTCCTCACGGGTAGGTAGACGCCAATCCGAAAATCCCCCTTCCTTTAGTCCTTGCACGGTAGTCATGACATTGCTGGCCGTGATGTCAGAAACGGGGTGGATCAACCATTGAAGTCCTGTTTTGGTATCGACGACCGATCCGTCTTTCATTTGATTGTATCTAATTTTTATCGGTGCGCTTAAAACCAGCTTTTTGCCTGCTTCAAGTGTCTTAATGGTTGAAGTTACATTTGTTTTCCATTTGTCTGAAAGGATCGAAATAACATAATCAGATGAAGGGGCGGCGCCCGTTAAACGAAAAATTCCGTCTGGACCGGTTTTCGTCTCGAATTGTTCATACCCCTGAGTAGGTGTCACTTGTTTGAACATGATTGTACAATCCGACACTGCTTTTCCTTTCCCGTCGACAATTTTTCCCTCCACGCTGGCTGTTTTTTCGCCGCAGCCAAATAAAAACATGCTGATCAAAAGAACAAATAAAAAGCGATACGCGATCTTCATAATGACTACTCCTTTATTCAAGGTTGATTTGAACAACACTTTACATCGCCAATTTAAACATTTGTGTAAACATTGCATAATATTAAAAAATATTCAATAAAAAATTTATAAAAAATAACAGATTTATTTGAACAAAAATCAAAGGGGATTATTTATGTATTATCTCAAAAACAATTGTTTCTGATAAATAAAAAAGTTAAGCGGATCAAAAGGGGGAACATGAAAATTGATTTGATATGCGAGACCGGCGGGAGATCGACTATGGAGTATCTGTCTGGATCGCTCTGGCTGACGCTTATGTTTTAAACACCGGTTCCGTCGAATACGCGCTGGGCCAGATGGATGACATCGTCACAAAAATAAAGGCTTCCTGTTTATAGTTTCAGAAGACTTTCCACTTCATGACGTATCTTTTTTAAGTTTTCAGCGGTTGACGCTTCAAAACGAAGCACAATGACCGGCTGGGTGTTGGAACAGCGTACCAATGCCCAGCCGTCTTGAAATGGAATTCGGACCCCGTCAATATCGATGACATCGGGAATATTCCTGTAGTGGGCTTTTATTCTTTCCACGACCTGTGCTTTTTTGTCGTCATCGCAATCCACCCGTATTTCTGGCGTTGCATACGTTTTAGGAACATCGGAAAGAAGTTCACTGATCTTTTGATTGGTTTGGGACAGGATTTCCAGAAGCCTCGTAGCGGCATAAATGGCATCGTCATATCCGAAATAACGGTCGGCAAAAAACAAATGACCGCTCATTTCTCCGCCCAGAACCGCTTTTTCTTCCTTCATTTTGGCTTTGATGAGTGAATGACCCGCCTTCCACATAATCGGGCGTCCCGAACTTTTTTTAATGCCGTCGTACAAAACCTGTGAGCATTTGACCTCACCGATAATGGCCGCATGAGGATGGTCTTTTAAAATGTTGCGGGCGAAAAGAAGCAGCAATTTGTCTCCCCAGATGATTTCACCTGTGTCACTGATTACACCGATACGGTCTGCGTCTCCGTCAAAGGCAACACCCAGATCAGCCCCTTTTTCGGCAACGGCTTTAATGATGTCCTTCAGGTGGTCTTCCACCGTGGGATCAGGAAAATGGTTCGGAAAGCGGCCGTCAGGATCGCAGTATAGGCATGTTAAATCGCACCCCATTTTTTCCAGAATCGGCACGGCAAATTTTCCTCCGACACCATTTCCGGCATCCAGCACGACTTTCAGTTTTCTTTTGATTTTAACGTGGTCCAGGATGTAATTCTGATAATCCCCGGTGATATCTTGAATCTTCTGCTTTCCTGAGCCGGAAAGGTATGCTCCCGCTTCCATGATCTTTCTCAATTCCTGAATCTGCGTACCGTGAATGGAATCGTATCCGACACAGATTTTAAATCCGTTGAATTCGGGTGGATTGTGACTGCCGGTGATCATGACGCCTCCGCCCGCATTGAGATGACGGATAGAGAAATAAAGCATGGGAGTTGCACAAAGGCCAATATCGATCGTGTCGATCCCGGCGGCGTTCAGACCTGAAATCAAATACCGCTGATAGGCTTCGGAGCTCAAACGACAATCGTGCCCCACCGTCATGGTTTGGACCTGATGCTGAAGCGCGTAAGTGCCGATGGAACGTCCCAGGTTGACAATAAATTCTTCGTTAAGATCCTTGTCAACAATCCCTCGCACATCATACTCACGAAAAACATTGGGATTCATTATTTTCTCCTTCAATAAAAAATGCATGACTTTGTATATAAAAAGCATCAACAAGTCAAACAAAGATGATCGAAAAAACGACCTGCGTTTATTTCAACAGACGGATGATATCGGTTGCTTCCTGAAAAACTATGTCAGCTCCTGCCGTCAGAAAATCTTCTTTTCGGCAACGTCCGGTCAGGACACCGGCACTCAGCGCGCCCGCATTATGGCCCGTCTCGATATCCAGCGGGTGGTCTCCGATCATTAAAGATCTTTCCGGTCTTGCCTTCAGGTATGACAGGGCCAGGTTCAGCTGTTCGGGATGCGGTTTGACGCGCTGTACATGATCGCGGCAGACCACCGTTTTGCAGTATGCTGAGATGTCGGGGAAAATCATATGAACGGCGCGAACGCAGTTTCTGGTGATGATTCCCGTCCTGACAGAATGTTCCCGAAGAGTGGTCAGCAGCTTTTTTGTCCCTGCAAACAATTCTCCGCTCCCGGCCGCTTCCACTTCCATGTCTTCAATGACACGCAAAGCATCCTTCGTAAAAGCCTGAGATTTGCTCGGTGAAGTGTTTTGCAGGATTGCGGCCGTCTCTTCAATGATTTCCAAGACATACTTGTGCCGCAGACTCTGGTGTTCAACGCCATAGCGGGAAATCAATTCAGCAATGTTCCTGCGCATCAGGTCAAAATCAATATTTAATTTGGCAAGCGTTCCGTCAAAATCAAAAACCACGGTATCGACAATTGTATGGTTAATGGATAAAAAACTCATCTCAGCGTTTTCCTGATGCGTAGTGGGGCGAGAGCATTTTTTTGACTATGCGCGAAGAAGGGGATGAAGGCACCGGATTGCCGGTTATCGTTTGAAGAAAATTTGCGATAATATTAAAAGTTGCGCCCCACAAAATGTCTTCATGACCATTGTCATCCTCAACAACCAGGCACGGGAACTTCATATTGTAACGTGGATCGGAATTTTCGGAGCCGGATTCAATTTCCAATACGGCATAGGAAGAACTCTGAAAGAAATAGTCTACAGGAATTTCCATCACTTTTTCAACCTCGTCACTCAGCCGGTAATCAAAAGGTTCCCTGACAAGACCGACAACAGGGAAAATCGTCCGTGAAAAGAATGTCAGGGAATAAGTAGGCAGAGCGCCTAGAAAACATACATTGAGCGGATCCAAACCGATTTCTTCCCATGATTCCCGAAGTGCATTCATCAGAAAAAGCCTGATCAAAGAGGCTGTTTGGTCGTCTTTGTTCTGAAAATCATTCAGACTCCGGCCATCAGCCATGCGGATCATTTCCGTTTTACATAAAATATGGCTCAGCATTTCATCTGTTAGCGTCTCCAGTATTCCTCCAGGACAACTGATGTCGCCGGCCTGAGCGACGGCCTGAGAACGTTTAATGAGCTGGAAAATGTACCCTGAGTTTTGATAATGAAGCAGCAGGACAACACCGGCCTCCAGATGCAAAGCGCCGGTGGAGTTGGAATGAGCGATGGAAAGGTGCTTTTCACGATAGTCAACGGGCACCCGGTTTAATTTTTCCAGAACGTATAATGGAAATTTGTCTTTTTGGCGAAGCAGAGTTAAGTCCATCATGAGCATGGATTTCCTTGTGTCACTAGATCTGAAATGATTTCATTATACCAGCGCTTGTATGGAAATAAATCAATAAAACCGCAATGACCACCATATTTTTCCCGGGCGATTTTCAGAAAACCGCTTTCATGAAGCAACTCATAGTCGTCCTGCGGAATAACCGGGTCATCGGCAGAAATAAATATATTTACCGGTATATTTAGATTCTGAAAAGATTGATCGGTCAAGGTATATAACTTGAAATAATCCCTGTAGGATGTAAACTCCGGAAAATAAATCATAATATTCTCTGTAAGCTCCATGCAGGTTTTGGCATTCAGCATTTTCGTGAAGTTATATTTACTAGGGAAAAGACGCTGCTTTTGTCTCAAAGACCGTTTCCATTTTTTTAAAAAGTACTTTCGGTAAATCCCCGGGCCCTGATCGATGGCCAGGGTCGTCTTGTAAGGGTCAAGGGGAGGACTCACGGCGAACACATGTCTTAAATTCCTGATCGGTGTCCGGGAATGATTGATTGCAATCCGCAGTGAAAAATTAGCTCCCATGGAAAAACCCAGAAGATAGACAGGCCGGTTTTCTTCGTGTATTGCCAGAGTGTTCACAGCACTGAAGGTCTCTTCAAGCAGTGCACCATGAAACAGTCCTTCGTTCAGGTGGTGTGATTCCCCATGGTCTCTCAAATTCAAACGGGCGATGGAGAAACCCTTTTCAAAAAAAAAGGCAGCGGCAGCCAGGACATAAGCTGAAGAAGACGAACCCTCCCAGCCGTGCAGGATGATGATCAGCCCTCTGGAAGCAGTATGCAAGGAAATATGGGCCAGCAGTTTTGACCCCTGCGATGTATTGATGATCAACTTCTTTGAATGATCCAACAGGACGCGGTGAGGGGGGAGGAGGAAACGCGAGGAAGCCATCATCGACTGAAGGTGTCTGTTCTTTAGGAAAGACCGGGGCAGAAAACAGGGATCTACACGTTTTGATTTGCGTTTCATGAGATTCTTTGTGAAAACCCCTTCCTGAAAAAGGTGGGGTGTATAAAAACATGGTGGCGGTGCCTGGATTTGAACCAGGGACACTACGGATATGAGCCGTATGCTCTGACCAACTGAGCTACACCGCCGCAAAAAGAATTTTATTGCATATCAGGAACCGCCAATCGCTTCCAGAAGCAAAGTTTACAGCTTGCGGATTTGCCCGGACGCTATATCGAAGAGCGAGTCGTTTGTCAATGATTATTGAGAAACCTCCAGCTCATAAACAACAATGTGGCTTTTTGAACCGATGGAAGCTCCGACAGACTTCACCAGAGCCAGAACAATCTCAGGTGCACCGTCATTGTCGACGTCTTTGAAACAGTAATCAGCCACATAGCCGTTGATTCTTTTGGTTCTCCAGTTTTCAGCCATCCCGAGGCCGTCCCACTCCAGATTGTAAATTTCGCTGGATGTGAAAAGCTTCAGGTTTTTAAAAATACGTCCGACCGATGAGATGTTTTTGACAATAATCATCTCTTTTTTGCCATCTTTGTTCGTGTCAAACATCAAAATCCGCAAATTGGCAAAAGCGCTCTCGTTTTGTTCGGCTTCCTGGGACTGCAGTTTTTGACGGTCAATGTTGGCGATGTAATTATTGCTTCCGCCATAGACAGTATCGCTTCTCCAGATCAGCTCATCCGGAGAGAACCCGAAAGATAAAATCCGGCTCATCGGTTTATTGGTCTTGTCGATAATCATTAAGTAGTCCAGTTCATCCAAAGCGATGATTTTTTCAGTTGTGCCGGAGCCCAGCGTATCCATTGTTAAACCGTAAATGGATAATCCCAGGGGAATTTTTTGTTTGTCACCTGCAACATATTTCCCGTCCTTCCAGATCATTTCATAAATCTGCGTTTCAAATACCTTATCAATTCCATAAGTTTGCCCTAAAAGCATGGGAATTCCCGACGATGTATCAATAACACGCAGAAAATACCGGATATTCGATGCAATGGTTTTATACTCATCGTTTTCGTACTGGAGGACGAAGGAATTCAGTAAACGATTATTCAATGAAGTGACGATAATTTCCGGGGTACCGTCTTTATTGATGTCCGCCACGTCCACCGATATGTATTGATGGTAGAATTTGCCTTTAATTTCATTTAATAATTTTAAATCATTATCTATTTTCTGGTAAATATAGATATTGTGCCTGTCGATGACGACGACTTCATTTTTTCCGTCTCGGTTGACATCACCAATGTCCATTCCATTGAATTCCGCTTTGAACTGCTGACTCATCCAGAACCCTCTTTTACGTGCCAGAGGATCTGTGGCATCAATGAAATCCGGATTAATCATGGAAGTGAAGGTCGCTTTTCTTCCCCCGGTTTTCATGCCGGCAATGATTTGCGATTCGCGTGAAGTTCCGGGGGCGGCCACCGTTGCTGTAGCAGCCGCTTGAGTTTGCGGTGCGGATCCGGTGATATGCATAACAACCCGCTGGGAGAAGTCATTGATCTTCGGAATCACCTCGTCGAGGGTTTGTGATTCAGAAGAAATCCCCACGTCTGACTTGCCGCTTGCCACATCGATCAGTTTCCCGTCAATGCTGATACTTTTCCCGATTTTTGTAATGCTTCCCCATACCACGTAGTCGGCATTCAGTTTTTTGCCTATATCCTGAGCATCCTTCATGCTCAAATCCTTGGCGCCGGATTTTTTGAGAGCCTCCTGAGCTGCTTCTTTACGGGTAACTACAATCTTATCGGCGACGGCAATCCGGCTTGATAGCATATCGCCGATTCCCTGCCGGACGTATTCAATATTATCAGCGCTGTGCAGTGAAAAGGGCAATACAGCGACAGTGTATTTTTCCTTTGCCCAAACGGATGCCGCCATCACAATAATGATTGTTAGACAAAGAATGGCCGAAATTGTTTTTTTCATATCGATCTCCCGGATTTTTTAGAATATCAATAATAAAACCTGAGCGTCTCTAACACTTTAAAAATGATAATTCAAGACTGTTTTCATGCTTCACGATTTCAGAGGAAGAACATAAAAAAGGACGGCAAAGAAATGGCATGCGCTTCCGGCAAGGACAAACATGTGCCATATTGCGTGGTTGTATGGAAGTGTTTTCCATACATAAAAAATGACACCAAGAGAATAGGCGAGACCGCCTGCGAACAGCCAGGCTAGCCCTCCTGCCGGCATCGCATCAATCAGGGGTTTAATGGCAAAAACCACCAGCCAGCCCATCAACAGATAGGCAATGGTTGAAATGATCTTAAAACGGTGTACGAAAAATATTTTAAATACGACCCCGGTAATTGCAAGAAGCCATATTACGGCAAACATCGTCCACCCCAGGACACCGCGAAGGGTCACAACCAGAAACGGGGTATAAGTGCCTGCGATCAAAAGATAGATGCAGGAATGATCAATGATTTTCAATACATTTTTTATCTTTGGTTTTTGAAAACTGTGGTACAAAGTAGATGCCGTATATAATAAAATCAGGGTAATGCCGAAAATCGTACAGCTCACGACGTGACCCCGGCTACCGGAAATACTGGAAAAAACGATCAGCAAAACCAGTGCGGCGATACTCAAAAGAACACCCGTACCATGCGTAATACTGTTTAAAAGTTCTTCCCGATAGCGGGATGCACTTATTTGATTTGCCAGAGCCATCATTTTCACCTTTTGGAAACCCTTATGTCCGCAGCCCAAATTTGTCAATGTAATTTAAGGAATTTGGGGGGATATTTTATTAACTGGAGACCGGAAATGATCGTCTGAACAAACGTTATCTATTTTTTAAAATCTTGACAGGTTTTTTTTATGTAATATATGATATACTTAATCAGTTGATTTCATCTTTAATCCACTGGCCAATTAAAGCAGTAAAATGTTTTCGTCATATTGATTTCAGATTTTCGGTGTATTCGTTGACACCGTTTCTTAATTTGGATTTGACACTGGGAGAAAAGAAAAAATGGAAAAAGCAACGTTGACCTTTAACGATAAGATACATGAAATGCCGGTTGTTAAGGGTACGGAAAACGAAACAGCCATCGATATTTCCAGGCTGCGACAGGAAACCGGTTTGATCACACTGGATGTCGGCTATCAGAATACCGGAGCCTGTACATCGTCGATCACTTTTATCGATGGAGACAAGGGAATCTTAAGATACCGGGGGATTCCCATTGAAGAGCTTGCTGAAAAGGCCAGCTTTACTGAAGTGGCTTATCTGCTGATTTATGGCAACCTCCCGAACAGAGCGGAGCAGCAGCTGTTTTCGCAGCGCCTGACGCAGAATTCGATGATTCATGAAGAAATGCTTCGATTTTTCGATGGATTCCCGCCAACAGCCCATCCCATGGCTATCCTCGCAACAATGGTCAATTCCATGTCTGTTTATTACACGGACTATTACACAGAGGATTTCCAGGCGGAAACTTTTGACTTGATGGCCGCATCCCTGATCTCCAGAATCCGCACAATTGCCGCTTATTCCTATAAGCACAGCATCGGTCATCCGCATGTATATCCCAAACGTGACCTGAAATACGCGTCGAATTTTCTTTACATGATGTTCGACTCCCCGGTGAATCCCTATGTGCCGGACCCGGATATTGAAAGAGCACTCAGCATCTTATTAATTCTACATGCCGATCATGAGCAGAATTGCAGTACCTCAACCGTACGGCTGGTCGGAAGCAGCATGGCGAATCTTTATGCCTCAATCTGTGCGGGAATCTGCGCCCTCTGGGGCCCTCTGCATGGCGGTGCCAACCAGAAAGTGATCGAGATGCTCGAACAGATCAAAAACGACCGGCTGACCATCCAGCAATGTATCGAGGCCGCCAAGGATAAAAACAGCAAGTTTCGTCTTTTCGGATTCGGGCATCGCGTCTACAAGAATTACGATCCCCGCGCGAAAATCCTCAAAGAATACTGCGAAAAGATCTTTAAAAAATACAACTACCAGGATCAGTTGATCAATATCGCAATGGAACTGGAGGAGGCCACCCTGAAAGACCCGTTTTTCATCGAACGGAAACTCTATCCCAATGTAGATTTTTACAGCGGAATTTTATACAGGATGATTGGAATTCCCACGGACATGTTTACCGTTATGTTCGCCATTGGTCGTTTGCCGGGCATGATTGCACAGTGGAAGGAAATGCATGATACGGTGCCGCTGAAAATCGGCAGACCGCGACAGATTTACACGGGAAGCAATTTGAGTCACTATATTCCACTGGATGAGCGATAAAAAGGCCGCGGGCGATAGATTTCCGGATTTTCACTTTTTTTCTTGACTTTTTTCGCCTATTTGCCTATATCCGCGTCAACATGAGTCGGAGCAAACAGATGTTGAAACAATATTTACTTTTCAGACAGGCGTTTACCTTTTACTTTTTTAGCTTTATCGGCTTCAAGGTCTGCCTGAAAGTATCATGACCGATGATCAATGGGAATGAGCCGTGGGCGGATCAAAATCTGCTCACGGTTTTTTTTTGCCGGAAAGAAGAAGTTTCAAAAAAACCTATAGAGGGGGACGGGAAAATGAAAAAGTGGAGTATTCTGATCATTCTGGCGGTGTCTGCTGTTTTACTGCTTGGTTTCAGTCAGGCTCAAGCGCAGAAAAAAGTGATTAAGGTTGGTGCGGCAATCAACCTCACAGGCCCCGCATCAACGTGGGGGCAGTTTCATGAAAAAGGGCAGCGGGATTATTTCCGTTATGTGAACGAAGTGAAGGGTGGTGTTGGCGGAAGTAAAATCCACATGATCACTGTGGATACAGCCTACAAAGTCCCTGAAGCACAGGCAGCTGTTCAGAAATTTGTTCTTCAGGATAAAGTGGACATGATTGCCACTTGGGGCGCCGGTGAAGGACTGGCTGCAAAACCGATTGTCCAGCGCTATAAAGTGCCCACTATTAATTATTCCACAAGCTGGGAGCTGCTCGAAAAACCGGTTGACTACATGTATCTGCCGTTCGGTAGTTACAAAATGGATTGTTATGCCGTGCTGGAATATATCAAAGCCATCCACAAAGGAAAAGAAGCACCGAAAGTCGGGCTGCTTACATACAATAACGCCTATGGACGCTCGATTCACGCGCCCAGCAAGGAATACGCAGGGAAATTGGGCATTGACCTGGTGGCCATCGAGGAATTCCCTCCCCGGACGGTTGATTTGAATACGGAATTGCTCCGACTGAAGAACAAGGGCGCTCAATATATTTTCATCCAGATGCTTCCGTCGGCGATCATTACCGCTTTCAAGAGCGCTGACCGCATTAAATACAATCCCCTTTTTCTCGGGACCTGGACATCCACGGACCCCGATTTCTTCAAGATGGGAAAAGGCTTGATCCGGGATCGCCTGATCATGCAGTTTCCGGGCGGTTTACCTTCAGACAAATCCAAGGGAATGGATGTGATGAAAGAATTGTGGAAAAGATATAAAACCGTAAACAGTTTTGACGCTTCTTACTGGGAAGGTGTGGTTGTCGGAATGATCATGGAGCGGGCGTTTATCCGCGCTTATGAAAAATCAAAAGTCATCAATCCGCAAACGATCAATGCTGCGATGGAATCGATGAAGAATGAAGACTTTGGCGGACTGTTCCCTGCCGTAACCTATACGAAAGACAATCATGAAGGTTCTTTCACGGCGCGCATGGTCAGGGTAAAAGAAGACGGAACCTACAGTCCCCTGACGAATTTCTATGTTCCGGGTAAAGACAAGGTTCAAATGATTAAAAAATAGTAAAAAAAAGGGGGATACCGGACGTTCCGGTATCCCCCTTTGCAAATGGGGCATAAAAAATGTCTCGAGGTATTCATGAAAGCATTCCGCAGCCGGCCTTCGATTATGATCGACCGGCCCCAAGAGAATAAGAAAGCTGAATTGGAAATAAAAAATCTGCGCCTCAGTTTCGGCGGCGTGGTGGCCGTCAATGACGTTGACCTGAACGTGCATACCGGCGAACTGATGGCGGTGATCGGGCCCAACGGCGCCGGAAAAACAAGTCTGCTCAACTGCATCACCGGGTTTTATCATCCCCAGCAGGGTGAAATTATTTTCAACGGACAAAACATCACCCATCTGCACACGCACCAACTGGTCGATGTCGGAATCGGCAGGACTTTTCAAAATATTGAACTGTTTCCAGGCATGACCGTGCTGGCCAATATGACACTGGCCCGCCATATTCATTGCCATTACAGCTTCTGGCGATCCTGTCTGTTTTCTCCGAAAGTACGGGCAGAAGAAATAAAGCATCGCCAGATCCTTGAAGAGATCATTGATTTTCTGGAGATGCAGTCCATCCGCAAACAGACGGTTGGATCTTTACCTTACGGTATGATGAAACGTGTGGAACTGGGCAGAGCGCTGGCCCTTGAACCCCGTCTGCTGATTCTGGATGAACCATTCGCGGGAATGAACCTTGAAGAAAAAGAGGACATGGTGCGTTTTCTCCTGGAGCTCAACGGACGATGGGGACTAACAATGGTTCTGGTCGAACATGACATGTCCATCGTTATGAGCATTGCCCGGCGTATCATGGTTCTGAATTTTGGAGAAAAACTGGGAGAGGGTACTCCGGAAGAAATCAGTGCCAATCCCGAGGTTATCAAGGCGTATCTGGGCGATGCTCAAAAGATGGAATAAAAGAAGGCGAAACATTTGGACAAGCTAAATCCACATCAGACTATCAGAAATCAAGCCACGCTGCCGCAGTTGCTTGCTCAAAACGCGAAAACGTTCGGCGACACGAAAACGGCAATCCGCGAAAAAGCATACGGAATATGGCAAAAATATACATGGAATGATTATTATAATGATGTAGTGAAAACGGCTGCCGGTTTTGCAGCTCTCCATATGAAACGGGGCGACAACCTGTGCATGATCGTCAATAATTCACCGGAATGGCTTTTCTGTGAACTGGCAGCGCATGCTCTGGGCGCCACCACGCTCAATCTTTTCACGTCTTCTATCGCTGAAGAGCTGGTTTTTTCCATTAACCGCATACATTCGCCCATCGTGATTGTTCAGGATCAGGAGCAGGTGGATAAGCTGCTCGAAACCAGAGACAAACTGCCGCATGTGCAAAAAGTTGTTTATATTGATCCAACCGGCATGACTTCCTATGAGAGTGATCCATGGCTGATCGGGTATGCCGAACTTTTCGAGATCGGCAATCAATTTGCATTGGATCATCCGGACTATGTTGAAAAAGAAATCAGCAGGGGGCTTCCACAGGATATTGCCGTGATGATTCAGACCTCCGGAACCACCGGAGTCCCTAAAATTGCCATGTTGTCTCACCGCAATCTGACTACCATGGCGGCCCAGTGGGTTGAAAATGCAAATATTCAACCGGAAGAAAACTGGCTTTCTATGTCGCCGCCTGCCTGGATTGTCGATCAGATGTGGGGAGTCGGCGTCTCACTGGGCAGCGCGATGACGATGAACTTTCCGGAAACGCCTGAAACGGTGCTGGAAGATTTCAGGGATATCGGTCCGTCCATGCTCATTACGGCTTCCCGGTTCTGGGAGGACATGGCATCACGTATTCGGGTGAAAATATCCGATGCAAGCTTCATCAAAAGAAAACTCTTTTATCTTGGGGAAAAGATCGGCAGGTCGGTGGTTGCCAAACGACTGCACAGGCAGCCTCTTTCCTGGCATGAAAAAGTGCTGTACCCATTCCTGATCCTTGCCGTTTACAATCCCCTGCTGGATCGTCTGGGTTGTTCTCATTTTCACAGCGCATTCACCGGAGGTCATCCGATCAGCCCGGATGTTATCGGATTTTTCCGTGCAATTGGCCTGAATCTGAAACAGTGCTATGGTCTCACGGAATCCGGGGGGATTTTTCAGGTTCAACCGGATGATGAAGTCAAACTGGAGACCGTGGGAAAGCCCCTGCCACTTACGGAAGTGAAGCTTGCCGAAGACCAGGAAGTTCTTGTGAAATCGGAAGCCAATTTTTCCGGGTATTACAACGATTACAAATCAACGGAAACTGCATTTGAAAACGGCTGGCTTAAAACAGGGGACGCGGGATACATTGACGAGGACGGCCATCTGCTGATCATTGGTCGAAAGGAAGATATTATCCGTAATAAAAGCGGTGAGGCTTTTTCTCCCGATTTCATTGAAACCCGTTTGAAGTTCAGCCCCTATATCAAGGAAGCGGTCACCTTTGGAGAAGCGCGTCCCTATATTTCCGCCATCATCAATATCGATCTGGGCAACGTCGGCAACTGGGCGGAAGAAAGAATGATCCCCTATACCACCTACATGGATCTGTCGCAGCAGAAAGCCGTGGAGGAGTTGATCCTCCGGGAAGTCCGGCAGGTCAACGAACAGCTTCCCGAGGTTATGAAGATCAGGAAATTCGTTCTTCTTTACAAGCTTCTGGATGCGGACGATGATGAACTGACCCGCACAGGGAAAGTGCGCCGCCGTTTCGTTTACGGTCTGTATATTAAAATTATTGAAGCGATGTATGGCCAGGCGAAGAATGTTCCGGTTACCGGGAAAATACGTTACCGGGACGGACGAATCGGTGAAATAGAAACCACAATCAACATACTCAACGTGGATTAAGGAATCGGGCTATGGATTTTTTTCTGCAATTATTGGTTAACGGCATTTGTGTGGGACTGCTCTATGGAATTTCCGCCATGGGCTTTGTTATGATCTTCAAGGCCTCGAGTGTCCTCAATTTCGCCCATGGGGAACTTCTTGCGCTCGGCGCTTTCTTTTTTCTGTCGCTCGTCACCTGGGGCAAACTGCCCATTGCCGCTTCCTTTCTGCTGACGCTGGCCGGCTGTTTTATCCTGGGTTTCCTGATTGAAAGATTCTTCTTAAGGCCGCTGATCGGAGAGAAACTGATTTTCGTTATCATGCTCACCGTAGGACTTTCTGCGATGTTCAAGGGTCTTATTCTGCTGATCTGGGGCGGGAACCTGCATACGTATCCGGAATTTCTGCCTTCATTTCTGGAATTACAAATGGGATCCATTTACATTGCGCCGGTTTATTCCGCCACCCTCATCATCAGCATTGTTTTCCTCATTCTTTTTGGTTTGTTTTTTAAAAAATCATCCCAGGGGATTTTCATGCGGTCCGTGGCCGACAATCAAAAGGCGGCTTTGTCCCTGGGGGTTCATGTCCGGCGCGTATTCGCACTGTCCTGGGCGATCGCTGCCATGGTGGCCTGCATGAGCGGGATCGTTCTGGGCATCATCAACGGTGTAAATGTTCATGATTTGAGCGCCATCGGGCTGAAAGTGTTTCCCGTAGTCATTCTGGGGGGGCTTGACAGCATCGGGGGAGCTATTATCGGCGGCATGATCATCGGTCTTCTGGAAACGTTTACCGGTGGATACCTGTCGCCGTCGCTGCGTGACGTTGTTCCTTATATCGTCCTGGTCTTTATTCTGATGGTCAAACCCTACGGACTGTTCGGACTGGTGGAGATTGAAAGAGTCTAGAAAGCGGAAATCCATATGAAGAAATTATCCTTTCATCCCTGTGGCAACTATCATGAAAATTACAACCAGGAATTGGCCATTTTTGAGACATGGTTTGGACGGGTCAGCCTGGGCGTTTTTCTGCTGCTTCTTTTCGGAGTAGCGCCTTTTGTTTTGAGTCCGTACCTTCTGTATGTCGTTAACACTATTGGGATACTGGCGATTGCCGCAATCGGGCTCAATATCCTCGTCGGTTACACCGGACAGATTTCCCTGGGGCATGGAGCGTTTTTCGGAGTCGGTGCCTATGCGGCAGCAATTCTGGCAACCCGTCTGGAAGTGCCGTTTTATCTTTCCATTCCTGCCGCCGGTTTGATTACGGCCATGATCGGCATGGTCTTTGGCATCCCGTCCGGCAGACTGAAAGGATTATATCTGACCATTGCGACACTGGCCGGACAGATCATCATTGAATATGTCCTGATCCAATGGGAAAGCCTGACCAAGGGAACCATGGGGATCACATTGCCCGCACCTAAGATCTTCGGTTGGACGATTGCCGGTGACAAAACCTTTTTCTTTTTTATTTTTGCATGTATGGTTGCCATGACGTGGTTTGCCGTAAATATTATCCGCAGTAAATATGGAAGAGCATTTATTGCTATCCGGGACAATGACCGTGCGGCAGAAGGAATGGGGATCCCCATTTTCAAATATAAGCTGCTGTCGTTTGGGATCAGTTCGTTTTACGCCGGTTTTGCAGGGGCTCTCTGGGCATACTACATGGTCAGCATCACAACGGAACCGTTTAACCTGGGACTTTCCGTGGAATTTATTGCCATGGTCATTATCGGAGGGATGGGAAATATCCCCGGAGCGATTTTCGGAGCGACATTCATCACCATCCTCAATGAGATTTTAAGATACACGACGGGGCTGCTGATGAATGTTGGAGTGATTACCAGTATGGGTCTGAACATGGCGCCGCTCAAAGAATTTGTTTTTGGCCTGGCCATTGTTCTGTTTATTCTGCTGGAGCCGAAAGGCATTGCGGAACTATGGAGGATTCTGCGTTCCTATTTCAGGCTCTGGCCGTTTTCCTATTAGCATGGCATAAACATTCCATGAATGTGTTTGACCCGTTGAATCGGGTAAGGATCAATGATGAGTGAAATTTTACTGCAGTTAAACAATATTTCCGTTGTTTATTCCAACGTCATCCAGGTGCTCAAGGGGGTATCGCTGAGTGTGGAGCAGGGGCATATCGTTTCGTTGCTGGGAAGCAACGGAGCGGGGAAAACCACGACGCTCAAGGCGATTTCAGGTCTGCTGAAACCCGAAAACGGTGAAGTAACCGACGGTGACATTATCTACAATGGTGTGAACATACAAAACCAGGCCCCTGAATTTATCACGCGGCAGGGCATCATTCAGGTACTGGAAGGCCGCCAGCCGTTCAAATACCTGACGATTGAGGAAAATCTTCGTGTCGGCACGGCCACAAGGCCGGGCAAGCCCTATAAAGAGGATCTGGAAAGGGTCTATCATTATTTCCCTCCGCTGGTGAAAAGAAGAAAGTCGCTGGCGGGATACTGCAGCGGCGGGGAACTGCAGATGCTGGTCATCGGCCGCGCCCTGATGGCGCATCCGCAGTTGCTGATGCTTGATGAACCTTCGCTGGGACTGGCGCCTTTGGTTGTCCAGGAGATCTTCCGCATCATTAAAAAAATAAACGAGGAACATGACACCACCATTGTGCTTGTCGAGCAGAATGCAAATATGGCGCTTCAGGTTGCTCACTACGGCTATGTGATGGAAAATGGGAAAATTGTTATGGAGGGGACTTCCAGAGAATTGTCCGACAATCCCGATGTCAAAGAATTTTACCTGGGTATGGCAGCCTCGGGTATCGCCAAATCTTATAAAGACGTGAAAGCCTATCGCCGTCGAAAGCGCTGGCTGTGAAAGAGGGAACGATGAAAAAATATTTTGACAGCAGAGAAAAATCCTCATTAAAAGATAGAAAGGAACGACAGGACCAGGCGCTCTCAGCTATGGTCAAGCTGGGCTATCGAAAGTCCGCCCGACTCAGACAAATCCTTAATGCTTGTAAAATCGACCCCGCCCGACTCAGAACACGGGAAGACCTGGAAGTTCTGCCTGTAACCAGCCGCGAAAAGCTCGTGGAAATGGAGATGCGAGACATCCCCTACGCGGGGCTGGAAAACTCATCGGCGGCCATCGACCGTATTTTTACTTCACCGGGACCGGTTTACGAACCGCATCTGTCCGAATCGGATTTCCTGTGGGCAAGGGCGTTTTGCGCTGCCGGCATCGGGCCTGCTGATATTGCTCTGAACGCTTTTTCTTATCACCTGGTCGCTGCGGGGCTCACGTTTCACAACGGCCTGCGTAAAGTCGGCGCGACGGTTGTTCCATCCGGAACATCATCTTCTCAAATTCAGGTGCAGTTAATCAAGGATTTGAAGGTGACGGCCTATGTCGGCACACCCAGCTTTTTAATGTCGATTATCGAAAAATCCAAAGAAATGGGTTTTCATTTCAGGAAAGATTTCCATGTCAGAAAAGCCTGTTTTGCCGCCGAACCCCTGCTGCCTTCGCTGCGGCAGGTATTTGAAAAAGAGTACGGCATCGATACTTATCAGATGTACGGAGCGACCGAGGTCGGTGATGTGGCTTATGAATGCTCACAGAAATCCGGGTGGCACATCTGCGAAGAAACGATCGTGGAAATTGTCGATCCGGCGACCGGTAAAAATGTTTTGCCCGGTGAATTAGGTGAGGTGGTGGTAACAAGGCTAAACGATATTTTCTTTCTGCTTCGCTTTGGCACAGGCGATTTATCGCGCCTGATCACTGAAAAGTGTTCATGCGGAAGAACTTCCTACCGGCTGGCGGGTATTGCGGGAAGGGTAGGTGATGCGGTAAAAGTGCGGGGTTTGTTCATTGCCCCCAGTCAGATGAGACTGATTTCTGTGAAATTTAACAACCTGCCGCTCCAGGCTGTAGTCAGCCGAAAAGGACATGAAGATGTTTTAACGTTAAGACTGGAAAAAAGAGATATGGAAATCGGAACAAAAGGATGGGAAGAAAAATTCAGAAAACTTTTCCGCGAAATCTGCACGGTAAAAATTGACGCTATTGAATATACGGAAACCGGAACGATTCCCCCTGACCAGAAGATCATTCTGGATTCCCGCCAGTGGTAGAAACCGTCAACACTTTTTCCCAAGTTGATAAGCGTCAATAATGGACAAGATCCATAAAGCGGCGATCAGAAGCAGCATCATCAGGAGATAAGAAAAATCGACCGACTTCAGGGCATCAACCGATACCCGGATGATATCTGCGGGCTGGACCGTTCCTTTTTTGAAGGGTGAGGCTTGGATAATGGCGGACCCGACGCGAACCACCGACCAAACAAGCGCAATGGATCCCATCAGCACGGGCAGAAAAAAAATCAACCCCCTTTTATAACGCTTTAGATAAAACTGTCCCCATCCTGGAAAGAGAAGAGCACTGTATAGCGCTGCTTTTTTGGCTTTGTCCATGGATGATCCTTTCTTTATGAAAGAACAGCAGCATCCTTCAATTTCAGCTGAATATCGGATGATCCATTCCAGTAATTCATCTGCGGGGAGAAAACAACGTCAAGATTCGCGCCGTTCAAGGCTCCGAGGTATTTACCCATGCCAAACCAGATGGCATTGCAGGAAGCTTCATTTGAAACCAGGTGCATTTTAAGGTGATTATTTCCGACAACAGAAGGAGACGAGGCTCTAATATTACGAACACAAAGGATGGGTTCCGGATTATCGCAGCCGAAGGGAGCAAGCATGGAGATTTGCTGGACAAGATCCAGGTTGATGTCCTGAAGCTGACATTCCGCGTCGATGAAGGTTTGAGAAACCAATTCCGTCGATTGAACCGAATTCCGGATGATTTCATCCAGCGTGCAGGCAAATTCGTCAATATCATCCTCTTTTATGGAGATTCCAGCTGCGCGGTAGTGGCCGCCATAGGATAAAAGCAGTGACGCGCATTGCTGCAATCCCTTGTGGATATTAAAATCAGAGACGCTTCGTCCCGAACCCTTGCCCACGCCGTCTTTTAGGCTGATAACAAAAGTCGGTCGGCTGAAAAGATCCACAAGACGAGAGGCAACGATGCCCACAACTCCCGGATGCCATTTGTCGGATGAAAAAACCAGAGAGTTCATATTTTCCAGATCGGGATTTGCTCCCAGTTTGCCGAGAATTTCGTTAAGGATATCTCTTTCCATTGCCTGACGCCGACGGTTATGCAAATCCAGCTTTTCCGCAAGCGGCCTCGCTTCTTCCAAATTTTCCGCCAGAAGAAGATGAACAGCATCCAAAGGGGAAGCGATTCGTCCCGCAGCGTTGATTCTGGGAATCAGGCAGAAGGAAGCTTTAAAGGAATCGATCAGTTGTCCGTCAATGCCGCTTACTTCCTTGAGTGCTTTAATCCCGGGACGTTTCCCTTCCGTGATCAATTCCAGGCCGATCTTTGCAAATATACGGTTTTCACCAACCAGCGGAGCAATATCGCCAATCGTTCCCAGCGCGACAACATCCAAATATTCTTTGAGGTTTGGATACCGGTCGTCCTTCCAGAAACCTTCTTTGCGAAGCGTTCCCCGAAGCGCGATAAGAAAATTGAAGGCAATCCCTACACCAGCCAGGTGCTTAAATGGAAAAGAGCAGTCTGACCTGGCCGGATTGATACAGGCCACGGCATCAGGGAGCTGATCAGATATTTCATGATGATCCAAAACAATTGTGTCGATACCAATAGACTTTGCATAAGCGATTTGTTCAATATCGGAAATTCCGCAATCCACTGTAATGATCAGTTTGACATTTTTCGATTTAAACTCGTCGATGACCGGAGTTTTCAGTCCGTAGCCTTCCTGAACTCTGTCAGGGATGTAATAAGACACTTTACTGGTTAGTTCTTTGATGAATTTGTATAAAATGACCACGGAGGTAATTCCATCCGCGTCATAGTCACCATAGATGACAACATCTTCACCTGCATGAATCGCTTTGATCAACCGGCTAACGCCTTTTTTCATGTCCTGCATTAAGAAAGGGCTGTGTAAATCGTTGAGGGACGGATACAGATACCGGTGAGCTTCTTCCAGGCTGGAAACCTTCCGGTTCATGATCAACTGAGAAATGATCCTGGAGATGGCAAATTCCTTCGCCAGGGATTCTTCCATATTTTGTGGGCCGGTATCTTTGAGCTTCCATTGTGTTACCGGCAAACGTTCTTCTCGGGCCATACATTCATCTTTAATATTATTTTCTTTTTTTATCATATCAGTGCGAAATCCTATGTCAAGCATTCATTGATCATCTTGATCTTTAAAACAATAAATGGTAGCTTAAAACAAGGAATGCAAAGAAAATGGTTTAAAATAAAAGCAAGCGATATTGCGCTTTTACAGTTTATACTGGAAGGATACGAGGGGCTGGTTACCGTTTCCACGATTGATCCCAGAGACGCCATTATTCAGATTTCCATCATGCCGGATTTCGCGGAAGATGTGGAATGCATCCTCGAAGATCTGAAAGAACGGTTCATGATGAAAGAAATTCCCTCCTGTCATTTACAGGTGAACCCATGCTGATGCTGACTCATACCTGCCTGCTGCAGAAAATCATGGATTCATCTAATGTTAAAAAACGCGACCCCGATGTTTATATATACAATATTGCACCAGATTTGCTGACACTTCACCCGGATATAAACGCCAACCAGACTCATTTCATCGACCGGTTTATCCTAGCGCCGCCGGACCATAAACGTACAGCATACATCATGTTTCATCTTCTGGTGGACGATCTTGCGCATTACGGGAAGATCAGCCTTCAATGCAGGGAAGGTTTTGATCCGCATTCCGAAGGCTATACGTACGTTAAGGGCAGGCATCTTATCGAATCTATTTTAGAATTACATAAAATCATCGGCAGGAATATCTCTTATGAAGAAGCAGCCTATCGTTCGCACTTAATCATTGAAATGATTTATGATCTGGTGATTTTAGAGCATATCCATGATGATGGCTCCATAGAACTTCTGGAAGACGCAATACACTTCACGTACGACCACAGATGTGATCAATTTTGTGAAGATATATCATGGCTTTACGGAATCCAGAAAGAATTTGCACAAGACGTGCTGAAAAATGCCGTTTTTTACATCACAAAAGAAAGAATGAATCGGATTATGAATATTGAAGGCCGAATTCGCCTTTTTACGGACAGATTCGGCCTGAAAAATGACAATGCGTTGTTTGCTGATGCTATTTCAACCCTGTTTCAAGATGCCCTGCAATCCATTGATAATGAGGAATTTCTTCAGCAGAGTACAGCTACCATCCGGAACTGCGGGTGGTACCCTACGGACTAGCTGGCTTTTTTGACAAAACCGGAACGGATGCACTGCGTGCAGACTTTTATCCTCTTGACGGCTCCTGTTTTTTCATCAACACAGCGTAACTTTTGAAGATTAGGACGCCAGACGGTTTTGCTTTTGTTATTGGCATGACTGACATTATTGCCCACTTGCGGCTTTTTTCCACATACGTCACAAATACGAGACATGGCTTTACTCCTTTGAAAAAAATGTAGGTGGTTCCTAAGCTATAATAGTTTATTTTGCAAGCATTTTTTGCAATATTAAGAAAATAAAAAACCACGAGGCGATAAAACAACTACAGGTTTACGTGCACTCACGAGGGGCATCCGAACACATCAGCAAAAAATGCACAAAGGAAGAAAATGAGCACGGAAAAAATTCATGCGGCAACCGTTGAGCAGATCCTGAAGCATTACAATTCTGATGAAAAGAACCGCGAATTCAGACATCTGGATATCGGCTCCGGATCCGGCGAACTCGTGCGTCATCTGAAACAATATTTGAAAACGAATGCATCCTGTTGCGACTACACTGATTCCCTGATGAATTTACCGAATCAGCCGGTGGATATTGTTGATTTGAACACTAAAAAGGAAGTACCCTATCTGGATAACACGTTTGATATTGTGACAGCCACCGAAATTATTGAACATCTTGAAGATTTTCGGGCCATTATGAGAGATGTTCACCGTATTTTAAAACCTGGCGGAATTTTCGTATTGAGTACTCCCAATATTTTGAACGTCAATTCAAGATTAAGGTATTTATGGTTTGGTTTCCCCAGGCTTATGGGACCGCTTCCCGTGCGCAACAGAAAAATAGAGTCCTGTGCCGGTCACATCAATCCCACTTCTCTTTTCTACATCATGCACGCGCTTTGCGAACTGAATTTTCGGAAAATTGATTATACCGTGGACAAATATCAGCGATCGGGAATGGTTAAGCTTATTTTTCTTATTCTGCCGATAAAAATCTGGGGTTCATTCATCTGGAAAAAAGAAATAACCAAATATAAGACCATAGATGAGTCCAACCGGGAAATTGTAGAAAAACTTAATTCTGTAAAGACTCTTCTTGGGCGCACAATTATTGTGTCCGCCGTAAAAGAATGACAGAGCAGACCTACCGATCATTCCTCATCTGTGCAGGCTGACCCGTTGTTTCCAGCACTCTCTGCCAGACACTGCCGTGAGGATCAAGCTGCCTGCCCGATATGGCCGCGGACAGCGGCAGATGAACATATTCATTTTTCCTGAGTGCAACCAGCAGTCCTGTTTTCCCCGCCATTGCGGCGTGCACGGAGTATTGTCCCAGAGAACTGCAATAAATGCTGTCCGAGGCGTTAGCCGGGACGGAACGAATCAGATAACTGGGCTCAATATATTTCAGATTGATTTCCATGTTGATTTCACGGAAATGCCGGGTAATGGCATTTTTCAGAAACAGGCCGATGTCCTGAAGACGGATATTTCCCGAGGCATCCGTTTTTTGTTCGCATGAATCCTGTTTCATCAGTTCCTGGCCTGCGCCCTCCGCCACCAGAATAACCGCGTGACCTCGCTTCCGCATTCTGTTTTCGAGTGCCCTTAGGAATCCCCTTTCTCCATCGAGCTCAAACCCGACTTCGGGAATCAGCACAAAATTTGCGTCTCCCTGTGCCAGCGCAGCAGTGGCCGTAATATAGCCGGACAGACGGCCCATGATTTTCACCAGCCCGATGCCGTTAAATGCACCCTTGGCTTCCACATGTGCGCTGCGCACTGCTTCTACGGTTTTATCGATGGCCGTGTCAAATCCGAAGGTTTTTTCAATCAGGTTCAGATCGTTGTCAATGGTTTTGGGGATTCCGATAACAGAAATTAGCGCTCTTCTTTCAGTAATTTCCGCTGTTAATTTTTCAGCGGCCCTCATGGTTCCGTCGCCGCCGACACAGAAAAGAATATTGACATTGAGGCTCTCCAGATAATCCACCATCACTTTTGCATCCTGAGGACCACGGGATGACGAAAGAATACTTCCTCCAATATGGGTGATGTCCTTCACATAGTCGGGAGTAAGCTTTACAGGTTTGTCCCCGTAACCCGGATTCAGACCGCGCAGCCCATATTTAATTCCCAGAATATTTTTCACACCGTAGCGGTAAAACAGGGTCATGGTTACTGAACGGATTACATCGTTGATACCGGGGCAGAGACCGCCGCATGTAACAATAGCGGCCTTTGTCTGGTCTGGATGAAAAAAAATCTTTTCCCGGGGGCCGGCGGGTTCAACAGACAGAGGCTTTCCTTGGGGCTCTTTGATTCTCGCATATTCGGCAAGGCGGGTATGAAATAGAATCCTGTCCTGATCGTTGACGAAATTACTTATGTTCAGGGGGGACTCCACCTGGCAGATTCCAAGGTTCGCAATTTTGAAACGATTGTTCATAACATCAACTCCTTTTCTGGAGGACCCGTAGTGCGGCATTTTTGCCGGAGAGGATTTCTCCGTCAAACCCTGCATCGGACAGCAATGACGTGCCTGTTAAAAAAACATTATCATAAAAGGTCTTGTTGTTTTTGGCGGCAAACGATGTAAAAAGAGAATTTCGCACTTTATATTTCGGACTGATGACTTTTCGTGATTCAGATGAAATATTTATAGATTTGTCAATATCGAATATTTCAATATGGTCTTTTAAGAAAGGAAAGAAAACATCAAGCCTTTCTAGAATAGAATCAGCTTCATGTTTTAAAGCTTCCGGGGTCCATTTCTCCTGTTGATCAGGAAGGAAAACCGTTGCGGTAAGTGATGTTTTCGCATGCGTCAGTGAGTTGTCCTTATCCGGGAGACCCGTCTCCAGAATAATAAGATTGCTGTCATAAAGATCTTTCGTCACGTCCGAAACGACAGCAACATGCCGGGCCATCTGTTCGGGCAGGCATTTCTGTGTAATGCCAAGAAATATGGTGAACGGATAGTAAGTGATTTTGAGTGGACGTAACCAGTCAGAAAGGCTGAAGTATTTCCGTCTTTGTTGAAGCAGGGACAGAGCATCAGACTTAACGCTCACAATCAGATTGTGGCCGGATATTGTGGATGCTGCGCCATCTGGTGATTTTATCTCCACCTCGATTGTTTTTTTTCTGGTGATCGATGATACCTGGTATTGATTCAGATAAAGCCCTTTGTTCGATTCAATTTTTTCAATGAGCGAGTTGAATAAAAATTGTTTGCCCTGAGGGAAAAAATAAACACCACGCATGGGAGAGCAATATTGAAAAGCGGAACCAAAGGAAAACAAATCGTCATTATTGAAGGAAAGAAGGGCCTGTTGTGCCTCCCAGACTTTTTCCAGAGACGCATTTTGCGTCAAAATTTTATCAAAATGAACTGCGCTGAGTTTATACCGGACAATGAAGGGGAGGATCTTGAGATAAGAAAAAAATTCCCTGAGATTTCCTGGCTGAAGCTGTGGATATTCGGCCAGCCAGTTTTGAAATACGTCTGACGCATCCGAGGCGCTGTCATAAAAATCCCTGATTTCCTGGGCCAGTTCGGGAAATTCGCGGGTCAATTCCGCTTGAAGCAGGACCGGGTCACTGTAAAAGTCAATCCGTTGATCAGGAAGAATAATTTGAAACGCGGTGTTCAGGGGCGATGCGTGGTCCTCGGGAAGCACAATGCCCAATTCTATCAGAACCGACAATCCCGGCTCCTCCCTCCCGAGGCCGGTGATCGGTGTCGGGTCGATGTTGAAAATAAAATCACTGATCAGGTTCAACCCGCCAAGCCCGCTTTCCGCGATCAGCAGTGTATTCAGACCGTTCCCGCTGGCGTAGGCAGCTGACACATGGGAGGAAAGATCATCACCTATGACAATCAGATCATACATGAGGCAATATTTTCTCCGGAGGATTTCGCATTCCTGTTAACGATCCAGGGACGGATTATGCAATGCGGTGGCGTCACAATTTTTGATATTGATCATTTCCATGTGACGGCCTTTTTTCATGATTCGTCCTTCCGCGAAATAACGGATGGCCTGGGGATAGATCTTATGCTCTTCCATCAGGATTCTGGCGGCAAGACTTTCTGCCGTATCATCGGGAAGCACCGGTACAACCGCCTGAATGATAATGGGTCCGGTATCAACCCCTTCATCGACAAAATGAACGGTACATCCGGAAAACTTTACACCGTAATCAATGGCCTTCTGCTGGACGTGTGTTCCCGGAAAAGCAGGAAGAAGGGCAGGGTGGATGTTGATGATTCTGTTCTCAAAAGCCCGGAGGAAAGACGATGTGAGAATCCGCATGAAACCGGCCAGCACGACCAGATCGACTTTGGCTTCTTTCAGAATGCGTATCAATTCGTGGTCAAAGTCTTCCCTGCTGGCATAATCCTGATGTTTGACAACCGCACAGGAAATATGATGATTTCTTGCCCTGGTCAATCCGTATGCCTCCGGATTATTGCTCACAACGATTTGAATCCGTGCACGGAGGTCTTCCTGTTCAATATGATTGATGATGGACTGAAGATTTGATCCGCTGCCGGAAATCAGAACACCCAGTTTTAAGAATTCACTCATAGATTTACCGTTACTGACCGGTGAAACAGACAGAAGCTTGATTGGATTCCTTTTTTTCGATTGTTCCGATCAGGTATGCAGCTTCTCCCATCGCTTTCAGGCGGTCAAGAATTTCCTGTGATTCTTTTTCCGCAACGATCATCATCATGCCGATCCCCATGTTGAAGACCCGGAACATTTCTTCTTCATCCACATGACCTATGTCACGGATGACGGAAAAGATTGGAGGGATCTTCCAGCTGCCCGTGGTTATCACACATCGGCATACCTCGGGTATAATGCGCGGAATATTGTCGTAAAAACCGCCTCCGGTAATATGAACCAGTCCTTTGATATTGAAACTTTTAAAAATGTTTAAAAGGGATTTGACATAAATACGGGTCGGTTCCAGAAGTTCCTGGCCGATGGTTTTTTTCATTCCGTGTACAGATTCATTTAGAGAGAGCCTGCCTTTTTCCAGAAGTACTTTGCGCGCCAGTGAATACCCATTGCTGTGCAGGCCGCTCGACGCAAGCCCGATCACACAGTCGTTGATGCTGATGGTAGAACCGTCAATGAGCTTTTCCTGTTCCACAACGCCCACACAAAACCCGGCCAGATCATAGTCTCCCGACTGATAAAAACCCGGCATTTCGGCCGTTTCGCCTCCAAGAAGTGTACAGCCGGCCTGTTTGCATCCCTGGACGATGCCATCCACAATCTGAACACTTTTTTCCAGTTCGATTTTGCCCGTGGCCAGGTAATCCAGAAAGAACAGAGGCTCCGCTCCCTGGACAATGACATCATTCACCGACATGGCAACCAGGTCGATCCCGATGGTGTCGTGTTTATCCATCAGTTGTGCAATCTTTAGTTTCGTTCCAACGCCATCCGTAGAGGAAACGAGAACGGGATTTTTCATTTTAGCGATGTCAAAGCGGAACAATCCGCCGAACCCGCCAATTCCCGAAATCACTTCTTTGCGGGCCGTCATTTTAATGAGAGGTTTAATGCGTTCGACAAACGCGTTGGCGTTATCAATGTTCACGCCGGCGTCTTTATAAGTAGATTTTTTGGATTTTACAGGTTTCGTTGCCATAGGACTCCATAAATTTATGCTATATTTTACGCTGAAAAAATAAAAAAAGTTTTTAACGCATATCTTCGTTTGTGTCAATCATTGACTTGCGAAATAATAAATTATTTGTTAAAAAAGTCAGCAATTTCCGGAAATTTATCTGTTTGGCGAGCTGTATTGGAGTGACTTGAATGGAGTCGTTCAAAAAAAATCTGCAGAAAATCGTGCAGCCTTTGAAATTTTCTGCCAGAGATGATTTTAAAAATCTTCCGCACATCAAAGATTTGGGGAAATCCATGGCCGGAATCATTGCTCAACAGATCGACGCCATTCCTCCTGCCTGGGAAAACAGATTCGAGCCTCCACTTCGAAATCTTCTGAATATTTTTTCCGATTATGATGCACAGGATAGCGTGGGGAAAAAAACAAGAATTATCGAAGCGGCAAAAATTCTGGAAAGATTATTGGAAGCCATAGATGTCTATGACGCAAGTAAACCTTTGTCTTTACTGAAAGAAGAGCAGATCAGCGAAAGAATCTCGGATTTGAAAACATCAGCCGAAAAACTGTCTGTGCCCATACAGTATCTAAAAGGCGTTGGCCCGAAAATGGCCGCCCGGTTTCAGGCAAAGAAAATCACCACAATTGAGGATTTGCTTTATTTTCTTCCCCGTACTTATGAAGACCGGCGTGAAATCCGCAGAATCAATAAACTGGAAGCGGGAAAAATCCAGACGATCATTGCGGTGGTTGCTTTGAGCGAATTTCGGTACTACGGCAAGAAAAGAATTTTGGAAGTCACTGTCAGTGATCATACAGCCAACCTGACCATAAAGTGGTTTAAAGGCCAGATGTCTTATCTTACAGGCATCTTTAAAAAAGGAGTCCGTGCCATTTTCACCGGGCTGGTCACACCCAATTATACTGGCAAAACTATGATTCACCCCGATTATGAAATTCTGGATGATGAAGACGATGATGAAAATCTGTTGAATTTCAAACGCATTGTTCCCGTTTATTCTGAGACAGAGGGCCTGCATCAGAAATACATCAGAAAAGTCATGTATTATGGAGCGCTGGATCAATATTCACGCTATATCGCTTCACCCGTCCCCGCTGAAATCTGCCGCAGAAGAAATCTGCTCAACATTCATGAAGCCATCCTCACGGTTCACTTTCCGGGTCACGACGAGCAGATTCAGCCATACATCGATGCGCGTTCAGAGGCACACCGCCGGCTGATCTATGATGAGTTTTTCTTTTTTCAGCTGGGTATGGCCTTAAAAAAATCCGGTCGCGTCCTGGACAAGGGGATTTCGTTTCGCCTGGAGGGTAGGCTGCTGGACAGGTTTTACGCCTCGCTGCCCTTCTCATTAACTGCCGCCCAGCAGCGGGTGATTGCGGAAATTCAAAAGGACCTTCAGTCCGCGACTTCCATGAACCGTCTTTTGCAGGGCGATGTGGGAAGCGGTAAAACCCTTGTGGCTATGGCGGCCATGATCACTGTATGCGAAAACGGTTTCCAGGCCGCCCTGATGGCGCCTACAGAAATCCTGGCGAGGCAGCATTATAACACGCTATCTTCATGGGCCAAACCGATCGGTCTTCGCGTTGTTTTGCTCACCGGAAGCATGGCAAACAGCACGCGCAATGAAATTTTGTCTCAGATTGCGTCAGGTCAGGCCGATATCATGATTGGAACCCATGCCCTGATTCAGGAAAGCGTGGATTTTAAAAAACTGGGGCTTGCGGTTATCGACGAGCAGCATCGCTTTGGCGTTATGCAGCGTGCATCCTTGCGAAACAAGGGCATTCACGCGGACGTTATGGTCATGACGGCCACACCCATTCCAAGGACGCTGGCAATGACCGTTTACGGAGATCTGGATGTTTCGGTCATCGATGAAATGCCTCCCGGGAAAAAACCGGTGCGTACAATTTTAATGGGCGAAAGCAGAAGACCATCTGTTTATGAAACCATCCGACGGGAAATCGCCAGAGGTCATCAGGTTTTCATTGTGTATCCCCTGGTGGAGCAGTCAGAAAATCTTGATTTGAAAGACGCGACAAAAATGGCCGATCACCTGCAAAAGGATATTTTTACGGATTGCCGGGTGGGACTGATTCACGGCAGAATGAAAGATCAGGAAAAAGAATCGGTCATGAGAGACTTTCATGAAAACAAAATAGCCATCCTGGTGGCCACAACCGTGATTGAAGTCGGCATTGACGTGCCTCATGCTTCCTTGATGGTGATTGAGCACGCGGAACGTTTCGGCCTGTCGCAGCTGCATCAATTGCGGGGAAGGGTAGGGAGAAGGGATATCCCTTCCACCTGCATCCTGCTTGCTGATTATAAAGTGTCTGCTGACGCCCGCAAAAGATTAAAAGTCATGGAAAAAACCACGGACGGCTTTGCGCTTGCGGAAGAAGATCTGGTCATCCGCGGGCCCGGAGATTTCCTGGGAACGCGACAATCCGGTCTACCTGATTTTCGAATTGCCAGCATCATCCGTGACGCACGCATTTTGAATGACGCAAAGGAGGATGCCTTTGCCCTTGCCGCCCGGGATCCGTTACTGGACAAACCGGAGCATGCAATCCTCAAACAGGCCTTAATCGCGAAATGGCATGGCAAACTGGATCTGGCCAGGACCGGATAAAATAAATTTGTTTTGTCTTTGAATGATGCTCGTGATAAGGTCAGCCTTTGAAAAAAAGGTGACCTTGGATGTTGTCACGGGATAAACCAATGAAAAAGACGCAAATTGTCGTTCCATGCTATAATGAATCAAAACGAATCAAAACGGAGGCCTTTCTGGGCGCCCTGAAAAAGAATCCCAACCTCTTCTTTCTCTTTGTCAACGATGGCAGCACAGACGATACACTCCATGTTCTTCAATCCATCAAGGAAAAAAATCCGCTCCAGATTGATGTTTTGAATCTTGAAAAAAATTCGGGTAAAGCAGAGGCCGTACGCCAGGGAATGCTCAAGTCTCTTGAGGGATCTTTTGATAACGTGGGATACTGGGATGCCGATCTGGCAACGCCTGTCAACGCCATTGAGGACTTCTGCCGGTTGCTGAATTCCAGAAACGCGCAAATCGTTATGGGCTCCAGGGTAAGACTGCTCGGACGAAATATCGAAAGAAAAGCGGCCAGGCACTATTTGGGGAGAATATTTGCCACCTGTGCGTCACTTTTGCTGAATATCAATATTTATGACACCCAGTGCGGAGCTAAAATATTCAGGGTTTCTGATTCCTTAAAGAAGGTTTTTCAAAAACCCTTTAAGGTCCACTGGACTTTTGATGTGGAGATGTTCGCCAGGTTCCCCATGGTCACAGGAAAACCTCTTGATGAAATCAGTTCCCGGTGGGTGGAGTATCCCCTGGATGAATGGTTTGAAGTGCAGGGTTCCAATATCAGGCCCAAGCATTTCATCAAGGGGGGCGGTGAATTTCTGACTCTGTGCCTTTACCTGCGCACTCCGGCCCGAAAGATTTATGAAAAATATCTGCTTGGATCATAAAGAGCGCATCTGAAGATGAAATCTCTCATCAAGAAAAATCCTGACATTGCCCGGCTATTCCTGCTTTTGACCATATTCGGCATTTTATATATGGCGGGTCTCCACCAACCTGTCGTGATTGATTACGATGAAGGTTTTTATGCAGAGATATCCCGCGAGATGTTCGTGCAGAACGAATATCTCGTTCCTTCCTTAAACGGTGAGAACAATTTTGAAAAACCTCCCATGCTTTACTGGGGACAGATGCTCGGCTACAAATTGTTCGGTATCAATGCGTTCGGGGCACGCATCGTTAACGCGCTGGCGGGAATCGCCCTGGTGCTCCTGATCTTTTTGATCGGTAAAAAACCACTGGGGGCAAAGACGTCTTTCAGGGCGTCGCTCATATTAGGAAGTTCCATTTTATTTGTTTATCTGTCGCGCATTGCCATGACAGACATGCTGCTTACACTTTTCTTTACGCTCTGCCTTTACTTTGCATGGAAAGCAATAGAACGATCCTCACAGAATGAATCCGGAACAGTATATTTCTGGGCCGCCTGCGCATTTGCGGGCTTGGCCATGCTGACAAAAGGAGCCATTGGAATCCTCTTTCCCGCAGTCGCTGTGTTTCTCTATCTGATTACCCTTGGCCGGCTGCGTAATCTTTTTCAACCTTCATGGCTGATTCCGGGAATCATCATATTGGTCGCCATCGGTTTTTCCTGGTATCTTCTTCTGGGATTCAACCATCCGGAAGGTTTTTCCTTTATGAAAGAGCTTTTCATAAAGCATCATTTTCAGCGTTTCTCAAAACCAATGGAGGGCCACTCTGGTCCGATATACTTCTATCTGGTCGTTTTCATGGCCGGTTTCATGCCCTGGAGCGCCTTTACACCGCTTGCCGCTTATCATAGTCCATACAGAGATTCTTCAAACGAGCGTGTCCGATTTCTCCGTTTCTTTCTCATTTTTTCACTGGTTACGTTCGTTTTCTTCTCTATAGCCGCCACCAAGCTGCCCAACTATATCTGTCCGGCCCTGCCCGGCATTGCCCTGCTGACAGCAACCATCTTTGATCAAAATAAAATAAAGGGGAAATATGGCTGGCTGGCAGCACAATATTCTGCGGTGCTTCTTGTCCTTGGGCTTGGTATCTTTTGTTTTATCGCCCCGGCAATTGTCGCATATCTGCCACAAATACTTGGGGAAAAAGCCCTGAAGGCGCCGATTCTGGCAGAACCTATCCATCTGGGATATACGCCTTATATCTGCGGCGCAATTTTTATCATGACAGCATTTTTTCTGGTAATCGCAGGAAGGAAAAAATCGCCGTCATCCCTTTTTACGGCGCTTTCCATTTCCGCTCTCGTGATTACCGGCATTCTTTTCCTGGTCGGCTTGCCTGTGTATGACGGCCTCGTCAACCGCCCACTCACAAAAGTGGCCCAACAGGCGTCGCTCAAAACCCCTGAAAACGGTCGTATTGTGCTTTTGGAAGCCGGAAGCCGTCCAAGTGTGAATTTCTATTCCCATCGTAAAACCGTCGATGCCAGTATTCATTATCCCGAGGGATTAAGAAAACTTTTTCAGGAAAAGAATATCCAGGTCGGCATTACAACGGAATACTATCTTACAAAACTGAATCAGGCGGGAATAAAAACAGAAAGGCTTTTTGCAGACCGGGGTTACGTGCTGTTCAGACTCTTAATTGATGATACAGGGACGTCTCCAAGAGGAAAATAATACCCGGCAGTTTAACCATTCACGACGATCTTGCACGGGTTCAGTCTGATTTTGGATAGAGGAAATGAGAATCGGGATTGTTGGAATCGGAGGCGTAGGAGGATATTTCGGAGGGAAGCTGGCGAAAGAGTATGCATCTGCCGGCAGTCATGAAATTATCTTTATCGCCCGCGGAGAGCATCTGCATGCAATCCAGCACAACGGCCTGCAATTATTCACCCGGGAGGGAGATTATGTCGCATGGCCGAATATTGCCACGGATAATCCGGCTGTTGCCGGCATGTTTGACCTTGTTTTCTTTTGTGTGAAAAGTTATTCACTGGAAGATTCAGCGCATAGCGTAAAAACAAATATTCACAAAAATACTGTCGTAATCCCTCTTTTGAACGGCGTGGAAAGCGCCGACAGACTGCGGTTGATCCTGCCGGACACGGACATCATCGGGGGCTGTGTATATATTATCAGCCATATTGACAAGCCGGGCGTTATCCGTCAGGAAGACGGGGCCTGTAAACTGATTTTTGGCACGGACGACGATGAATCTTCCCTGAAATACAGTGCTGTTCTGAATATTTTGCTCCGGGCGAAAATCAACGCAAAATTGACAGGACAGATATCTGAAGCCCTATGGGAAAAATATCTCCTGATGTGTCCGCTGGGATCGCTTACGGCGGCCACCGGAAAGACATACGGCGCCCTTATGTCCAATGCCGTGCTTAAAGCAAAACTTCAGGGAATGATGGAAGAAGTGGTTGCCGTGGCCAGAGCAAGAAAAGTCTATCTGCCTGGAAATGCAGTGGACCGGACGATGGAAATGGCCGGTCGCTTTGCCTCTGACGCAAAAACCTCCATGCAGCTGGACAAAGAAAAAGGCCGGCAGACAGAGGTTGACACCCTGACGGGATTTTTATGCCGGGCAGGCAGGGAATCCGGAATTCCCACCCCGCTGCACGATGAAGTTTATCAGCAGATTCTCCGATGATTTCCTTCCCATCAATATATTCGTTTTCATCTCTTATATAATTGACAAAACGTTCGTGTTTGTTATAGGTAATTAAATTTTAAAATGGTGTTGAAGGTGTCTGATTTTGCGTTTTTGCAGGATATGAGGGGATTATCATGAAGAAGATTTCTATCGGTCTGATTGGTTTTGGGAATATCGGAACAGGGGTTGTAAAGCTCCTGCAACAAAACGAGAAACTTATTTCAGGGAAACTGGGCGCGAAACTGGTTTTAAAGAAGATTGCCGATGTGAATATCAGCGCATCCCGCGGCGTTAAAATCTCCAAAAAGATCCTGACCACCAACGCGCGTGATATTATCAATGATCCCGAAATTTCCATCGTGATTGAGCTGATGGGTGGCTATGAACCGGCCAGGACCTTCGTGCTGGAGGCCATTAAGAAAGGCAAGCATGTCGTTACCGCCAATAAGGCAATGCTGGCAACTTATGGCAATCAGATATTCCCGGCGGCCCAGAAAAAAAATGTCGATGTCGGTTTTGAAGCAAGCGTGGGAGGTACAATTCCTATCATCAAAACACTTAAGGAAGCCCTGGTTGCCAACCATATCAATTCCATTATAGGCATCATGAACGGGACGTGTAATTTCATTCTGACCAAGATGACTGACGAGGGTAAACCCTTTGACGCCGTTCTGAAGGAAGCGCAGCAACTTGGATTTGCCGAAGCGGATCCTACATTTGACATCGAAGGAATCGACACCTCGCATAAGATGGCTATCATCCTTTCACTGGCCTACGGCAAAAAAGTCAAACTCCAGGATATTTATGTTGAGGGTATTACCAAAATCAGCAGCCAGGACATTGCGTTTGCGAAAGAACTGGGATACCGGATCAAGCTTCTGGCAATCGGGATGCTCAAAGGCAATGCCGTGGAAGCCAGAATCCACCCGACAATGATTTCTTCCGGACATCTGCTGGCAAATGTAAACCGAAATTATAATGCGTTTCATTTGGTCGGTGACGCATCCGGGCCGGTATTTCTGTTTGGTCAGGGTGCTGGCATGATGCCGACAGCGAGTGCTGTTTTCAGCGACATTCTGGACAGCGCCCGCAATGTCATGAAAGGGATTTCCGGTCGAGTCCCCTTGAGATCCATTACCGAAACCGGGATGAAAGATATCAATCTGGTCCCGATGGACAATATCGAAACGAAGTATTACTTTCGTTTCTCCGTTCTGGACCGCCCGGGTGTTCTATCAAAAATATCCGGCATTCTCGGAGAACACAATATCAGCCTGGCATCCGTCATCCAGAAGGCCAGGCAGGAAGCAGGTCCCGTACCGATTGTTATGACAACATACAAGGCGAAGGAAAAGGATGTGCGCCAGGCGTTGAAGAAAATCGACAGGCTTGAAATCGTAAAGGACAAAACGATGTTGATTCGCATCGAAGACGAGTTAAGTTAGAATAGGATTTCAGGAATATATCATGAAATATATCGTATTATTAGGAGATGGCATGGCGGATTATCCGAGCCAGAAACTCGGGGGAAAAACACCGCTCGAATGTGCCTTCACTCCCTTTCTGGATCAGATCGCAGGACAGGGTACCCTGGGTCTTGTAGATACAGTACCCGAGGGTTACACTCCGGGGTCGGATGTGGCCAATCTCAGCGTGCTGGGATATGATCCAAAAGAAACTTATACCGGCCGTGGTCCATTGGAGGCCGCCAGCATGGGGATCAACCTGAACCCTGATGATATCGCTTACCGCTGTAATCTTGTGACCATCGGAAGCCAGGATACAGATGAAGCTTTCATGGATGATTTCACAGCCGGTCATATTACTTCCGTGGAAGCCAGGGAAATTATCCAGCATATCAATAAGAGCATCGGCTCGTCTCAGGTGCAGTTTTTTCCGGGTGTAGGTTACCGTCATTTAATGGTCTGGAGAAACGCAACCGGGTCTCCGCAGACTACACCGCCTCATGATATTCCGGGAAAAGCGATTTCCCCCTATCTTCCTTCAGGGGATTTTTCTGCGGAAGTTCAAGAGATCATGAGGAAGGCGGCAGAAGTCCTCAAGGACCATCCGGTAAACATCAGGCGCCTGGAGAACGGTAAAAAACAGGCAAATTCCATCTGGCTTTGGGGGCAGGGGAAAAAGCCACAGATAGTACCCTTGACACAGAAGTATGATCTGGCAGGAGGAATGATATCGGCCGTTGATCTCCTGAATGGACTGGGAGTAAATGCCGGTTTAAAGCCGTTGCGCGTTGAGGGAGCTACCGGATATATCGACACCAATTATGAAGGCAAGGCAAAAATGGCGCTCGACGCCCTGAAATTTATGGATTTTGTCTTTTTGCATCTGGAAGCCCCGGACGAAATGGGTCATGAAGGCAACGCAGAAGGAAAAATCACAGCCATTGAATTTTTTGATGAAAAAATTGTGGGACCGATCGTGAATAATATTGGTAAACTCGGCGACGAGTATCGAATTCTGGTTTTAAGCGATCACCCGACACCATTGGAGTTGAAAACCCATGTTGGAGATCCGAGTCCTTTTGCCGTACTGTCGTCTGTCAAAGATGAAAACAGGGAATCCGGAGGTTGCTTCACCGAATCCGCCGCCAGAGAAAGCGGCCTTCTGGTTTCACCGGGTTACTTGCTGATGGATAAATTCATTCAGAACTGGAGCAGTCTTCTTGGAAAGTAATTTTACCAAAGTTCGTGTGATTTATGCGGATACCGACGCCATGGGTATTGTTTACCATACCAATTACATACGATGGTTCGAACTGGGCCGTAACGAATTGATGAGGCAAATGGGTCTTGCGTATGTGGATTTGGAAAAACTGGGACTTCTTCTTCCGCTGACCAGAGTAGCCTGTCATTATCTGGCTCCTGCCAAATATGATCATCTGGTGATCATTGAAACCAGTTTTGATTATATTAAAAGAGCAAGCATGAAATTCAATTCCAGAATCTGGGACGAAAACCGTTCAAAGCTTTTAGTGGAAGGTTATACCATACACGCCTGCACAAGTATGGAGGGAAAGATTCGAAGAATGCCTAAGCTGTTGCTGGAGCTGGCTGAAAAATATCATATTAATAAAGGGGAATCATATGACTGAAAAGTTAACAAAACAAGATCTGAAAAGTCCCGACGCATTTCAATCCACCTTTGAAAAGTTTGGCGATTATATTGCTGAAAATCAGACTCGGGTGATTGTTACCGCATCAGCGCTACTTTGCGCCGTGATCCTTGTCATGGGAATCTATTTTTACTGGAGCCATTATTCCAATTCCGCCCTGAAGCTTTACATGAAGGCACAGGGGAATGTCTTACAAAATGAAGAAAAGCAGGATAACATCAATGAGAAAATAAAGTTATTCAAAAACTTGTCTGAACAATATCCTTCCAGCTGGAGTGGCCGGATGGCCAACTATCATCTGGGGAATATTTATTATAACAAAGGAGAGATGGACCAGGCGATCAGTTCCTATAAAAAATTTGTGGGAAAAGCAGGATCCGACAAGACAGGTGTAAAATTTCTTGCCTTAACATCGCTGGGATATGCTTATGAAACGAAAAAGGATTTTAGTCAGGCGCTTAAATATTTTGAAGAAGCGCAAAACGTATATCATGCCGGATTTGAAACAATCGGCTTGCGTAATATTGCACGTGCTTATGAAGAATTAAATAATAAAGAAAAGGCTGTAGAATACTATAAAAAAGCCCTGGAAAAAACAACCGAGCCAGCGGCTTCCATTCTCATTAAGCGTAAAATATCCTCTCTCGGTTGATCTTGAAAAGATTGATAAACGTACGTAGACAAAAAACTATATTCCGCAATAAACTTCGGACTATCTCGTGTCGTGATGTCCTGTCGATATCAATCATCGTATATTGTGGGTCAAAAGCATACGGAGGCAAACGCATTTGAAAAAAGTATTCATGTCAGGTAACGAAGCCATTGCCCGCGGTGTTTATGAAGCAGGTGTGAGATTTGCCGCAGCTTATCCCGGAACTCCCAGCACGGAGATCATGGAAGAATTTGTCAAATATGATGGAGTTTATGCCGAATGGGCCCCCAATGAAAAGGTCGCCGTGGAGGTTGCAATCGGAGCTGCCCTGGGTGGTGCAAAAGCACTGGCTGTAATGAAACATGTCGGTGTCAATGTTGCCGCCGACCCTATTTTTACCGTCAGCTACACGGGCATTGAGGGAGCGCTGGTAATCATCAGTGCCGATGATCCCTCGATGCACAGTTCTCAAAACGAACAGGATAACCGCAATTACGCGAAATTCGCCAAAATTCCCATGCTGGAGCCTGCCGATCCACAGGAGGCCAAAAACTTTATCAAATATGCCTTTGAAATCAGTGAAAAATTCGATACTCCGGTCTTTTTCAGAACAACCACCAGAGTTGCGCATTCCAAATCCGTCGTTACTCTGAAGGACCCGGAGATGCCCCAAGACGCGACAAGGCTGGTTCATCACGCTGAAAAATACGTTATGGTGCCCATCAATGCCCGCATAAGACGCGTTGAAGTCGAAAAACGTCAGCTTGCCCTGAAAAATTTTGTGGAAAATTTCCCTGAAAATAAAATGGAAATCAATGATCCGGAAGTAGGGATCATCACAGCCGGCATGCCGTATAACTATGCCAAGGAGGTTTTCCCGGATTTCTCCTATCTGAAACTCGGCATGGTCTATCCGCTTCCGGCACAATTAATACATGAATTCGCATCCAGGGTGAAAAAAATCTATGTAATCGAAGAACTTGATCCCTATCTTGAGGAGCAGATCAAAGCTATGGGAATCGAGGTGACCGGCAAGGATATTTTCCCCTACACCAACGAATTTGATCCCGGTATTGTAAAAAAAGCAATAAATTCAGACAGGAGCGGAACAGTTTCCCCTTATCAGCAAAGCCTCGCCCATCGCCCGCCCAATCTGTGCCCCGGTTGTCCTCATCGAGGATTGTTTCACGCGCTGAAGAAATCAAAAGCTTATGTCCATGGAGACATCGGCTGTTATACACTCTCCTATTTAAAGCCCCTCGAAGGTCTGCATTCGTGCATCTGTATGGGCGCCAGTATTGGCATGGCCCACGGAATGAGCAAGGCCCTGAAGGAAAAAGGGAAGGGCAAGGTTGTCGGGGTCATTGGCGACTCCACTTTTCTGCATTCCGGGATTACCTCGCTTTTAAATATGGCTTACAACAACAGTGATGCCTTGATTATCATCCTGGACAACAGTACAACCGCCATGACAGGAATGCAGGAGCATCCGGGCACCGGCTACACGTTGATGGGAAAAGAAGCTAAAAAAGTTAATCTAAATGTTTTAGTATCTGCCCTAGGCATTGAAAATATAAGGGTTATTAATCCATACAACATTAAAGAAACTCAAATCGCGATTAAAGACGAACTGGCCAGCAGTGGTCCGTCCGTTATCATCTCCCAGGCCCCATGCGTTCTCTTTAAGAGGGCGAATCTGAAGCCCGTTCCCCCCCTGAAAATTGACGCAGACAAATGCGAGGGCTGCCGAACCTGTCTGACTTTGAATTGTCCCCCGATTGCATGGAAAGCAGGCATCACGAAAGAGGGCTCTAAACGGAAAGGCATCGCGGTAATTGATGAAACATTGTGCAATGGCTGCGGATTATGCGCCCAGGTATGCAAATTCGGAGCAATCAGTTAAGGAAAAGGAAAAATTCCATGAAGGATGATTCAAGAGTTCACAGTGTGTTATTTGCCGGAGTAGGCGGTCAAGGAATCATAAGAGCCAGTGACATCATGTGCATGGTCATGATGGAAGCAGGTTATGACGTTAAAAAGAGTGAAGTCCATGGCATGGCACAGCGTGGCGGTTGCGTGAACAGCGACGTTCGTTACGGAAAGAAAGTCTATTCGCCGCTGGCTGAAGCAGGAAGCGGTGAAATACTTGTTTCATTTGAAAAAATGGAAGCACTTCGCTATTTAAAATTTATAAGCGCGGATGCGTCTGTTATTGTGAACACAGAGGAAATCTATCCTCCGGCGGTCAATATCGGCGATACATCTTACCCTGAAGATGTTGTTGGGTTTTTGAAAAAAAACTATCCCAGGGTGGTTGCTTTTAACGCTGCCGAAATTGCCCAAAAAGCCGGAAATGTAAAAGCGGCAAATGTCGTCCTGCTGGGTGCCGTATCGAATCTGCTGAACGTCGACAAATCCATTTGGGAAACTGTGATTAAAAAGTCTTTTCCACAAAAATTGATAAAATTGAATTTAGACGCTTTTCAAATGGGAATTGCTGCTTAAATTACCTGAAATGAATTTTTCAACCGAAAAGGGACACTATGGCAGAAGACTACTATCAGGTTTTAGGCGTTGATAAAAAAGCATCCGCCGATGAGATTAAGAAAGCTTATCGCAAACTGGCCGTGAAATGGCATCCGGACAAAAACCCCAATAATAAAGCTGCTGAAGAAAAATTTAAAAAGATCAGTGAAGCCTATGCCGTTTTAAGCGATGCGAAAAAGCGAGATGAATACGACCAGTTTGGATCTGCTGATCGGTATCGTCAGCAATATTCACAGGAGGATATTTTCCGCGATTTCGACCTTGATGAGATTTTGCGAAGCTTCGGATTTGGTTCAGGAAGAGGGCGGACAACATTTCGTACAAGCAGAAGGGGAGGAGGTCCTCAGGACTATGAAGACCCCTTCTCCGGTATATTCAGCGGCGGCGGTGGCCGCCATTATGCCAACATGCCTCAAAAAGGTCAGGATGTAGAATATAATTTATCGATTTCATTAGAAGAATCCGTAATGGGATCGGATAAAAAAATCTCCCTGCAGATGGAAAACAGAATAGAAGACATCAATGTGAAGATCCCGCCAGGCATCAGTTCAGGGAAAAAACTGAGGCTGCCCGGAAAAGGACTTGCTGGATATAACGGAGGTCAAAACGGAGACTTATACTTAAATGTTAATGTAATGCCTCATCCGATTTTCGCCAGGGACGGCAACGATCTTTACATCGAAAAAACCATTAAATTTACACAGGCCGCTCTGGGAACAACGATCGATGTTCCCACGCTTGAGGGTGCCACAAAAAGATTAAAAATTGCACCCGGGACTCAAAATAACACAAAGATCCGGATGAAAGGCTATGGCGTGCCGGGTCTTAAAGGTTCTCTAAAAGGCGACCAGTACGTCAAAATCAATATCGAAGTTCCCAAAAAACTTACGGACAGGCAAATCAAGCTGGTTGATCAGCTGGCAAATGAAGGAATGTAAGTTAGGGGTTCAAGAACCGAACCTTCCCCGTAATTGTCTTTTGTATCCCAATAGTTTTAGACAATATCAACAGTATATAAGCTCCGATATTCTTTTTTGCATTTGCATTATTGTGCTGACTGGAACCAATACATAGACATAGATAAATGGACTGAAGTGGAACAGAAAGATTACTATGAGACGCTGGGATTAGCCAGCAATGCAGATGTTAAGCAGATACGGGATGCCTATCGAAGACTGTCCCTGCTGCACCATCCGGACCGAAACCGGAACAACCCCGATGCAGCGGAACGCATGAAATCGATCAACGAGGCCTACGCTGTACTTTCCGATCCCGCAAAAAGACGTGAATATGACACATGCAAACAGACCTATGGATCATCCGCTTATGGTCAGTACCGTCAGACGCATACCGATCAGGATATTTTCAGAGGCTCTGATATCCAGCAGATATTTGAGGAGTTGAGCCGCGCCTTCGGATACCGTAGTTTTGAAGATATTTTTCGGGATGCTTACGGTTCTGCATACCGGTCTTTTGAATTCAGACGGCCGGGTGTTTTCGGCCGGGTGGTCATAGGCGGCTTCGGGGGAGGGCAGGATACAGGCAAAACTCCGCCGTTTGTAACCTATCTGAACAAGCTTCTCCGATACGGATTGAAAAAGAAATGGGGCATTGAGCTTCCTGAGAAAGGGAAAGATATTATGGATTCCATTATGGTTTCTCCCGATCAGGTTGGACGTGGAGGCAAGGTAAACTATACATGCAGAAAGAGTGGCCGAAAATTGACTGTAAACATTCCTGTTAATATCAGGGCAGGGCAACAACTTCGTTTGAAGGGTATGGGTGAAACTGGTCGCGGCGGCGGGGAAGCCGGAGATCTTTATCTCACGGTCAACATCAAAAACTCATTCATCCAGAAAGCAAAAGAGATCATTGATGCCATCCGTTCTTCAATAAAATGGTAAGATATGTGTATGGATTATAATAATATAATAAGATACGCTCTCATCCTTTAGAAATGTTGAATGGAACACTTTTCTGATTGTCCATGCATTGAAAAACAAACAGTGTTTGTAGGAGTTGCGTAGTAATTATAAGTATTTATGCGAAATAAATTTCGTTCAAGACCCTTCAAAAGGGTCTCAATAATTCCTCGCCATTAGGTCTTATAAGATATGTTATGTTAACTTGAAGCAATATATTTTTGTATTTCATTCTCTCGGCTTCATAACTAAAAAAGTTCCTATGGCTTTTGCAATAATATTTTCTTCTGATTTTACATCAGCTTCTATCACGGCAATCTGTTTCCCTCTTTGTATGACCCTGGCTTCGCATTCAAGCACTTTCTTATTGGCAGGTTTTAGGTAATTGATCTTTATTTCTACCGTAGCGGTTTCTTCATCTTTTTTAAGTGTGGAATAAACGGCAACTCCCATGCTGATGTCTGCCATTGAGTAAATGACGCCTCCATGGACAATTTTCCTTTTGTTTAAAAATTCTTCCCTGATTTGTAACCTGCTGTGACAGAATCCATTTTCCAGCTTTTCAATGGAAAGTCCCAATAGTTTTACAAAAGCACTTTGTTTTTGTATTTCTGCGGTATAATCAAACATTTTGCATTACCTTCTGGCCTTTACTTTTTTTCGTCTCTTAGAGAAACTCGACATTTCCGATTGCCCCCATATCGCTTCCAACAATAATAACAACTCCAATAATTCCAGGTATTTTAATTCCATAATCGAGACTTGGCTTGATATCTTTTTTGTTTTTCACGCGGTTTCCGATAGCGGAAGCGGCAGCATCAGCCAAAGTCGCGGATTTGGAGATCACGCACACCGCGTCGGCGATCCCAAAGCTCAGCGATGGCCCTACCTTTGCAGATGACGTACATATTCCCAATGGAGTTTCTTCCGGTTTTACAATTATATTGAACTTATAACTTAAAGCAGATTCTCCGGCATAGATGCCCACATTTACTTGATGCTTTACTTTAAGGAAAATGTCACCGCCATTCTCAATAATGAGATTTTCAGTAAAATCAATAAGATCATACCCGACAAATTCCGCTACTGCACCCGCTACCGATGCCATTGGCCCCACCCCGCAAATTTTCGATTTTTGAATCATCTCGCGGACAATCGGAGGGGCTAAATGATCTTCCGGTACCGGGACCAGTGAAGTCCTAAATTGCTGATTAATTCCTATATAACTTTCCAGTGAGTTTCGGTGGGTTATCAATGATTTCCTGGCTTGCTCAGCGAGGTTTGTATCAGAACTTATAAACAGATCGCTTTCAAAAATCTTTATATTATATGATAAAAAATTATCTTTATTTATTAAAGATCTATATACTCTTTCCTCATATTTCATATCATATTAAATACTATGTTGATAACTTTAGGTTGTGGATAACATTAGCCTGTGGATAAACGCATGGCTGAATGTTATTTTTTTTCTGCCGTCCAGAAGTCTACAGCCTGAACACCTATAGTTTTTAGCAGTAAATTGTACTGCCCTCCCCCAGTATCCTGTCTGCGTCTCTTTTCAAACGATCGCAAATATCAAGCCGTCCTGAATCTCCCAAACGGACGATGATTTCACTTTTTTCATTCAGAATATGGATGTAACTTTCGTATTTACCTTTATATTTCTGTATGGTTTCATTCAAAGACATGATGCCGTCAGGGGTAACTTTTTCAGAATCAACCATGAATCTGACCTGTTTGTAAGGATTTTCAAGAGCTTTATTTAATAAAACAACATCCTGAGCGATTACTTTTAGGGATTCGTCTCCTTCATCAATGATGCCCTGTACGACAACCGGTTCATCGGCATGAAGCAGATCGTAAAACTTTTTATAAACATCCGGCCAGAATATGAGATTTACAGAACCCTGAAGATCTTCCAGAATCACATTGCACATTACATCCTTCTTCCGGGTTAGTCTTTCAGAAAAGGAACTTACGACGCCTGCAATGGTAATGGTGTCTTTGTCCCTTTTGGTACTCAATGTAGCTGAATTTGCGTTGGTAATGAGCGTTAATTTGTTTGAATAACCATGCAAGGGATGCCCTGTAATATAAAACCCAACCGTTTCTTTCTCAATGGAAAGAAGTTCCTTGCGGTCCCATTCCGGAAGGAACGGAATCTGAAAGGTGGATCCCCCATTTGTTTTAGAGGGTTCCTCTGCATCCATATGATCAAAGATGTTTGCCTGATTGCTTGACCTTTCCTTTTGATTGCGCTGGGCTTCCTCCATGGCCTGATCCAGACATTCCATCAGTTGACGGCGGTTGTTTCCCAGGGAATCGAAGGAACCGCATTTTATCAGGCTTTCAATCACCCTTCTGTTCACTTTACGCAGATCAACACGGTTTAAAAAATCCATGAAAGACGTGAATTTAGATTCCTGGCGCATCGCGATGACAGATTCGATGGCCGCTTCACCGACATTTTTGACTGCAGCCAGACCGAAACGGATATTCTCCCCTGAAATGCTGAAATCCTTTAGTGATTCGTTGATATCCGGTGGCAAAATATTGATGCCCATTTCTTTACAGTTAGTCATGTGCTTGATAATTTTATCACGGTTGTCCTTTTCACTGGTCAAAAGCGCCGCCATAAAGGCAACCGGATAATGGGCCTTGAGATAGGCTGTTTGATAGGTAATCATAGCGTAGGCGGCGCTGTGAGATTTGTTGAAACCGTATGCGGCAAAGGTTTCCATCTGGTCCCAGATGGTTTTTGCCTTAGTTTCATTGATTTTTTTCTTTTTCGCACCTTCGAGAAATTTCGGTTTCTCTTTTTCCATCGCCGCAACCTGCTTTTTCCCCATCACTTTGCGTAGCGTATCGGCCTGGGCCATTGTATAACCGCCAATAACGTTGGCAATCTGCATGACCTGTTCCTGATACAGGATAATGCCGTATGTTTCTTTTAGAATCGGTTCAAGCTGCGGAAGTTCATAGGTAATTTGCTGTTTTCCGTGCTTCCGGGCGATAAAATCGGGAATCATCTTCATCGGCCCGGGACGGTATGCCGCAATGAGAGCAATAACATCTTCTATACGGTCGGGTTTGAAATTGACCAGCAGGTCCTTCATCCCGGAACTTTCCAGCTGGAAGACACCGTCTGTTTCACCTTTGATCAGCAGTTGGTATGTTTTGGGGTCATCCGGTGGCAAGTCATTGATATCAAGATCGATATGATGAGATTCTTTGATGAAATTCAAAGCGTTTTTGATGACGGTCAACGTCTTGAGACCCAGAAAGTCAAACTTTGTTAAACCGACTGCCTCAATATCTTTCATGGAATACTGGGAAACAATATCGTCTTTCGGCGAAAACAGAGGTACCCTTTCGACCAGTGGTGCATCAGAAATCACGACGCCGGCGGCATGAACTGAAGAATGCCTGTTGAGACCTTCTAAAACCAGTGACAGTGACAACAGTTTGTCAATTTGCGGATTTTTCTTTCGTTCTTCAGCAAAACGGGGCTCCATTTTAAAAGCATCTTCAAGCGTGATATTGAGAACATTAGGAACCAGTTTTGCGATTCGATCCACTTCGCTGTAGGGAATATTGAGCGCACGCCCAACGTCTCTGATCACGCCTTTGGCCATCATTTTTCCGAAGGTGCAGATCTGCGTGACTTTGTCTTTTCCATACTTCTCTGTCACGTATTTAATAATCTCACCGCGTCGTTCCTGGCAGAAGTCGATGTCAATATCCGGCATACTGATTCGGTCAGGATTAAGAAAACGTTCAAAAAACAGCCCGTAGCGAAGCGGGTCAATATCCGTGATTCGGATGGCATAGGCCACAAGAGAACCCGCGGCGGAGCCACGCCCGGGACCCACCGGCACATCATTGTGTTTTGCGTGCTTGATAAAATCGGAAACGATCAGAAAATAACCGGCAAAACCCATTTTCTTGATGATTTCCAGTTCGCTGTGCAGACGCTTGAAGTATCTTTCCCGAACGGCTGCCTCATCATGATCTTTCTGATATTTCATGATGACCGGCATGAGCTTCTCCAGCCCTTCCTTTGCCTTGCGATCCAGATAATCTTCCAGGGTTTCTTCCGGATTTTTGACTTCGAATTTAGGAAGCAAAAACTTACCAAATTCAAATGTCAGATTGCAACGTTCAGCAATTCTGACGGTGTTGGCAAGCGCCTCGGGCGTTTCCGCAAAAAGCGCCTGCATTTCTTCCGGGGAGCGGACATAGAACTGATCGGTGGCCATGGACATCCGGTCGGTGTCTTCAATGGTTTTTCCCGTCTGGATACACAGCAGGACATTGTGCGCCTCGGCATGTTCGATATTCAGATAATGACAGTCATTGGTGGCAACCAGGGGAATAGACAATTCCCTGCTCAGTTCGATCAATCCCTGGTTGGCAATCTTCTGATCGGGAATCCCGTTTTCCATGATTTCCAGATAGAAATTGTCTTCACCGAAAATATTGCGGTATTCAATCGCGGCCTTCCTGGCCTCATCCATGTTGCCCCGTACAATGTGAGAGGCAATTTCGCCGTGCAGGCAGGCGCTTGAAGCAATCAGGCCTTCAGAACATTCTTTGAGCAGCCCCTTGTCCACGCGGGGCCGGTAATAAAAACCTTCGATGTGGGCGGCCGAGGTCAGCTTCATCAGGTTTTTATAACCCTGCATGTTTTTGACCAGAACAATCAGATGCCTGGCGGTTTCTCCGATGGTGGTTGTGCTTTTGTCAAAGCGGCTCCGGGGCGCGACATAAAGTTCACATCCAATAATCGGTTTGATTCCATTTGCATAGGCCTGTTTGTAAAAATCAATCGCACCGAACATATTGCCGTGGTCTGTGATGGCCATGGCCGGCATGGCGAACGACTTGGCCTTTTTAAACAGGTCGTCGAGACGGATCATGCCGTCAAGAAGGCTGTACTGTGTATGAACATGAAGATGAACAAAATTAGCGTGCTGCATTTTTGACTAATCAATCCAGTAATTCGGCGCTTCTTTGGTGATAATGACATCGTGGACGTGGCTTTCCCTTAAACCGGCGGAAGTGATGCGTACAAAGCGCGATTTTTCAATCAGTTCGGGAATCGTTTTGCAGCCAACATATCCCATGCCGGCTTTTAATCCGCCCATCAGTTGAACAATGCTGGAGGAAAGCGATCCGCGGAAAGGCACCCTGCCCTCAATCCCTTCCGGAACGGTTTTTGAGGGGGCCTCCAGATCATCCTGGTAGTAACGGTCCCGGCTGCCCATTTTCATCGCTTCGAGCGAACCCATGCCGCGGTAGACTTTGTAACTGCGCCCCTGGAATAAAATGGTTTCACCGGGGCTTTCTTCAGTTCCCGCAAACAGGCCGCCGATCATGACGGCATTTGCGCCGCAACCAATGGCTTTTACTATATCGCCGGAATATTTGATTCCACCGTCGGCAATGATGGGGATGCCGTGTTTGGAAGCGACTTTGTATGCGTCGCGAATGGCTGACATCTGTGCAACACCAACACCGGCAACAATGCGCGTGGTGCAGATGGAACCGGGACCAACTCCTATTTTCACCGCGTCTACCCCTGCTTCTATCAGTGCCTTGGCGCCTTCCGCTGTTGCCACATTTCCGGCAATCAACTGACATTTCGGGAAATTGGCCTTAGTGGATTTAATGGCGTCGATGACACCCGTCGAATGTCCGTGAGACGTATCAATTGCGATAACGTCCGCACCGGCCGCCAGCAGCGCTTCAATGCGCGGTTCACGGTCGATGATCCCGACCGCCGCCCCTACCCTCAACCGGCCCATGGAATCCTTGCAGGCATTGGGATAACGTTTGATTTTCTCGATGTCCTTGATCGTAATGAGGCCCTTGAGCCGGTATTCATCATCCACCACCAGCAGCTTTTCAATGCGGTGCTTGTGCAGAAGTTTTTTGGATTCATCGAGCGTGATATTGGATTTCACCGTCACCAGATGATCTTTTGTCATGACATTGGAGACCGGCTGATCAAGATTTTCTTCAAAACGCAAATCCCGGTTGGTCAGAATGCCGACCAGCTTTTCGTTTTTGACAACCGGCACGCCGGAAATGGAGTATTGATGCATCAAAGCCAGTGCGTCGCTGACTTTGCGTTCGGGTTCAATCGTGATGGGATCGACAACCATGCCGCTTTCTGATTTTTTCACCCTGTCCACCTCGATGGCCTGGCGTTCGATGCTCATGTTCCGGTGGATAATGCCGATGCCGCCCTCCTGGGCCATGCAGATCGCGGTGCGCGACTCCGTTACCGTATCCATCGCGGCGGACACAATCGGAATGTTCAGACTGATATTTTTTGTCAGAAGCGTAGCAGGATCAACATCGCGCGGCAGAATGCTGGATGCCGCCGGCACCAAAAGCAGATCATCAAAGGTCAACGATTCTTTCACGACATCATCTAGCATGATACCCTCCGTAAATTGAGTAGAACTATTGGTTGCGGATTACAAATTTCTGATCATTCAAAAATACATAAAAATCATCCGGGGCATCACCCTCGCGAATATGTTGCGCCAGTTGATAATAACTCTTCCTGCTGAACCGGGCGGGAAAATTCCCTTCTTTTATCCGGCAATACATGACATTGTCCCTGCCTACAGCCAGCGTATTCAGGTCAAGTATCTCCCTGCTGTCGTCGCTTAAAAGAATTTCGATCTGTTCGTGGCCGTTCGATGCATCTTGTGTCTTATAAACCGCAGAAACGACAAAAGCAGTGTCTTCAACGTCCAGATAACAGATTTCCTGGTTCATCTGAACAAAATACCGGCCGCAATCATCCAGATGCAAATTATCAAAGAATAGACACAGAATGTCTTTGCGGAACATGTGCGCTCCGCGATAGTACCAGATGCCTTCCTTGTCTATCTTAATGTCGCTTTCCAGCATTTCCTAATACGTTTTTCTGCTGTCCAGTAACATGGTTACCGGACCGTTGTTGATCAATTCAATCTGCATCATTTCCTGAAATTTGCCAGTGGCCAGCTTTTTTACTTTATGCACGGCCTGTGCAACAAAATATTCGTATAGTTGGTTTGCCCTTGCCGGTTCTTCCGCACGCACAAAGGACGGCCTGCGTCCCTTAGCACAATCGCCAAGAAGAGTAAACTGGGACACCACCATCATTTCTCCCGCAATATCAAGCAGTGATCGATTCATTTTGCCCTGTTCATCTTCGAAAATACGCAAATTGACTGTCTTTTCGAGAATATAATCCGCGTCTTTTTCCGAATCATCCTTTTCAACTCCCAGCAAAACCAGCAGACCATGATCAATGTCTGAAAATAATTGAGAATTTATCCTGACGCAGGCGCGGTCAACTCTTTGAATCACTGCTCGCATGAAGCATCCCATTTAAAAGATTGGGCATGTTAGCAACAATTGCTTTAGTCTTCAAGTTCTTTCTAAAATGTTTTGATTTGATTCTTTTTTTGTCAGGTATGTTTGTTTCAGGTTATTAAACTGTGGATCTCGGGAACATTGGATATCGGGGACATAACACTTAATTCTTCATTATTTTTATTTTTGGGCCTGGTTGGCTGAATTTTATTCTGCTGTGGCACTCACTCATAATGTGTCCACATTCTGATTATTTTTACGGTACGGATGTCTTTCAATACTTGATACACCAAACGATGCTGTAAGTTTATTCTTCTGGAGTAAGCTCCTGAAAGATCCCCCATGAGCTTTTCGTATGGCGGTGGATTTTGAAACGGATCTTTTCTGAGCACATCCAGCAAGCAAATTGGCTGAGGTTTAAGGCCGGATTGCGCGATGTTTTTTGCATCCTTTTGCGCTTGTCTGGTAAAGACCAAGTTCCAACTCACCAGCCGGGCTCCTCTTTGCATTTCTCCACAGGAGTTTTTAAGCCTTTCCTGATGGATTCCCGCATACCTGGAATCGACGCAAGGTATAATGTCTCTTCTATCGCACGCCAATCTTCTTCGGATATTAAAACAGCAGAATTCCTTTTTCCTACAATTTGAACAGGAACATGTGATTCTTTTACCTCGTCCACAAGATTGTACAGTCGTTTTCTTGCTTCAGATGCTGTGAATGTTGTCATTTTTTCACCTCCATAACGTACGTAATAAGGTACGTCATTGCAAGGCAAATGTCAAACGATTTTATCCCAACGTCGCTATTGACAAGTGAACATCTCCAGTTTCTCAACATAATCATGTTCACCTGACTGATGTTGAAATGAAATGTTATTTTCCTACAATCATACAACTTGTCCACCTGATGGCCAATTTTCTGTTGACCATCCGAATCCTTTCACCCACCGTGTGCTTTTGTCATCTTGACCTTGCGTTTCAACGGCTGGGTTGCGCAGCGAAGCGATCCCCCCTGCCCGTTGTGCGTTCCGAAAAACACGCGGTGGACTCTGATGCCCCGCTTTTCGAGCTCGGCCTGAATGTACCGGTTGTCATTGTGCCGGTTATACGACAAAATGTAGTTACGGGTATTGACGGGAACGCCGTTGACGGCCAGTCGCTTAACATCTTCCAGGCGTACTCTGATCAGATCCCAGTTCTTGATCTCATCGGGTAAGCCGTCGACGAAGGCTTCTTCGCAGATGATGGCCAGCCCCCTGCGCGGCACAGAAAGCACGCAATCCAAATGCAGCACACTTTCTATAAGTCGAATGCGTTTCACCTTATATTGATCGCCTAAAATGTTTTTAAGCCACTGGTAGCCGGCCTCATTGGATCCCACGCTGGGATTTTGCGTATTGCCTACAAGAACGGTCTTCCCCAGAACGATGACGTCGCCGCCCTCCAGAAACGGCGTGTCCGCGAGGGCGGGTTTAAGAAGCTCTGTGTGCGGCATGGAAAACCACTTGACCGTCGGGTCGGAACATTTTTCGGACAGAATATTGCGGAATCCGGATATGTCCACCTTGCGAATCGGCGTCCGCAAATTGAACTCTATGACGTTGCTGCCGATCACGGCCATGTTGTCCCGGGGAAAGTCCTGGCTGAAACCGTTGAGCAGCACATCTCCGCCATAATGTTCTTTGATAAAGTCTACTGTAATCTCCGTCGGACGGTATACTTTGACGCCGAGAGACTTTAATATTGCGATGAAAGCCTGATTTTCCTCCTCCAGCATTTGCGTCTCGCTTTTCCCCGTTTCGGGATTGATCATCTCCGTCCAGAGCATCCCAGCTGTCTTCCTGGCGTAATCCGCTTCATCTTTCGGAAGTACTTTAAGCGCGTCGGCAAACCATTTCGCTTCCAGCGACGGCGACATGCCGTACGGCAGACCGACAATCACCTCCTTCAGATCGCCGTATTCGTAATCTACGTAAACAGAAGGTTCCCAAGCGTTTGCGGATCGGGCGCAAACCGGGATCCAAGCAAACGCAAGAACCGCACATAAAAACATGATTATATTTTTCATGACATCCCTCCGGATTATGAGAAAACTGAGCCTGTCGAAGTGACAATACGGTTACAAAATGATCTTTTCAATTTGATCAACATGACTGAAATGCCTGTCCCTTGTCAAAAGGGTGCCGCCATCAGCCATGCAACAGGCGGAAATCCATACATCGTTTATTGGGAGCTTACGGCCTTTCTGCTCCAGATATTCATAAATGAGTGCATATTTGCGGGCCACATTTTCATCAACCGTAATAATTTCCACATGAAATCTTTTGATGAATTGCTCCATTTTGAGTTCGTTTAATTTTTTTCGGACGCTCTTTCGAAACCCATAATAGAGTTCACCCAAAACGATTACGGGGAAACATATCTCACTTCCGCGTTCCGCAATAATATCGACAACCTCGTGATTCCCTTCCGCATAGTCGGAATAGATATTCGTATCCAGTATGAGTCTCATGTCCATTCGCCATCTTCAATTTTTTCAAATACTTTTGTCGCGCGTCGCAATTCTTCAGCTTCCAGGGCGGAAAGCCATCCGGCAAAATCCCGCAATGCTTTTGCCCTGTTTCCAGTCAGACCGAGTTTTTCATCGATTGCTTCCATGACAAATGTGGTTTTTGTTTTTTTCTCTTTTGCCGCGGCTTTTTTTATCATGTTTTCTTTTTGAACAGGGATACGCAAACTCATTGGCATGACAAATCACCTCCTGTATCGCATATAATTTTATTGTATCTCAAATAATTAAATTTGGCAAGTATTTTTCAAGCCTGTAGGTGTAGATACAGAAGCAAGCAAATAAACTTTTTTCTCTGCAGATCACATTCGTCACTGATCGATGAATTCGATTTCCTTTGATACTTTGAAAACATTTGATGAATGTGTTAAGCGTAAAACAATGAGTATAAATATTCTCTTAATCAATCCCTGGATTTATGATTTTGCGGCGTATGACTTCTGGCTGAAGCCCCTGGGGCTTCTCTATCTTGGCGGCCTGCTGCGCGCGAATAATCATCGGATTTCTTACATTGACTGTCTTGATCCCCACTCTGCGCTCATGTCTGAAAAAAGCGGTAAACCCCCCCGCCGCCACAAATATGGCCACGGCCGCTTCTTCCGCCAGGGGATCGACAAACCGGATTGCCTCCAGTTCATGCCCCGCAATTACTGCCGCTATGGCATCGACCCGGATGTATTTCGCACCGAGTTGTCTCTTTATCCCGAAACTGACTTGGTACTGGTCACTTCCATGATGACCTACTGGTATCCCGGGGTTTTTGACGCCATAAGGATCATTCGCGAGACGCTGCCGGGTATACCTATTGTTCTGGGCGGCAAGTATGCCACTCTTTGTTACGATCATGCCGTTGATCATTCCGGAGCCGATTATGTCATCCACGGCCGGGGTGAAAAACAGGTTCTACAATACCTACGGAATCTTTTTGATGAAGAAGCCGTATTTGAGCCGGATGAAGACGATCTCGATGCCCTGCCCTATCCGGCCTTTGACCTGCTTAGCAAAATTGATCAGGTTCCGATCGTTACGTCCATCGGTTGCCCATACCGCTGCAGTTACTGCTCATCGCATATTCTTCAAAAGAAATTTATCAGGCGTGAACCAATTCGCGTGGTAGATGAAATCGAGCACTGGCAGAAGAACTTTGGCGTGACCGATTTCAGCTTTTACGATGATGCGCTGCTGGTTGATTCCGACAACATGATTATCCCGCTGCTTGATGAGGTCAAAAAACGGCAGTTATCCTGCCGTTTTCACTGTCCTAACGGCTTGCACGTAAGAGAAATCGACGCCAGATTAAGTAAAATGCTCTACGATTCCGGATTTAAAACCATTCGATTCGGTTTTGAAACCGCCGATTTTCAACTGCAGAAGGAAACCGGCGGCAAGGTGCAAAATGAAGAACTGCTGAATGCGGTGATTCATCTGAAGAAAGCGGGCTATCAGCAGGAGGACATCGGGATATACCTGCTGTGCGGCATTCCGGGTCAAAAAACAGCCGATGTCATGCATAGTATTGATTTTGTTTTACAATGCGGCGCAAAGCCAATAATTGCCGAATATTCTCCGATTCCCGGCACAAAAATGTGGTCCGATGCCGTTGCCTCTTCCCCATTTGACATTGAGAACGAACCTCTATATCATAACAACTCGCTTTTATGCTGCCGGAATGACGATTTCAGTTATGATGTTTACAGCAGGATCAAAGCAAAACTTAAAAATACCGGCGAAAGAAACTTTTGATTTAAAATGAACGTGCTGATCCGGATTAAAAATATTATTGTCCTTTTGCTGTCGTTTTTCTTCCTGATGTTCGGCATCCATCTCCTTGCGGGATCGTTCAAAATGAAAAACCCACTGGAATTTGTGATGACGCTGTTTTCAGCTTCTTTCATCATATTATTCTGCATCGTGGGTATTCTTTATGCTTTTTTCCGCCTTTTCCCCGGAAAAGCTGACGATGAGAGGAATCATGTTGACACGAAATAAAGTCTTATTGCCGCTTGCCCTGATCATTCTTTTGCAGATATGCGGGCTGGCCCATGCAATCGACCTGGAAAAGAAAATTATCAAAAACAAACTGGACAACGGGCTTACGGTTCTCATGATGGAACGAAAATTCAGTCCGACAGTTTCCCTCTTTATCCGCTATCGCGTGGGCGCCGTTGACGAAACAAAAGGACAGACCGGTGCCGCACATTTTCTTGAGCACATGATGTTCAAGGGGACGTCAACCATCGGAACAAAAAATTTTGCAAAAGAAAAGAAACTTCTTTCGCAAATCGAACAGGTCGGTCAGGCACTGGACGACGAACGGTCAAAAGGCAACAAGGCCGATCAAAAGCGTGTCATGTCGCTTGCCGCGCAGCTTAAAAAATTGCAGGATGAGCACAGAAAATATTATATCCCGAATGAAATTGACAGGCTTTACACGGAAAACGGCGGGGAGAACATGAACGCCACAACCGGCCAGGATATAACAACCTATTTCATCAGCCTGCCTTCCAATAAAATAGAACTGTGGGCACGCATTGAATCGGACCGTCTGCTCAATCCGGTATTTCGCGAATTCTACACGGAACGCGACGTTATTCTGGAGGAAAGACGCCAGCGCGTGGAAACCAGCCCTGACGGCAAACTTTACGAGTCCTTCATGAACAAAGCTTACCAGGTCCATCCTTACGGTTTGCCCATTATCGGTTCCCAGGAGGATATCGTCCTTTTAAACCAGACAGCCATCCGGCAGATTCATCAAAAATATCTGTCGCCGGAACAAATCGTCATTGCGGTAGTAGGCGATATCCATCCGCAAAAAACACTGAAGCTAATCAACAAATATTTTGGAAGGATTCCCGCAGGCGGGCACAAACCTGCCTCCATTCCTGCAGAACCATCACAAACCAAAGAACGAAACGTGGAGGTTTTGTTTGACGCGAATCCTGCAATGATTATCGGATATCATAAACCGACTGCCCCGTCTCATGAAGACTATGTTTTTGATCTACTCGAGACAATTCTGAGCAAAGGCCGGACCAGCCGCTTCTATTCGACCCTGGTCTTAAAAAAGCAAATCGCCGAAAGCATCAGTGTTAACAACGGCACACCCGCCGCACGGTATCCGAATCTGTTTACGATTTTTGCAAGGCCGCGTCACCCGCACACCAATGATGAACTTCGCGACGCCATTTTGCAGGAACTGGAAAACATAAAAGCCATCCCTCTTCCCGAAGCGGAACTGGCCAAGGCAAAAAAGCAGCTGAAAATGGATTACCTCAAAAGCCTGGATTCCAATTCCGAACTTGCTTCCGTTTTATCCTATTTTGAGCTGATGATGGGTGACTACCACTACTTTTCAAATTATCTTTCAATGATTGATAAATTAACAGCCGCCGACATTCAGACAGCGGCAGTGAAATATCTTTCCGCGGAAAACCGCACGATTGCCGTTCTGAACAGAGAAATAAACAAAAACACAAACGCAGGTAATAATGAAAAGTAAATCGCGCTTTATCAGGCATGGCCGTATTCTTTCGGGACCCTTAACTTGCTTAATTATCGCCCTGGTGATTATTGCTTGTTGCGGAATTTTCCCCTCCAGTTCAATGTCAGCCCAACCATTTACCCCGCCTGATAAAATCAAATATCCCGGGCTTGAATTTCGCATACAGCAGGCCGAGCGCATCGAGCTGGAAAACGGTATGATCCTATTTTTCCTTGAGGATCGCGAACTACCCCTGGTTTCCCTATCGGCCCTGGTCAGGACCGGTTCGATGTATGATCCACAAGGCAAAGAAGGTCTGGCCGAGCTGACGGCTTATCTCATAAGAACAGGCGGAACGGAAAAATACTCCAGCGACGAAGTAGATGAGCGACTGGATGCGCTCTCCGCTTCACCTTCGCTTTCCATGGCGCTGGATTCAGCCTCTGTGACTTTTTCTTTTTTAAAGAATGATCTGGATCCTTGTCTGGAGATTCTGTCACAGATTGTTAGAGCGCCCGCGTTTGAAGAAAAGAAACTGCAGCTTGCGCTTGCCTTAAAGAACGAAGAACTCCGCAGGATTGGGGACGATCCCCAGAAGCTGGCCTTCCGGGAATTCAACCGCCTGCTTTATCCCGATGACCCGCGCGGCCGTTACATGACGTCCGGTTCCCTGAAAAATATCCACCGCGACGACCTGATGGTTTTTCACCGTGCGTATTTTTTCCCGTCCAATATGATGATCGCAGTAACCGGTGACATCTCCAAAGAAGAAGCTGTGAAAAAAATCACGCAATACTTTGGTGATTGGGAGCGAAACAGGCGTGCCCTGAATTTGCCGCCGCCGCCCAAAAAAACAAACCGTGGGGTTTTCTATATCAATAAGGATCTTCCCCAATCAACAGTAGTCAGCGGCGAATTTACGGTCAGCAAGAACGATCCGGACTATTACGCCTTCTCGGTGCTTGATTTCATGATCGGCAGCGGCGGATTTCGTTCCAGGATCTTTAGCGCGGTGCGAAATCATGAAGGCCTGGCATACAGCGCCGGTAGTTTCTATCGCGCTCGGTCGAATTACGGGATATTTGGAACGTACGCATTCACCAAGACCGAGTCAACCCTTCAATCTCTCAATCTCATCAATGATATTCTACGCAATGCAGCGTCGGGTGCCATTCAATTGGGTGAGCTGGAATGGGCAAAGAAGTCCATGCTCAACAGTTTTATTTTTTCATTTGAACAGCCTCATAAGATAGCCACACAGCAGATGGTGATCGAATATGAAAAATTGCCCAATGATTATCTCATCAGCTATCGGAAAAATATTGAAACTGTAAGCGCTGAGGATATAAAACGTGTCGCGGCCGCATATCTCAGCGAAAAAAGAAGGCTGATGCTTCTTCTGGGGAACACGGAGCAGTTTGGCAAATTACCCGAAGAATGGGGACAGCCGTCCCTGATCACACCTAATTTATGACACGGAGTGTAAATGATGATTGACGAAAATGCTTTTGAAATAATTTCCCGAAGAATCGACTCCTATCGGGAGGATATGATTGAACTGCAGAAAGAACTGACAGCCGTACCGGCCGTCGGTCCTGTCAACGGCGGTGACGGAGAAATGCAAAAAGCACAGATGCTGAAAAAACGTTTGATGGACATGGGTTTTACATTTTTTCGTCATTTTGATGCGCCGGACACCAGTGTGTCCGCGGGGCTTCGTCCCAACTTCCTGGCGTCTCTTGATGGAATCCATAAAACCCGAAAAATCTGTATCATCACGCACCTGGATATTGTTCCGCCGGGAGAGCTCAATCTCTGGAGTTCCGATCCCTACAAAGCCTACGTCAAAGACAACCATATCTTCGGCCGCGGCACAGAAGACAACCAGCAGGACATGGTGGCATCGATCTTTGCTGCAAAGGCATTTCTGGATGAAGGTATCACGCCAGCTAACCCCATCTGCCTATTCTTCGTTGCAGATGAGGAAACTTCAGGTGGCAAAGGGCTTTATTATGTCCTGGATCTGCCGGAAAAGATTTTTGACAAGAGTGATCTCATTGTGGTTCCGGACTCCGGGAATCCGGAAGGGTCCCTCATTGAAATCGCGGAAAAAGGCATTCTCTGGCTGTGCTTTAAAACAACGGGGAAACAATGTCATGGCAGCAAACCGCAACTGGGCAACAACGCGTTCTCGGCAGCATCTCACCTGGTGACAAAACTGACAAAGCTTCGCAAAGAATTTGATGCAGTGGACCCTCTTTTTGATCCGCCCGTCAGCACGTTTGAACCAACGAAAAAAGAGGCCAACGTGGGCAACATCAACACCATTCCCGGTGAAGACGTCTTTTACATGGATTGCCGCGTGCTCCCGCAATACGACCTTGAAGATGTCCTGAAGAAAATCCGTAAGATCACGAAAAAAGTGGAAGAAAGATTTTCCGTAAAGATTGAGATACGACACGAACAATACGTTCAGCCTGCGCGTCCCACCCCTGCCGATGCTCCGGTTGTCACCGCTTTGCAGGGTGCCATTGAAAAGGTGTATCATCTGCGTGCTCTGCCGGGAGGCGTCGGCGCCGGCACGGTTGCCACCTACCTGCGGAAAAGGGACTATCCAGTCGCCGTCTGGTCAAAAACAAATATGAACGCCCACCAGCCTGATGAAAACTGCCCTATTGACAATATGATTGGCAACGCGAAGGTTTTTGCGCACCTGTTTTTACAATCGTAAATTGTATTGCATTCAATGCTTCATGATGATAGAAAAACGCCGTCGAATGGAAGGTTCCCGATCCCCCATAGTTCATAAAATAATCTGCATCAGGACCGGGTTGAGATGAACATTTTAGAGGCTGATTTTTTGATTAAAGCAACTAAAACCGCCATCCAGGCAGAGAAATTATCCTTTGCGGATTCAAATATCCTGAAGAATCTCTGCGGTGAGCACGACAAGCACCTTCGATTTCTCGAAAAACTCGAGCCGGTCAAGGTAAAGCCCTGGGGCAATCATCTTTCCATCAGCGGCCATGATGAAGCCGTTGGGAAGGTTACCCTTCTGCTCAAACAGCTCTATGGTATTATGGAGAAAGGATGGCTGATTCATTCTTCCGATATTGACTACGCTCACCGGATTTTAACGCAGGATATTCATTTTGACCTGGCCCGCATCTTTCTCGATACCGTTTTCATTTCTTCAAAAAAGCGCATTATCACTCCCAAAAGCATCGCACAGCGCCATTATATCGATTCCATGAGGAAAGCAGACATGGTGATTTCCATCGGCCCTGCGGGAACCGGTAAAACTTATCTGGCCATGGCAATGGCGGTATCCTATCTGCTGGATAAAAAGGTAAAACGGATCATTCTGACCCGTCCGGCCGTCGAAGCCGGCGAACGCCTGGGTTTCCTGCCGGGTGATCTGGCCGAAAAAGTCAATCCGTACCTGCGTCCTTTGTATGACGCACTTTATGATATGGTGGACATGGAAAAGGCCGGTGCGCTCATCAACAAGGGTTTGATAGAAGTTGCGCCTTTGGCATTCATGCGCGGCAGAACTTTAAATGATTCGTTCATTATTCTGGATGAAGCCCAGAACACCACTTCCGAACAAATGAAAATGTTTTTGACACGTCTGGGATTCAACTCAAAAGCCGTTGTGACAGGCGACATCACTCAAATTGACCTGCCTTCCGAAAAATCATCGGGCCTGATTGAGGCGGAAAAAATTTTGAAGAAACTCGAGAGTGTCCGTATTGTTCATTTTTCACAAGTGGACGTCGTCCGCCATCCCCTGGTTGCTGATATCATTTCAGCTTACGATATGTGGGACAGGGAAAAGAAATCGGATAAATAAAATGAACATCATTGATTCGTCGTTTGAAAAAATTAATATTGTCTGGCATAAATTGACAGAAAAAAATAAGATTTCTTTCGATTTTCTGAAAAACAATCTTTTTCAACGATGGGCAATTCTCATTCTCTTAAGCATCGGATTATCTGTCCTCCTGGCTCCCAATCTTTACGTATCCGATCCGGAATACCGCTATGGCATGATTGCGCACAAAAATATCAAAGCGGACCGGGATTTCCTCGTTGAGGACGTGAACTCCACCCGGCAGAAGAAGAAAGAAGCGCCAGAGAACACGCGGCCTGTCTATGATTACGATGCAGAAATGCCGATTACTTTAAAAGCAAATATCATGAATTCCTTCGCGCTTGGCGAAAAAAATTCCGGCAATGAACAACTGAAAGATCTGCTTGAAAAATCACTTGGGATCCCGCTTACCCCAAAGGAATTTTCATTTCTCAAGGCCAATAAGTTTTCAGAAGATCTCCAGCAAAAACTTTTCGCCGCCATTGATTTATTTTATAAAAACACATTGATCACGAAAACTTCCCTTCAAAAACAGGAGGAAGATAAAGGCATCACCATTGTCAACATGATCAGCCGGGAAGAGGAAAACCTCAAGGATGTGTCATCTATTCTCAACATCAAGGCTATTGATCCGTTGCTTTCCGAAAAAGTCAATACCGTTTTTAGTGATGATCCTTCTTCTTTTGCCAGATATTCCTTATCAATCCTGAAAAAACTCGTTCAACCCAACCTGACCTTCAATAAGGAAGAAACGGATAAAAAAATACTTTCTGCGATAGAAGAGGTCAAACCTGTTTATTTTCAGGTCCAAAAAAATGAAATGATTGTCCGTGAGGGAGAAAAAATCGGCTATCCGGAACTGGCCAAGCTGGAAGCATTTTACAAGACGGTGGCGGATAATAAAATATCCGGCCTTTCGGTAATTCTGGGAATTTTCTGCACGGTTTTCTTTCTTTCACTGCTTTTGTATTTCTGGCGCACCCGAAACTGGCTCAAGGCTCCGGCCCGTTCAAATCTGGACTTTCTCGTATTCGCCATCGTGGCTGTTCTGCAGATCGTGCTGGTGAAGATGGGAATCTTTATCTCTGTTGCCGTCAACAGGGCTTTCCCTTTTATTCCGGTTGATGCCGGTTATTTCGCTATCCCGTTTGCCTGCGGCGCCATGATCATTGCTGTCCTCGTGAACCGGAACGTGGCCATGATCATGAGCGTTCTGATATCCTTTCTCATCAGTTTTCTTTTTGAAGAGAAAATTATTTTCCCGCTTTTTTCGTTTATAGGATCTGTTGCTTCTTCTTATCACATTGTCAACAGCCGCCAGCGTTCGACTTTCTTTAAGGTTGGTCTTTTCCTGGGCGTCATCAATATCGCGGCTATTTTTTGCCTGAATCTTTTATCCGGCCATTTTCTGAATGATTTGCCGGTCCGCCTGGCCATGGGTATTCTGGGCGGCATGATCACCGGTGTTTTGGTTGCCGGTCTCACCCCCTTATTTGAAAGTATCTTCGGTTTTATCACCTATATCAAGCTGCTGGAGCTGGCCAACCTCAATCAGCCGATTTTCCAGAGAATGATTATTGAAGCTCCGGGCACGTATCATCACAGTATCATCGTCGCATCGCTTGTGGAGGCGGCGGCGGACGCGATCGGCGCAAACGCACTTCTTGCAAAAGTCAGCGCTTATTATCATGACATCGGCAAGCTGGCCAAACCACATTATTACATTGAAAATCAAACCAACCATGAAAACCGGCATGATAAACTTTCTCCGAAGATGAGCACGCTGATTATCATCTCTCACATCAAAGAAGGCTGTGAACTGGCCGAAAAAGAAAAACTGGGTCAGCCGATCATCAACATCATTCGGGAACACCACGGAACCAGTCTGGTCAGCTATTTCTACGATAAAGCCAAAAAGGACAAGGACGAATCCATTCGTTCTCTTACGGAAAGCGATTTTCGTTATCACGGCCCCAAGCCCCAGACGAAAGAAGCAGGACTCGTGATGCTGGGTGACATTATTGAAGCATCCTCTCGCACCCTGACGCATCCAACACCCGCGAGAATCCGGTCACTGGTCCGGGAGCGGATCGGGCGCGTCTATTCCGACGGTCAGTTGGACGACTGTGAACTGACGCTGAAAAATTTAAGCACGATTGCGGATACTTTTACCAGGATTTTGACGGGAATCTTTCATCACCGCGTCGATTATCCGGAAACATCCGCAAAAGAATCTAATGAAAAAAAAGAGTCGAATGAAAATCCAAATAGAAAATCAGCAGAAACGTATTAAAATCGATAAAAGAAGAATTCGGAGTCAGGTAAACGCGCTTCTGAAACTGCTCAACTGCGCAAATATGGAAATCAGCATCACATTTGTTGATGATGCGGCCATACGGCAAATCAATAAACAATACCTCGCCAGGGACAAAACCACCAATGTTATCTCTTTCCCGCTTCAGGAAGGTGAATTCACAGACATTAATCCGGAGATTCTGGGCGATATTGTCATATCCGTTGACACGGCAAGCAGAGATGCGGCAATGGGCAATCTCAGTTTTGACGAGGAAGTCCTTTTCTTAATCATTCACGGGCTGCTTCATTTAAGAGGCTATAATCACGAAAATACATCTAAAGCAAACACCCGCAAAATGAAAAAGAAAGAAAAAGAACTTTTTTCATTATTAACGCAATCTGCAAGAATCCAATAATGGCTTCGAATAAAAATCTTTACCCAGACCCGAAGATCCTGCGCGAATGTATCGTCTACCAACTGCTTTCGGGGTTTTCATTCATTTGCAGTTGATTCAACATACCTGTCAGCGTTTTGAAGCGATCGTTCTTTTTTTGACGTTTCTGACGGCCTTGCTTTTTTTTGTTTTTCCCTTGCCTCTGTCACAGCTTATTTTCTGGCCGGGGATCTTTATTTTCCGTCCGGCCTTGATAGTATTGCCTTTTAATTTATTCGCTTTCTTCAGTTTTGCCACAGGTACATCAAAACGCTTTGCAATATCATGAAGGGAATCATTTCGTTTCACTTTATAAATCGCAACCGAGTTGTTAGCATTCAGGGACGCAACGTTTGTACTGCCGGGAATTTTGACGATCTGCCCCCTCATTAAACCGTTTTTCCTGTTCAAACGATTTGCTCTTTGAATGGCCCTGACGGACACGCCATATTTGTTCGCGATGGACGCCAGGGTTTCCCCTCGCCGGACACGATGCGTGTCATAGGTTCCTGCTGATCTTGATTTTGAGTTTGAGTTTGAACGGATCGATGCCGACCGCGGTGATTGCGATCGCGCGTAAGTGAAGGTCGGTTTTTCCGTTTCCGGAATGTCGTTGTAGACACTGTTGAATTTTGCGAGCGTTCCTTTGGGTATTCTGATGGCATATTCACGGTCAGGCGTTAACTTGTGCCTCAATTCCGCGTTCAGTACGGTAATGGTTTCTTCGGACACCTCCATTTTTGAGGCGATATCCGATAATTTCATGATCTTATTGACCCTGACTGTTTCGTATTTCAACAAAGAGTCTTTTGTTTTCTGTAAATCAAAACCATACTTGCCGGGATTTTTTACAATGTGCAGCGTGGCCAGAAAACGGGGAACATAGCGTGCCGTTTCATTGGGCAATTGCGCGTAGAGATCCCAGAAGCGGTCGAAGAAATTGATCTGTTGTCTGGAGATGGTGCGAAGCACCCTGCCCTCACCGCAGTTATAAGCCGCCAGTACGGTAAGCCAGTCGCCAAACATGGCGTGCAATTCTTTTAAATAGGAGATTGCAGCCTGTGTGGACTTCAAAACGTCCATGCGTTCGTCTATCCATTCGTCACGGGAAAGACCGTACTTATAACCGGTAGAGGGAATGAACTGCCACAATCCCAATGCCCTCGCCGGGGATAAGGCCGAAGCCTTGAATCCGCTTTCCACCAAAGGCAGCCAGAAAAGCTCTTCGGGCACCCCTGCTTTTTTCAATTCGCCAACAATAAGATCCCTGTACTTGTTGGAACGTTCATAGGAAGCAATAAAAAATTCTCTTTCCGGGCCCTGAAAGGAACGAATCTCTTTTTCCACATCCGCGTTCATCAAATGCGGAATTTCACTGGCCTTGCCGAATGTGCGGCTCCGCTTGTGGCCATAAACCGCCATGATTCGCTGAGAGATTAAAAGACGTAAATCATCTTTCTGCCGTGCAATCGCCGGATCACCATCCGCATCCAGAATCAATGCATAGGCCTTGTCCAGTTCATTCAGTGTATTTTCTATGTCACCTTTTTTCCAGTATTTATCGGCCATTTCCAGGTATTCAAGAGCATTTTCCATCAGTTCCTGTTCTTCATTTTCTTCACCGTTTTCATCATCGGATGAATTTGAATCCCCGAAAAGCATGTTTTTGAAAGCCTCAACAGCGCCGACTGATTTTTTTTGATCTTGTTTCTTCTCAACGTCACCCTGTCCGGATACAGTGACCTGATTATTCGTATTTTCTGCATTTGCCTGAAAGCCGCTTACGAGCAATACGATCAGACTCAAAACAACGATCAGAAAGATTGATGAAACATCCTTTTTAAATTTTAACATGTACTGTGTCTCCTGACTTCTTTTTCGGTTACTGATCAAAACAGCATTTTATTTCTGACTGCAGATCTGTTCGTTATAGGTAATCTAATCAACACCATCCATCATATTTTGAATTATATAACACATTATTCCTAATATCCCAAAACAATAATGACAATTTTAAATATTATCGTTTGCTTAGTTTACCGTCGAAGAGGGGTTTTGCCCCCTGTTACCAACATACATCAGATAAGCCTGGATAAAATCATCAATGTCACCATCCAGCACCTTTTGCGCGTTTCCGTTTTCCAGATTCGTCCTGTGATCTTTTACCATTTTGTAGGGATGCAAAACATAGGAGCGAATCTGGCTTCCCCATGCTATGTCTTTTTTCTGTTTGTTCTCTTCATCGATCTTTTCATTTTTTTGCTGCAGTTCTCTTTCATACAAACGTGACTTTAAATACTTCATCGCCATGGCTTTATTTTTATGCTGAGATCTTTCATTCTGGCACTGCACGACGATACCGGTCGGCAAATGGGTAATGCGGACAGCGGAATCGGTTTTATTGACATGCTGTCCCCCCTTGCCGCCCGATCGGAATGTATCGATCCGCAAATCATCTTCCTTGATATCAATTTTTATTTCATCATCCACCTCGGGGTAAACAAATACCGAAGCGAAGGATGTATGGCGCCGGCCCCCCGCGTCAAAGGGAGAAATCCGGACAAGACGGTGAATCCCGATTTCGGCTTTCGTGTATCCATAGGCATAATCACCCTCAATGGTAAAAGACACACTTTTGACACCAGCTTCATCCCCCGGCAGATAATCAATAATACTGGTTTTGAAATTTTTCTTTTCCGCCCATCGTAAATACATACGCAGCAGCATTTCCACCCAATCCTGCGCTTCCGTTCCTCCCGCTCCTGCATGAATGTTCACAATCGCGTTCATCGGGTCCTGATCGCTGGAAAGCATCATCTTGAGTTCTTCACCCCGGACATCAGAAGACAACTGTGCAAGTTCGGATTCGAGATCGCTTAACACCTGCTCATCGTTTTCTTCAGAAGCTATTGACCAGAGGGTTTCGGAGTCCTCAATCTGCTTATGAAATTTTTTCCAGCTATCGAGTGCGGAGGACAATTTTGTTTTCTTCTGCAGAAGAATTCGTGCCTGCTCCGGATCATCCCAGAAATCTTTTTTGGCAGACAGGATTTCCAGGTCCTTGACTTTTAATTCCAGTTCAGGAACGTCAAAGGCATTCCCCGATATATTGAATTCTTGTTTTCAGATCATTGATCGATTCACGAATGCTTTCTTCTGACATTATCGTCCCCTCCTTACAAAGCCCCACAGAAAAAAAACGGCCAGGCATAAAAAACCGGCCCCCACCGGCCAGTCGCCGAATTTCGCATAGATGGTTGGCAACTGAATATATTTGATTCTACCGTGGATTATATCTTTATGGAATATTCCGGTTTTTGCAATAATTTTTCCGGTCGGATGTACAATCGCCGAAATGCCGGTATTGGCTGCTCGCACAAGATAAAGTCTTGTCTCGACCGCCCGGAAAATGGTCATGGAAAGGTGCTGATACGGTGCCGATGTTTTTCCGAACCAGGCATCGTTTGTGATATTCACCAGCAATTCGGCATCGGCGTTTTTATACATTCTTGCCGCTTCAGGCAGGATTCCCTCATAACAGATCATCACCCCGATTTTTCTTTTTCCCATTTCCAGGGGATAAAATCCTTTTCCTTCGCCGAAGTCTCCAATTCCCTCTGCCAGTTTACCGACAAAAGGAAACACCGTTCTCATTGGAACATATTCACCATAGGGGACAAGATGCACCTTGTCATACCTGCCCCGGATATCTCCCAAATGCGAAAGCAGAAAGGCGCTGTTGTAATAATCCGTAGTGCCGCCGCGGTCCCGATAACTTGTGGAACCGAAAACAAACCAGTTTTGAGTTTTGACGGGAATATCCTTAACGCGGCGTTGCAAGTCGGTGTCGTCCTGATAGTGAAAAGGCACCGCCGTTTCCGGCCAGACAATCAGACCTCCTGCGTCCGGTGGTCGCGACAAAGACAGCTCCTCATAGATGTTGATGGTTTCTTGTTGATAATTTCTGTTCCATTTGATCGACTGATTGATGTTACCCTGGACCAGCGAAACTTCCATCCCCTGCACGTCTTTCAGAAGTTCATTAATTTGAGCGATTCGCCCAATGCCATAAAAATAAATACCCGCCCAAAGCAGAAATACAACGGAGGCCAGCGCAAATGACTTTTTGAACTTCCCTGTCATGAAGGAATAAAAAGTGGTGTTTAAAAGGACAATTAAAAAAGATAATCCAAATACCCCGATAACATCGGCAATCTGGATCAGGAAAAGATTGTTAAACTGGGAATACCCCAGGTTCTCCCAGGGGAAACCGGTGAATGCCTTCGACTTTACATATTCCAGGCACATCCATAAAACCGGCGCGGAAAGATACAGGGGAACCCATTTTTTCAAACATACGATTCCGGCGGCAAACAGAGCCGTGTAAAAGCTCAAATAAAAGGCCAGAAGCAGCATGAGGAAGATTCCGAGATACAGCGGCAGATGGCCAAAATTCACAACGACGTGCGTTATCCAGTACAGGATTCCAACACAACCCGTCATCCCCGCTATCCATCCCAGAAGCAGCGAACGCCATACTGATTCGACGTCCTTCAGGGCAATAAACAAAGGAACAAGGGCAAACCAGGCAACAACCCCCAGGCCAAATTTCGGGAAAGATAAAAAAAGCAGGACTCCGCTTAAAACTGCAAAAAAAATACGGTATACATTAAGTTTGTTATCGGAGAGTTCCTGTGTTGCCTGCAGGTCTTTATTCTTCATGGGAAAGAGTTTCATCCACTTTTTTTATTTTCACTTTTTTTATGCTGCGTTCGTCCGCATTTTCAATGGTGATGTCCATTCCTTCGATCTGAAAATTTTCCCCCCGGTGCGGGATTCTCCGGATTGTGTTTAAAATGAGTCCGCTTACCGTTTCGTATCGGCCTCTTTCCAGGCTGATCTGCAAATGCTCTTCAATGTTTTCAATCTCGGTGCGTCCTTCCACAATAAAGGTACCGTCGGGTGCCTGAATGATATCGCCGGAGTCAGGGTTCTCTTCGTGTTCATCAAGGATATCCCCGACAATCTCTTCTAGCAGGTCCTCAAGAGTAACCAGACCGGATGTCCCCCCGTATTCATCGATGACAATGGCAATATGTTTTTTGTTGTTTTTAAACTCATGAAACAGAAGGTGGGCGTTTTTCGTTTCGGGGATGTAATAAGGCTTGGTCAGACGGGATAAAATGTCGGACGTTGTTATGTTCTGCGGCCAGGCATCCAGCAGATCTTTAATGTTCAGAATGCCGATGATATTGTCAACCGATCCCCTGTACACGGGCAGCCTGGTATGGCGGGATTCCGCAATCTCACGGATCATCTCCTGGGGCGTGTCGTCCACGCTGATGGCAATAATTTCCGTCCGGGGAATCATGATTTCCCGTACCATGGTGGATGTAAATTCCAAAATATTTTCAATCATTTTCCTGGATGCTTCGTCAAAGACTCCACTTTTCTGCCCCTTGGCCAGCATCGTTAATATTTCTCTCCGAATATAGTCGGGCTTGCGCCAGAAAAACCATTCAGATATTTTTTTCATATCCGTCTTCATTTCTCCCGCGATTACAGTCCTCGCAAAAATTCGGGGCGCAACCTGGTGACATCGTTTTCTTCTATGACTGCCCGCATCATTTTTAGTATCTTTTCTTTTTGGCCGGGAAGTCGCGCTTTGATCGGCAGATAATTTGACGCGTGATTGGATGTAAAGTAACAGTTTGTAAAATTGGCGTTGGCGATCATCAGATAAAGCTCCCGGATAAAGCCGATTTTGTCAGGCAGAACAAACCGCCCTGCCAGGTAGTCCTCGTACATTTCCGTCTGCGGCACAAGCATGAGAGTCAACGCGCCCACATAGTCCGGATCCATCTCCGTCAACAGGCTAGCCGTATCCATGGCATGCTCGATGCTTTTTTCAATACCGCCAATGCCCAGAATGACCGTCACCGACAGCTCAATGCCTGCTTCTTTAACCCGTTTGGCTGCTTCCGCCATTTTTTCCCGTGTGGCACCTTTGTTAATCTTTTTCAGCAGTTCAGCGTTGCCGGTTTCCATGCCCAGATAAAGGATTTTCAACCCCAACTTGTTCAGTTCCTTCAATTCATCAACTGATTTTCGTAAAATGCTCTTTGCATTGGCATAGCTTCCGATCCGCTCTAGTCCCGGAAGATACCGGTTAATCATCTGTAAAATTTCCACCAGACGCGGTTGCGGAATAATTAACGAGTCGCCGTCACATAGAAAAAGCCGGTTAACAGGTCCATAAGTTCTGGCTTCCCGCAGATCCTGTTCAATTCGCTCCAGGGGTTTGATCTTAAACTTTTTCTGCCGGTAGGTGCCGCAGAACGTGCAGCGGTTATGAGAGCAGCCGACCGTAACCTGTAAAAGCAGGCTGTAGGCTTCACTGGGCGGACGGATGATCAGTCCTTCGTAGTCCATGGTATGCGATTACCTCTTTTTCAATCATTTCAAGATGATGTTCGTTTCGCAGGATACCCTGCCATGACTTAATTAAACATGCTCCATCAATTATGTCAATCACCTGTAGTGCGCTCCCGGGGACTTCCTGATAAAAAAAGGGAGCCGCAACAAGCAGGCTCCCTTCGATTTTCTGGCGGGGCCGATGGGACTTGAACCCACGCCCTCCGGCGTGACAGGC